>Ga0209156_10000362_pt1 | contig 37914 bp, 30 predicted proteins | sample GraSoiAngelo_124_FD_185881 | JGI IMG/M metagenome (GOLD analysis project Ga0209156, IMG submission 185881) | Grasslands soil microbial communities from the Angelo Coastal Reserve, California, USA - 14_0927_05_20cm (SPAdes) (version 2) | ecosystem: Environmental > Terrestrial > Soil > Grasslands... | reverse complement strand
TCGATCACCGTAGAGATGCCAGGGCGTGGCGATCTCGGGTGACCACGTCTCGTCGGTCACGGAGATCTTGGAGATCGGGTCCCAGCGCACGAGCTCGCGCCGCCCCTTCTCCGTGGCGTCCCGCAGGTTCCCCTGCTTGTTCATGTGCGCCACGAACTCGATGTAGTCGGGCGCCTTGGCGAGCGGCAGCGCGGCGACGGCGAGCGCCAGCACGACGGCGGCGCGACGGCGGACCTTCGATTCCGTGAACGAGGCGGCGGCCAGGAGCGCGAGGGCCGCCGCGCCCACCATCAGGCCGCCGGGACCGAGGGTGGAGATGAAGGGAACGACGATCACGCTCCCCAGGCCCGCGCCGACCAGGTCCCAGAAATACAGTCTCTGGATCCTCAGCGCATGCTTCGAGAACGCCGCGATGAGCACGTACCCGGCCAGAAAGAACGGAAGCAGCAGCGCCACGTAGAGGAGGGCGAACGCCGCCAGGATCAGGAATGGCTCCCGGCCGAGTCGCGTGTAGTCGAGCGGCAAGACGTTGATCAGCGGGATCAGCAACGCGGTCGTCGCCGCGAAGGCGGCGCTTCGCGTGAAGAGGATCTCGCCGATCTCTCGATCGACCGGGATCGGCCGCAGCGTCGCGCGAATGCCGGCCAGACCGAAGCCGAACACCGCGAGGGTCACGACGAAGTAGGCGATGTTCGGCGTGAGCAACACGTCGAACACGCGTGTCAGCATGAGCTCAAGCACCAGTGTCGCGAGCGCGATCAGCAAGATCCCAAACGAAAGCCTACGCATTCTCATCGTGCTCCTTATATCCAAGGTTGTCGGGCGTTACGACGGCCCGGGGAGTGCGAACGTGAAGAGCGTCTGTCCTGCGGCGATCGTGACCTGCTGCCGGCCTCGGCTCAGATAGGTCACCGGCGCGGCGTGGACGATGCCACCCACCACCGCGCGCCACAGCGCCTGGCCCGTGCGGGCATCCAGCGCGAAGAACACGTCGAGGTTTCCGCCGAAGATCACGTCACCCGCCGTCGACAGCAGGCCGCCCATCTCGGCGCGCTCGTATCGCTCAGGGAGCTTGTGCTCCCACCGGAGCTCGCCGGTCTCCGCGGCGAGCGCGCGCACGGCCGTCGAGTACGGAGTGCCCGAGACCGGCTGCGGCGCGCTGCCGACGAAGGGCGCGCCCGGGGTGAAGCGCGCGTGACCCTGGAAGAAGACCGTCCCGCGCTCCATGCTCGGCACGTAGAGGAGACCGGTGTCCGGGTTGTACGCGGGAGACCACCAGTTCGAGCCGCCCATGACCCCGGGGTAGACCAGCGTGCCCTTGGCGCTCGGACGACTGTCGGCCTTCACGCGAGGCCGCCCGTCAGCCGAGATCCCGTCGGCCCAGGACTGCTTGACGAATTCGCGGGCCAGCAAGAACTGTCCGGTCCCCCGGTCGAGGACGTAATAGAAGCCGTTCCTGTTCGCCCACAGCATGAGCCGGCGCGGCGCGCCGCGGAACGGCCGGTCGACCAGCACGGGAATCTGGCACGAGTCCCAGTCGTGTTCGTCGTGGGGAGTGAACTGGAAGTGCCATTTCAGCTGTCCCGTGTCGGCGTCGAGCGCCACGACGCTGTTGGAGTAGAGGTTGTCGCCACGACGCTCGTCACCCTGATACGGTGGGCTCGGGTTCCCGACTCCCCAGTAGACGAGGTTCGTCGAGGGATCGAAGGAGCCCGTCAGCCACGTTGGCGCTCCCCCCGTCTTCCAGGAGTCACCGCTCCAGGTGTCGTGTCCCCGTTCGCCCGGGCCTGGCACGGTGTAGAAGCGCCACGCGCGCCTCCCGGTCGCCGCATCGTAGGCGTCGAGGAACCCCCGGATCCCGAACTCGCCCCCGCCGACGCCCACGATCACGTTCCCCTTCACCGCGAGCGGTGCGCCGGTCACGCTGTATCCCGCTTGAGGAGCCGCGACCGCCACGTCCCAGACCACGGCCCCGGTACGCCCGTCGAGGGCCACGAGGCGACCGTCCAGGGTCCCGACGTAGACCCGATCACCGAGGAGCGCGACCCCGCGGATGCTCCGGTAGCAGCACAGCGGCAGCGACGCCGGCAGGTCGCGACGGTACGACCAGAGCATGTGCCCGGTGTCCGCGTCGAGCGCCAGGACCTTGTCCGGCGGTTGGGTCACGTACATGACGCCGTCGGCGACGAGCGGCGTCGCCTCGATCATTTCCTTTCCCGAGTCAGGCAGCTGGAGGGCCCAGCGGAGCTGAAGCTGCGTGACGTTCGCACGGTTCACCTGGCGCAGCCGGCTATGCCGTTGGCTCTGATATCCGCCCGAGTACGTCAGCCAGCTGGCGGGCTCCAGCGCGGCACGGAGCAGCCGGTCGTCGGTGACGGGAGCGGGCCACGTCGCCGAGGGCGCGGACTCCGCCCGCTGCCCGTCCGCGGCCAGCGAACGAACAAACGCCAGGACTTGCCAGACCTCGCGCTCGGACAGCGGCTGGGCCTCCATCGCGGTCCCGGGAACGCCCCGCGAGACGATGCGGAACAGGTGCCAATCGCCGTCGCCATGCGTGAATCGACCCCGGCGCAGGTCGGGACCGGATCCGCCGCGTGCCTCGGCTCCGTGACACAGGGCACATCGCGACCGGAAGATCGACGCGCCCGCTGCCTTATCGGATTCCGACACGAAGGGGTTCACGATCGTGCTGTAGACGTTGCGGGTCGTCAGGAGTGGCTGCAGGTAGTACCCGCTGCCGGGGCGGAGCATCCTCAGCATCTCTCCCCAGCCGAGATCGGAGATCTGGCCGCTCGCCTTGAGCCAGATGACGCGCGCTCGCCAGTCGAGGCCTGGGCTCTTCTGGATCCCGACGACGGTGAGACCAAGGAGGGACACGGCGATCGCAATGCCGATCACCTTCGTCCGGAGCCTCAAAGGAGGATCGCGGTCGTCCCCGACCCCCTCAGGGCGCCTCGGGCTGGCTCGCCGGCTCGCCGCGTCGGCGCAGCGGCCGCGCGGGGTTGCCGGCGACGATCATGAACTCCGCCACCGGGTTGGTGACGATCGCGCCGGCACCGACGACCGCGCCGCGGCCGACGTCTTCCATCACCACGGCGTGGGCGCCGATCCAGCAGTCGTCGCCGAGCGCGATGCGCTTCTTGCGGCCTTGCTGGAGGAATATCGGGATGTCGGTGCGATCGATGTTGTGTTGCTGGGATCCGCTCAGCAACACGGCGTGCTCGCCCACGCCCACGTAGCTGCCGATGTCACAGTGGTGGATGACGCTGAACCGATTTATGGTCACGTGGTCGCCGATCGAGATGTCGCGGTAGATGAAGCTGGCGCCGAACTCGATGACGACGTTCCGGCCGCAGTGCCTGAGCGCAAAGCGATAGAACTCGGCGCGCACGACGATGCCGATCGCGTAGGGGATCAGGCTCAGCAGCTCGGCGACGGTGCGAAAGACGATGTCCGAGGTCTGGCAGAGCAGGGCGAGCGGCCAGACGAAGGGCCAGGTCAGCACGCCCGCGACCGTCCGAGCGATCGTGAGCCACCGGGGACCCCGATACTGCAAGTACGCGACCTCCGTGTACCGACCGCGCTCGATTCTGGCCGTGTCCTGCATCGCCATCGCCTCAGCCTCCCCCACGCCGCGACACGGGCGTACCCGGCGCGGCCTCGGGGGCGGGGGTCCGGGGGATGTCGAGCCACACCTGGATCATCGGCTCGCCGGCGCGCTCGTATGGCTCGAAGCGTCCGCCGAGGTGGTGGTAAAAGAGCAGCGCCGCCCTGTTCGGGGCGTCGACGACCGCCCGCATCCGGTCGAGGCCTCGACGCCTCAAATAGGCCGCGACGTACCCGATCAGCTCGTCGCCGATCCGGAGGGCGGTCCGCTGCACGAACTCCGGCGTGCGGTATTCGGGGAGCACACCGATCGCGAGGACCTCCCCCAGCGGGTCCTGGCCGAGGTGGCCCTCGGCGCGCCGCGCGAACATGAGCCGGACGGCCCTCCACAGGGCGGAGAGCAGGCGGGGGTCGCGGAGAACGGAGAGCGCGACGAGCCACGCCACGTAGACCGCGTGGCGGCGGATGGCCTGACGGTGGAACGCGATCGAGCGGTCCGTGTATGCGACGAATCCGGCCGGGCGGCCGTCCACCTCGAAGAGCGCGGCCCGCATGAGGCCGTCGCGCACGAGGGCGGTGTAGCAGAACCGCCGCAGAAAGAGCTCGCCGAGACGCGCCATCGGGCCCCAGTCGAGGAGCGCCAGGTGCAGCCGGCTGATCGTGGCCACATCCTGCCTCCGGGCCGGGTCGATCTCGCGGAACCGGTGACGGACGGGAGACTGCCCGCGCTCAGCACGCATCGCGTCGATCACTCGGCGACCGGGAGTCCATGGCGAACGGGTTTGTGGGACGTCTTGTTAGGCTTGCTCGCGTGGAGAACGACCATCCACGCGTACTTCTTGGTGAACGGGCAGATTTGGAAAACCATTCTGTCGATCACGTTCAAAAGGTTTACCAGAACGTTGAAGCCAGCCAGGTCCCTGAACGGAACCGCCAGGAGCGTGAACAGGTTGAAAAACGTGGCGTCGACGTCGTGGAAGTAGCGCCTCGCGAGCTGAAGGTCCTCCATGCGTAGCGGGTGTTCATCCTCGGTCCTGAGGGACGGCGTGCGCCTCCGATACAGATTGATCAGAGCATTGTGCCCCATCGGCTCGATGAAGATCGCATGCCCGTTCCTTCTCAGGATCCTCGAGAGCTCGCGCAGGGATGTGTCCGGGTTCAGGTGATGGAGAATCCCGTTGCCGACGACGACGTCGAACGAGCCGTCCTCGAACCGAAGATTCTCCGCGTCCATGACGTGGTACGCGATATTCGCTCCCTCTCGCCGTGCATTCTCTCGCGCCTTCTTGATCGCCTCGCTCGAGAGATCGATGCCGGTGACCCGGGCACCCGACTGCGCCCAGAACAGTGAGTCGTCTCCCGTTCCACAGCCGTACTCCAGGAGCCGTCGGCCTGGGCAGTGATCCGCCACCAGCTCCCGGTACAGAGAATGGGTTGCGTCGCTGACACGATAATATTTGGCGATCGCGTTCCTCGGATCGTCCTTGGCCCCGAAGAGCCTGTCGTGGAATGCGATCTCGTTCTGTTTTCTGGCGTTGCTCATAGATCCGACTCCTCTGGAGAAGACGTCCGGGCTCGAGGCGCCCTGCGCTGCTTCTTGAACCGCTCACCGTGCATCGCCTCGTCCACCAGCGTCACCTTCTGCGGGATCTTGAAGACGGGTAAGCGGTCCCGGCAAAAACGTCGCATCCGCGCCCGGAACTCGGGCAACGTTTCGCCGGTGCTGAGCCTGACCTTCGCGGCCACGATCTGTCCCGTGATGGGGTTCGCCTCGGCGCTGACGGTGACGTCCTGCACGCCCTCCATGGACTGCAGCACGCTCTCCACCTCGGCCGGGTAGACTTTTTCCCCACCGACGTTGATGATCTCGGACTGCCGTCCGCGAATGCGGAGGTACTCCCCGTCCACCTCGACGGCGTCGCCGGTCGGAAACCACCCGTCGGCCGTGAACGGGCTGGGAGCGTTGAGATAGCCCAGCATCACCGATCGGGCTCTGATCTCCAGCACGCCGTCGACCACACGGGTCTCGAACCCTTCGCCCCCCACCTTGACCCAGAGCGAATCGGACGAGCGGGACTGCGAGCGCAGGATGCCGACTTCCGAGAGGCCGTAGGTCTGCAGCAAGCGGACGCGAGGGAAGATCTGGTGGAACCTAGCCAGCGTGCTCTCCGGCATCACCTCGGTGCCGTACGTCACCAGCTCCAGGCTGGCGAGGTCGTGGTCCAGGTAGGCCTCGCTCGCCAGCAAGAGGTTGATGAACGTCGGTGACGTGGGGAGGAGCTGGACCCGGTGCTTCTCGATGGCGGCGCAGACCGCCTCCGGCGAGCGCTCCTGGACCGCTACGGTGCAGCCCGCGTTGGACAGGGCGTAGAGCAGCGTGTTCACGCCACCGATGTGGTCGAAGAGCAGAAACGTCAGGGTGCGGAGCGCATGCCGCGGGACCCTGAACTTCTCGAGCAGCGGGACGAAATCGTGGACCGCGGCCTTGCTCTTTCCGGTAGACCCGGACGAGAACAGGACGAGCCCGGGATGCCGCGCGCTCCGCAGCCTCGTGTAGAGCTCGTGGCTCGCCCCGGCCGTCGTGCGCTCCAGGCGCGCCTGATCGCCCGCGCTCACGGACGCGATCGCCTCGACCTGGGCGATGGCCCGGAACTCCGGCTTCTTCATCTCGACGGAGGACGTCAGCGGGACGACGATGCATTCCCGCTCGACGAGGGCCAGCAGGAGCGCGATCGACGTCGGGGAGAAGTCGGCCTCCAGGCTCACCACCGCGCCGGGCGGGATCGCCTCGCGGCGAAGGTCCTCGCGCCATCCCAGCACTGCGTCGAGCAGCCACCGGTAGGAGATCGCCTGATCGCGCCAGACGACGGCGTCCTTCTCCGGGTTCGCGCGAAACACGTCGAGCAGGAAGTCGACGTGCATCATCGCGCGGCGCGACCCCCGGCGGGCCGGCCGTCCGCGCCGTCTCGAACGGCCAGCAGGGCGGCGACGAGCCGCAGGAGGTCGGGGTGGTGCAGCAGGGGGTCGTGTTCGACCCTGGCCCGGAACAGGAGGTTCCCCGGGCTGGTCTCTTCGGCGGGCACGCCGGCCGGGATGCTCAGCGGGACGCCGCCGGCCCCATCCAGGAGCGCGCTCCGCTCGGGCTGGATCCATTTGTCCGGCTCGACGCGGACCGTGAGATAGAGGATGCTGCGCGTGCCGTCGGCGGGGACGCGCGGGACGCCTGGTCGGTCGGGCCCGAGACCGAAGGGCGTCTCGTCGACCCTCGCCCCGTCGGTCCCGTTGAGGGCCACCTGGAGCGCGTGGGTTTTCGGGTTCGTCGCGAAGGGCGGGCACAGCTCGCGGGACGCCTCGTCGCGCCACGAGCAGAGTGATTGGGTGCCGTGGTTGGCGCCGGCCAGGCCGATCCAGGTGCGGACGAGGTCGGGACGGACCTTCGCGGCGTACCACCGGCCGCTCACCGCTCCCATGCTGTGCGAGACGATGTCGAGCCGGCGGGGCGGCTCACCTCGGTACCCGCTCCGCTGGGCCGCGGCCCTCGCCCGGGCGAGCAGCGAATCCGCCGCCGGCGCGAGCACCGACGTGGCCGCTCGAGCGTTCGTCATGTCGTTCGGCACGATGTCGACGCCGTAGAGGTAGTCGCGCGGGTAGACGGTCGCGAGGTGCTCGATCATGGATCGCCAGACCACCGAGGACTGGCCGAGGCCGTGGACGAACAGGACCGGCGTGCGGGAGTAGTCGGGCGACTCCCAGCTGCAGGCCGAGCCCGAAGCCAGGCCCAGGAGCAGGAGCGGAAGCGTCGCCACGAGCCACGAAGGCATGGCCCGCCTCACGGGTCGGTCGCGGGCATCGAGAGGACCGCGGTGGCCCGCGCGTTCTTGTACGTCAGGTTCGATGGCAGGACGTCCACGGCCAGCCCCAGTCGGCCGGCGCGCTCGCGCAGGTCTCCGAACGCGATCTGGGACAGTGGCCGGACGCGCCGCGTCTTCGTGTACTGGCGAAGCTCTCCGAGCGCCTTCCGCACGACGCTCATGAGACACCCGCGGCGAGCGCTCAGGACCAGCAGCTCGACCACTTCGCGGAGCGGATCGACGTCGTGCGTGAGGAGATCCGAGAGCACGACGTGACCCCCGGGGGCGAGCATCGCGCGCCATCGCCCGAGCCACTGCTGAAGCTCGTCGAGCGGCATGTACTGGACGACGCTGTTGACCAAGATGAGGTCGAACCGGAGCCCGGCCGGCCACGGTGTGGTTCCGGGCGGCCCGAGGAACCGCACGTTGGCGTGGCTGGCGAGCCGGAGCTGCGCCCGGCGCTGCATCTGATCGGACGCGTCGAAGGCGTACAGCTCCGCGACCCTCGGCGCCAGCAGCTCGCCGACGAACCCGAACCCGCATCCGAAGTCCAGGACGCGTGCTCCGGGCTCGAGCCCGAGCGCCGCCTCCAGGCGGGTAACATAGTCGGCCGCCTCAACACGGAAGATGATGTGCTCTTCCAGTCGATCCCAGTACGCGTGCCACTGATTCTCCATGCGGGGCCTTGGTGTCCCGCCGGACTCGCGAGCTCGTTCCGCCGTGTCGCCGTGGACGTGGCTCACGACCTCGCCCTCGCGCCGCCCTCGACCCGATACAGCTGGACATCGGGCGCGACCAGGATCACCACCAGCCATGGCGGGGGGCTCCCGCGCTTGAGCTCGTGAAAGAACGGCCGATTGCGATGCTCAGGATGGACGGGGTCGAACTGCTCCGGGAAGAAGACGACGTAGGCCACCCCGTACGTGGCGACGAGCCGCTGGACCTGGTCCTCCGTCCACACCGTCCTGGTATACGACGCTGACGCGAGCCCCAGCACGGGTCGATCGAGCACGGCCCCCAGCAACTGGGCTTCGTTGCCGAGGAGTGGGCTCTGCTCCGTAATCCGCGCTTGCAGGAATCGGATCAGGGGCTCCCCGGCGAGGGAGCGCTCCAGGGCGTCACGTATGGCGCGGTAAGGATTGGCGTGGGTGTGCAGGCGGTCCCAGTTTCGGTGGAACGCGTTGACCTGCCCGGCCACGAGAACGACCGCCACAGCTCCCAGCCATAGCCGGCCCGCGCGCGCATGCCACGCGCGGCTCGGCGTGAAGCGGATCAGTCGCACTCCGTCCGGAAGGCAGAGAAGGCCAAACGGCACCAGGGCCAGGAGGTAGCGCGGGTCGATTTGCCCGGAGGCGTAATGCCGGGCCCCCTCGACGATGAGGATGACGCTGACGGCCATGTACCCGAGCGCGAGGGAGACATGCGTCTTCGCCAGGGCGGCCCGGAGGGCGGATCGGTCGATCCCGAGGCGACCGATCCAGCACACCCCACCAGCGAGACCGGCCAGCGCGACCAGGACGAACCCGACTTCCGGCACGCCCCCGCCCAGCAATCTGGACTTCGTGAACCCGAAGAGGCCTCCCCACGCCCACTCGAGCGTCCGGAGCAACTCCAGGAGCGAGCGTTCGCCGGGGATCATGGTGCCCGTCAGCTTTCCCGTCAGCGCGCGATTGCGAACGAGGATGGGCAGCACGCACACCGACGCGGGGGCCGCGACGAGGATCAGCGCGCGGGCGGACGGCCAGTCCCGCTGTCGAATGAGCCGCAGCAGGAAGAAGCACCCCAGGCTCACGACGTAGAAGAGCCCCTGGTAACGGACCGTGAATGCGAGGCCGGCCACGGTCCCCGCTGCCGCGAGCCAGAGGTCGCGCCGCTTCGGGTGGCGCTCGCTCTCCATGACACACCGGAGGCTCAGCAGCGTCAGCAGGATGAACGGCATGTCGCTCATGCATCGGAACACGGTAAACCAGGCGAACGCGGAGCCGAGCCAGACCCCGCCGACCGCGAACGACCTCAGGTGCGTATGACCGGCGGTCCTGAGGATCCCGTAGACGACCAGCGGGATCGCAGCGAACGAGACCAGCGAGACCAGAAAGGCGGCATAGGGCGGATCCGCACCCAGCCGGCTGACCAGCGCGATGAGTAGCGGGTACCCTGGCGGGAAGACCGTCTGCGGGGCGGGCATCCGGCCCAGGCGGTACTGCTCCTCGTGCCAGAGGATGCTGGTCGTGAAGCCCCGGCCGCTCGCCAGGTTCTTGCCGGCGCTCACGAAGAAGGCGCCGTCGATGTCGATGAACGAGGGATCGTACAGCGTGACGAAGCCGACCAGCGTCGCACCGAGCACGAGCGCCCACAGCGCGAGCACCCGCGCGGAACCCGCGGCCGCCCTTTCGGCGAGCCGGACGCGCCTGGCTCCTCCCGTGATCCCGCCGAGCGGGATGCCCGCCGGCATCACACACCCCCGAGAAACAGCGACTGGCCGGTGATGAATCCGCTTTCCTTCCTGAAATAGAAGTCGATCACGTTGGCCACGTCTTCGAGCGTGCCCAGCCGGGGGATGGCCTGGCGCGCCAGCAGGCGGTCGATCTTCTCCTTCGGCACGGAGCGGATCAGGTCCGTCTCGATCGGCACCGGCCCCAGAGCGTTCACGGTGATGCCGAAGGGGGCGAGCTCGCGGGCCAGCACCTCGGTCAGCGAGAGGACCGCCGCCTTGGAGGCGACGTAGATCGCCTCGCCCTCGAGCTTCAGCGGGACCGCGACCGTCGTGAGGTTGACGATCCGGCCATACCCGTTCGTCTTCATCAGCTTCGCCGCCTCGCGGCAGAAGAGAAACGTCCCGACGACGTTCGTATCGAGCACGCGGTGGACGGTCGCCAGGGGCGTCAGGAGCGAGTGGTTCATCGAGGCGACGCCGGCGTTGTTGACGAGATGATCGAGGCGCCCACACTTCTTCCGCACGTCTCCGAACAGGGCCTTGGCCGCTTGTTCGTCGGCCACGTCGAGCGCGTAGTGCGTATAGCCCTCGAGCGCCCAGTCGACCTCGCCTCGGCTGCAGCCCACCACCCGATGCCCACGACCGACGTAATACTCGGCCAGGAACCTCCCGATTCCAGTCCGCGTGCCGGTGACGAGCGTGACCGGGTCATCCACGCGCGACCGCTCCATCGAGGAGGCGTGCGGCGTAGTCGGCCAGCGAGCCGACGGTCCGGTACGGGCTGGTCCGTTGCGAGAGCGCCCGGTCGTCGGCGAGGCTGACGCTCACACCGTACTCGTCCTCGATCGCTTGCTCGACCGCCACGACCAGAGTGACCAGCCCCATCGAGTCGAGGAGCCCCTCCCGGCCGAACAACCGCGTGTCCCCGTCGAGGGGACCGGGGGCGGCGATGTCGTGTTGCTCCACGAACTCCCGCAACGCGTCCACGATCAGTGTCAGAGGCGTCTTAGGCATGCCGAAACACCGGCTCCCGCACCGAGAGCGTGGTGGCCTTCGCGACCCGCCGGGCCTGCTCCTCGAGGGGCACCACCGCGAACCGCGCGGAGAGGCGCTGGAGGATCTCGCCGAGCAGCTCCAGCTTTCGCGCGCCCGGGAGCGACATCCCGGGGAAGAAGGCCAGGTCCTTCGTGTCGTCTCCGCCCAGGAAATCGAGCGGGTGCAGCAGCACAGAGGGCGGGCTTTTGCTCCACCGGCAGAGGGCGAGGGCGGTCTCGAAGTAGGCCATCGCCAGCCGCGGGGCCCGCGCCGCCAGATAGATGACGTAGCTGGCGTGGAACGGGATCTTCACGCCGGGCATCGTCGTCACCGGGATTTCGAGGATCTGGCCCGCCGGCGTGCGCCACCAGTAGGGACGGATCGAGCGCCACCCGTCGCTGAACGAGCCGTACAGGGCTTCCCGCTGCCGGCGCTCCTCTCGGGTCAGGGAGCTCGCCCAGAAGTAATAGGCGCGCGCCAGCGGGCCCAGGAACGTCGGGAGGGTCGAGGCGTCGTAGAGATAGCGGCGCCGCGTCAGGACTTCGAGCGTCACCGCCGACAGGCTGAACCCCGGCCCCCGGAATCCCACCGGGCGGCGTCCCGTGGCGCGCTCGATGCTCTCCTCCGCCCGCTGGAGCTCCGACTCGACCTGCGCCTCCCCGTACCGGTGCAGCCACGGCTCGTGGTGGAAGGAGTGGTTGCCGATCTCGTGCCCGGCCGCCGCGATGGCCGCGAGCGGCTCCCGGTGCACTGCGAGCGCGGCGTCCTGCCCCACGACGAACACCGTGATGGTCAGGTCCAGCGTCTTCAGCAGCCCGAGGACGCGGGGCACCACCAGGTCCAGGTACGACGGCAAGGATTGCCACTTCCGGTCCCCGCGGGTCTTCAGGTACGACCACTTGTTGTCGAGGTCGAGGGACAGGCTCGCGAGGGGCTTGCTCGTCGTCATGGCCGCGGCGCCGTCATCAGAACGTCTGCGCGATGGACACGGGCGCCCCGTTCTTCTCGAGCGAGCGCTGCGCCGCCTCCAGGACCTTGACCACCCGCAAGCCGTCCCGGCCGTCGGTGAGCGGTCGCCGCCGCTCGCGGACGCAGTCGAGGAAGTGCTGGCATTCGAGCTGGAGCGGCTCGTCGACCTTGACGTGGGGGATGGTGATGTCGCCGAAGCGGAGCGTGATGTACTCCGCGAACGTGTTGTAGTCGGTCGTGTGCTGGGCGCTCTTGTCGTAGATCTTGAGCTTTTCGGTGCTCTCCAGGTCGTCGAAGACGACCATCCGCTTGTTGCCCACGATGGTCACCTTGCGGATCTTGTGCGGGTCGAGCCAGCTCACGTGGATGTGCGCCATCGAGCGCTGGTTGAAATTGAGGGTCACGAAGACGACGTCTTCGATCCCCGGCTGGAGATAGGACTGCCCACGCGCCGTCACGTCCGTGGGCTCGAGGCCGAGCAAGTGGAGGATGACGGAGATGTCGTGGGGGGCGAAGCTCCAGAGCGCGTTTTCGTCCCCGCGCACCGCGCCGAGATTCACGCGCTGATTGTAGATGTAGTGGATGTCGCCGAGCTCGTTCGTGTCGATCATCTGCTTGATGCGGCCGATGACCGGATGATACAGGAGCAGGTGGCCGACCATCAGGATCCGCCCCTCGTGCTCGGCGAGCTTGATCAGCTCCTGCGCCTCCATGGCGAAGAGCACGAAGGGCTTCTCGACGTACACGTCCTTGCCGGCCTTCAACGCGGCCTTGACCAGGGGGTAGTGCGTGGGCGCGGGAGTGGCGATCACGAGGGCGTCGAGGTCCCGGTCCTCCAGGAGGTCCTCGAACCGGGCGGTGGTTCGGGTCCCCGGCAGGAGCCGCCGCATCTGGTCGAGCTTCCGCTCATCGAGATCGCAGATGTGCGTGAGCGCACAGTCGGGGATCTGAAAGTAGTTGCGGGCCAGGTTCTTGCCCCAGCCGCCGACGCCGGCCACCGCGACTTGGACCATCCGCTTATCCATGGGTCTCTCCTCAGAGAGAAAGCATTGGCGCCGGTTCAGACGGCGCGCACAAAGGCCACGATCGCATCCAGGATCCTGTCGGCCGCGTGGCCGTCACCGAAGGAGGCGGCCACCGCCGCCGAGAAGTCAGTCCGTCCCTCGGGAGCGCGGGCCTCCCACGTCGATACGGCCGCGCGGATCACCTCGGGCTCGACGCCGGCGAGGATGTTGCCGCCCCCCTGCACCGTCTCGATCCATTCGGTCTCTTCCCGGAGCGTGATGCAGGGGCAGCCGAGGAAGAACGCCTCCTTCTGCAGACCTCCGGAGTCTGTGAGGAGCATCGCGGCCTGGCCGACGAGACACAGGGTGTCGAGGTACCCGACGGGCGGAACCACGCGCAACCGCTCGTGCGGTGACCACACGGGGAACCGGGACCGGAGCACCTTCGCCGTGCGCGGATGGACGAGAAAGACGAGCGGGAGCGCCGTCGCGGCGACGGCGTCGAGCGCCGACAGCACCTTCCCGAGGCGCGTCTCGTCGTCGGTGTTTTCGGCCCGATGGATCGTCACCACGCCGTAGCGCCGAGGCACGAGCGCCAGGCGCTCGAGGATCCTCGAGCGCTGCGCGGCCAGCTGCCGGTGGCAGAGCGCGGCGTCGTACATGATGTCGCCGGTCAGCACCGTGCGCTTCCCGAGCCCCTCCTTCTCGAGATTGGTGACCGCGGTCGGCGTGGGCGCCAGCAGCAGGTCCGACACGTGGTCGGCGACGAGCCGGTTGATCTCCTCCGGCATCTGTCGGTTGAAGCTGCGGAGGCCGGCTTCGACGTGCGCGAGAGGGATGTGGAGCTTCGCCGCCGACAGCGTGGCGGCCAGGGTGGAGTTCGTGTCGCCGTACGTCACGACGACATCGGCGCCGCTGCCCGGGAGGACCTCGTCGAGGCGGGCCAGCATCTGGCCGGTCTGGCTCCCGTGGCTCCCTGGCCCCACGCCGAGATTGAACGTGGCAGGCGGAATCGCGAGCTCGTCGAAGAAGATGTCGGACATGTCGGCGTCGTAGTGCTGGCCGGTGTGGACGATGACGTGCTCGATGGGCGGCGCGCCGCGCTCCGCCGCGTGCGGAAGCGAGCGCAGCAGGGGCGCGATCTTGATGAACTGGGGCCGCGCCCCGACGACGCTGACCAGCTTAGTGGCCGGGCTCATAGAACTCCGCGATCGTCCTCACCACGTGCCGCTGCTGGTCCGCCGTCAGCTCGGGATAGATGGGAAGCGCGAGCGTCTCCTTGGCGGCCCGCACGGACACGGGGCAGTCCTCGGGTTTCCCGCCCAGAGAGGCGAAGCACTCCTGCAGGTGGAGCGGGACCGGGTAGTAGATCTCGGTGCCGATCTCGGCTCGGCGGAGGTGCTCCCTGAGGTCGTCCCGCCGCTCCGCCCGGACGACGTACTGGTTGAAGATGTGGCGATAGCCCGCAGGCACCCGCGGCGTCCCAAGGCGATCGGCGAGGCGCGCTTCCTCGAACGCCGTCTGGTAGACGCGGGCGTTCGCCTGGCGACGTCCCGTCCACCCGTCGAGATGTTTGAGCTTGACGAGCAGGACCGCGGCCTGCACCTCGTCGAGGCGGAAGTTGCCGCCGACGACGAGATGGTGGTACTTGGGCTTGCTGCCGTGGACTCTCAGAATCTTCAGGCGCTCCGCCAATGCGGGATCGTTGGTCACGCACATCCCCGCGTCGCCGAACGCGCCCAGGTTCTTGCTAGGGAAGAACGAGAAGCAGCCGATGTCACCGATGCTGCCGGCCCGACGGCGGCCCGGATACTCCGCACCGATGGCCTGGGCCGCGTCCTCGATCACCCGGAGGCCGTGCCGGCGCGCGAGCTCCATCAGGGCGTCCATCTCGGCCACCTGGCCGAACAGATGGACGGGCATGAGGACCTTCACGGGGCCGCCGGTCTTCCGGTTGACCAGACGTCCGGCCCGCGTCTCGCACTGCGTCCGGATGAGGTCCTCGACGCTGGCGGGCGAGAGGTTGTACGTCGTCGGATCGATGTCGGCGAAGAGCGGGCGGGCGCCGAGGCGCGCGACGGTGCCGGCGGTGGCGAAGAAGCTGAACGCGGTCGTGACGACCTCGTCGCCGGGCCCGACCTCGAGCGCCATGAGCGCCGCCAGGAGGGCGTCGGTCCCCGACGAGATGCCGACGCCGTGCCGACAGCCGGAGTAGTCTGCGATCGCCGCCTCGAGCTCGGCCACGCGTGGCCCGAGGATGAACTGCTGGCGCGCGCAGACGTCGCCGAGCGCCTCCATGACCTCGGGCTCGATCGCGCGATACTGAGCCTGGAGGTCGAGGAGCGGCACCGCCAAGCGGCGCGCCGGTGTCTTCGTCAGGATGTCCATGGTCGACTGGCCTCCGTCGATCAGACGATTTCGGAGACGGTGAGCCCCTTCCGGCGATAGCGACGCGGGCAGGCCGCGCAGCTGGCCGTCTCCTCGGTATCGGCCGCGAGCCCCAAACCGAGCTTGACGCCGCAGGCGCACATCCAGCCCCGCAGCCGCGCAGGGTTGCCGTAGACCATCGCGTAGTCCGGGACGTCTCGGGTGACAATGGCGCCGGCGCCGATGAAGGCATAGCGCCCCAGCGTGGCGCCGCAGACGACCGTGGCGTTGGCGCCGATCGTGGCTCCCCGCTGGACGAGGGTGGGCAGGTACTCGTTCTTCCGGGGCACGTGGCTCCTGGGGTTGTTGACGTTGGTGAACACCGACGACGGCCCGCAGAAGACATCGTCCTCGAGGGTCACGCCCTCGTAGATCGACACGTTGTTCTGGATCTTCACGTTGTTGCCGATGACGCAGCCCGAGGCCACGAAAACGTTCTGCCCGAGGCTGCAGTGTTCGCCGATGACGGCGCCCGGCATGATGTGAGAGAAGTGCCAGATCTTCGTGCCCTTGCCGATCGACTCGGGCGCGTCGATGAGCGCCGACGCGTGGGCGAAATAGCCGTCGCGCGCGTTCATGTATGTCCGACCGTCGAGCCGCGGAGACGTGGCGCTTGGCGCGCCGCCGGCGCCCCGGCGGCGAGGTCGCGCCCCTCGAGGCGATCGCCGTAGTCGCTGAGGAACTCGTCGACCGCTCGGGCGACTTCGTTGTTGTTCAGGGTCGCGTTGACGAACTGGGCCGTGTTGAGCACGAAAAAATCCTCGTGCCGGGTGGTGACCCGGGGGACGAGCGTGGAATAGTTCAGGACCTGGAGCGGCTGCACCTTGAACGCGCGGTTGACGTGGAGGCTCTGGATCCCCGCGGCGTCGAGGTCGGGAAACATCACGCGCAGGCCCTCCCCGAACACCCGGCGCAGCTCGTCGTCGGTCTGGCGCAGGAGGGGGTCGTCGGAAAGCACGTACTTGGGCAGGTACGTGAGGTGGTAGCCGCCAAGCTCCTGCGGCGAGACGAGGTTGCTCATGCCGATGACCCCGGTGAACGGGATCCGCCCGTCGGCGATGTTGACGATGTAGTACGGGACCAGCGGCCTTCGGGTCACGAGGACACCGCACACGACGCCGAGATACTCGACGCCGCCCTGCCCGTTGGCGACCCCGACGAGCTCGCGCCCGGCGACGTGCTGTAGGACACTGACGGGACTCGTGACGATGACCTTGTCGAAGGCCTCGCGACGCTGGTCGTGAGCGACCGTGAGCCCGCCCCCGGGACGAGGCTCGATGCGCTCGACGGTGACCCCGAGCCGGATGTCGCCGCCGGCGGCCCGGATGAGCTCCTCGAGCCGCGCGAACACCGCCCGGTAGCCGCCCGAGACGTGGCCGAGGTGCTCGCGTTTCGCGGAGGCGTCGCGCGCGGAGAAGAGGCGCTTGATGTAGGACCAGATGAAGACGGCCGAGACCCGGCGATAGCTCTCGCCGAGCTTTGCCAGCAGCAGCGGCTTCCAGAGCTTCTCGTAGGTGGTTCGGCCGCCGGCTCGGATGAGCCACTCCTCGACGGAGATCCGCTCCAGACGCCGCCAGTCACGGATACGTGCGGCGTAGAGGATGGTCAACGCCAGGCGGATCTTGCCCCAGAGGCCGACGAGGGGGAACCTCAAGAACTCCAGGCTCGAGCTGACGGAGTGGAACCGCTGGTCCACGTAGAACCCGGTCAGGGTCGCCGTCCAGCGCAGGCGCTCGCCCAGACCGACGTCGTTGAGCAGGCGGATCAGATGCGTGTCGGAGGGCAGGATGCAATGGTAGAAGCGGTCCCAGACGAACGGGCCATAGTCGTGGTGCGTGGCCAGCCCGCCGACCTGGGTGTCCCGTTCGAACACGGTCACGGCGTGCCCCCGGCGGGCGAGCCGGTACGCGAGCACCATCCCCATGAAGCCGCCGCCGATGATGCCGATTCTCACGACGTGGACGGCTCCCCGCGCTGCCAGGCGATGGTGCGGGCCAGACCCTCCTCCAGCCCCACCGTCGCCTTCACCCCGAGCATGCGCTCGCAGCGGGAGACGTCGGGCACGCGGCGGCGGACGTCCTCGTAGCTCTTCCCCGTGAACGACTCATACGGGACGAACCGGAGCTTCAGCTCGCCCGGGGTGTGAGAGACGCGTTTGATGATCCGGGCCAGGTCGAGAATGGTGACCTCGTGGGCGCTGCCGATGTTGAAGATCTCGCCGTTGGCCTCGGGCGTCACGATCGCGGCGTAGATCCCCTCGACGGTGTCGCTCACGTACGTGAAGCTCCGCGTCTGGAGCCCATCGCCGTGGATCGGGATCTCGCGATCGTTCAGCACGGCGTCGATGAAGACCGACTGCGGGCCGCCCCACCAGCTCAGGTGCTGGCGAGGTCCATAGGAGCCGAAGAATCGGAGCACCGTGACCGGCAGGCCGAAGCTCTCCTGGTAGGCGAAGGCCAGGTGCTCGTCGAAGAGCTTGGAGACCGCGTAGCCCCAGCGCGCGACCTTGGACGAGCCGATCACGCTCTCGTCGTCCTCCCGGAACGGGACCTTCACGTTGCGCCCGTACACGTCGGAGGTGGAGGCCAGGACCACCTTGGCGCGGCTCTCCCTGGCGAACTCGAGCACGTTCTCGGTGCCCCGCGAGTTGATCCGGAGCGTGCTGAGCGCGTTCCCGTAGCGTGGGATCTTGAACGCCGCCATGTGGACCACGCAGTCGAAGTCCTTCGGCAGGTCCCGGAAGGCTAGGGGGTCCGTGATGTCGCGCTGCACGAAGCGAAAGGCCTCGCCGTTCAGGTGGGACGCGATGTTCTCGAGCTTGCCCATCGAGAGGTTGTCGACGCCGACCACGTCGTGCCCGGCCTGCAGGAGCCTGTCGAGCAGATGCGATCCCAGGAAGCCCGCGGCCCCCGTGAGGAGGACCCGGCTGCGCGTCGTCATGCTCCGGCCCCGCGGTCGTCACGGGTCGATCGGTAGATGGTGGTGCCCAGGTGGAAGATCTCCTCGAAGTAGCGCTTGGACTGCAAGGCGAGGATGCCGAGGCTGATGAACTGGATCGCCACGGTCAGGCTCATGAGACCGACGAGGAACGTGTGGGGCGCCTCCTGATAGGCGGTGGCCACCGCCGCCGAGGCCCGGCTGAAGAACCAGGTGAACTGGGGGTACCTCTGATAGGCCTCGAAGAAGTGGACGAGCGACCAGGCGTTGACGTAGAGCGAGAACATCAGCAGCACAAGTCCGGGGATGATGAAGAACATGAACGGCTTGAAGAGAAAGCCGGCGAGCAGGACGGACACGGTCTGCCGGAGGACCTTCACGTTCGACCGCCGCCTCGGCCCGGCGGCGTTCTGGAGCCGCCAGTCCAGGTGGGCGGGAATCTCCTCGATCCGGGCCCGGAGCAGCTCGGCCTTGTAGATCACTTCCGGGTTGATCTCCATGCCCATGGCCCGGAGGTTGAGCGTCCGCACGAATCGGGCGTCGTACGCCCGGACCATACTGGTCAGCGTCGACAGGCTGCCCTCGGCGGCGGACAGAAAGTGGTTAGCCCACACGCTGAGGATGCGACGCAGCCAGGGCACGTGCGAGATCAGCCCGCCCTTCATGTAGGGGGAGGCCACCACCACCTTGGCCCGGGTCTTGCGGATCTGGGTCAGCAGCCGACGGATGTGATCGGGGGAGTAGCTGAGGTCGAGATCCATCGTGACGATGTAGTCGCCGCGGCAGTGGTTGAAGGCGAACTTGAAGGCCTGGCCGGCGCCGAAGTTCACGACGTGACGGAGCACGCGGACGTTCTTCCGGCTCCGGCTGAACGCCTCCGCGAGCGGCCCCGTCTGATCGGTGCTGCCGTCGTCGACGACGACGATCTCCCAACGGTACTCGTCCTCGAGGGATTCCATGTACCCGTAGAGCGCCGCCAGGTTGGCCTCGATAAGGGCGGCCTCGTTGTAGGCCGGCACGACCACCGAGACCATGGGTCGGGATGGTGCGCGCTCCCCCCCGGCGGTGGCTGGGCCAGCCGGACGTGGTCGGGCGTCTATTGTGGTCATCGAGTCCGTGGTGCTCATCGGCGTATCTCCTGCTCGGAGTTAGGCGGCATCCTGCCGCGATGAGGCTGTCGAAGGCTCCGAGGGCCGAGTCGACGCCCTGTCCGAAGCCGGCTCGCTGCGCGGTGCCGTGTTCCAGAACGGGCGCTGCAGACCCAGGACGAAGCGTACGGAGCCCAACCCCAGGCCCGCGTTGAGGGCGATAAAATACCGCGCGGCCGACGCGACCAGACGAACGGCCGGTGCCAGGGCGCCGAGGCCGTAGAACACCAGCTGACCGAGAAGGAGCCACCTGAAGAACGGGCTTCTGAGCAGCAGGAGGTTCGCAGCGAAGCCGGTCAGCATGAGCCAGGGGCCGAGCCACCGCAGCACTTTGTGCGAGAAGTACGAAAACGCCACCATGCCATGCCATGGCAGCAGCAGTCGCCACGTCCACGCGAGCGCCTGGAAATCGCCGGCGCCGATGCGAACGCGCCGACGTAGCTCGTGGCTGACCTGCGCCGGTGACGTCTCCCAGGCCCGCGCGGCGGGCACGAAGAAGACCTCACCACCGCCGTGGAGTCGCATGGTCATCGGGATGAGGAAGTCGTCGACGATCGTGTCCGCGGGGATCGGCCGATAGCGTTCCCGGTGGAAGGCGTAGATCGCGCCGTTGGCGCCGAGCACGGCGCCGAAGTGAGACTCGAGCGTCTTCAACCATGTCTCGTAGGACCAGTACGTGCCGTCGAGGTTTCCGGTGGCCGTCGGCGAGCGCACCTCGAGACGCCCGACGACCGCGCACGCCGTGGGATGACGCCACAGCGCCGTGACCAGCGCGCGCACGGCGTCGGGCTGGAAGAAGGTGTTGGCGTCCGTGAGGACGAGGACGTCTCCCCTGGCCCGTTCCACGAGGTCGTTCAGCACGCTGGCCTTCCCCCGACGTTCGGGGAAGGCGACGAGGCGGATCGCGCCGCCCGCGGACGCCTCCACGATCGCCGCGGTGCGGTCCGTCGATCCGTCGGATCCGATGAGGCACTCGAGACGCTCGGGAGGATAGTCGAGGTCGCGCAGGTTCCGCAGGCGCTCGCCGATGACGTGCTCCTCGTTGTAGGCCGAGACGATGATGCTGACGCAAGGCCACTCGGTCGGTTCCCCGGCTCGACGGGGACGGGCGCGCGTGACCTTGCTGAGGAGCCAGAGGAGCCCAGGGTATCCGACATAGGCGTAGGCCAGCAGGCCGAGGCCGGTGAGCGCGAGGACCTCGATCATGCCGCCGCTCCCCGGGTCCCGCCGATGAGGGCCGAGATCTCCTCGACCCGGGCCGCCCAGCTTTCGTCCTGCATGGCCTCCACGCGCCGCCGGGCCATCGCCTCCGAGCGCTGACCGAGCGCCGCCTCGATCGCGGCCAGGAAGCCCTCCACACTGTCGGCGAGGCCGACCAGGCCGTTGTAGCGCGCGACCTCGGGGAGTGGCGTGGACACCACGGGGAGCCCCGCGGCGAGGTACTCGCGAAGCTTCAGCGGATTCGCGCGCACGGTCAGCGTGTTGACGCGGAACGGGATGAGGCCCACGTCGAACGCGCGACAGTAGCCGGGCAGCGCGCCATACGGCTTCTGGCCGAGCAGGTGGACGTTGGGCAGCGTCCCGAGCGAACCCAGGTCCGTGTCGGCCTTCCCCACGAGGGCGAACGACCACCCCGGGCGGGCCAGGGCCAGGGCCCGCACGATGTCGAAATCCACCCAGTCGGCGAGCAGCCCGAAGAATCCGATCACCGGCCGCGGAAGCGCCCGCATGTCGTCGGGGACGGGCGTGGAGGGATCGAGCGCCTGGGAAAAGTGGGCGACGTCCACCCCGTGACGGATGAAGTGCGTGTTCGGGTTGAGCGCTCGGCGCTCGGCGCACAGCTGCTCAGCCGACGTGAAGACGATCTGGGCGTGGCGGACCAGGTCCTGCTCCATCCGGAGAAGGGCCTCGCGCGGAACCCCGGAGAATGCGGCGTACTCGTCCACGCAGTGGTAGATGACCATCCGCTCGCCGAGTCGTCCCACCAACCGGTTCGCGTAGGGCTTGAACGTCCAGAGGATCGGTCCCGCCATGCCGAGCCGGCGGCACATGCGCCGGAGCCAACGGGCCAGAACCGAGGCGTTCAGCCGCTCCGCGGCCTGCACACCGGGCAGAGGCAGCACCAGCGGATTCGCCACAAACAGATTCGGCTCGGCCTCCACGCAGCCCTGGAGCGCCCGGCGCAACTTGAACAGGACCCTGCGCACGTCCCGTCCCGAGGCGGTGGGTCGCCGCCAGCCGATGGAGTTGATCCACAGCACTCGGTTTTTTCTGGCGAGGATCCGCATGATGTGCGTCTTGCTTGTCGGATTCCCCTCCCAGTCGTCCGCGAAGCAGATGATCGAGGCGCCCTCAAGCATCGACGTGTTCACAGACAGCCCCTCCAGTCGACGGCCAGCCTCGTGGCAGTCGCGGCCGCCTCGATCGCCCGCAGCGCCACCGCGGTGGCACGAACGCCGTCCAGCACCGTCACCGCCAGGGGGGATTCGCCTCGCACCGCGCTCAGGAACGCCGTGATCTCCGCGTCGTACCCCTTGTCGGCCGACCACCTGCGCGTCTTCGTTCCGTTGACCGTCAGGGCGCGAAAGTCGTCCAGGACGAGAGCACGGCCGCCCTTGAAGACCTCGAGGCGCTCCTTGGGGAGCGACGGATGCCCGTTGGCGGCGTACACGACCGTTGCCACCGACCCGCGGGAGAATCGCAGGGTCACGCTCAGCTGTTGGGGAGTCTCGCTCGTGTCGGCAGGCGCCATCGCGTGAACGGCCACGGGCTCCTCGTCGAAGAGCCAGCAGAGGAGGTCGAAGAAGTGGCAGCCTTCGCCGACGATCCGTCCGCCCCCGTGTACGGGATCCAGCAGCCAGTGATTGGGTGGAAGCGCCCCGGCGTTGATCCGATAGACCGCCGTGGCCGGGCCCGCGACGTCGACCAGCTCCTGTCGGGCCCGGCCTGCCAGGGGCGCGAACCGGCGGTTGAACCCGACGGTGAGGACGGTGCCCGACGCGGTGACAGCGTCCACAACGGCCCGGCAGTCCTCCAGAGTCAACGCCAGGGGCTTTTCCACGAACACGGCCTTGCCCCGCCGGGCCGCCTCGATGGCCAGCGGGGCGTGCAGGTGATGACGGGTCGCGATGACCACCGCGTCCACGTCCGGATCCTCGAGGACCTCCCGCGCGTCCGTGGAATATACGTGAGCCCCGAACCGCCGGGCGTCGTGGAGACCCGTCCCGCTGGTGCCGCCGACGATGGCACGCAGGATCACATCCCGATGCGATACCAGACGAGGCAACAGCGTCTGGCGCGCGAACTGCCCGGCGCCGAGCACGGCCACGCGCAAGGCACCCGGGCGCGCCCGCCCGGTGCGCGGAATCGACACGCTCCGGGCCGGACGGGCGGCCGGCTCGGCGGTGTACTGCAGGAGCAACGCCACCCCCCGCCCCGCCCCCTCGAGCGCCTTGTAGGCTACCGGGGCGTCCTCGACGCTGAACTCGCCGCCGATCAGCTCGGAGAGCCGCAGACCACCGTCGGCGGCCAGCCGGAGAAACTCCTCCATGTTGCGGCGCTCGGTCCAGCGGACGTAGGCGAGCGGGTAGTCGAGCCCGTGCTCCTCGTAGCTCGCGTCGTAGCGGCCCGGCCCCGTGGACCGCGAGATGACCAGGTCCAGCTCCTTGTTGTAGAACGTCGGCCGCGACAGCTGGAGGCCGACGTCGCCGACGATCACGACGCGCCCCTTCTGACGCGCCATCTCGAACGCCTGATTCACCGGTTCGCTGCTCGGCGTCGCGGCGGTGAGGAGAACCGCATCGGCGCCGACGCCGCCCGTGGCGGCCAGAACGGCCGCGACAGGATTCCCATCCCCCGCCACCAGGGCGACACCGGCGCCAAGCCGCTCGGCGAGGATCGCGCGCTCCTTCAGCGGATCGATCCCGACGACGCGGACGCCGGCGGCTCGGAGAATCTGGACCGTCAGGAGACCGATCAGCCCGAGGCCCACCACCACGGCCGTCTCACCCAGTTGGAGGTTGGCGCGCCGGACTCCCTGGAGGGCGATGGCGCCGAGGGTGACGAAGGCGGCATCCTTCGAGTGAAGCCCGTCGGGGACCGTCACGGTGAGGTTCCGAGGGACGAAGACATATTCGGCATGGGAAGCGTGACCGGTTCCTCCGCACGCCACCCGGTCGCCGACGGCGAGGTCGGGCACGCCCGCGCCGACTTCGATGACCACGCCGGACAGCGAGTTCCCCAGCTGAATCGGCCGATCCATCTTGTCCGTGACGAGCTTGACAGTCTCGGACAGACCCGCGCGCCTCACCTCGTTCCACACCTTGCCCACGACCTCGGGCTGCCGACGGAGCCGATCCACCACGCGCTGCCCGGAGATGTTGGTGCGTTCGGTGCCCGCGCTGAGCAGGGACCACGCGGTGCGGACCAGGACACCGCCCGCCGCGCAGAGCGGGAGCGGGACATCCTCCACGACCACCCGCCCCCGCTTCGAGAACACCTGTCTCATGCGAGGCCCCGGGCCCACCGCAGCAGGCCGTCGGCGTCGACCGCGCCCCCGGTGGCGAACGGCGCGAGCACGAAGGTGATGACCATCGGAACGACGCCCCGCTTCTGATACGTCACCACCGGCGCAGCCTGGATCGCGCCGTAGTGCTGCGAGAGCCAGCCCTCGCCGACCGTGACCGAGAGCCCCGGCTCCGGGCTCCAGGCGATGACGAGGTCAGACGCCGCACCGGTCACCCGGACCACCCAGGGTGCCTCGGATTCGAGCGTCACGCCGAGGGGCGCCAGGTGCAGAAACCCCCGGACGGTGTGTGTCCCCTCGCCGACGAGAGCGTCACGAACGACCCAGACTCCCTGACCCTTGTGGAACCAGATCTGGCGGCGGTGGACCACGGGCTCGGGCAAGCGAGTGTAGCCGGTGTGCTCGCCGTCGAAGCGATCGAGGTCGTCCCCCACCTCCCAGCGTCGCAGGGTGAATCGCGCCGCCCCGTCGGACTCGACGGGAAAGAGGCTGGGGTCGTCGAGCAGACGCGTCTGCTCGTGATCGTCGACCACGACCGTGTTGTGCGACGCCGTGCTCCGGAACCGGTTCCGCCACTCGCGCGATCCGCTGTAGCCGTACGTCCCTGGATCCAGCACGTAGGCCGTGCCGTCGACCCAGCACTCGAACGAGAGCAGGTCGTGATGAAGATGGGCGGCCGGTCCGCGTCCGGGGCCACTCACCACCAGGTGGCGGCCCTCGCCCCGCATCACGAAGAACCCGCCATCCGTAAAGGCGCGCGAGCCGACTGGCTCCGCCTTGTCGGGGATGGCGTCATAAGCGCTGAGCCCGGCCGGACCGAGCCACCAGAGATTGGCCGCGCCGAAGGTAGGCGCCGCCGCCTTGAGGTCGGATCGGCCGAACAGCGTCGCGCCGGCGGCCAGCAGGGCCCGGTGACTGCGGGGGGTTCGACGCTCGAGGTCGAGCAGGCTTCCGTCGTCGGCATCTCCGATGGCGGGGAACGTCCCGTCCGGACGGGTGTAGGCGAGCGTGAACTCGAGCATCCGCTCGATGCGCTCGAGCGCCGCGGCCGGGGGCTCCACGCCGTTCCGCTGGCAGAGGCTCACCGCGAAGAGCAGGCAGTGGAGGACGTAGCCGTGATACCCGATGGCGCGCTCATAGTCGACGCCATCGGGCGTGATCTGACGGAGGACCTCGCCCCAGACAATGCGCCGGCCCCGGGCGAGCCACGCGTCAGCGTCGTGGACCTCGCGCAGCACCGTCCCCAGCGTGAGGAGCCCGAGCCCGTCGGTGAGATAGTGGTTGCCGGGCCGCGGGCCGATCTCCAGATTTCGGAGGATGAAGCGGGCGTGCTCGGCCAGGGCAGAGAGGAGGCGCCGTTGTCGCCCCTCGTCGAACGCCGGCGCCTCCGCGAACAGGAAGTACGCCCAGAGCCAGTTGATGGCGCGGATGGCGGCCTCCATCGCGCACGTCCAGTTGACGCCGAATCCGGGAGGGTTCGCCGCCATCCAGCCCTCCCACTGGGCCACGAACGCAGCGGCGTATCGCGCGTCGCCCGTGAGCCAGTGGGCCTGGCCGAGCGTCACCCATTGGTGGCAGCGCGAGAGCTCCCAGACCAGGCGGACGTCGGACGAGCGCGCGAGGTCCAGGTAGTCGATCGTGGAGTGGTGGCGAAGCTCCCAGTGCAAGCCGGAGATTGGGTCGCGATGCCAATCGATCGGGTCGCCGAGATCGACGGCGCCCCGACCCAGCAGCGGAACGCGATGGCTGCACACCTCGTCGGCGGCGCGCGCCGTGGCCCTCACCGCCTCGGGCTCACGCGCCTGTAGCGCCGCGACCAGAGCCCGTCGGTCCGCCGGGTGCACGAAGAAGCGGGAGCGCCCTCTGTCGCGCAACGCTCGCAGCAGCTCGGACGTGGCGCCGTCCGTGCGCCATGCGGCGTCGGCCATGAGCCGATCGGTCAACGCCCGGCACCGCTGCTTCAGCTTCTCGGCTAGGATCGGAACCGGCATCCTGAGCGCCCGCGCCACCTTCGTGCCTCGCGCTCTCATGAGTAGCGGGGTGCGCGCGTCGCTCATCGACGGCTCCCGGGACTGTGGCCGATCCAGTCGTCGTACCAGAGCGCGAGGTTCAGCAGGCACCAGAGCCGCGTGCTCAGGTCCGAGTGCCCCTCGCGATGGCGCCGGAGCAGGTCCCGGACGTGCGCCACGTCGAAGCAGTCGAGGTCCCAGAGCCCCGACCGCTCGAGCCGCGTCGTCAGGAGGGCGGCGGAGGGCCCGCGGAACCACTCCTTGATGGGAGCGGCGAAGCCCTGCTTGGGCCGATCGATGATCTCGGCGGGCAGGAGGTCCCGCACGACCTTCTTCAGGAGGTGCTTGGGACCGGTCCGGACCCGGAGACTCCGGGGGAGGCCGAACGTCAGCTCCACCAGGTGGTGATCGAGGAACGGGACACGCGCCTCGACCGAGGTCGACATGGTGATCTTGTCGACGCGCATGAGGAGCAATTCCGGCAGGCGCAGCGTGAGATCCAGGTAGATCATCCGCTGGAGGACGTCGGCGTCGGGCCAGGCGCTCTCGAGCTGCCCGAGTTGCGCCCGCACCACGTCGTGCGAGGTGAGGGCGCCTCCGCCCAGCGGACCTCGCAGGAGGGGGCGTTTCTCGAGCTCCCTGAAGGCGATCGCGTTTCCCCAGAACAACTCCTCGCCCAGCGCCGCGCGGTGGAGGTGATCGAGCTCCTTCACGCGGCCGAGGGCGCGGAAACCGGGCGCGAGCCCCTGGTACACGAGCGCCCGCAGGGACGACGGCAGCGCCGTGAAGCGGCGCCACGCCCGATCGTAGAGGGACAGCGCGGTCAGGTACCCGGGGTAACCCGCGAACAGCTCGTCGGCGCCCTCGCCGACCTGAACGACCTTGACGCCGTGCTCGCGCGCGAGGCGGGAGACGAAGTACAGCGGCACACAGACCGGGTCGGCGATGGGCTCGTCCTGGTGATAGATCAGGCTCGGGAGGTAGTCCACCATGTCCTCGGAGCCGATGAGGACCTCGTGGTAGTTGCCGCCGAACCGCTTCGCCGCGAGCCGGGCGTAGTCGAGCTCGTTGTAGGCCGGGTTGTCCTTGAAGCCCACGGAGAACGTCTCCACCGGCCGCGAGCTCCCGCGGGCCATCAGGCCCAACGCGGTGGAGGAGTCGATGCCGCCGGACAGGAACACCCCGACCGGGACGTCGCTCATCATGCGGGAGTCCACGGCGAGCTTCACCCGCTCGCGGACGGCCTCGACCCAGTCGGACTCGGTCCGCGTGGTGCGGAGGGCGGCCTCCGCGAGTCGCCAGTACGGGCGCAGGACCGGTTGGCTCCGCCCGTCCCAGGTGAGCAGGTGGCCGGGCGGAAGCTTGCGGATCCCGTCGAAGAGCGTCGAGGGGGCCGGCGTGGTGAAGAAGGTCAGGTAATGGTAGAGCGCCTCGAGGTCCACCTTGCGGGGTACTCCGGGATGCTCGAGGATCGCCTTGATCTCGGAGGCGAAGAGCAGCGAGCCTTCCTGCAGGGTGTAGTAGAGCGGCTTCACGCCGAGCCGATCCCGGGCGAGCAGCATCCGTCGCCGGCTTCCGTCCCAGAGGGCGAAGGCGAACTCGCCCTCCAGCTCGTCGACGCACGCCTCCCGGCGCTCCTCGTAAAGGTGGACGATCGTCTCCGTGTCCGACCGGCCGCGATACCGGTGACCGCGGGCCTCGAGCCCGCGCCGAAGCGCCTGGTGGTTGTAGATCTCGCCGTTGAAGATGACCCAGACGGTTTCGTCCTCGTTCGGCATCGGCTGGCGGCCGGTGGGCGAGAGATCCACGATGGCGAGCCGGCGGTGGCCCAGCCCCACCGGCCCGTCGAGCAGGATGCCGTCGTCGTCCGGTCCGCGGTGGGCGAGGCGCTTGGTCATGCGCTCCAGCAGGCTCCGCTCGACCGGCTCCCCGGTCGAGAGCTGGGCGATGCCGGCGATCCCGCACATCGCTAGCTCGCCTCCCGCGAGCGCCGCGCCCCGCCGCGCCGAGCGGCCGGCACACGCGAGGACGACGGCGACAAGGAACGATAGAGGGCCACGAGGGCCCGGTCACCCGCGGGGGGCGCAGTGAGGGTCGCCCGGCGGCGGCTCGCGCGGCGGCGACCGCCGCCCACGGCGAGGGTCTCCACGAGCGCCGCGTGCAGGGCATCCGGATCGCCGGGAGTGAACAGGATCGGCCCCGCGGGCCGGAAGTCGGTTCGGCTCGCGACGACCGGCACGCCGAGCGCCAGCGCCTCGCGCACCGAGCTGGCGTCGCCGTCGTACAGCGTGGTCCGGACGAACAGGTCGGCCTCCCGGATGATCGCCAGGCACGTCTCGTGGGTCACCCACCCGGTCAGGAGCACCGCTTCGCCGAGCTGCCACAGCTCGATGAGCTCGCGGACCCTCGCCTCGTCCTGGCCGCCGCCCACGATCACCAGCCCGGCCGCGGCGTGCTGCTTTCGGAGGTCGCGGAACGCCTGGAGCAGCGTCGGCAGGTCGTACTCCCTGCGCAGAATGGCGACGCAGACGAGGAGCGGGCCGTGGGTGAGCGCGAAGGCGGTCACGTCCTCGGGCGGGCGCTCGGCGGGACGGAGACGGGTCAGCGAAAACGCGGGAATGACGCTCAGGCCCGCCGTGCGCCACCGCCGCAGGGCATCGGCGATCGCGTCCGTGCGGCACACCACGGCGGCCGGCAGCGCGACCGCCACGCGCGCGGTGAAGCGGAGCCACGACCCGGCGCTCGCCAGATAGCCCGGCGCGCCCCCGGAGGTGATGGTCACGACCGTCGGCGTTCTGAGGATCCGTCCGACGAGGCCCACGAGCAGGGTCAGCATCCAGCTCTTGGGGTTCTCACCGTTCGTGAAGAGGTGGAGCAGGTAGCGGGCGCGCGCGTACTGGACGAGTCGCCGCACGAAGTCGCCGGTCCCCCGGACCGACTGGTACTCCGGGCTCGGCACTCGGCGGTTCGGTCCGATGTTGAGCACGCGGCAGCCGATGCCCTCCTGCGGCAGGGTCCGCGTGAGGTGCTGGAGGTGCACGGCGATGCCCCCGTAAGGCGGCGGGTAGTCCCCCACGAGCAGGATCCTCACGACGACGCCTCCGGTCGCCGGTCGACGAAGGCGCGGCACCACAGCTCGAGGACGAGCAGGAGCCACAGCTGGTGTGAGGCGTCCCGTACGCCCTCGTGATGATCGGCCCAGAGCTGCTTGACGGTCCGCGGGTTGAACCATCCCCGCTGCTCGGCCCGCGGCTCGAAGAGCAGGTTCTCCGCCATGTCCCGGAGCTCCGCGCCGAGCCAGCGGCTGATCGGCGCGGTGAACCCGTGCTTCGGCTTGGCGAGCACGGCCCCGGGCAGGACCGGCCGCAGGGCCTCCCTCAGGATGAACTTCGTCGTGCGACCCCGGAGCTTGAGGTCGGCCGGCAGCGCCGCCACGAACTCGACGACCCGATGGTCGAGGAACGGCGCGCGGACCTCGAGGGCGTGCGCCATGCTCATGCGGTCGACCTTCACGAGAATGTCGTCGGCCAGGTAGGTCTTGAGGTCGACGTACAGTGAGCGGTCCAGCGGATCGCGGGCGTCGCAGCGCTCGTAATACGCCCGGTGGATCGCGAGGGGATCGAAGCGAGCGGTGATGCCCGCCATCTCCTCGGAGTAGAGCGACCGCTTCGCCGCGTCCCGGAAGAGCTCCGCCGAGTGCTTCCTGACGCAGGCGTCGCCGGGTGTCATGCCGAGGTGCAGGAGGGCGTTCTTCCCGCGCATCGTCTCGGGCCACCACCGCGCGAGGGCCCGCACCGCGAGCACCGGGCGGGCCAGGCGGCGCGCCCTCGCCTCCCAGCGGTCCCAGAAATGGCGCGCGTAGCCGGCGAACAGCTCGTCGCCGCCGTCTCCGGAGAGCGCGACCGTCACGTGCTCGCGCGCGACCTTCGAGACGTAGTAGGTCGGCACGGCGGACGAGTCGGCGAACGGCTCATCGAAGTGCCAGACGAGCTTCGGCAGCAGATCGCGGATCTCCGCCGTCACCTCCGACTCGCGCGCGTCGCAGCCGAACTGGCGGGCGACGAGACGCGCCGAGGGCCGCTCGTCGTGGTCCGACTCCCTGAAGCCGACGGACGCCGTGACGACCGGGCGGTCGCTGAGTGAGGCCATCAGGGCCACCACCGCGGACGAGTCGAGCCCCCCCGACAGGAACGCGCCCAGCGGCACGTCGCTCACCATGCGGTCCGAGACCGCTCGCCTCAGCAGCTCACGAAGCTCGTCGGCGTATTCGCCCGTGGGCCGTCGGGGCCCGTCCGCGAACCGAACGTCCCAGTACTCCCGGATCGTGACGCCCCGCGCGTCGGCGACGAGCAGATGGCCGGCCGGGAGCTTCTCCACGTGGCGGAAGATCGTCTGTGGCGCCGGGACGTAGAGGAGGCTCAGGTACCGATCCAGCGCTTCGAGGTCGATCGCGCGCGAGACCTCGGGGTCGGCGAGCACCGCCTTCAGCTCGGAGCCGAACGCCAACGCGCCGCCGGGCCGGTGCGCGTAGTAGAGCGGCTTCTTGCCCAGGCGGTCGCGCGCCAGCAGCAGGCGCCGTCGAGACGAATCCCAGAGGGCGAAGGCGAACATCCCGTTGAGGTCCTGCACGCAGTCCTCGCCGCGCTCCTCGTAGAGGTGGACGATCGTCTCGCTGTCCGACCCGGTGGCGAAGCGGTGGCCGCGCGCCCGGAGGCCGGCGCGGAGCTCGCGGAAGTTGTAGATCTCGCCGTTGCAGATCACCCACACCGTGCGGTCCTCGTTGGCGATGGGCTGGGCCCCGCCAGCGAGGTCGATGATGCTGAGGCGGCGATGTCCGAGCCCGGCGGGCCCGTCCAGGTACAGGCCCTCGCCGTCCGGGCCCCGGTGAGCCAGCACAGAGGTCATCCGGCGCAGCAGTTCGCGCTCCACCGGCGCTCCGTCGAGGCGATACATCCCGGCAATCCCGCACATCGTCAGCCCGCCCGCCCCGCCAGCACGTGCTCGTACGCGTCGGCGTACCTTTTCACCATGTCCTCGAGGCGTCCGTGGGCGTTGATGTACGCGCGTGCGGCGTCGGCCAGCCGCGGCCCGAGCCCCGCATCTCGTCTGACGCGCAGGAGGGCTTGGGCCAGCGCCGGCGGATCGTTTGGCGCCGCCAGGAGCCCCGTCTGGCCGTCGGTGATGACCTCCTGGATGCCCACCACGCGAGTCCCCACGACGGGCTTGCCCGCCGACATGGCCTCGAGCACGGTGAGGGGCATGCCTTCGTAATGGGAGGGAAGACAGTAGACGTCGAACACCGGATACAGCTCTGGGACGTCGAGCCGACAGCCGAGAAACTTCACCCGGTCCCGGATACCAAGGCTCCCGGCGAGGGCCTCGAGCATCGGTCGCCGCTCCCAGTCGCCTACCAGGACGAGCCAGGCCTCTGGAACGACCGGCAGGAGCTTGGCAAAGGCCCGCAGGAGTGACTCGTGGTTCTTTTGAGGTCGGAGATTGGCCACGAGCCCGATCACCCAGGCGTCGGCCGGAATGCCGAGCTCCCGCCGCTTCGCCGCGCTGTCGTGGGGCTGGCTGTAGCGCTCGATGTCCACGCCGTTGTGGATCACTCTCACGCGGTCCGCGGCCACACCGGCGACGTCGAGCAAGTAGGCGCCCACGGCGTCCGAGGCGCCGGTCACGATGTCGGGACGCCTGAGGAGCCAGCGCCCGACCCGCTCGATCCACCGGGCGTACTCGACGTCGACGTCGGGACGGATCTGCTCGGTGTGCACCCAGCCCCACCCCCGCCCCGCCCGACGACTGGCAAGGAACGCGTGCAGCAGCGGGGTCAGGTGGTGCGTGTGCAGGATGTCGATCCGGTGGCGCTCGATGAGCGCCTCGAGCCCGGCCACTCGGGCCCGCATGGCCTGGAGCTTCGCGAGTGGGTGCGCCCGGTGCCCGTCACCGTTGATCGGTACGCTGAGCGTGTACACGGGACATCCGCGTGCCGTGAGAGATTCCCCGAACTGCCCCCCTCTGAGGCTGCACGCAAACACGTGGAACCGGGCTGGATCCAGGTGGGTGACGAGATCCGCCACCATATGCTCCGTCCCGCCGGTCCCGAACACGGTGAGGAAGATGAGGACGTTCGGCCGGGAGGCCACGGCTCTGTTCACCACGTCGGGGACCACGCGGCCGGCCGCGCGCCGAGCACGCGAACGGCCGCCGCCATGCCGGCCAGGTAGTAGAACGCGAAGCTGTACGCGAAAGGCAGGAAGGAAGCACCCACGAGAAAGCTGAAGACCGCCAGCTCCAGGCCGGCAGCCATGGCGACGACCTCACGCGCCTCCGGAAGCGACCCGAGCTGCCACTGCGTCCCTCGGAGCCCTCGCAGCATCTGAACGAACAGCAGGACATAGATCAGCAGTCCCGGAAAGCCGAGGTCGGTCCCAACCTGAAGGAAGATATTGTGGGTGGCCGAGGGCTTCCATCCCTGCTCGGTGTACACGAGAGTCTCCATGCCTACGCCCGCGCCGACCAGGGGATTCTCCAGGATGAACGGGACGACCACCCCGATCTGGTCCCAACGCTGCGAGATCGAACCGACCCGGTCCAACGAGGGATCCACGAGGCTGTAGAGCCGGTCGGCGTAGCGGGGCGGGGCCAGCACGACACCGAGGACCACGACCGCCGCGATGGGCACCAGGACCAACGGCCCTCGCGTCCGCACCAGCTTCGCCACAAACAGCGCGAGCGTCGCCACCAGGGCGAGGAACGCGCCCCGCGAAAGGGTCGCGATGATGCCGCCGACCATGACGATCATGCCCAGGACCAGCAGCGCCTTGACGAACGACCGGCGCGCCAGCAGGCAGAGCCCGAACGTGAGCCAGAGGATCACGTTGAGGAGGAGCCCCAAATCGTCGGGGTTGTGGGCGAACAGCGAGGGGTAACCGTAGATGCGGCCTGGGTCATGGGGAAGCATGTGTCCGGTGACGAAGTTGTAGAGACCCGTCACCGAATAGACGACACCGACGAGGGCGATGAAGGCGATCACGACCTTCAGCCGCCCCACCGTCTCCAGCAGGTTGGCGATCAGGAAGAAGGCCACGACGCTCTTGATGAAGGTCGAGAGAAAATACTCGAGGGCGCCGCCGGGCGAGAGCGAGAACGGGATCGAGACCACGGCGACGAGCGTGAGCGACGAGATCAGGCGAATCTCGGGCGTGGCGACCGTGAGCGGCCGCCGGTACACCAGAAGGCTCAGGACGTACGCGACCGCGGCCAGGCCCGCCGATACCTGCGCGGGGCGGAGCGGTTCCAGGATGGTCAAGAAGTTTTGCGGCGCCATGAACAGAACGAACGTGAAGAGCATGAGGCACCAGAACGGGGCGGCGCTCTCCCGGGCCGCCGGCGCCGGCGAGGTCCACGAGACGCCGGGCCGTGCCGGCGTCTGAGTCGCGATCCCGCTCACGGTCATCGCGGTCGGCCCCCGACGGCCTCACGCCAGGGCAAGCCGCCCAGCGCCGCGAGTCTCAGCCCCAAGGCCCGGACACTCTCCTTTTCGCCGCTCTTGAGCACCCCGAACCGCCACAGCGTCAACATGTAGATAACCCCGAAGGCGAGGCTGGCGGCGGCGAGGATCGGCCAGAAGGCGAGGAGCCCGGTGGCCTTCAACAGCAGCACCGGAATCGCCGACACGAGGGAGGCCGCGAGGACACCTCCCAGCACGCTGAGCGGGTAGACGTCCGCGTACCGCAGGCCGCTGAGGCGGCTCACGCGGACGAGCAGGACCATGTGACTGGCCACCAGCGCCAGGACGTAGGCGAGCGGCGCGCCCCAGAGGCCAAATGTCTGGGGAAGCACCGCGAGGAACGCCACACACGACCCGCCCCGGATCGCGCACATGAGGAACAGGAAGCGCGTGTCTCCGTACGCTCGAGGCACGTACTCGAGCTGGGTGGCCACGAGCGGCAGCGCCAGGAGGGACACCCGGAACACCGGCACGGCGTCGAGGAAGCGATCCGTGTAGAGGAGCGTGATCACTTCACCGGCGATGAGCTCGAGCAACACGAACAGGGGCAGGCAGAAGACCGCCACCAGCCGGATGCCGTCGCCGAGCGTGTCCCGGACCTGGTCGCGGGCGCCGGCCTGCGCCAGCCGGGTGAGCTGCACGACGACGATGCTCACGACGGAGGCGTAGATCACGTCGACGAACGGGACGCTCATCGAGCCCACCGCGTACACGGCGTACGTTCGGGTGTCATACCGACCGGAGACGTAGTACTGGGGCGCCGCCACCGCGAGCAGCTCGACGATGTGGCCGGCCCAGAAGGGGATCGCATAGTTCCATTGGCGCGTGAAGGGTTGCCACGAGAGGCGGCGGAATGAGAGGAGGCCGACCCGCCGCGCGTAGAGGACGAGGGCGATGGTCCGCATGCCCTGGACGAAGGCGACGGCCTCGAGAATTCCGGCCACGCCGCCGCCGGCCAGCACCATTCCCAGGACGAGCGTGGCCATGCCGAAATCGGAGACGCAGTAGACGATCGCCGCCTGGCGGGCGCGCTGACGCGCGATGAGGACGATCTCCAGCACCGAGCTCAGGAGCGTCGTGCCCAGGAACACCGCCAGATGAGGCGTGAGGGGGCCCAGGAGGTTCTCGTAGAATGCTTCCCCCCACCACGGAGCCCCGACCACGACCGCCACGCCGCCGACGACTCCCGCTAGCGCCAGCATCGGCAGACTCTGAGAGACGTACTGTCGTCGGGCCTCTACGTCCTGCTGGAGGAAGTAGTAGAGGCTGGCGGGTAGACCGAGATCCAGCAGCATGATGAACGTGTTCTGCAGCAGGAAGGCCTGCTTGTAGAGCCCGAACTCGACCTGAGCCAGATGCCGCGCCAGGAACACGGCCAGGGCGAACCGGCAGATGAACCCCACCGTTCGCCCGGCCACCAGGACGACGGCGCTTCGGTTAAAGCTCGACTCGACCTTAGGCACGCGAGCCTCCCTCGAACGTCTCGCGCAGGATCTTCACGATCCTGACCGCGGCCTGCCCATCCCACAACGGGGGGCGCCCGTTGCTGGCCGACGGGTGGTCAAGGCTCCACATGACCTCGCGGACGAGGCGAGTCGGGTCGGCGCCGATCACCCGGTTCGTCCCGTGGCTGACCGTGACCGGACGCTCGGTGGTGTCTCGAAGGGTCAGGCAGGGAACGCCGAGGACTGTCGTCTCCTCTTGGACGCCTCCGGAATCCGTGAGAACGAGCCGGGCGCGGCTGATGAGCGCGATGAAGTCGAGGTAGCCCAGAGGATCGAGATAGGCGACGCCCTTGCTGTGCATGGGCGTCCCCCCATCCGTCAGGTAGCCTTGCCGGAAGAGCTGCTGCCTCACCCGCGGGTGGATCGGGAAGACGACCGGGACGTGACGGGCCAGCTCCTCGAGCGCTCCCAGGTGATGCATCAAAGTGCGCGGGTCGTCGACGTTGGACGGGCGATGGAGGGTCACGACCACGTACGGCTGACCGTCGAGCCCGAGTCCGCTCGCGATCGACGACCGTTCCCAGCTCGGTCGGGACGCCTGCAGGGCGTCGATCATGACGTTGCCGACGAAGTGGATTTTTTCCGGCGCGACGCCCTCCCGGAGGAGGTTCCGCCGGCCACTCTCCTCCGTGACGAACAGGAGATCGGCCATAGCGTCCGTCAGCAGCCGGTTGATCTCCTCGGGCATGCTCCGATCGAAGGACCGGAGCCCCGCCTCGACGTGGGCGACGGGGATGCGGAGCTTCACCGCCGTGAGGGCGGCGGCCAGCGTGGAGTTCACGTCGCCCACCACCAGCACGAGGTCGGGTCGCGTGCTGTCAAGGACAGGCTCGAGGGAACGCATGACCTCGGCCGTCTGGGCCGCATGCGAGCCCGAGCCGACGCCCAGGTTGAAGTCGGGAGGCCGGATGTCCAGGTCCGTGAAGAACTGCTCCGACATCGGCCCGTCGTAGTGCTGACCGGTGTGGACGAGGATCGGCGTCAGGGCGGGCTCGGCGCTCATCGCGCGGATGAGCGGGGCGATCTTCACGAAATTGGGTCGCGCCCCGACGATGTTGACGATTCTCATCGCCTGCCCACGGGGCTCTCGGCGCGCCGGCCTCGGGCGCGTCGTCTGGCCGACGTCGAGCTCTCGCCGCTCGCGCTGCTCCGGTCACGGACGAACACGTCGGTCACGCTGTTGGTGTCCCAGGGCACGAGGTTGTTGGCGTCCGAGGCGAAGGCCACGAAGCGGCCATCGGCGCTGAGCGAGGCGCCGCGGCTGTCACCGTTCCCCTCGGTCCCGGCGCTGTCCACGCTCACCCGCTCGGTCGTGTGGGTCTGTCGGTCATGGACGAATTCATCCCAACGGCCGTTCGTGTCCCTGGGTACGAGGTTGGTGGCGTACGAGCAGAAGGCCACGAAGCGGCCATCGGCGCTGATCGAAGGACGCTCGCTCCAGCCGTTCGCCTCGGTCCCGGCGCTGTCCACGCTCACCCGCTCGGTCGTGCCGGTCCGCCGGTCATGGACGAACACGTCGGACTGCCCGTTGGTGTCTCCCGGCACGAGGTTGGTGGCAGAGCTGCTGAATGCGACAAAACGGCCGTCGGCGCTCATCGAGGGCGAGGCGCTTTCGCCGTCTGCCTGGTTCCCGGCGCTGTCCACGCTCACCCGCTCGGTGAGTCGGGTCTGCCGGTCGTGGACGAACACGTCACCGACTTCGTTGCTGTCCCCGGGCACGAGGTTGGTGGCGGCCGAGGTGAAGGCGACGAAGCGCCCGTCGGCGCTGAGCGGGACCCCATGGTCGTTCGGGCCGACGAAGCTGGCGGCGTTCCCCTGGATCCCGGCACTGTCTACGCTCACTCGCTCGGTGAGTCGGGTCTGACGGTCATGGACGAACACGTCGGACTGCCCGTTGGTGTCTCCCGGCACGAGGTTGGTGGCGGAACTGCTGAAGGCGACGTAGCGGCCGTCGGCGCTGAGCGTGGGACGCTCGCTCGAGCCGTCCCCCTCGGCTCCGGCGCTGTTCACGCTGACCCGCTCGGTCGTGCCGCTCGGCCGGTCATGGACGAACACGTCGGCTTGCCCGTTCGTGTCCCCGGGCACGAGGTTGGTGGCGGCCGAGACGAACGCCACGACGTGGCCGTCGCCGCTGATCGCGGGCTGGTGGATGGTGTCGTTCGCCTCGGTCCCGGTGCGATCGACGCTCAGCCGTTCGGTCGTGCCGGTGCCACGGTCGTGGACGAAGACGTCCCCAAACCCATTCGTGTCTCCCGGGGCCAAGTTTCTCGCCCACGCTGCGAAGGCCACGAAGCGGCCATCGGCGCTGATGGACGGGGGCGCGGCAAACGGCCCGGCGAGCGACGGACCCACCGACTGGTTCCCGGCGCTGTCCACGCTCGCCCGCTCGGTGCTGCCCGGGAATGCGCCCGCCGGCCTCCCCGCGAGAGTCAGGACTCCCGCCAGGAGGCCGACGCCTGCGACGGCGTGCGAGCGTCGGGTCCACCGTGTGCCTGTGCTCATGCTCTTCAGTGCCGTCAGGCTCAAGGCCGGGCCGCGGACCGCCGCTCCGGGCTCCGCTCGAAGGCCCCGATGTCCGGGGGGTCGCCGTGATGCGAGACGCCTGGAATGCGCCCTCCCCGTTTCGCGGCGGGACTGCCCGGCCGCAGCGTGAAGACCCGCTTCGCCTCGTCGGTGAACAAGGGGTCCACCTCGAGGTTGTCGGCGGCCTCGGGGTGGGTCGCCTGGAACTGCGTCAGGGTGTAGCTGAGGTTGCCGCCAAGGTCGTGGCTGCGGATCCGCAGGACCAGCGGCTCGCCCGCCGTCCCCGGCTGTCGCAGGACGATGTTGCTCACGAATCGGTTCCCGTTGAGGCTTCCCACGGGCCACGCCGTCGGGTTCTGGTAGTGTTCGATCCCGATCGTGTAGGTCGCCCCGTTCCAGGCGAAGCCGTCGTTCCGGAAGATGATGTT
>Ga0209156_10000360_pt1 | contig 37973 bp, 39 predicted proteins | sample GraSoiAngelo_124_FD_185881 | JGI IMG/M metagenome (GOLD analysis project Ga0209156, IMG submission 185881) | Grasslands soil microbial communities from the Angelo Coastal Reserve, California, USA - 14_0927_05_20cm (SPAdes) (version 2) | ecosystem: Environmental > Terrestrial > Soil > Grasslands... | reverse complement strand
GCGCTCGCCTACGGGAAGGAGATCCTGACGAAACAGATCGGCGGCGTCCCCCGGTTCCTCGTGGAGGAGAAGTTGGTCGGCGAGGAGTTTTCTCTCCAGGCCCTTTGCGACGGGCATGCTCTCGTGCCCTCGCCGCTCGCGCAGGATCACAAGCGTGCGTATGAAGGGGACAAGGGACCGAACACGGGTGGGATGGGCTCCTATAGCGACGCCGATCATCGCCTGCCGTTCGTCACGCGGCAGGATTTCGAGGGCGCACTCGAAACGATGCGCAAGACGGTCGCCGCGATGGCCGCCCGCGGAACGCCGTTCAAAGGCATCTTGTACGGCGGCTTCATGGCGACGAAAGACGGACCCAAGCTCCTCGAGTTCAACGTCCGGTTCGCGGACCCGGAATCGATGAACGTCTTGCCGATCCTGGAGGATGACTTCCTCGAGACGTGTCAGGCCCTCACGGAAGGACACCTCCCGGCGTCCCTCCGGTTCGCGCATCAGGCGACGGTCTGCAAGTACGTCGTTCCCATGGGATACGGTTCCCATCCGCGGGCCGGAGAGCAGTTGAAGGTCGACGAGGACAGCATCCGGCAGACCGGTGCGAAGCTGTACTACGCGAGCGTCGACGAGAAGGGAGGCCACCTGTACACGACGACCTCCCGGTCCCTCGCGATCGTCGGGATCGCGGCGAACCTGGAAGAGGCGGAGTCGATCTCGGAGGAGGCCCTCGCCTTCATCGCGGGGAGCTTCTACGCCCGCCGGGACATCGGCAGGCCGGACGTGATCCAGCGGAAGGTCGAGCGGATGCGGAAGATCCGCCAGGGTTGAGGAAACGACCAGCTTCGGGTCTCTTGGTTAACATGTTATGCCATGCCACAGGACGTCCGCTCCGTCCGGGCTCATGCCTGAAACTTCGCCATTTCGACGGTCAGGGTGTTCGTTCGGTCGATGAGTTCTCCGATTGCGGCTTCGATACGTGTGCGAAGATCCGCGACCACTGCTCGGGCGATAGGCGGTCCTTCAACGCTTCGCTCAGCGTCTTGAGCCGCGGTCGCAAGTCCTTGGAGGACGTCGGCGACATCGTCGATCCAACCGTTGTAGAGTGTACTTAGCCTTTCCCATTCCGCATCGTCTAGCATGCTAGGCACGCGGCCGCCGGAACGCCTCCAGACTCGTACGGGGGATCGTGACCGGGGCCATGGCCACGCGGACGCCCAAGGACCGCAGCCGGGTCGCGAGTTCTTCTGCGTCGCGGGACGACATGACCAGGACGGATTGACCGATCCACGCGACGCCTCTCCGGTGGATGAATCCGTGCTCGTCTCTCGCCCTCCCGTGGACGATTCTCTTCCTGCCGAAGACGATTTGGCAAACGCGAGCCGCGACGGATCGCGCGCCGCCGGACACATCGTAGGACACTAGGATGCACTCTCCGCGAGGAGCGGTATCGAATGTCATGAGTATATATATGTATACAGTCATATAATAATGTCCGAGAGGTGAGCGAAAGTACTCCTCCGATTGGTTAACATGTTAACCACCTTGGCCGTGGCCGGCTCGTCGGTCGGTCAAACGCCGGCTAGATTCGCTCCGTTCGATCGAGGGCCAACCCTCAAATAACGGGATGGGCCATCCGCGCGCCGATGAAGAACCTCGACGACGTGATCGAAGAGATCGAGTCCCGCCTCGATGAGAAGGACGAGGTTCGCGAGCTCACGATCAAGTCCTCCCGCACGATCGCCCGCCTGAGCGGCTCCGCGATCCAAGGCATGCATCGCGGGCACGACGTGGACACGCAACTCCAGGAGACCCGCGAGGAGATCCTGAAACTCCGAAGCCTCCTGAAGGACCATCCGGATCTGTATCACACCGGCATCGTGGAGAACGCAATGCAGGAAGCCTGCGAGGCGTTCCTGGTCCACTCCATTCTGGAAGGAGAGGGCCTCCCGAGCCCGAAGGACATCGGGGTGACGGATACCGCCTACCTGCTCGGCCTGGGCGACGTCGTGGGCGAACTGCGCCGATTTTCGCTCGAGCACTTGCGGCGTGGGGACATCAAGCTCGCCTCTTCCTACCTGGAGAAGATGGAGAGGATTTTGGACGCCCTCATGCGGTTCGACTATCCGACTGCCCTGGTGGCACTCAAACGGAAACAGGACGTCGCGCGGAGCCTGATCGAGAAGACCCGCGGAGAGGTCGCGGTCGCCGCGCGGAGTCAGGAACTCGCGGACAAACTCGACGCGGTCCGCGAAAAGCTCTAATGCTCCCCAACGAAGCAAATTCATCGACACGGAGCAGTTTCGTCTCTTTCTATCATTGATAGGCAAGCTAAGAGCAGAGGGTATTCCATTTGGAGATTTTGCCTCCGCCACGGTGGCTTGCCGGACGCTGGCGTCGATTGTGCTGAGAGGTGGCTCTCGCACCGGCCACGATCCTGCCCTCTGCCGCAACACCAGTGAAACGCAAGTACTATGCCCGGATCCGCCGTGCAATCGCGGATGCAATCCGAGTCTCGATCGGTGCGGGAAGCCGCGTTGAGACACATGCCGTCGCAGCAAGATGTGCGGACGATTTGGTCCATCCTCGCAATCGCTTCCGGCATCCCGCTTGCTTTGAGCCTAAGTACTACCGTGTTGGAAGTCCTGGCGAACTTTCCTCACGCCCTGGAATCGGTCTCTCAGACCGTCACGTTTTCGATCTGATTGTTCGTCGCGCTCTACGCCCGCAGGCCGGCGTACTATGAGGCCACCCTCTAGCGCCGGATCGAGTGGCATCGCAGGTCCCGGGCCGTGCGGATTCGAGCCTCCTGCATTTTCGCAGCGGCTGCTGCGGGCCTCCTCGGTCTCATCTTTGGCGGCCCGATTCTCGTTGGCATGATCCTTTTGCCCGGCCAATCTTGGGGAGCATACCTCGCACAAGCGATGCCGATTCTTCGTGTGTTAGCGACGGCCATGGTGGCTGTGGCGATCGTGCTCGGCGCTGTGAGGGGTCGGTCCTCCAGAGCACACACGCCCGTGGTGTGATTCGCCGCGGGGACGGCGCGTCCCTTCCAAATAGAACCCGGCGGGTCGACGGTTGTACGTTATCAGGGTAGATTCCCAGGTCGGAATTGCTTTAAAAAGCCCCAGGCATCGAACGGCCCATTCCACCCAGCGAGGCCCTCGCCTCTGCGCTCAGGACGGGGTCCCAGGGGGAGCCTACCATGGCGGACGTGCAGAAAGTATCCAGCGGAATCCCGGGACTCGACGACCTGATCGAAGGCGGATTTTGGCCCAAGTCGACCGTGGTGATCCTCGGCTCGAGCGGGACGGGCAAGTCCACCTTCGCGATCCAATTCCTGATGGAAGGCATCGAACAGGGGGAGCAGGCTCTGTACGTGACCCTCGAGGAGCCGCCGGAGCAGATCATGCGCGAGGCGGACCTCATGGGATTCGACATGCGCAAGTACTACGAGAAATCGCTCTTCTTCATCCACCTCAAGGGCCGCAATTTCAAGAAGATGATCGAGGAACAGCTACCGCAACTCGTGAAGGCGCGGGCGGACTACAACATCGCCACTCGCGTCGTGATCGACCCGATGACCCCGGTCATCTGGGCGACCGCGGAGAAGCTGGAACAGCGCGAGCTGATCGGCAAGCTGTTCTACACCCTGAAGGAACTCGGCGTCGTCCTCTGCACGGTCGAGGAGCACGCGAAGCCCGGCGAGACGATCGGCGAGGACGTCCTCCTGCCGATCTACCTTTCCGACGGCGCGGTCCACCTCGAATACTATCCGATCGGCGGGGCCTTCAACCGCACGTTGAAGCTCCTGAAGATGCGCGGGGTCCACCACGGCGAGGGCGTGTACCCGTACCTGTTCGCCCGCGGCGTCGGCATCGTCGTCCGCGCGAGCCCCTCCCACATCCCGGAGGAGCAGACCCGGTCCCATGGGAAGATCTTCGACGAGGCGATCAAGACGGCCGAGGCGATGAAGGCCCCCGCCCGTGTGGTCGATCGGATCAAACGGATGTCGAAACACTGGGACTACGACTACTCGCCGGAGGAGGCCCTCCAGATCCTCTTCAGTTCGTACGGGTTGAGGCGGGGCGGCTAGATGCCCTACGCGGGCCAGGTCGACAAGACGATGGGGGCCGACACGGTCGGCCACCTCAAGCTGCTCCTCGAGACCGAGCTCAAGAGGGCCCGCGAGGAGAGCAACCTGGACATCGCGATGTTCCTCGGAGTGGACGGCCGGATCTTCTCCTCCTCGATCCCAAACCAGCTCGATCCCCGCGAGTACCGCCTGTTGAATCTCCTGAAGGGCAGCCTGGCGCACATCTGCAATCAGCTCAGCGGGCAGAACATGATGATGTCCGTCCAACAGTTCGAGGCGGGCACGATCATCATCTCCGGCGTCGGAGACCGCGCCTTCCTCGTCTTCCTCACGTCGAAACCGGTCGAGATCACGAAGATGCAAACCGTCCTCGCGAACGTCGTGAAGACGTCGATCGTCGTCCGCCACCTGTTCGAATCGAAGCCGATCACCCCGGAGGTCCTCGCCTCCTATGACGAAGCGGTCGCGGGGGAACTGAAGCGGCTCACACGGATCCTGTTCGTTGAGAAATTCGGGGAGACGAAGGAGTTCAAGAAGAACAAGGAGATCGCGCAATACCTTCAGTCCAAGCTCGGCGCCCTCGTGGGACCCGGCCCGCTCCAGGAGATCGTCACGCTGGCGTACAACGAAGTCGGGACGACGGCACCGTACATGACGTCCGCGCATTGGGAGCGCTTCCTCACGATCCTGCTCGATCGACTCCGGGAGATCGAAGGGGACTCGGTCGCCGCGAAGGCGGAGAAGGAATGGCGCGCGCACCTGAAGCAAGTCCTCAGTTCGTTCGTGTGATGGCCATGCTCGGAGGTGCTCGATGATCGACGTCGCCCTCGCCTCCCTAATCGAGGACATGATCGAGAAGGCCGGGGCCGAGGGCGTGGTCGAGTTCTGGCAGCGGGTTGGAGACAACCTCGCGGGGCGGATGGGCAAGGAGGCGTACCTCGGTTGGACCTCCTTCAATGTCGCGGTCCGGGAGGCTCGGACGGCCTTCAGCATCGAGGGGGAGGTCACGCCGCTCACGGACATGGCGATCACGGACGTCGACGGCGACGTCGTCGGGTACCTGTACGCGATGCGCCAGTGTTGCTACATACCCACGATCTTCCGGACGCGCTTCGCCGTCGGACGGATGAGCCCCGCGGACCAGGCCGTCACGGAAGAGTACAACGAGAACGTCCACGACATCGCCGTCTGCAATTTCTGCGTCTTCCACGAACGGTTCCGGGAGGAGATCGCGAAGAACGTGACCGTCGCCGGGAACCCGCTCGCGTGCTTCCTCCTCGCCACCCGCGGCTGGAGCGGCGAGACGAAGATCTCGTCCAAGAACGTCGTGCAGGTGAATATCAACGAGGACCACGTCCGGGCGCTGCTCCGGAACTACGAGTGCGTGTACGCGCTCGTCCTCCGAGGGGCGCGGCTCAAGGAGGAGCGGTGAGATGCCCTCCGACGCCCGGATGCAGGACAGCAATCCGTTCGTGGAGATCGCGACGCATCTGTTCTTCGAAGACCTCGCGGGAAAGGTCGGGGTCGCGGGTCTGAACAACTATCTGGTCTCCCTCGCGAAGAACCTCGCCGCCGCGATGCCCCGCGAGGAATATGCCTCCTGGTCCGAGTTCGTCGGCGCCGTCCAAGACAGCCAGTCCATCCTGTCGACGTTCGAGGAAGTCCGGCCGGTGACGGAACGCTGCATGTCGACCTTGCGCTCCCCCTTCGAGCGCGGGTGGCGCGAGTACGCGAAGCGGGTCGGTTCGTTCGCGCCCGTCCATCGGGAGGTCGCGGAGTACTACAACCACAAGGTCCAACCAACCGCGGTGACCTCGGTCCACATCGTCCTGCACACGTTCCGGCAGGCCGCTGCCGCCCGCATCCGCGTGGGCGACGACGCCGTCCGGTACGAGCCGGTCGCGGCCGCCTGGGTCGACGGGACGGTCCAGCTCCCGGAAGGACCGAAGCTCGAATCCCTCCTGAAGCGGGCGGGGATCACCCGCACGAAGCTCGGGATGCTCCTCCGGAACCACTCCGACGTGTGGCTCCTGGAGCCGGTGTAGTCAGGCCCGACCGCGCCGCCGCACCGCGATCGTCAGGAACAGGACCGGTAGGAACACGACAATCCCGATCAGGACCGTCCATCCCGTGCTCAGTCCCGGCGTCCCCTTGTAGAAGAGCTGCGAGGTGGCGACTTCGCCGCGAGCCGAATCGATCACGCCGTTCCCGTCCAAGTCCGCTTCGACACGGACGCTGTGGGTCCCCGCCTGCAATCCGACCGGGAGGTAGTTGAAGGTCACCGTGGCGTCCTTGCCCGGGTCGATCCGGGCGACCGTCTTCGTCCCGACGGCCCGGTCGTCCACGAAGAACCGCACGGTCACGTTCACCGCGGCCGTCGACCCGTTGTCCCGGAAGATCGCACTGAGCACGACGGGCGTGACGACTACAATCGCCTGTTCGACGGTCGTATTCTCGGTCGTCCCTCCGGACAGCGCGGACACGGTCACGACGAGCGTGATCGTCTGTTCCTTCGAGGGAGCCGTGAGGTTCAGCTTGAAGGCCGGCGTGGTGCCCGAGGCGCTCCTCGGGTTCGAGGAAATCGGGAGGCCCTCGGTGGTGTCGGAACCGGTGATGTACCATTTCACCGTGTAATTCACCGAGCTCGTGGGTCCGCCGTTGATGGACAGATTGTAGATCGTCTCCGTGCTCGCCGCGGCCGCCGGAGGGCCCGTGATCGTCGCATAAATGGGTCCCTGCCCGGAGGCGGGGGCCGCCGACAGGACGACGGCGGCGGTCAGCACCGCGAACGCGAGCCACCACGCCCGCGAAGCCACGTCAACGCCTCCGACGACCGAGGTATACGCCGGCCGCGATCGCGGCGATGGCCCCGACGGCGATGGCGACGAGGGGAGCGTTCAGCGGCGCCACTCCGGTGATCTCCGGACCCGTCACCGTCACACGGCCTGGAGCGAGGTCCGGCAGTTGGAGCGTGAACACATCGGTCGAGGAGACCGTGATCGAGTCTTGCGCGGAGGCGAGCAGGACGACGGTCGCGCCACTCGAGCCGCCGCTGGCCTGGGCCCGGAGGCGCAGCGGGACGCTCCGGTTCGCCTCGACGGTCACGTTCGTCAGCGTGGTCCCGGCCAGAGGCTCTCCGACCTTCCCGAGGCTGGCGGACCAGCCGACCGCCGCGAGCTCGTCCGCGTTCGTGAGGACGATCTGCACGACCTCGCGGTCGTTCCCGCCGTTCGTCACCTGGACCGTGTCGTTCAGGAATCGTCCGTCGAAGGTGGCGCCCGTGGAATTGAGGGAGACGGACAGGGACCTCACACGTTCGATGTCCACGTTCACGGTCACGTCGCCGGCCTGGCTCGCGTCCGTCGTCGACGTGGCGACCACGTGGAGGGATGGGTGAGTCACGAGGGCATTCGCCGGGCTCTGGACGACGACCCGGACCTGGGTCGAGGTCGCCCCGCTCCCGAAGTCCAGCCGGACGGAACTCGGCGTGAAGGAGAACTGCCAGTCCCCCGGAGTGCCGGAGAAAGAGAACGTGTCGGCGACGTTCCCGGTGTTCCGGACGTCGATCGTGTACGTCACGGAGTCGCCGGCGGGGATCAACCGTCGTTGGGAGGCGTCCCACGTCATCGCGACGGAACGCGAGACGACCTTCGCGAGCCGCAGGTCCACGATCGCGTCGGCCTGGAGGGCGACCGACGCCGAGGCCCGGTAGGTGACCGACATCCCGTTCTCGGTCCCCGTCTTCATCGCGGTGACCGCGTAGCCGTCCGCGGGGAGGAGGGCCTGGTATTGGCCGCTCGCGTCCGACGTCAGGTCGAGTTGCGCGGACGATTGGATCGTGATCGACGCGGTCGTCGCGAACCCCTGGGGGTTCGTCGTGACGCCGGACAGGAGGAACGCCGTCGACAGGGCGATGTCCCGGGCCATGGCCGGCGCATGGGGTACGGAGACGCGCGCGAGGAACGCACCCGATCCGAAGGCGCCGGTCGCATACACGTCGTAGGTTCCCGCCTGGAGGGGAACCGAGAAGAGTCCGGTCGTGTCCGCGTTCGCCTGCGTCGTGATCGCTCCGCCGCCGCGGGCCGTGAACGTGATGCTCGCCGCAGCGGCCTGCCCCGAGAGGGTCGCGCTCCCGGCGACCGTCGTGTTGTCGAGCGTCCTCGAGGTGACCAGATCGTACGACAGGACCGCCAGGCCCGAAAGCACGGACGTGTTCCCGGCAAACGCGTACCGATAGAATCGTGTCACGCCGCCTTCCGTTGCAGTCGCGACGCCGCCCACGGTCACGGAATAGTTCCCCGCAGCGAGGATCACGGAATACGCCCCCGCCGCATCCGTGGACCCGGTGAAGCCCCCGCCCTCCCGGCGGACGAAGGATACGGGCATGGGGCCGGGCACCGCGACGCCCTGGAACAGCGCATGGCCCGTCGCCCGCGTCGCATTGGCGAAGGCGAAGCTCAGGTTCGTGGCGTGCGGCACGGTGGCCGTCGAGACGAACGCGACGTCACGGGAGGAGATCGTTTCGTTGGCCGATACGACGTAGGTGCCCGGAATCAGATACACTTCGTACCCGCTCGTCGTCGCCGCCGTCGTCCGCTCTTCCGGTCCGTGGAATGTCAGGGCCGCGGACACCGCGGACCCGGAGAGGGTGACGTTGCCGTGCACCCGGCTCCGTGCGACGATCGCGAGATCGTGGGACAGCCCGCTCGCTCCGACCGACAGAGAGATTCGATCGGACTGGAGGTTCTGGTATCGGAGGTCCCGCGACGTCGAGACGTTCTCGTCGACCGAGAGGTCGTACGTCCCCGGGACCAGGGCGAACGAATAACCTCCATTCGAGTCCGAGGGGACGGTCTGTGCGATCGCCCCGTCCCCGACCGGCACCGCGCGGATAGTGACGGGCCGGTTCACGAGCACGGAGCCGCTCAGCAGGACGGTCCCTTGCACCAGGACCGGGATCGGGCTCAACGCGATCGGGACGATCGTTCGGAGTCCGGCCGGTTGCGATGCCGGGATTGCGCGGCTCGTGTAGCCCGCTGCGGACACGGAGCCCGCATAGGTGCGATTGGCGAAGAGAGGCATCGAGAAGTCCCCCGACGCGGGCGTCGTGAGGAACAGACGGGCGCCCCGGTCGTCCACCATCTGGACGTGGGCTCCGGCGATGTCCTCTCCCGCATCGGCCACCCCGTTTCCGTTCAGATCCCGGTACGCGCGCCACGCGACCGTGTCCGAAGTCGCGACGAGGTCGATGTTCTTGCGGCTGCCCGAGGAGAAGGTCACGGACGCGAAGTACGCGCCCGCCCGATTGAACGATTCCAGGTCGTACGTCCCGGCGGGAAGGAAGGCGAGGTATTGCCCGAGCGTGTCCGTATGGAGCCACAACTCTCCCGACGAACCGGCGAAGGCGACGTCTGCCTGCGGGTTCAGGACGCCCGGGGTCGGATCTTTCACGGTGCCGTTCACCCGCACGCCATCGAGAAACATCGCATCGAGCCGGGCGGTCGCGCCGGACGACACGTCGACATGTCCCAGGGTCGCGTAGAGGCGAGACCCGTCGTAGAACCGACCGCTCACGAACCAGGGGCCTGCGGCGAGCCGGACCGAATACTGGGCGTTCGCGTCCGAGGTCGCCATCCGGATCGTTCGAGGGTCCAGCGCCGACCGGAACTCGAGGGTCGCAAAGGGCCTCGCGTTCCCGAAGAGGTTCGTCGTCCCGGCGACGAGGCCCGAGGGGAAGAGCGTCAAGTTCTGGGCGATGTCCGTCGCGGTCGTCCGGATTCGTGTGGGCACGGTCGCGAGGTCTCCGGAGGACGCGGTGACCGTGTAGTTCCCCGCGAGCAGCGGGCCGACCCGATACGAGCCGTCCGCCAGCGACGTGGTCGAGATGAGGGTGGAATTCGTCTCGTCGCGGAATTCCACGGCCGCGGTCGGGACGGATCCGCCGAGGCTCGATTCCGTCGAGCCGTGGACGATGGAGAAGGGTACGCTCACGTCGCGCGCGCTGTCGGAGCCCGCTAGCGTGACGTCCGGCGCGCCGAGGGTGCGTCCCTGGAGTCCGATCACGACCGAGTAGGGTCCTTCCGGCGCATCGCCGAGCGCATAGCTCCCGTCGAGGGCCGCGGTTGCCGTTCGCTTGAACGGGAATTCCTTGTTCGACACGGTGATCGTGGCGCCCGTGGTCCGAACGTCGCCGGGTCCGAACGCCCCGTTGCGGTCCATGTCGTAGAACGCAATCCCATGCCAATCGTGCGGCGTCGCCTGCAGGTCGCGGGTCATGAGCCAGTCCGGGACTCCGTCCCCGTTCGCATCCACGGGGGAACGCATCGCCTGCTCCACGGTCACGTGCACCTTCGCACTCGCCAGCGTGCGGGTTCCGATCAGGGTCGTCCTCGTGAGGCTCCCGGACGACGCCGTGATCGTGATGTCGCCGAACGGGAGGACGGCGCTATACCGTCCGGACGCGTCCGTCGTGGTCAGGTAATGCGGCGTCCCGAGTTCGTCCGTGACGGTGATCCGGACGCCGGGGAGCGGCGTGGACCCGGCGGTGACGGTCCCGTTCACGATGGCGCCATCGTAGTAGCGGAGGAGCACGACCCCGTTCGCCACGGCCGTCGTCGTGCCGAGGTCGACGACGCCCTTCAGCGTCCCCGCGGTGATGTTCGCCTGGAAGCGCAGCGCCTCATCATAGTTCATCGCCCTCCAGGCGTCCGTGTGGTTCGCGGGATCCGGGAACGGATTGTAGTAGGAGCTCCGATACACGACGCGGAAGTGGGTGAGGTTCCAGGCGGGCGCCGGCGGGTACGCTTGGAGCGCCTGGTCGAACCCGGGGATGCCGGTGTCGTTGGAACCCAGGTCCGCCGGTGAATATCCGACGTACGAGCGGTAGAACATCGAGTTGTAGAAAGCAGGCTTGTACTGGATCGTCTGGCTCTGGATCGTGTCCCCGGCGCCGACGAACTGGATCGGGATGTTCGATGCGCGGTTCGTCGTCGCGAAGATCTGGAAGAACTCGATCGGGAGGATCCGGCCGTCCGGGAGCTGGAGGATCCGGTGGTCCGAGAGCTTCACGGGTGCGTAGAAGATCCCCGTGTTCTGGACGCTGATCGGGAACAGGCGCGAGTCGACGGCGAAATACCCGATGTCCCAACCCGTCACGTCGCGGATCGAGTGGTACAGCGACACGACGCCCGCCAGGTCGAGCTGGCGCGCGAGGAGATGCGTCAAAAACACGTACTCCGCGTTCTGGGGCTGCATGTCCTGGGCCCAGGCCCCGTAGCGGACCGGATCGGAGAGGACGAGGGAGATGTAGTCCGCCGGATGGAGGATCACGCTCTGGAACACGTCGACGGGGAGGCCGGCCCCCGAGAGGGTCGCGGCGACCGCGGGGCTGAAGTTCGGGCGATGCAGTTTCATGTCGCCTTCCAGGAGCCGGATCACCAGGAGGGAGATCGCCTCCGTCTCGTTCTGGGCCGTGATGAACTGTCCCGCGAGCGCGAATCCGTTCTGGAAGTTGTCCGCGACGGTCGGATGGACCCCACGGTCGACGGCCTCGAACCCGTAGTCCCACCAGGAGAGGAAGGCGGGTCGTAATTCCGCGGGCCGGTCCGTGTCCTGCGTCGCCAACCACCGCCAGGCCGCAGGATAGTATTCGGTCGGCTTCGGGATGCTATATCCGAAGGCCCCGAAGTAGAACGGGCTGTTGCTCGACGCGCTGTACCCGGGCGATCGGAGGAAACTCGGGAGCAAGGCCGCCAGCTGCTTGTCGTACTGCGACTTGAGCTCGAAGGGGATCGATGCGTCCACGGCCCACCAGATGTTCGGCAGGAGGACGAGGAAGACGATCCCGAGGACGGCGAGGACGTGGCGCACTTTCACGGATTTCCGGAGGGCGTTCCGCCAATTCCCTCCGGAGAGGGAGCGGTAGGTCCGACGCATCCCGGCGAAGTCCGCCCGACGGAGGACCTGGTCGACCGCGAAGCCCGCGACGACCGCGAATGCGGGCGAGGCGTTGAAGATGAAACGGGCCGCGGTGATCGCCATGAAGATCGCAACGAGGGCCCAGATCACGGCGATGTTGTAGGCCGGGTCCCGGCGGCGCGGGATTTGCCAGACCAGATACGCGACGGCGACGAGGGTGAGTCCGAACGTGAAGAGGCCGAAGGACAGGATCATCTGGGACATCCCGGGCGCCTGGTCCTCCGCGATTGTCGTGACGACCTTCGACTGGACGAAGTACCCTGCGCCGGTGAAGAACGCATTCGTGAGGGTCGGGTTCACCAGGCTCCCGACCCCGAGGCCGACGGCTCCCGCGATCAGGGTGCTGGGGATCACGAGCGTCCACGGGTAGTCGCGGGTCACCGTGAACGCGAGCCCGAGGACGAACGCGCCGAGGAAGAGATACACGGGCACGTCGAACCAGACGCGGATCTGCCCGCGGACCAGATACCATTGGAAGGCGAGCAGGAGGGGCGTCGCCAGGGTGATCGTGAACAGGATCCACGTGCCCATCGTGTCCTCGTTGCGGAAGCGCCCCAGGAACAGCTCCGCGGCGAACCAGACCATCAGGATCACGGACACATACGCCCAGCCCTGCCAGGCGAGCGCGATCACGCAGACGGAGAGGCCCGCGAGGAGGGCGTACAGCACGCTGGTCCGGTTCTCCTTGAGGAACGCCCGAAGTCCGGTGACGATGGAGTCCCTCTGGAACCAGTTCTCGACCCAGCGCTTGCGGCCCATCGTCCGCAGGGCGCGCAGGAAGAAGTAGAGGGTTGAGACGACGAAGAAGAGCGTGAAGGCGTCGTGGTCCGCGTCCGTCGACTGGCTCCGTTGGAGGTTCCCGACGCTCATGGCCAACAGGAGGGCTCCGATGATCCCCGCCTTCCGGCCGAAGGCCTCCTTGCCGAGCGCGTACGTCGGGAAGACAGTGAGGGAGCCGAAGAGGCCCGAACTGAGGAGGAACGTGAAGAGGACGCCCTGCCACGCGGTGCTGAAGAGCGGCGCGATCAGGTGTCCGACCAGGAGGGAGAACCAAGGAAAGAGGGGCGGCCGGGGATTCTGATTCCCGAGCGGATAGTTCAGCATCGGGTCCAGTCCGAGATCGCGCCCGCTCTGGAACGAATAACAGAGGGCGCGATCCCAGTAGTACGAGTCCGACCCGCCGGAATAGGTGGGCGTGTAGATGCTGTCGCAATTGACATGCGGCAGTTGGAAGGCCAGGCCGTAGACGAAGTAGACGCGCAGAAACAGCGCGAGTCCGAAGATGAGGACCAGGACCGCGGCAGTCCGCCAGTTCGCGCGGAACCAGCCTTTACCTTCGTCCAAGAGCTTGCAAACCTCCGGGAGGTTGCGCCCATGATGGACCGCCTATATAGGCATTGTCGGCAATCGCACGGAGGGCGCGGGCCTCCTGATAGGATGCCCTCGCAAGAGACTTTTGGAACGCACGTCGGACGGGGCCGCGCGATGGCCTTAAGTCACGTGCCGGCCTTCCGGCGATCGATGAAGCGAGATCTCATGGAAATCCTGTGCTGCCCCGTGTGCAAGGGGGACTTGGACCTCGCCGTCGACGTCGAGAAGGACGAGATCATCGAAGGCTCGCTCTTTTGCAAGAAGTGCAATCATCGATACGAGATTAAGGACGGGATCCCGGACCTCCTTCCGCCGGACTTCAAGTGAACTCGGCCTGGGCCGCGACGACCCCGGAGCTATCCTCGGCCGCCGCGTAGGCGGCGAGGGGTTCGCGGTTCAGGACCATGAACTGCTCGCCCCAAGCGAACTTCGCGAGGATCGAGACGGCCTCGTCCGGATGGCCGAGGATGACGAGGGCCGCGGCGAGGGCCTCGACGGAGGACAGCACGAAGGGCTTCCCATAATTCACCGGATTCGCGGCGAGGAGGTAAGGCAAGGCGCGCGCGGTGCCCTGCGGGACGGGAGGAAAGCGACCGCGCTTCCACGAGACGTCGACGACGGCAAGGCCCCGGCGTTCCGCGCGAAGCGCGTCCGCGGGAGACAGAGCCCGCTCAGCCTCCGGGGTGAGGACGATGGACCCTCGTGGAAGCCCCGTGGTCCGCGGGACCAACGCCAGGAGGCCGAACCGCCTGAGTCGAAGGGAGGTGCATTTCTTCGGATCGCACTGGCCCGCGTGGTAGGCCAGAAGCCGGATGGGTGCCATGGAAGCTACGGCCTCGCGAATTCCGCGTAGACTTGAAGGCCGAACGGCAGGGGACGAGTCCCGAGCGCGGCCATGGAACGAGATAGGAGCCGCGGCGTCAGGGCTTCCATCATGCGGTCGGGGAGCGGGATGCGGTACGTGTAGCCCACGAGAAGCCGAAGTCCGACGGACGTGCCCAAGGCCTCGACCTCGGCAACTGTGAAGCCCTCCCGCCGATGTCGGTCGGGGTGGCCCCGCGGGCCCCGAGTCCCATGATCATGGAGGAGATCCGGATGAAGGCTCTCCTGGGTCCACGTGGAGGCCAGCTTCTCCACCGCGGATTCCGGGAAGAGGTGAAGGATTCGGTAGAGAAGGGCCTCTCGATTCGGGGTTGTCAAGAGGAACCGTCCCTTCGGGCGGAGGATCCGGCTCGCCTCCTTGAAGAGCCTCCTCGGATCGTCGAGGTGTTCGAGGACCTCCGTCGCTACGACCGCATCGAAGGAACCGCCTCGGAACGGGAGGGCTTCGGCATTCGCCTGGAGCACGCGCATCCGGGCCGTGGCCGCGGGCGTTCGCGAAGACCTCCGCGCGTGCACGGCCTCGATTCGCGCTGGCAGGATATCCATCGAGACGACGTCGACCCCGGCGCCCTCGGAGAGGCCGATGGACATGGCGCCCGAGCCGCAGCCCACGTCGAGGACGCGCGAGGCCGGCCGTCCGCGGGCCGCGAGGACCCCGGAGGCTACGAGCCGTTGTCGGGAGAAGTATTCCCAGGTTACGTAGCGCGCGGGCCGGACCAGCTCGTAGAGGACCCGCTGAACCTTGTCTCCATGGGCCAGGGTCAGGTCCACGGCGCTGCGAAGCCGGGCGCGCGCCATATACGTGTCGGCCTCGAGGGCCGGGGCCTAGTCCGTGGCGCAAACCTATTGTCGTCCGGAGACCTTGCTTCCGTGCCACCGTGATGATTGAACCGACGCTGATTCGTGATGAATGATGGGCGATCTGAGTGGCCATCGGTTTGTCAAACCGACTGCGGCACGAAGACGGAGGTTTTTTAATAGCGAGAGGCTCATCAGAAAGGCGGGATGCGCTCATGGTGAGCGGCTTCGACCTGATCGGTCACAACCGCACGTTCCAGATCCACTGGGTCAAACGCGTCGTCGCCTATTTCATCGACCTGGCGGCCGTCTTCGCTCCGCTGTGGTCTTTCCTGTACATGCAAGGCATCCGAGCTCCATGGGTCTACGGGATCTTAGGAGGAATCCTTCTCTTCGTGTACTCCACCTTTCTCGAGGCCATTTTCCGCACGACGATTGGAAAGTTCATCGTCGGCCTCGAGGTGCGATCCGTCCGCGGACCCATGACATTTTCGAAGGCCGTGGTGCGAAACATCCCGAAACTGTTCTGGTTCGCCTTCCCTCTCCTGGACACCCTGGCCGGCCTCGTGGTCGACGGGGATCCGCGGCGGCGTTGGTCCGACAACGTCCTCGGCACCACGGTCGCTCAATCTCATCTCATTCACGTCCGGGAACATTCCTTCGACGCACCCTCCGCAGGCGGACGATAACCTCCGCGGCACGGTTATATCGTGGGCTCGTGATGCGCCTCCAGTGACGCCATGCTCTTCGTGATGCAACTGAGGGTCCTCCCCGGCCAGTGGGAGGAGGCGACCCGACTGTTCAAACACCCCAAACTCCCGAACAACGTGATGGTCCACGAGTTTCTCGGCCTCCTCGGCAAACCGGATGCGGTCGTGATCTTCGAAGCCCCGGACGCTTCGACCGCGGCGGACTTCATGGTCCAGTTCAGCCGCGTGACGGATGCCACGACGTCGCTGGCCCTCCCGATTGAAGAATTCAAGTGGACTTGGTGACGACGCCTTCGCGAATCAGGGTCCCAGCCATTGGTAGACGACGGCGGCGAGGATGACCAGCGCCGCAGCAACGCCAAGCCAGGTCAGATTGCGAAGCCTCCGCTCCGGATATTGTGTCAGAAAGGCGTGCATCCTCTTACCGAACGACGATGGCCTTCGCCGTGAATGTACTCATTGGAGGAATTCCCAGGTACGGAAAAGCGCCGGCGTCGTGTTGGAGGGAGAGGGTCGACAACGCCGGCGCGTCATTCGCATGGAGGGCGCCTTCCTCCTCCCGACCGTTCGAAGGAGCCAGAGTATTAACGGGTTATTGTACGCTCGTGAAAGGATTCGGCAATTCGGGCTGAGAAAGCGAGCTCAAGCAATCCAGGGAAAACGGAGAAACGGGAAAAGAGGTTGGGGAGGGCCGGTGGGCCCTCTTCAGGGTGCTTATGGCGTCGACCAAGACGATTGCTGGATCGAGCTTCCATCGCTCCACAGCAAGTAGAACGTGTACGAGGTGGCTGCCGGCGACAACGGGAGGTTGTTGCCCGTCACGCGGAAGTTGTCACCTGGGTTCACGGTCTTCTCGCCGCCGATGTCGGTCCAGTAGATCCGGTAGACCACCGAGTTGATGGTCATCGTCGCGAACAGTCCACCCGTCGTCGGCATGGCGACCGCGGAGCCGGTATTGCTACCGACCTGCAGGTTCACCTTGTAGTTCGACGGGGACACGGACTGCGACGCTCCGGCCACAGCGATTGTTGCATTCCCCGAACTCTGGTCCACGGCTGCGAACGTCACGAGGGGTTTGTTCCCGCCAACGGGCGTGATCAGACCCGACACCATGACGTACAACACCGCGGCCAGTACCACCGTAATGGCGACCATCAGGATGGTCGCGATCACGGGAGACACCGCAGCTTCGTCGTTCTTGATGATGGTCTTCATAGCGTGCGTTCTCCTGGTGCTAGCCTCACGGCGTGGACCACGTGGTCTGCTGGATCGAGCTTCCATCGCTCCACAGCAAGTAGAACGTGTACGAGGTGGCTGCCGGCGACAACGGGAGGTTGTTGCCCGTCACGCGGAAGTTGTCACCTGGGTTCACGGTCTTCTCGCCGCCGATGTCGGTCCAGTAGATCCGGTAGACCACCGAGTTGATGGTCATCGTCGCGAACAGTCCACCCGTCGTCGGCATGGCGACCGCGGAGCCGGTATTGCTACCGACCTGCAGGTTCACCTTGTAGTTCGACGGGGACACGGACTGCGACGCTCCGGCCACAGCGATTGTTGCATTCCCCGAACTCTGGTCCACGGCTGCGAACGTCACGAGGGGTTTGTTCCCGCCAACGGGCGTGATCAGACCCGACACCATGACGTACAACACCGCGGCCAGTACCACCGTAATGGCGACCATCAGGATGGTCGCGATCACGGGAGACACCGCAGCTTCATCCTTGCGGATGACGCTCTTCATGGTATAGTCCTTCCTGGCAGCTTTCGCCGCCATGTCTGGACGGGGGGTCTTTCGCTCTTAAACGTGTCGTGGTTAATGTTCAACTCTGAGAACGACTTCATAAAGGAACCACGTCGACGTTCGGGAAAGGCCGATCGACGATACGCCTCGCGAGAAGGGCCTTCCCGACATGGCGGGTCCGTCGGTTCATCCGCCGAGCTCGATCGTCTCGTCGGAGACGAGGACGAGCATGTTCCGGATCTCCTCCGTCTCGTACTCTTGCATCGAGAAGATGACCGTATAGGCCCCCCTCGAGCGAAGGTTGTTCACCAGGATATGGAGGAATTCGCTCAGGATCTTCGTGTTGTTGTGGATCGCGAGGCTGTTGATCGAATCGAGGACCACGAGGGCGTTCCGTTCCGGGACGCGGCGGAGGAGGAACTCGACCTTCAGCATGATGTTCTCCAACATCGTCGGGCTCTCGACGATGATCGCGTGCGGATGCCGCTTCTCCTGCGACATCATGATCTGGCTGATGCAGTCGACGAACCAGATGTGGTCCATCGGGATTTCCAGGACCTCCAGGGCGTTGATGATGCTCTGGCTCGGGATCGTCGATGTCACGTAGACGACCTCGAGGTCCTTCTTCATCGCGAATCGGTCGATCATCCCCTGGATGGCGTCGAAGTACTGTTCGGACTTCAGGCGCATGGCGATCGCGGACGACTCAGGCAGGGCGCGGAGTTTCTCCGAGACTTCGGCCGTCACACTGACCTCAACCACCGCCGGTCACGCTCCCGCCCTTCAGCAGGGGCACGAGCAGGACGCCGGACGTCGTCAGGTCGAGGACGTACTTCGCGCGGCTGTGCGTCGTGCCGCGCATCTTCACGATCTGCAAGGTGCGGAGGAGGTCGCCGCGGCGTTCCAAGTTGCCCGTCACGATCACGCCGTCCGCGAGGGCCTCTTCGACCCCCCATTGGGAATACCCTTCCTCGGACGAACGGATCTCGGACACGAGCAAGGTCGTGCACCCTTTCGCGCTCAACACGGTACCGAGGCGGAGCAAGAAGTCCCGGATCCTCTCTTGCTCCCGGATCCGGTAGCAGACGGAGGTCACGGAGTCGAGGACGAGGCGTTTGATCTTCTGCTCCTCCACGAGGCCCGCGATCGTGTCCGCGAGGAGCCGCGTCTGGTCGAGGTCCAGGTCCTCCCTGTCGATGCCTAGTTTCTCGTACATCTTCGGCAGGTCCAGGAACTGCAACTTCCCCTGCCGTGCCAGGCGGTCGTCGAAGAAGTCGAACGGGATCACGTTCTGAAGGAGCTTGTCCGTCGGTTCCGTGACGCTCAGGTAGAGGCTGTTCTCCCCGTTGATGGCGCCCCGGATCAGGAATTCGATGCAGATCGAGGTCTTGCCGGTCCCGACGGACCCGGAGATGAGGACCGTGTTACCTCGAGGGATGCCTCCGTTCAGGATGTGGTCGATCGCGTCGATTCCGGTGACGCATCGCTCCCGCTCGCCGTCCGCATGCTCCTTCGTGGGCATCGATTCGGGCGTGCCAACCCGGTGCGCGCTATTTGAGGTGAACGCGCTGAGTATCAGATCGGAAAACAGAGGGCGGCCGGGAGGCGAGCTCTCTCGGAGTGCCTCGGCCCGCCGGCCCTCTCAACCGTGGACGACCCGGAAGGCGTGGTCCCAGCGGCCGAGCCTCTGGCCGACGAGGACCCAGAGGGGAACCGTCGCCTCGAGCCATCGTGCGCCCTCGATCCCTCCGACGTCAATGGCCCCGGGCCATCCGAACTCCTTCAGGATGCCGACGACCTTCTTCTTCGCGGCCTCGTCGTCCCCGCAGATGAGCATCTCGGGATTGCCTCCCGCGAACTTCGGGTCGACCATCTGCGTGTTCGGGACCGTGTTGAAGCACTTCACGACCTTGGCCTCCGGGACCCGCCGTTGGACGCGTTCGCCGAGGGAATCGTTCGGGCCGATGAAGAGGCCCAGGTTCGATCCCTGGGAATCGTCCAAGGCGTTCGTCGTGTCGATGACGACCTTGCCCGCCATGTTCGGCGGGCCCGCGAGCCGGAGGACCTCCTCCACCGCCCTGCCGAGGGACGCGAGGACGAGGATCTCCCCATGCTTCGCCGTTTCCTCGAACGTCCCAGTCGAGGCCTTCCCCTTCGTCTGCTTTTGCCACATCACCAGCGCCTCGCTTTTCGGATTCCGCGAGGCGATTTTCACGTCATGACCGCGGCTGGCGAAGCCGCGTCCGAGTGCCTGCCCGACTTCGCCGCTACCTAAGATACCGACCTTCATGGCGCCCGCCTAGGCGGCGGTCTCATATCCCTTTTTGGAAACACGGGCGGCGACGTGCGCGCGGGTCGTCACGTATTTATCATGCGCACGAGGTAGGCACGCTCCATGGAGCCCGTCCTGCAGGTCGCCCTGGACCACATGCATCGGAAGCGGGCCCTCCTCGCCGCGAAGGAGGCCGTCGAGGGAGGGGCGGACTGGCTCGAGGCCGGGACGCCGCTGATCAAGTCCGAAGGGATGGAGGTCGTGCGCGAGTTGAAGAAGTCCTTCCCTGGGAAGACGATCGTCGCCGACCTGAAGACGATGGATACCGGCGCCTTCGAGACGGAGATCGCGGCGAAGGCCGGAGCCGACGTGATCACCGTGATGGGCGTCACGGACGATGCGACGATCCTCGAGGCCGTCAAGGCGGCGCGTCGGTACGGCGCGAAGATCATGGTCGACCTCATGCGGGTCCCGGACAAACCCGCCCGGGCGAAGGAGCTCGAGAAGCTCGGCGTGGACTATCTGAACATGCACGTGTCCATCGACGAGCAGATGATCGCCCACACGCCCCTCCAGGAATTGAAGGCCGTCGCATCGGCCACCTCACTTCCCGTCGCGGTCGCGGGAGGCCTGAACTCGGAGACGGTCGCGCAGGCGGTCGCCGCGGGCGCGTCGATCGTGATCGTCGGCGGAGCGATCATCAAGGCGGAGAAAGTCGCGGACGCGACCCGGACGATCAAGAAGGCGATGCAGGGGCTCAAGGCGATCCCGAGCGGCTCGTTCAAGAAATACACGGAGGCGGACGTTCGAGACGCCTTCCGGAAGGTGTCCACCCCGAATCTCGCGGACGCGATGCAGAAACGAGGCGTGATGACGGGCCTCGTCCCGCGCATCAAGCACGGCGCGAGGCTAGTGGGTCGCGCGATCACCGTGAAGACGGTGGACGGGGATTGGGCGAAGCCGGTCGAGGCGATCGACCGCGCGAAGCCAGGCGATGTGATCGTGATCGACGTCGGCGGCGGACCGACCGCCGTCTGGGGCGAACTGGCGAGCCACTCGTGCCTCGTGAAGGGCGTGGCCGGCGTCGTGATCGACGGCGCCGTGCGGGACCTCGACACGATCCTGGAGCTCAACTTCCCGTGCTTCAGCCGTCACGTGGCGCCACACGCCGGGGAACCGAAAGGCCTCGGGGAGATCGGGAGCGAAATCGATTGCGGTGGCCAGAAGGTCCACGCGGGCGACTGGATCGTCGGGGACGAATCCGGGCTCATCGTCGTGCCGCAGGAACAGGCGGTCGAGATGGCGAACCGCGCCACCGACGTCCTGGAGCGCGAGAACCGGATCCGCGAAGAGATCAAACGCGGCGGCACCCTGAGCTCCGTCCTGGAGCTCGAGAAGTGGGAACAGATCCGGTGAGGCCGTGGACCGGCAACGCGTCGAGGCGCTCCTTCGTGACTTGAAAGCGGGAAAGGTGACCGTAGGTCAGGCGATGGAGGCCCTGCGGGATCTGCCGTACGAAGACCTCGGCTTCGCGAAGCTCGATTCGCATCGGGATCTGCGCCGCGGCTTCCCCGAAGTCATCCTGTGTCTCGGCAAACCGCCGGAGCGCATCATCGAGATCGCCCGCCGGATGTCCGAATCGCAGGGGCTCGTCCTGGCGACGCGCGCCTCCCCGGACGTGCACGATCGACTTCGGAAGGCCCTTGTGGGAAAACGGGTCACCTACCATGAGAAGGCGGCGATCGTCTCGATCGGCGATCCGCCGAAGGCGACACGGGGCTCCGTCCTGGTGGTGACCGCAGGGACCTCCGATATTCCCGTCGCGGAGGAGGCCGGGGTCACGGCCGAGCTGATGGGATGCTCCGTGACCCGCCTGTACGACGTCGGCGTCGCGGGAGTCCACCGGATCCTCGACCGGCAGGACCTCCTGAAGGAGGCCAAGGTGATTGTCGTCGTCGCCGGTATGGAGGGCGCCCTGCCGAGCGTCGTGGCGGGCCTCGTGAAGGTCCCGGTGATCGCCGTGCCGACCTCGGTTGGATACGGGGCGAGCTTCGATGGGCTGGCGGCGCTGCTCGGCATGATGAACTCGTGCGCGCCCGGGGTCGCGGTCGTGAACATCGACAACGGCTTCGGGGCCGGCTACCTGGCCAGCATGATGAACCGTTGAACTCAATAAGGTCGGAACACGCTCACGTAGATCAGGGCGAGAGCGATCGCGACGAGCCCCAAATAGACGGCCTTATTCCAGGCCCATACCTTGGCCCCGTCGAGCGGCATGACCGGGATCATGTTGAAGCCGGCGAGGAAGGCGTTCACGGACGCGGCTTGGATGAGATACAGGACGACCAAGGCGCCTCCGAAACTGGAGGCCCTGGGCATCATGGCGAGGAACCCCGCAAAGAGCACGCTGGCAATGACGAGGTTCGACACGGGACCGGCGGCACTGATCCGGCCATTTTGCTCTTTCGTGACGGCCCCGGAAATCCAGGTAGCGCCTGGAGCTCCATAGAGGAATCCGATGGCGGCGGCGAAGATGAACGCGAATACGAGGCCGCGCGGGTTGTACCGGAACTCGGCCCAGAGGCCGTAGCGCTGAGCGACGACCTTGTGCATGATCTCATGGAGACCCACGCCGGTGCCGACGGCGAGAAGCGAAGCTGGGAAGAAAATGGCGAGGAAGATCGCAGGACTCCGGGAGAATCCCACCAGGTCGGAACGGATGTACAGGATCGTGAAGGCGGCGCTAAGGGCGAAGACGGCCACTCCGAGTTGGACCAGTTCCGTACGACTGAAATGCACCCCCGGCTTCGGTCGATCCGGGTAGACGTAGATCGGCGGTGCGGCGTACTCGGAGTATGGTCCCCGCATCCATGCCCCGTCACGGTCCGTCCGTATTTAGGATTGCGCTCGGTTTGGTCAGGCGAAACGCGCGCCGCAGTATCCGCATTCCTCGGCCGTTTGGTCGACCGCCACCTCACACAACGGGCACCGGTACTTCCCGGATTCCGCGTTCTTCATCACCTGCGCCCGGATCAGCCGTGCGGTCCGCTCACGAAAGTGCGAGAAATCCTCGGTCAGGATCCGCTCCACCGAGGTGACGTCGAACCCCTTGCCGCGCCAAGCCTCGACTTGATGCTCGTACTCCTCGCGGAGCAACTCCTCCGGCCTCAAACCGCCGAAGGCCTGCATGAGCTCGTCCCGGACCGACTCGGGCATTCCGCGAAAGTCTTCGTCCATGGCCAGGTCGATGATCTCTCCCGTGATCTCTTGGAGCTTCTGTTCCATGACCACGGGATCGAGCGCGAGGTCGAAGCTGGAACCGCACGCCGTGCATCGGGTCGCGCGGGCGAGCCAGGCGGCTCCACACATCGGGCACCGGGCACCGGTCGCGTGCGGCTCTTTCCGTGTGACAAGGTCGAGGAGAAGAGCCTTTCTTGCGATGGCGCGGTGCACCCCCAAACGAACCGCGTTCTCCGGGAGTGCGAGGCGGACGACATCGGAGAAATCAAGAAAGCCCTTCGCGACGAGTTCCTTCGCCCTCGACTCGGAGATTCCTGGGACCGACGACAGCGTCCTCACGGCCTGTCGGTCGCTCGGTCCTTCGGGCTCCCCGACAGTGAATCCACCGCATGCATCGCAGGTCGCCACCCATCCATCGAAGGCCTTTCCGCACGTCCGGCAGACGGCCTGATCCGCCCGCAGGATCGTGTTGCACCGTGGGCAGACCGCGGTTCGGGATTCGAAGCCGCAGACGAAACACCCGCGGGCCATGAGGAAAGACCACCTCGCGTCCGCTTAAGCGCTCCTTTTCAATTATCCCGAACCGCCAGCACCCGGAGTAGTTTCGGCCCTCTCCGGGGAAGCGCTTCATATCCCGTCGGCGTGAGGAGACCGGACCCTCGAGGCCCTCATGGAAGGCGTAGAACTCCGGCCCGATGTCCGTCCGCCTTCCGGCTCGGTGCCGTGGCCCTTCGATCGGGTTCGTGATGGTCAGTCGGATTTCCTCCAGGACGCACGGAAGACCTTGGCCGCCGGGAAGCATCTGCTTGCCCACGCACCGACGGGGATCGGGAAGACCGCGGTGGCGCTCGTCGCGGCCCTCGACTACGCCCTGACCGCGGACAAGCTCGTCCTCTTCCTCACGTCACGGCAGAGTCACCATCGAATCGCGATCGAGACCGTCCGCAGGATCGAGGCCAAGGGTCCTCGGATCCCGACGATCGACCTAATCGCGAAGCATTCCATGTGCCTCCAGGAGGGCGCGCCGTCCCACGGTCGGGCCTTCCAGGAATTCTGCGACTTCAAGGTGAAGTCGAGGACGTGCGGGTTCTTTACCCGGGACAATTCCGCCGTCGTGGCCGCGGTCCTCCAGCGGACCCTGCACGTGCAGGAGCTCGTCCGGGCGAGCGGCGCGTGCGGCGTGTGCCCGCATCGGGTCGCCATGGACGCGGCGGCGAAATCGAGGTTGGTCGTCTGCGACTACAACTACGTGTTCAGCGAGATCCGCGAGCGATTCCTCCCTCGGCTCGGACGTTCCCTCGAGGATCTCATCCTCATCGTCGACGAGGCGCACAACCTCCCGGACCGGATCCGCGCCCATTTGGTCGGCGACCTCGCGGTCGGGGACCTGTTGAAGGCCGCAAAGGAGGCACGGTCGATCGACGGGGAGGTGGCCCACGAACTCGTCGGGGTCGCCAAATCCATGGAGCGATTCCTCACCGCGTTGCGCTCGGAGCGGATCGCCCGCAAGGACGAATTCCTGGATGTCGTCGAGGCGGGCCTCCGCCGGAAGGGGGGCGAGACCCGCGGCTACACGGCGTTCGTGGAGGACTTGGCGTTCGCGGGGGAGGACGCGGTCCGGCGCGGTGTCCCGTCGCACCTTCCCGAGGTCGCGGAATTCTTCGTGCGATGGCGGGATCAGGAGGAGGGCATCCTGCGGCTCGTCGTTCCCGGGCCGGACGGGAAGTTCGCCTTCCGCCTGCTGGACCCCAGCGTCCTCAGCCGGTCCGTGTTCGACCGGATCCACGCGAGCATCCTGATGTCCGGGACCCTCTTCCCCGCGGAAATGTACGCGGACCTCCTCGGGATCGCAGCCCGCCGCCGAGTGCTCCGGACGTACGCATCGCCGTTCCCGCGGGAAAACCGGTTGCTCCTCGTCTCTCCCAACGTCACGACCCTTTTCGTGAAACGGGGCAAGGAGATGCACGACGCGATCGCGCGGGAGATTGGCGGCATCGCGGCGGCGGTACCCGGGAACGTCGCGGCGTTCTTCCCCTCGTACGAGCTGCTCGGCGAGGCGCACGGTCGCCTCCGGGCCGCCCGCATCCCGAAGATGATCCTCGTAGAGCGCCCGGACTGGAGCAAGACCCAGAGAGACGGGGCCCTCGAGGCCTTGCGGCTCGCCCGGACGGAGGGCGGCGCCCTCCTCCTGGGGGTCCAGGGCGGGTCCCTCAGCGAAGGCGTCGATTACCATGACAACCTCCTCGCGGCCGTCATCGTGGTCGGTCTTCCGCTGAGCCCGCCGAGCGTGGAAGGGGAGGCCCTCCGAGATTACTACGCCCGGAAGTTCGGGTTCGCGAAGGGCCACGATTATGCGGTCGTCTATCCCGCCGTCAACCGGCTCCTTCAGGCCGCCGGCCGGGCCATCCGGAGCGAGCGGGACCGGGCCGCCATCGTGCTGCTCGAAGGGCGCATCCTGGAACCGCGATACGCGCGGTGCCTCCCACCGGATTTCGCACCCGCTCGGAGCGAAGGGGCGGCCTCCGAGGCCTCACGATTCCTCCAGCCGTCCGGTTGACCCCTCGCCTCCTCTGATCGGAGGGCGTCGATGAAAGGTTTTTGTCGCCGGCCCACATCGCGCGGGTGTGCTGATCAAACGGGGGGCCGAGGCCGAACTCCGGCGGACCGAGTTCCTCGGTCGCCCCGCCGTGGACAAGGTTCGCGTGCCGAAATCCTATCGACTGACGGAACTCGACGACGGGCTCCGTCGATCTCGGATCCGGATCGAAGCGCGTCTCATGGCCGAGGCCCGCGCCGCCGGAGTCCCGGTCCCGATCATCTACGACATCGACCTAGTGGAGGCCAAGATCGTGATGGAATACGTCTCGGGCCCGACCCTCAAAGAGGTCCTGGACCGCCGTGGTTCCGCCGGGCTCGAGGTGGCGCGCGAGATGGGCCGCGTGATTGGTCGATTGCATCGGGCCGGGATCGTCCACGGGGACCTCACGACGTCGAACATGCTCTGGCGGGACGGGCGGATCGTAATGATCGACTTCAGCCTCGGTGGGAAAGACCGAGGTCGCGAGGCTCGGGGCGTGGACCTCCATCTGTTGCGGGAGGGTTTGGTGAGCGCCCACGCCCGAGCGACGGCGTACTACCGCGAAGTCGTCCGCGGATACCGCGAGGTCATGGGGCCGGAGGCGGACGGCGTGATCGCGACCGTCAAGGAGATCGAGTCCCGAGGGCGCTACACGTGATCGCGTTCGTCACGACGAACGAAGGCAAATACCGCGAGGTCTCCGCGATCCTCGCCGACGCGGGGGTGAAAATCGTCCGCGAAGATCGGAGCTACCCGGAGATCCAGGCGGACCGCCTCGAGAAGGTCGTGCGTTTCGCCGCGACGGTCCTCGACGACCAGATCCGAGGAGACTATCTGATCGACGACTCGGGACTGTTCCTGGACGCGTTCGGCGGATTTCCCGGCGTGTACTCCTCGTACGTCCACAAGCGCCTCGGGAATCCCGGCCTTCTGAAGCTCCTGCAGGACGCGAAGATCCGTGCCGCGACGTTCGAGACCGTGTTCCTCCTTCGGCAGGGTGGATCCCACGAGGTCTTCCACGGAGAGTGCCGCGGGACGATCGCGGCCGGCGAGCGAGGAACCGGCGGCTTCGGATTCGATCCGATCTTCGTCCCGGAGGGAGCGGCGAAGACCTTCGCGGAGATGACGGTGACGGAGAAGAACCGCGTTTCCCATCGGGCGCGGGCGGTGGCCGCCCTCCTCGCCCACCTCCGAGGTCCGAAGCAACCTTGATTACGCTCCGCGAGTTCTGTCGACCCGCATGGCCCGACCGAAGGTCGTGATCACGGGCGGGGCCGGTTTCATCGGGAGCCACGTGGCGGACGCCCTTGTCCGCGAGGCGGATGTCGTCGCGGTGGACCATCTGAAGGCGGGGAAACGGGCGAACCTGGAGGGCGCCCTGAAGTCGGGTGCGACGCTCCGTAAGCAGGACCTGCTCCGGGGGGACCTCGGTCCCATCTTCCGCGGCGCGGACTTTGTGTACCATTTCGCCGCGAATCCCGACGTGCGCTTGGGGCGTAATGGGACCAAGCCTCTGATCGACGAGAACATCCTCGCCACCTATCGCGTCCTCGAGGCCTGCCGTGCGGCGAAGGTGCCGAAGGTGGTGTTCACGTCGACGTCCACCATCTACGGCGAGGCATCCGTCGTCCCGACGCCGGAGGACTATTCGCCGTTGGAGCCGATTTCCATCTACGGCGCGACGAAGCTCGCAGACGAGGCCCTCCTATCCGCGTATGCGCACACGTTCGGAGTGCAAGCGGTCATCTTCCGCATGGCGAACGTGGTCGGCGGCCGGAGCGGCCATGGGGTCGTCGTGGACCTCGTTCGGAAATTGGCCCGCGATCCGAGGCACCTCGAGATCCTTGGATCAGACCCGGGGACGGCGAAGTCGTACGTCTACATTGACGACGTGGTCGCCGGAATTTCCACCGGAATCCGAGCGGCAGACCAGCCCGTGTCCGTATACAATCTCGGGAGTGACGACACGATCACGGTGCGCTCCTTGGCCGATGCCATCTGCGACGAACTCGGCCTCGCCGACGTCGAATACCGGTGGACCGGAGGAGCGGGCGAGGGCCGCGGTTGGGCCGGAGATGTCCGCGTGATGCAGCTCGCGCTCGATCGCATTAAGTCGAAAGGATGGAGGCCGCGGAAGACGAGCGAAGCCGCGATTCGCGCCGCCGCGAAGGATGTATGGGCCTCCGTCGGTAAGCCGAAGCCGCGCGCTTGAGACAACGTATTTATCGCGCGATCCGGTACCTCGCGGCGCCGGGGCTGTGGGGTAGCTTGGTCTATCCTTCGGGGTTTGGGACCCTGCGACGGCAGTTCAAATCTGCCCAGCCCCACTCAGTCACCGCGAGTCGGTGGAAGGCAAACACAGGCCTACAGTCCATCGCCATGAGAAAGGAAAATTGCATGACATCGAAGTCGGAGGCGGAATGGCATCGCAGGATGGCGGCACGTCTGTTCAACTCTACGTGGGACTTAGTCCTCAAGAAACGGCGCACGAAAGAGGAAAGCAACACGATGATCCACATGGCCCATGCGTCCCGATACCATTGGGGAGTCGTCGGAGGGCCCGAGCAACTCGCGATTGGAGAGTGGCAGATATCCCGCGTCTACGCGGCGCTCGGGCGGCCGGAGCCATCCCTGTATCACGCGGAGCGATGCCTCGAGATCTGCGAGGCGCACAAGGTCGGCTACTTTCCCTTCGCGTATGCGTATGAGGCCCTCGCGCGCGCGTTCGCCATCGCAGGCAAGTCGCGCGAGCGCGCCGCATGCCTGAAGCTCGCCCGACTGGCCGGAGCCAAGATCCACGAGAAGGACGACCGCGAGTTGTTTGTCAAAGATCTTCGCACGGTTCCGCCCGCCCGGCGGCGACGTTGAAACCTAGCCCTTCGATACAAGGCGCGCTTCCTCGACGCGCCAGAGGCCGGCCGACCCGTGCCAGTCGGGCACCGCTCGGAGGATTTCGATTCGGCGCTCAAAGAGCGGTGCGTCCAGCACCAGCGTCTCGAATTCTCCGCCTTCCCCGCACGGATTGACCCCGCGAGTCTCCTGCAAGCGGAGCAAGTCCCCCACAACTCGATCGTCCCAATGCCGACCGAGCCAGGTCGTATCGAGTCCTTCCGCGGAAACGCTCGAGAAGACGATCTCGAATCCTGCGGCGAGGTAGTCGCGGACAAGCTGTCGCGGGTCGTGCCTCCAGAGCGGCGCGAAGACCCGCAGGCCGAGTTCGTCTGCAATTCGGTTCACGCGCTGGTGCTGGTAATCCGAGGCAATCGCTCCGACGACGACGCCGTCCACCGGTGCCTTCCGGAGGATTCGGCGCAGCGCGTCGAGCTCACCCTGTTCCCCGGCTTGCGCGGTTTCCTGGACGAGAGGGAGCCCCATCGCCTCCGCCTGAATCGGCGTCATGTGCAGATTCGGCGTGTGGAAGAGCATCGAGTCGCGGTCTTGGGGGAGGATCGAGAGGAGGTGTGTGACGTCCCACCCGCGTTGGGACGCGACATAGGCCGCATAGGTGGAGTCCTTGCCTCCGGAGAAGAGGGCCGCAACCCGCACGGGACCCGACAGACGGAGTCCGGTAATGGCGGTTTCTACGGGAACGGAAGGGTCCGCAAGCTTAAGTATCGATGGCATCGTAGAAAGGAATGGCGGGTTGCTTGCAGCGGACCAGACACACTCTCTTCCTGGTCACGTGCTTCACGCTCGTGCTTGTCTTATCAACCTCCAGCAGTGGGCTGGCGTTTTCAGGCAGCCTGGATGTCGTGCTGGTCGTCGACAAAATCTCCTTCGTGGTCGGAGACCGGGTGAATGCAACCGTCTACGTCTTGGATGGCGCGATGCTCGCGAATGCGGATTCGGTCTCGCTTCTGGCGGACTCAGGCACGTACCCTTCTTGGAGCGAGTCCGTTACCCTCACCCAGGTCGCGACAGGAACCTATCGCGGCACGTTCGAGATCCTTGCGAACATGACAGGCGACTTCATCCCGGGAATCGGCCTCCGCGCCGGAGCTACCCGAGGATCTGTCTCCGACACCGACTCGACGATTCTGAATGTTCCAGCACAACACACCGTCAAGACAGTAATCGCTCTCTCGAAGTACACCGCTGCACCGGGAGAGGAGGTGGTGGCAACGGTGTGGACCTTTTTCAACAGTCAATTGCGCGACCCTAACGAGGTCAACGTCTCGGCGGTCGTGTATGATGGCTTGGGGATCTTTTCTGGTTCGAGAGAATATCTGCGGCCTGTGAATGTCAGCACGGGGATATTCCGAGCAGCCTATGTGATGCCACGCGCACTGACCCAGTCCCTATTAATCGAAATTTGGGCCAGCGCAACTTTCACGTGGCCGAATAACAGCATCGGGTCCGGCACCAGCGCCCCTCTTCTTGTCTCGATAGTCAACCCTTTCATTGTTTGGTATCACGAGGTTGACCTCACCAACCACTCCGCCAGGTTGGAGGTCGGGGTAGCGGACCGGGCTGGAGCCGCGACGGCGGGTGCGAATGTGCACCTCGTCGCCACGGTTTGTCCGAACCCACGGCCGTGCCAGACCGTGTCTTTGCAGAAAGCGACAGACGGGCAAGGGCGGGCGCCCTTCGAGGTGACGTTGGACTACGTGGATAACCCGGGCTACTTCGGATTCTGGGGGTATGTCACGCTGGGAACAATCAACCAGACTTTCTCAGGGGTCCTCCAGTCTCCTTCGGTGGAAATTCCGCTCAACGCACTCAGCTTGGTTCGCAAGAACGTGGTGGACGTCTTTGCGCCGGGGCAGAAGGCGGTGATGAACTATACCTTGCTAGCCGTCGGCCGACCACTTCCGATCGCGACGCTCGATTATGCCATCCACACCACGACCGCGCTCATCGGCTATGGACGCGTGGTCACCGATTCTGCCGGACTCCTAACCCTGAATTTCACGATGCCTTCTGACCCCGTGACGGTAGATGTGGTCTGGCAGAATGGGAGCGCGTGGAGTCAAGCACATGACCTCGTGACGCCTGAGTTACACTGGAGTGTACACCTGGATCCCCTTCGCGTAGGCCAGTCCTCCCACCTCACCGCGACCCTCCCGTCCGAGGGGGCGCCATGGGCCGTTTCGCTTGCCCTGTATCCATACAACACAACCCAGTTTCCCGAACTTCGCCCTGATTGGTCTGAAGCCCGTGCCCCGACCGGCATCTTCTGGAGCTCGGGCACGACCGTTGTCGATGGATCCGGGCTTGACGCACGCGTCACGCTACCGACGTATCTTCCGGGAGACCGGGACTATTTCCTTTGGGTTGCCGCCTCTTCCATGAATGGCACGGTTCCGCTCCGGTACGTGTATTCGGCTCTGGTTCACGTGGGCGGGGCAACACCGTCCGAGCCATTCCTTCTCTTCATTGCATTAGGGTTCGCAGCGATCGGTGTAATCACGGCGGCCCTGGCGATCGCATACGTCCGGAAGAGCAGGCGCACCCCGTCACGGATGGAACCGGCGTCCGGAGCCCCAGTCGGTCAAGAGCTCGGAAAGAACGACGGGCCCGGCCTCCAGCCTCCAAAGCAGTAGCTACCGCCCGCAGTTTTATGGACTTGCCGCCGTTTTCCGCGGCGTGCATCTTGACGAAATGACCTCCGAGGATTTTGCCGCGATGGTCCCCACTGATCCCGTCGTGATCGTTCCGGTCGGAGCACTCGAGGAGCACGGCAGACACTTGCCGCTAGGAGCGGACATGATTCAGCCGTTGCACGTGCTCGGCGAAGTGGCTCGGCGGACCGGCGCACATCTCGCACCCGCGATTCCTTACGGGGTCTGCACGACGAGCCGTCCCTATCCGGGAACCGTCAGCGTCTCCGTTGACGCGCTCAAGGCGTTCGTCGGTGACGTCCTCGCCGATTTCACGAGGAACGGCGTGCGCCGCATCATGATCGTCAGCGGCCACGCCGGGCGCGAGCACATGATGGCCCTCCGGGCCGCGGCCCAGGAAGTCGTCGACCGCGGGAGCGGCCTTAGGGCCACGGTCCTGTCGGACTACGACATCATCTATGCGTCGAAGGGCCTGCTGCCCGAGGGGGATGGCCACGCGGGCGCGGGGGAGACCTCTCGCATCCTGACCGCACGACCCGATCTCGTGAAGGGGACGAGCCCTCCGGGAAAAAATGAGATTCCCCCGTACGCCGTCGTGGAAGATCCGAGGAAGTATTGGTCCGGCGTTACGGGAGATCCGTCGAAGGCATCAAAAGCGCTGGGAAAGAAGCTCGACGATCTCGTGATCGTGGAACTAGCGAAGCTCGTCGAAGAACTGCGCCGGAGGAAATGAGATGGCCGACGTGGACGTCCTCAAGAGGAACGCCGCGGAGGCCGCCTTGAAGTACGTCAAGCCGGGGATGGTGCTCGGCCTTGGGACGGGTTCGACCGCGCGACACTTCCTTGAGGGACTCTCGCGCCTCATCGGCAGCGGGATGGAGGTGAAAGCCGTCCCCACGTCGTTCGCGACCGCGGAAGCGGCGAAGCGGCTCGGGATCCCCCTCACCTCCTTGGAGGAACACGTCCGCCTGGACCTGTGCGTCGACGGCGCGGACGAGGTCGATCCGAAACTCGACCTGATCAAAGGCCTGGGAGGCGCCTTGTTCCGCGAGAAGATCGTCGCCGCCGCTTCGCGAAAGTTCGTCGTGATCGTGGACGACTCGAAGCTCGTGCCGCGTCTGGGGACCAAGGCGCCGGTGCCCGTGGAGGTCCATCCGTTCGGATGGCGGCACGCGGCGGCCGCGATCGGGGCCCTCGGTGCAAAAGTGGAGATGCGGCGCCAGGACGGTCGCGACTTCCGCACGGACAACGACAACCACATCCTGGACGCGCGGTTCGGCCCGATCCGGGCGCCGGCGAAATTGGCGGGGGAGCTGTCCGCGATTCCAGGCGTCGTGGGGCACGGCCTCTTCGTCCGAATGGCGAGTGTCGTCTTCGTGGCGTCCGGCAAAGGCGTCCGAACGTTGCGCGCTACGCGAACGTCTTGAGCCGCTTGCGGTTCGCCTCGATCCGCTCGATCTTCGTCTGTTCCTCACGGTCGATGGTGGCGAGGATCTCGGACCACGGGACACTCAGGCGATACGAATGTACGGGCCGGCCCTTGCCTTCCTTCTTGATGTCGCGCTTGTCGACCCATCGGCGACGACGCAGTTCCTGCATCGCGATGCTGACCTCGGGCTGGCGGAGTCCGGTCGCCTTCTCGATCTCCACCGACGTCGTCTCTTCGCGCTTCGACAGGAAGACGAGGGTCTTGGCGATGTTCCGCGAAAGGCCGGTCTCGATGAGCAGGTCCACCAGGGTTTCGTCTCTTCGACTCAGGCGGACCTCCCTGCTCGTTTGTATCTCCCCGCCAATTATTAATTTAACAATATATATTTCTTCCGATTGAAGCCGATTGAAGACGTCTCGGGCGACGCGAATCCCAAATTCGAATTCCTTCGCGGGGCCAAAGACGATCCGTTTGCTTCGGTCCGAGGTCGGTCGGTTCCCCAGTCCGGCGAACCCAGCAACCCTTTAATACAGGTTCTTCTCTGTTACGGCGCCCGGTCGGCCTCCATGAAGATGCCTCAGCGTATCCGCGGTTATTGTCCTTTCTGCAACCAGCACAGGGAGCTCGAAGTGGAGCGGGTCAAGAACCGTCCGCGGTCGGAGCTCCGGGCGGGGCAGAGGCGGTTCCGGCGCGTGACCGCCGGATATGGCGGCTTCCCGCGTCCGAAGCCGGAGGGCCGCGAGAAACCGACGAAACGGATCCATCTGCGGTTCCGCTGCCGCGAGTGTCACAAGGCCCATCAGCGGCCCGGGATCCGGGCGAAGAAGTTCGAGCTCGTGGAGGTGCACAAGTGATCCCGAAACCCACGAGCCAGTTCCTCCGGGTCAAGTGCGAGGATTGCGGCAACGAGCAGATCGTCTTCGACCGCGCCGCGAGCGTGGTCCTGTGTCCGGTCTGCGGCGCCACCGTCGCGAAGCCGACGGGCGGGAAGGCCGCGATCCGAGGCGAGATCCTGGGGGTCCTCGAGTAGATGGCGGAGGCGAAGACGGCCACCGCGCGCGGCTACGACTGGCCCGACGAGGGCGAGCTCGTCGTGTGCACCGTATCGAACGTGAAGAATTTCGGCGCGTTCGTGACCCTGGACGAGTACGAGAGCAAGGAGGGCTTCATCCACATCGCGGAGGTCTCCTCCGGCTGGATCAAGTACATCCGGGACTACGTCCGCGAAGGCCAGAAGGTCGTCTGCAAGGTCCTGAAGGTCGACAAGGAGAAGGGACACATCGACCTCTCGCTGAAGGCGGTCAACGAGCACCAGCGCCGCGAGAAGATCCAGGAATGGAAGAACGAGCAGAAGGCGGAGAACCTTTTGGGGATCGTGGCCCAGCGTCTCGGCAAGACGGTCGACGAGTGCTGGCAGGATTTCGGGTACGACATCCTCGATTCGTTCGGCACCTTGTACCGCGCGTTCGAGGAGAGCGTGATGGACGAGCACGCCCTCGAGGGCGAAGGCTTCAAGGGCCCTTGGGTGAAGACGTTCATCGAGGTCGCGCGGGAGAACATCATCCCGCCGCACGTCACGATCGACGGCTACGTCGAGGCGACCGACTTCTGCCCGGACGGAGCGATCCACATCAAGGAGGCACTCGCGAAGGCCGCGATGGAGTCGGACGGCCTATCCGTGAAGGTGCAATATATCGGCGCGCCACGATACCGGCTCGTCGTAAAGGCGCCCGACTACAAGACCGCGGAAGAGGAGATCCAGAAGGCGGCCGCCCGGGTGATCAAAGTCGTGACCGCGAAAGGCGGCGAAGCGAAATTCCACCGGAAGGACTGAGGCGATGCGCTCGATCCTCAAGAAGTGCACCGCGTGCGGCCGTTACTCCCTGAAGGACGTCTGCCCGAACTGCGGTCGTGCGACGGGGAGCCCGATGCCGCCGCGGTATTCTCCCGAGGACCGCTATGGGGCGTACAGGCGCAAACTTAAGCGGGTCCATGAATTGGAGAGGTGAGACGCCATGGACAACATCACCATCCGATATACGGACCATCCGAAGCTGGACGACCCGATCTTCATCGAAGGCCTCCCTGGCATCGGGAACGTCGGCAAGCTCGCCGCGGAACACCTGAAGGACGAGCTGAAGGCGGTCAAGTTCGCGGAGATCTTCTCGAAGTACTTCCCGCCCCAGGTCCTCGTCCAGGACGATGGGCAGGTGAAGCTCGTGAACAACGAGATGCATTTCGTGAAGCGGGGACCGGGGCGGGACCTCGTCCTCCTGACCGGCGACTACCAGGGCCTCACCCCGGAGGGCCAGTACGAGCTGAGCGACTTCATCCTTCGGGAGTTGAAAAAGCTCGGCGTGCGCCGGATCTTCACCCTCGGAGGGTACGGCATGGGCCGCATGGTGACGAAGCCGCGGGTCCTCGGGGCCGCGACGGGCGCGGATCTCGTGAAGGAGATGGAGAAGTACGGTGTCGTGTTCTCCCGCGGGGAACCCGGTGCCGGCATTGTCGGCGCGAGCGGTTTATTGCTCGGACTCGGCCGCCTGTATGACATGCAGGCGGTGTGCCTGATGGGGGAGACGTCCGGTTACTTCGTCGATCCGAAGAGCGCGCAGGCCGTCCTGGACGTCCTCACGAAATACCTGGGTCTCGAGATCTCCTTCAACGAGCTCGAGAACAAGGCGAAACAGATCGATCAGATCACGTCGAAGTTGAAGGACATCGAGGCGGCCCCCGAAACTCCGGACAAGCGCGAAGACCTCGGATACATCGGTTAGAGGTCCTGCGGATAATCCGCCGGCCAATCGGTTTGGGGCGGGTTGCCGTCCCCTCATGGCCTCCTCGGCCTCATGGGAGAATCCCACGAAATCTCTATACGGACGTCCGGGCCTTATGCCGCACAGGGATGGGCGACGACGAGAAGCGCAAGGCCTTTCTGAAAGGCTTTGAGGAAGGTCTCAAGTCCGCGTGGCGGGAGATCGGCTCCCTCACGACCCGCGGGTATTCGTCCACGGAACTGGGGGTGCTCGCGAAGTCGAAGCTGGCGGTCCTGTTCCGCGACGTCGAGGCGATGGAAAGCCGCCTCATCGAGGAAGAGGGAATCCCGGTCGTCGGTGGGGGCGAGCTCTCCGCTCGGAGCGACATCGGCCGCCGTGGCGTGTACCTCGTTCGCGAACCGAAGGCGGAGCGTGTGTTCTCGCTGTTTTCCGATCTCCTCCAGACGAACGCACGTGGGCTCTGCATCACCCGCATCCATCCGGATGACTTGCGATCCCGGTATCCGATCGAAGGCGCCGGATTCATCTGGCTTTCCAAATCCGCCGGAGGCACGGCGAAAGGGATGGCGGTCGCGGAGCCGAGCGCGCTCGTCGACATCGCCACGGCCATCTCCGACTTCGCGTCGGATGGCGGGAATGCGGCAGTCGTCCTGGAAGGCCTCGAGTACATGATCTCGCAGAACGGGTTTGCGTCGATCATGCGGTTCCTGCAAAAGGTGAACGAGAAGATCACGCTGAACGACTCGTACCTCCTGATCTCGGCGAATCCGGCGGCGATGAAGGAGCAGGAATACCGACTCCTCGCAAAGGAAGTCGCCGCCGAGATATAGCGCCTCATCGGTCCGACGGCGAAGCGACTGGCACGGGTTGCCGCCGAGACGCCCGGTCCGATTGAAGGAGCGACACGAGGACGAGGACCGTGACGAGTTCGACCAGTTTCGAGACGATCCCGAGAGGTTCCACCTCTTCCACGAACCCGATGGGCCATATCGCCATCGTCCGTGTGGCGATGTAGGCGAGGATCAGAAACACGGTGATGGCAAGCCATAGGGCTTCAAGTCGATACTTCGTGTACGGGATCACAAAGGCGGCCGCGAGCTGAACCGCCGAGAAGAACGCGAAGAAGGCCGCCGAGAACCGATCGCCAAGGTGGTCATTGAACGCATAGAGATGCAACGAGCCGTCCGCCAGGAACAGCAACGCGACGATGAATCGCTTCGCCCGATCGCCGCCCAGGAGGATCTGGGGAAAGTTCTCGAATCCGACACCGATCGTCGAGAAGGCGACCCCGAACATCGTCATGAAAAGCCGAAGGGGGAACGTGGTCGAGGACCCGTGCCCGGTGGGCTGCGATGCGATTTCGAAGAGGCCGAGGAAGTCCGCGACCCATCCGACGAGGACGATGAGGACCCCGCAGACGAGGAACGCAAGCTCCGTGATGCTCGGCCGGGTTCGTTGCATCCCGGTCGTCGAGGGCAGAGAGAACCATCTAGTTTCCGTTGTCCGACTCCTGGGGAACCGAGTTCCAAAAGCATTTATGGCCTACGCCGCTAACCAGCCGTTTCGCTCCCGTAGTCTAGTCCGGTCAAGGATCGGGGCCTTTCGAGCCTCAGACGCGGGTTCGAATCCCGCCGGGAGCATGTTACTTTTAGCACGCCGTTGCACGAGTGCGGCCCGGTGGCTCAGGATACGGACCCCCAGATCCCGCGTCACGTCCAGCATGATGTATGCGTGCGTTCGGCGCGTGTCCACGTCAGTCCTAAATAGTAGCCAGACCTCCTTTTCATCTCCGTGAGAGGGCCCGATCTGTGGCGAACACGGAACGCTGTCCGATTTGCAACGTCGCCGTGAAGCCGGAGAACCTCCCGCGTCATCTGAACGACATCCATCCGCGGCATCCGGACATGCCGCGGTTTCGAGACGAACTCAAGGCCGAACTCGGGCGAAATGCCCCGCGAAACGCGGCCCGCCCCTTTCGCATCCGGAAGATCCATGTGGCCGTCGTCCTGGTGATCGTCGTCATCGGCGTTGGAGCGTACTACGTTTCCTTCCCTCGTGAACCGTCTGGGGACAAGGTGCTCACCTACTGTGGCGCCGAAGGTATCGTCATGCATTACCACACTCTCCTCGTAATCAATTACAATGGCGTCCAGGAACATCTGCCTGGCGAACCCCCAGGCGAATCGGGATACATTGGATTCCTGCCGCAAGATACCAGTTCGGCGTACCAATGTCCCGGTGGCGGTTTCCATGCGCTCCATACCCACGATGGTTCCGGCATCATCCATTGTGAGCTGCCATGGGGAGACGTTACGCCAAACCTGGGCGAGTTCTTCACGATCTGGGGCCAGCCGCTCTCATCTGGGGGAGCGTGGATCTTTTCCGGGAGTGTATCGGCCAAGGTCGTCGACATGGATGCCCACACGACAACGGACTACTCTTCGAATCCCGCCTCCATTCCGTTCGACCACCCTGCCGGCGGTCCTTACTCGAACCCCTACTCGATTCCGCAAAACCTGATCTTCTACGGGCAATACGGCAATGGCCAAT
>Ga0209156_10000359_pt1 | contig 38021 bp, 36 predicted proteins | sample GraSoiAngelo_124_FD_185881 | JGI IMG/M metagenome (GOLD analysis project Ga0209156, IMG submission 185881) | Grasslands soil microbial communities from the Angelo Coastal Reserve, California, USA - 14_0927_05_20cm (SPAdes) (version 2) | ecosystem: Environmental > Terrestrial > Soil > Grasslands... | reverse complement strand
CTGCGTGGGCTCGGACCCGGAGGGCTCCGGCCCGGGGAGCGGCGGCGGCGTAGCGTTCGCCCGCGGGTGGGGAACGGGCTGCGCGGCGTCGCGCGAGGCGGCCGGGATCGACTCGAGGTCCGCCGTGTAGTGGACGACGCCCTCGGGATCGACCCAGCGATAGAGCTCGGCCCACGCGGGCGCCGCGACGAGGGCGAAGGCCAGAACGAGGAGCGTCGCGCCGCGGCGCCGCGTGGCCTCAGTCCTCCACGGCCAGCGTCACCGGCTCGCCCGCCCCGTAGAAGTAGGCGCCGCGCCCTGCGGCGGCGCCCACCACCGCGAGGTCGAAGCAGCCCGGGTCCTCGACCACGGGCAGCGGCAGGTCCGGATGGTCGGCGAGCCACGCGAGCTCCGGGTGGGCGGCCGCCATCGCCTTCGGCTCCTTGTTCAGCATCATCGTCTTGAACGGTAGCCGCGCGGCGCGGTAGAGCGCCTCCTGGATCTCGCGTCGGCCCCAGCCGGCCTTTGCGAATATCTGGGCGTGCTCGGGACAGATGAAGAGCGTGTTGTGCTCGCGCTCCTCCGTCTTCGTGCGCGGGTCGGCGCGGCGGCCGATGAGCCAGAGCCCCGTGCCCACCTGGGCCACGTTCGTGGCCGCCGTCGCGAAGACGGCGACGAGGTCCTCGGGCGTCGTCGAGCGGAAGTCGTGGAGCTCGCACATGCCGTAGACGAAGTGCACGGTGACGGTCGACGCGTCCTTCGCGAAGCCGCGCGTGACGTGGTACGGCTCCCACGGGCTCTCCGCCTCGTTCTCGGCGCAGCAGCAGGCGTACTTGAGCGGCGAGCCGATCGTGTCCATGTCGGAGACGCCGACGTACGTGTGCCCCACGTTCATCATCACGAGCCGCAGGGCCCGGCCGAGCACGGTGTTGCTGGCCGAGGGCGCGCCCGGGCCGAGGGCGCACATGCCGGCGTTCACGTTGGCGACGCGTCCCTTCGGCCCGTTGACGAGGACGAGCGGCGCGTGCGGCCCCGTGGACATGGCCTTGTTGCGGATGTACATCTTCGGCTCGGCCAGACAGCGGACGGCCGTCATGAGGAGCGGCAGGTGCTCGGGGCCGCAGCCGGCCATGACCGCGTTGATGGCGAGCTTCTCGACGGTCGCGATGCCGAAGCCGGGCTCGAGCGTGGCGACCACGTCGCCGGGGCTCCGCGGCGTCCCGCGCAGCATGGCCTCGACGGCGCGCGGGGTCGCGGGCACGAGCGGGAAGCCGTCGGACCAGCCGCGCCGGAGGAAGTCGGCGTGCATGTGCGACCATGCGTCGAGGAGATCACTCCCGTCGTAGGCGAACCGGTCCTCGAGCGGCGGCGGCGGCGCCACCGGCCGCGCGTCCACCGGCTTGGTGAGCCCCGCGACGACCTGCTCGAATGCCCGCTCGGCCATCCGCTGGACGTCCTCCGGCTTCTGGTTGGTGAAGGGCAGCGGCACGACCGCGAGCGGCAGGCCCGCCAGCCCGAAGCTCGCGGCGCTCCGGTGCGCGTCGTGCACGAAGGTCTGCGCGGTGAAGAGGACGGTCGGCACGCCCCGCCGCTCCAGCTCGACCATGTCGTGGGCACCCCACGACGTGCAGGACCCTCAGTCGGCGGTCGTGCCCACGACCGCGTCGACCTCCGACGCGATCCGGTCGGCGTCCTCGGCCGTGCAGTGGCGCATGAGCCAGCCCACGGAGCCGATGTAGCGGCGGAACTTCATCCCCGGAAACTTCTCGTGCAGGAGGGCCTCGGTCCGGTCGAGCGCGGCATCGCCGCCCGCCTTCATGTTCCAGTAGAGACCGAGCGTCGCGCCCTGGAACGTCGTGAGACGCGGCGCCGGCTTGACCGAGTGCTGGACCGTCTGGGCCACGGGGTTCAGGACTTCGAGACGCGCCATCGTCCGCCTCCTTCCCTCAGACCACGACCTTCTTCGCGCGGAGGGCGGCGATCTCCGCCGCCGTGTAGGCGTGCTCCGCGAGGATCTCGTCGGTGTGCTCACCCCGGAGCGGCGCGTGACGGCGCACGTCAGGCGTGAGGCGGGAGAACGCGACGGGCATGCCGACCACAGGAATGTCACCGAGCTTCGGATGCCGCATCCGCCGGATCACGCTCCGGGTCCCCGTCTGCGGGTCGTTGAGCACCTGGTCCACGGTGTTCACCGGCGTCGCCGGCACGCCCGCCTTCTCGAGGAGCTGCAGCAGCGCGTCGCGATCGTGGCCGCCGATCGCCTGCTCCAACGCCTCCTCGAGCTCGCGGCGGTGCTTCACGCGCTCGATGTTCGTGACGAAGCGCGGATCGTCCGCCATCGGCGCGAGCCCGAGCGCCGTCACGAGCCGACGCCAGAGGCGGTCGTTGGCGCCCGCGATGAAGACCCACTGCCCGTCCCGACAACAGAAGTTCCGGTAGGGCGACAGCGACGGGTGGGCGGATCCCAGGGCGCGCGGGACGGTGCCCGCGAGCAGGTAGCCCTCCGCCTGGAAGTTCAGGAGGCCGATCGCCGTCTCGAGCAGCGAGCCGTCCACGCGCTGGCCGACCCCGCTCTTGTCGCGGTAGAGGAGCGCGTTCACGATGCCGAAGGCGCAGAGGATCCCCGTGGTGAGGTCGAGGAAGGACACGCCGCAACGGACGGGCGCGCCGCCGGGCTCGCCCGTGATGGACATGATGCCGCTGAACGCCTGCATGAGCGCCTCGTAGCCCGCGCCCTCGGCGCGCGGCCCGGTCCGGCCGAAGGCCGAGACCGAGCAGTAGATCAAGCGCGGATTGTCGGCCGCGAGGCGCTCCCAGCCGAGGCCGAACTCCTCCATGGTCCCGGTGCGGAAGTTCTCGATGACGACGTCGGCGCGGCGAATCAGCCGCCGGACGATCTCGACGCCCTCCGACGCCTTGAGGTCCACGGAGATCCCGCGCTTGTTGCGATTGTTGACGAGATAGCCGGCGGCCTCGCCGTCCTTGTGCGGGGGCCAGGTGCGAGACTCGTCGCCGACGTGCGGATCCTCCACCTTGACGACGTCGGCGCCCATGTCACCGAGGAGCGCGCCGCAGAAGGGCCCGGCCAGGACGCGGGAGAGATCCACGACACGGACGCCATCGAGCGAGAGGGCGGGCATGGTCATGTGCGCTACTATAACGCTATGTCGGCACTTCGCGACGCGCTCACCCGGCGCATCCTCGTCCTCGACGGGGCGATGGGCACGATGCTCCAGGCGGCGGGCCTCACGGCCGCCGACTTCGGCGGCCCGCACTACGAGGGCTGCAACGAGCACCTGAACCTGACGCGCCCCGACGTCGTCCGCTGGATCCACGCCGCCTACCTGGAGGCCGGCGCCGACCTGGTCTCGACGAACACCTTCGGGTGCGCCCCCTATGTGCTGGGCGAGTATGGCCTCGCCGAGCGCGCCTACGAGATCACGCGCGCGGCCGCGGGCCTCGCCCGCGAGGCCGCCGGCGACCGGTTCGTCGTGGGCGCGATGGGCCCGGGGACGCGCTCGATCTCGGTCACCCGCAACGTCACCTTCGACGAGGTGCGGGAGGCCTACGCGGTCCAGGCCCGCGGGCTCATCGACGGGGGCGTGGACGCCCTGCTCCTCGAGACCCAGCAGGACACGCTGAACCTCAAGGCCGCCGCCATCGGCGTCCGCCGCGCCATGCGCGAGGCGGGCCGCGAGCTGCCGCTGATGGTGAGCGGCACGATCGATCCCACGGGTACGATGCTCGCCGGGCAGGGCGTGGAGGCGCTCTACGTCGCCCTCGAGCACCTCGACCTCTTCTCCATCGGGCTCAACTGCGCGACCGGCCCCGAGTTCATGACCGACCACCTCCGGTCGCTGGCCGCGCTCTCTACCCGGTTCGTCAGCGTCTACCCGAACGCGGGGCTGCCCGACGAGCGCGGCCAGTACGGGGAGACGCCCGCGAGCCTCGCCTTCAAGCTGCGCCGCTTCGTCGAGGAGGGCTGGGTCAACATCATCGGGGGCTGCTGCGGGACGACGCCCGCCCACATCCAGGCCCTCGCCGAGCTGGCCCGGGGGCGGCCGCCGCGCGTGCCCGCCGCGCGCGAGCCCCAGGGCGTGAGCGGCGTCGAGGTCGTCTACCCGACCGACGACAATCGCCCGCTCTTCGTCGGCGAGCGCACGAACGTCATCGGCTCGCGCCGGTTCAAGGAGCTCATCGTCGCCGAGCGCTTCGACGAGGCCGCCGAGATCGGCCGCGCCCAGGTCCGGACCGGCGCCCAGGTCCTCGACGTCTGCCTGGCCAACCCCGACCGGGACGAGATGGCCGACGTGGACCGATTCATGGCGCGGCTCACGCGCATGGTGAAGGCGCCGCTCATGATCGACTCGACCGATGCGCGGGTGCTCGAGGCGGCGTTGCGCCACTGCCAGGGCAAGGCCATCGTCAACTCGATCAACCTCGAGGACGGCGAGGAGCGATTTGCCAGCGTCGTGCCCCTGCTCAAGACCTACGGCGGCGCCGTCGTGGTCGGGTGCATCGACGAGGACAAGCAACAGGGCATGGCGGTGACGCGCCAGCGCAAGCTTGCGATCGCCGAGCGGAGCCACGAGCTGCTGACGACGAAGTACGGCGTCCCGGCCCGTGACCTGATTTTCGACGCGCTCGTCTTCCCCGTCGGCACGGGCGACCAGAACTACGTCGGCTCGGCCGTGGAGACCATCGAGGGCATCCGCCTGATCAAGCAGCGCTTCCCTCTGTGCAAGACGATCCTGGGCATCTCGAACGTGTCGTTCGGCCTGCCGCCGGCGGGCCGCGAGGTCCTCAACTCCGTCTTCCTCTACCACGCGACCAAGGCGGGGCTCGACTACGCGATCGTGAACACCGAGCGCCTCGAGCGCTACCCCTCGATCCCCGAGGAGGAGCGGCGGCTGGCCGAGGACCTCGTCTACTGGCGCGGCGCCGACCCCGTGGCCGCCTTCGCCGCATACTTCCGGGAGAGGAAGAAGGCGCCGGCCGCCGCGCGGGCGGACCTCCCGCTCGACGCGCGGCTCGCGCGCTACATCGTCGAGGGGAGCCGGGACGGGCTCGTCGAGGACCTGGACGCGAAGCTCGCCGAGGCGACGCCGCTCGAGATCATCAACGGCCCGCTGATGCGCGGCATGGACGAGGTCGGGCGGCTCTTCAACGACAACCAGCTCATCGTCGCCGAGGTCCTCCAGTCGGCGGAGGCGATGAAGGCGGCGGTCGCCCACCTCGAGCCCCTCATGGAGAAGGCCGAATCGGCGACGCGGGGCACCCTCGTGCTCGCGACCGTGAAGGGCGACGTCCACGACATCGGCAAGAACCTCGTCGAGATCATCTTCTCGAACAACGGCTACCGTATCGTGAACCTGGGCATCAAGGTGCCGCCCGAGGAGCTGATCGCCGCCTATCGGGCCCACAAGCCCGACGCCTTCGGGCTCTCCGGGCTGCTCGTGAAGTCGGCGCAGCAGATGGTCGTCACGGCCCAGGACCTCCGCGTGGCGGGAATCGACATCCCGCTGTTCGTCGGCGGCGCCGCGCTCACGAAGAAGTTCACCGCCACGCGCATCGCCGCGGAGTACGGCGGGCTCACCCTGTACGCAAAGGACGCGATGGAGGGGCTCGACCTCGCCAACCAGCTCTTTTCGGCGGTCACGCGGGACGCGCTCGCCGAGCGCATCCGACGCGAGCAGGCGGCCCTGGCCACCGGCGCGCCGGCGGCCACCGCCGAGCCCCCCGCGGCCGCGGCGCCTGCGCGGCGCGCGCTCGAGCGCGTCTCCGTGCCCCCGCCGCCGGACCTGGAGCGCCATGTCCTGCGCGACGTGCCGCTCCCGCACATCTACCCCTATCTGAACCTCCAGATGCTCTACGGCAAGCACCTCGGGCTGCGCGGCGTCGTCGAGCGGCTCCTGGCCGCGGGCGACCCGAAGGCGCTCGAGCTCGACGAGATCGTCGGGCGCTTGAAGGGCGACGCGGTGGCCGGGAAGCTCCTGTCCGCCCACGGGGTGTACCGCTGGTACCGCGCGCGGGCGGCCGGCGACGCGCTCCTCCTCTTCGACGCATCGCGCCGCGAGCTGGCGCGGTTCGAGTTTCCCCGGCAGAAGGACGGCGAGCGCCTCTGCCTGGCCGACTACGCGCGAGACGACGCGGACGACTACGTGGCGCTCTTCGCCGTGACGTGCGGCGCCGGCGTCCGCGAGCTCGCCGACCGGTGGAAGGTCGCGGGCGAGTACGTGCGCTCTCACGCGCTCCAGGCCCTCGCGATCGAGTGCGCCGAGGCGTTCGCCGAGATGCTCCACGCGCGGCTCCGAACGCTCTGGGGCTTCCCCGATCCGCCTGGCCTGGCGATCGCCGACACGCTGAGGGGCCGCTACCGCGGCCTCCGCGTCTCGTTCGGCTACCCGGCGTGCCCGAACCTCGCGGACCAGGTCACGCTGTTCGCGCTGCTCGAGCCGGAAGAGATCGGCCTCTCGCTGACCGAGGGCTTCATGATGGAGCCGGAGGCCGCGGTGTCCGCCCTCGTCTTCCACCACCCCGCGGCGAAGTACTTCAAGGCCGACTAAGAGCGCGTCGGACTCACCACGGTTCGCGCGCGGGCTTTGCCCGCGCAACCGGTCTTGTCGGTAAGGCCGCCGCGGGTAACCGGTGGGGGGTTCGGGGGGGAGCGGCGCCGCTCCCCCCGACATTCACTAGTCGTCGTCTGGCGGGCTGACGATCGCGCCCGGCCGCGCCGGGAGCTTCACGATGAAGTTCGAACCCTTGCCGAGCTCGCTCTTCACCTCGATCGTCCCGCCGTGGCTCTGGAGGATGCCGAGGCTCACGGAGAGGCCGAGACCGGTCCCGCTCACGTCGGGCTTGGTCGTGAAGAAGGGCTCGAAGATGCGATCGAGATGCTCCGGCGCGATGCCGCCGCCGGTGTCGATGACCTCGACCTGGACCATCTCGCCGACGGCCGACGAGCGAAGCGTCAGGGAGCCCCCGTCCTTCATGACGTAGACGGCGTTGTTGACCAGGTTGACGAACACCTGCTTGATCCGCGGCCCGTCGATCTCGACGGGCGGCAAATCCGGGGCGTACTCCTCGCTGAGCGTGACATTGTCGAACGCGCCCTGACGGCGCAGCATCGCGACCGTCTGCTCGAGCACCGGGTTGAGGTCCGTCATCCGCGGCACGAACTCGCGCTGGCGGCTGAAGTGGAGGAGGTCGCGCACGATGTCGCGCGCACGCTCGGCCTCCTCCTGGATCAGATCGAGCTCCTCACGCATCGGCTGGCCGGGCTCGATCCGCTCCTTCAGAAAGGAGGCGAACCCGAGCACGCTCGTCAGCGGGTTGTTGATCTCGTGGGCGATGTTCGCCGCCAGCTCACCGATCGCCGCGAGCTTGGTGGACTGGATCAACTGGGCCTGCGTCTGCTTGAGCTCCGCCATCTGCTGCTTGACGCCTTCGTAGAGGCGCGAGTTCTCCGCGGCGACCGCCGCCTGGAGTGCGATGCCCTGCGCCAGCTGGAGCTCGTCGGTCGTGAAGCGGTGCGTATCCCTGAGCCAGGCGATGGCGAAGCCGCCGATGGTCTCGCCCTTCCAGCGCATCGGCTGCACGAGCAGCGACTTGTGGGGCAGGACCCGGGTCACCGGATGGGCGAAGCGCGGGTCGCCCTGGCTATCGTCCGCGTGGATCGCGCCATCGAGCCGCCCCCATTCCTGGACCATTGGATCGGTCCTCGCGATCTCCGTCCGCGCGAGGACCTCCAGCACGCCCTTGGGCACGCGATAGCCCACGATCGGTAGGAAGCGGTCCCGGGTGGCGCTCGTGAGCCACGCGCCGCCCGTGTCGGCGCCGAGCGCGCGGACCATCGCACGCGTGCACCGCCGCAGGACTTCCGTCAGGTCGAGCGTCGAGCTCGCGTCCTGGCTCACCGCCAGCAGGGTCGCGGTATGGCGCAGCCGCTCCTGTGTCTCCTCGTAGAGCCGCGCGTTCCGGATGGCGGCGGTCGCCGACGTGGCCAGCGCCTCACCGAGCGCGATCTCGTCGGGCAGGAAGGTGTGCGGCGCCCGGTACCAGACCGCCAGGACGCCGACCAGGTGGTTCTCGAGAAACAGCGGGAGGCCGAGGAACGACACGAACCCCTCGCTCCGCAGCCAGTCGAGATGCTTCACGCCCGGGCGCGCGAGGACGTCGCTGACGGCGAGCGCGGACCGGTGCTCCATGATCCAGCCGACCAGGCCCTCGTCGTCGTCGCTCGCGACGTGCGCGCTCTTCCTCGGCGCGCGGGTCGAGCCCACCTGCGCGTGGAGGCGGAACTCGCCGGGCGCCTCGTCGCGGAGGAGGATCCGTACCACGTCGGCGCCGAGCCGCGTCCGGACGAGCTCGCTGAGGCGCTGAAGCACCTCGGACACCTGGAGCGTCCCCGTGAGCAGGCGCCCCGCCTCGACGAGGCTCGCCTGCTCGCCGGCGCGCCGCGTCTGGCCCTCGTAGAGGCGCGAGTTCTCGACGGCGATCGCGACCTGATCCGCCACGATCTTCAGGAGCTGCTCCTCGTCGGCCTTGGCGCCGGGGGGCAGCACGTGACGCGCCACCATCACCCCGAGCTGCCGCTCGCGCACCGTCAGGGGCATCCGCCACTCGACGTCCGTCCACTCGCCCGCCGGCTCGACGCCCGCCCCGGAGAGCACGCTGCGCGGCTGATCGCTCGTCGCGCCCGCCACGACCACGCTGACCCCGGGCGGATCGCTGAGGTCCACGCGGAGGCTCGTCGTACCGATCGCCTGCGCGAGCGCGTTCAGGAGACGCTCGAGCATCGGGGCCACGCCGAGCTCGGAGGTGATGTCCTGCACCGCCCGGTGCAGGTCCGCGAGCTGGCTCGCCCGCCGCACGAAGTGCTGGTTGAGCCGCTTGAGCTCCTCGACCTGGTTGAGCAGGCGGTAGACGAGCCGCTGGTTGAGCTCGCGGAGGTAGACGCCTTCCTCGCGGCCCTCGACGCGCTCGCGCTTGCCGCCGAGGAACTCGGCGACCTCTCCCGGGAACGCGTCCACGTTGATGGGCTTCTGGATGTAGCCGTCGCAGCCGGCCACGAGCGTCCGCTGCCGGTCGCCCTGCATCGCGTACGCGGTGACCGCGATGACCGGCGTCGAGGCGAGGTTCGGGAACGACTTGAGGATCGCGACGATCTCGTACCCGTCCACGCCCGGAAGGTTGATGTCGAGCAGGATGAGCGCCGGCTCTTCGCGGATCGCGGCCTCGATGCCGGCGAGGCCGTCCTCGGCCTCGACGATCGTGTATCCCGACGCCTCGAGCACCGCGCGGACGAGCATGCGGTTCTCGCGGTTGTCCTCGATGTAGAGGATCTTGGGCTTCTTCTCGAGCGTGCGTGCCGACATGTCGTCGACCGTCCCCTCAGTTCGGGTTCAGCGGCAGCGTGAAATGGAACGTCGATCCATGGTTCTCGCGGCTCTCCGCCCAGATCCGGCCGCCGTGGAGCTCGACGAACCGCTTGCTGATTGCCAGTCCCAGGCCTGTCCCGCCCGCGCCGCGCGCGACGGGGTTGTCCAGCTGCTGGAACGGCTCGAACAGACGCGTGAGGTCCTCCTGGCGGATGCCGATCCCGGTGTCGGCCACGCTGACCCGCACGGCTCCCGGCTCGGCCGCGACGCCTACCAGCACCCGCCCCTGCGACGTGAACTTGATGGCGTTGGACAGGAGATTCAATAGAATTTGCTTCACCTTCGTGCGATCGGCCGCGAGCCGCGGCAGCTCGAGCGGCACGTTCTTCTCGACCTTGAGCTGCTTGCCGCGTGCCAGCGGCGTGGACGACTCGATGCACTCGTCGATGAGCGCGTGGAGGTCGAGGTCCTCGGAGACCATCTCGACCTTACCCGCCTCGATGCGCGAGAAATCGAGGATCCCGTTGATCAGCTGGAGGAGATGGGCTCCGCTGTTGTGGACCGAGCGGATGTAGACCTCCTGGCGCTCGGTGAGGTCGCCGTCCAGCCGGTTCAGCAGCACCTTCGAGAAGCCGATGATCGAGTTGAGCGGCGTCCGCAGCTCGTGCGACATGCTCGCCAGGAACTGCGATTTCAGGCGGCTCGCCTGCATGAGCTGGGCGTTCGACGCCGACAGCTCCTCGTACAGCCGGGCGTTCTCCAGCGAGATCGCGACCTGGTTGGAGAGGACGGCGAGGACCTCGAGCTCCTGGCCGTCGAAGATCTCGCCCGAGAGCTTCTCGCCGACGAGGAGGATGCCGGTGAGCTTGTTCTCGACCTTGAGCGGCACGATCAGCGCCGCCCGGATCTCCTCCAGCTCGCCCTCGGCCGTCTCGAAATAGTTGGCGATCTCCGGGTTCAGCTTCACCTCTTCCTTGACGATCACGCGGCCCGTCCCGTTGAGCCACTGCACGATCAGGCTCTCCACCGGGATCGCCGTGACGCCCGCGCCGTCGCCGAGGCTGTTCTCCTCCCGGTAGAGGACGAATGCGCTCTTCGACGGGTCGTAGATCATGAGCGCGCAGTGCGTGAGCGGCACGCCGCGGACCAGCCCGTGCACGAGCGTTTCCATGAGCCGGCCGAAGTCGAGGATGGTGCTCATGCGCTTGGAGAGATCGAGGAGCGTCTCGTAGCACCCGCGCCGCCGGCTGAACATGAGCCGCTCGAGCTTCTCCTCGAGTTGCTGGCCGAGCGGGCTCACCAGCATCGTCATGATGAAGCCGAGCGGGAGGATGACCCACAGCGGGTTGATCTGATCCCAGTCCGCGTACTGCTCGGCCAGCACGAGCACCGAGATCAGCGCGCCCCACAGCATCAGGTAGATGGCGCCCTTCTTCACCGCCACGTTCACGTCGAACAGGCGGTAGCGCACGATCGACGTGCCGAGCATGAGCGCGAATGCGATGTTCGCGGGAATGCCCATCGGATACACGAGGTCCGCCGCCGGCACGAAGCGCGCGAGCAGGAATCGGGCGATGTCGACGAATCCGCCGGCCAGGCTCACGAGCGTCCCGAGGAGGATCAGCGTGGCGCGGTTGCGGCGGAAGCTCGAGCCCACGTCCTTGAAGGCGCGGATCAGGTGCCAGAGGCCGTAGATCATGAAGAAGTTGAAGTAGACGAAGAAGGGCCCGTAGAGCAGCCCCGCCTTGGGCGCCCAGCCCCAGTAGGTCCACTTCACGCCCTGCATGAAGAGGGACGAGCCGCCCAGGTTGACGACGCTGAAGAAGATCGCAAGCAGGTAGGCGGCCACCAGGGACGGCCGATGCTGGGTCGTGCTCTCCAGGAAGATCAGGACGAAGTGGTAGTAGAACGCCGGCAGCGCAACGGCGCCGGTATGGATGATGATCTCCCAGAACGACGCGTTCAGCTCGTCCGGGGAGCGCCGCAGCATGTAGACGCCGAAGTTCCAGACGGCCATGCCCGTGACGAAGTACGCGAACAGCCGGTTCAGTCGGCTGTCGGGATTGCGCACGAGCGTGATCCCGCCGAGCAGGACGTTCAGCAGCAGCGCAATCAGCGGGAGGAGGTTATGAAGCGTCAAGGGCGTCCCACTCGGCGTCGGCGAGCGGCAGGTAGGGCTTGTCCTTCCGGCGCTGCTCGTCGATCTCGTCCTTGAGGATGCCGAACACCAGCACGTCCCAGTACCGGCCGTCCTGGTACCCGGCCTTGCGGAGGAGGCCCTCCTGCTGGAATCCGTTACGCCGCAACGAGTTCGCGCTCAGGCGATTGTACTCGTACACCTTGGCCTCGATGCGGTGGAGTCCCAGCACGTCAACTCCATAGTACGAGATGAGCTTGCCAGCTTCGACGCCAAATCCGCGGCGGATGGCCTTCGGGTCCGTCAGCATGACTTCGAGGAAGCAGTACCCCTCGAGGAGGTGGATGTTGAAGAGGCGCGCCAGACCGATGGGTTTGTCCCAGCCCCGGTTCGCCTCGACGATCAGCACCACCTGCGTGGTGTCGAGCAGGACCGCGTCGTAGAACGAGGGGTCCTTGTCGTACACGGTCTTGTACGCGTTCAGGAATTCGCTGCCGACCATCCGATCGATCTGAGGGTCCTCGGCCCAGTCCGAGAGGTGGTCGAGGTCCTCCGGCTGGAGCGTGCGCAGGTAGACGCGCGTCCCGCGCGAGACGATGCCCGACCGGCGCCGCGCGCCGTCCATCGCCCTCACTCGCCGCGGGGCGTCGCCGCCCGCCCTGTCGTCGTCGTCGTCACGATTGGTCGGCCAGCCGTTCGCTAGGCGAACGTCTCCTCATGTGCGGGCCCGGACCCACGCCAGATGGCTGAGCCCGGCGAGGAACGTCGGATGCGCCTCGAGGATCTCGAACCCCGCGCCCTGGAGCGCCGCGTGGAACTCCGCCTCGTCGAAGTACCGGTGCTCGCAGTCGCGGAAGCGCTCGAACAGCGCCGTCGGCACGAGCCAGCGGAGCGACTGGACGGCGGCGCCGGGGCCCTGGGCGGCGCACACTTCCCGGAACGTGTGGACGATCCGCGCGGGCCGCCCATACGTGAGGAAGATCGCGTGGCCCCCGGGCTTCAGCGCCCGCCGGCACGCCGCCAGCAGCGCCTCGGGTGCTGCATGCCAGTAGAGCGTGTTCATGCTGACGAGGACGTCGAAGCCGCCCGCCCCCGGCAACGGATCGCGCGCCAGGTCGGCGTGCTGAAAGGTCAGGTTCGTGGGGCTGCCCGCCCCGTGGTGCTTCTCGCGTGCGATCGCGATCAGGTGGCGCACGGCGTCGATGGCCACGACCGAGTAGCCCGCCCGCGCCAGCCGCAGGCCCACGTTGCCGATCCCGCAGGCGATGTCGAGGACCTTGATCGCCCGCGGGTTGTCCGTGGCGGGCACGGACCGGCCGACGAGCCGGACGATCTCCGCGATCATCGCCTCGTACGGCCCGAATCGCGTCACGACGGCGTCGTATGTGACGCCGTACGTCACCGCGATCATGTGCTCCAGTGTCGCGCGTACGCGCATGGGGTCTCCACCGCCCACCGGCGGGACGCCGGTCACGGGCTGCGCAGTGTGTGGGGTGCTTCCCTGTGAGTTCATCTCACCCCTCGGTGTGCTTCCGCGCCCAGACCAGGAGGCTCGCGTCGTCGAGGAAGGTCCGGCGCATCTCCAACACGCTGAAGCCCGCGCGTTCGAGGTGTGCCGTGAAGGCGTCCTCGTCCCAGTAGTGCGGGCCGATGGGCTTGCGGACCGCCTCGAAGACCGCGTTGGGCAGGACCCAGAGGAGGCAGCGCAGCGCGGCGGCCGATCCGTCGCGCCGCCAGATCTCGCGCAGGGTGGACCAGCGTCCGACCTGCCGCGTGTGATTCACGAAGACCGCGTGCCCACCCGGCTTCAGGACCCGGCACGCCTCCTGGAGGAGCGCGTCGGGTGCCGGATGGACGTAGAGCGAGTGGATGCTGACGACCTGGTCGAATGCGCTCTCGCGGAACGTGTTGCCGCGGGTGAGGTCCGCGTGTCGGAAGGCCAGGTTCGAGAGGTGCTTGGCGCGACGCTTCTCCTTGGCCACCTCGACCAGCGACGCATAGGTGTCGAGCCCGATCACGGAGAAGCCGGCCTCGGCGAGCAGGCAGGCGAAGTTCCCCGGTCCGCAGGCGATGTCGAGGATGCGGACCCCGTGGCGGTCGACCGACGGCGGTACCGAGGCTTCCACGCGCTGCCGCACCTCCGCCTCGAGCCGCTGGTACGGGAGAAAGCGCTCGAAGATGTAGTCGTAGACGACGCCGTACCCGATCGAGAGCATCCGATCCAGGGCCGCCCGGATTCCACCACCCAGCGAGTTCATGACTCCCCCCGCCGCGCCCAGCGTTCCGACTGCCGGCATGGTCGACGGCATCGGCGCGCCTAGGATTTCCCCGCGAGGACCTTGTCGACGGCGCCGCGCAGCTCGGACGGCGTGAACGGCTTCAGCAGGATGTAGTTGAAGCCGAGCCGCGTTGCCTCGTTGATGATGTCGGGCGTGCCGTGCGCCGTCATGAGCATGCACGCCATCTCCGGGCGGATCGTCCGGGCCTGCTCGAGGACCTCGAATCCGTTCAACCCGGGCATCTTGTAGTCCACGACGAGGAGATCGAACGGCTCCTTGCGCACCAGCTCGAGCGCCGTCTCGCCCCGGTTCGCGGCCCGGATGGAGTACCCGAGCGCCTGCAGGACGTTGACGCAGAGGATGACCACGGGCCCGGCATCGTCGACGACGAGGATCTTCGGCTTGGCGTCCATCAGCGGGCCACCGACAGCGGCGCGCCGGGGAGCGGCGCCGAGTGCAGATCGAGGTGCCGGCTGATCTGCTCGAGCCGGCCCATGGGAATCGTGACGAACGCCTTGGCTATCGCCGGGTCGAACTGGGTGCTGGCGTTTCGGTGGATCTCCTCCAGCGCGGCCTCGATGGGCCGCTTGGCCCGGTACGGCCGGTCGGAGGTCATCGCGTCGAAGGAGTCCGCCACCGTCACCACGCGCGCGATGAGCGGGATCCCCTCGCCCGCGAGGCCGTCGGGGTAGCCCTTGCCGTCGTAGCGCTCGTGGTGGTGGCGCACCGCCTTGGCCTCGCATACGAGGAACCGCAGCGGCTTGAGGATCTTGTCGCCGACGACGGGATGGCTCCGGACGAGCTCGAACTCCTCGTCGGTCAGCGCCCGCGGCTTCCGGAGGATGTTGTCCAGCATCACCAGCTTGCCGAGGTCGTGGAGCAGGCCCGCCCGGCCGTGGAGCACGATGTCGCTCGGGGAAAACCCCATGACCTTGGCGAGCTCCCCCGAGTAGAGCGACACGCGGGCCGAGTGGCCCTTGAGGTACGGGTCCTTCGACTCCAGTGCGATGACGAACGAGGAGATCGTGTCGATCAGCGTCTTCTCGAGGTTCTCGCGCAGGACGATCTTCTGGAGCGCGACCGCCGTGGTCTGCGCGTAGCCGAGCAGGAGCGCCTTCTCGTCGGGAAGGAACGCGCCGGCCCGGGCCGCGCGGGCCATGCACAGGATGCCCATCGAGTCGGCGACCCCCGGGATGAGCGCCGCGAGCGCCTCGAATCCGTGCGCGCGCGGGGTGAGCGTGAACGTCTCCCGGCCGCCGGTCGTCACGACGTCGCCGAAGTGGGCGTGCAGGAGCGTCACGAGCTCGCTGACGATCTGGGGCTGGCCCATCTGGCTCACCTGGAACTGGCCGTCCTGGTCGCGGATCAGCACCACCGCGGCGTCGCCGTGGAGGCTCTGGATCGTCTTCTCGAGGACCTTCTCGATGAAGACGCTCGGGTCGAGCCCTGCGAGCGCGAGCTCGCCGATGCCGCTCATGACCTCGACGCCGCCCTGGCGCCGCTCGAGCTCGGCGGTGAGGCCCGCCGGGTACGTCACGTTGCCGTTGCCCTCGACGCGGTCGCGCCGGAGGCGCTGGACGAGCTCGTTGACCTCCGCGATCGAGAACGGCTTCGGCAGGTAGTCGTATGCGCCGTGCCGCAGCCCGAAGACGGCCGAGTTCACCGACGGCACGCCCGTGATGAGCACGACCGGCGTGCCGGGCTGCTTGCCCTTGATGGCGCGGAGCAGGTCGAGCCCGGAGAGGCCGGGCATCTTGATGTCGGACACGACAAGGTCGAACGGATCGTCACCGAGCACCGCCAGCGCCTGCTCCGCGGTCGCAGCGGTCGTCACCTGGCAGTGATTGGCCGTGAACGCGGACAGGAGAAACCGCAGCACCGACGCGTTGTCGTCAACGACCAGGACACGCAGAGGCTCGACCTTCTCCTCTCCGGTCGTCTCCAGCGGGGCTGCGGTCTTGCTCGTCACGAGTCGTCCTTTCCTGGGCTCGGAGTTCGGTTCCACGCTATTTCGTCGCGCCGAGCTGACTCAGGAATTCGAGCCACTGGCGCGAGAGTCCGTCCTTCGGGAGGGTCAGCGCCTCGAGGCCCGCCGGGGCCTCCAGCACCTGCTCCGTGCTGGCCGGCTCGACCCTCGGCGTCTCCGGCGCAGCCGGCGCGGCCGGGGCGGCCGGAGTCACCTGCGCGGCCGGCGTCACGGGAGCCGGGCTCGGCACCGTGGGCGCGGGCGGAGCGACGGGCGCGTCCGCGGCTGTCGTCCCCTTCACCGCCTGCGCGAAGAAGTAGGTGCGGCCGGCGCTGGGCGTCACGACGGGCTGCGCGGGCTGCACCGGCGGCTTCGCCCAGACCGGCGACGGCACCGGAGCGGGCGCGGGGCTTTCTTGTGAACGCGCGACCGCGCCTTCCGCCTTCTCGTGAGCGCTCGACGTCGGCTCGGGCTCGGGCGGGATCGGGATACTCGGCATCTCGACGCCGAGCCCTTTCAGGAGCGCCTGCCACTCGAGATTCGTCGGCGGCGCCGCGGGCGCGGGCTCCACCACCTTCGCGGTGGGCTCGGGCTCCGATATTGTGGCCTCGACGGGCGCCGCGACTTCCACGGGAGAAGCTTCCGGCTCCACGCCAGTCTCGCCGACGCTCGCGGCGGCTTCGGCCAGGAACGCGGCGGTGCGGGCGTCGAGCGCGGACACCGGTATGGTGGCGAGCTCGGGATCCGCAACGGATTCGCTGACCGCTGGCGCCTCGGGGGCCGCCTCGGGTGCTCGAGCCTGCGCGACGACCGGCTCGATTGCCTGGACCGGTTCGTCCGGCAGCGCCACGGCGGCGACCGCCTGCGCGGGCGGGAGGGCCGGCGCGACCGGCTCGGCAGCCCGCGTTGGCACGACACTCGGAGCCGCCACGATGCGAGGCGCCGGACGGGAAACCGGCGTCTGTCGGGCGGGCGACGTCTGGCGACCGCGCGACTCGACGAGCGACGCGCCGCTCTCGGCGTTCGCGCGACGGAGGCGCTGTACGAGATCGAAGTAGAGGGCCGAGGCGCCGTTGACTTCGAGATGCCGGAACTCGAAGCAGTCGATCTCGAGAAAGCGGAGCTGCTTGATCCGGCGGACGAAGGCATCGGTGAGGCGCTCGACGATGAACAGGATGCGCGGCGGGCGCGCCGGCGAGACCTCTGCCGCCGGATACAGCCGCCCGATCGTGTCCGGGTACTCGAGACACCAGGAGTACGCGTCCATCCCACGCAGCAGCAGCCCCTCGTCGGCCGTGAAATCGAGCGCGATCAGCACGAGCGAGCCCTTCGCGTCCAGGCCGACCAGGTCGATCGCCGCCTGTCCCAGGAGGAGGCGTGAGTCGATCACCTTGAGCCCGGCCTCGATGCCCTCGACGTTCTCCGCGACCAGGCGCTCGAGAGCCCCGATATCTTTGACTTCCAGCTTCTTCAACGTAGGTCGCATCTTCATCCCCCGGGGTCCTTGGGTAAACTCCCGACGCCCTCTATACAGCAAACCCTAGACCAAGGATGGCTCGACAATGTAACCATATGAAACATAATAGATTTCCGAGTCCAGCAACCATATCGTCGGGACCCGGTCGTGGCTGATTCCTGGCCACGAATTCTGCGATCCCGGAAATGTATTTTCGGAAAGCCCTGTATTTGCTGGACTTCCGGAATTCTGGCCCAAAAGTTACAGAACGGTCACAACCTTGCCACTGACGACAACCTGGCCGTGTTCGCTGACGCTCACTCCTCCGTGAGCTTCTTCCGGAGCGTCTGACGAGAAATCCCCAGTATTTTCGCTGCCTTGCTCTTGTTGGCTTCCACCCGCTGCATGACCTGGTTGATGTAGGCCCGCTCGACCTCGGCCAGCGTCCTGAACTCCTGAGAGGAGGAGGACTCCCGCTGAGGCACCACGTCCTGCTGCCCCGTGAACTGCACCGGCAGATGCGCGGGCTCGATGTGCTCGGACGTGCCGAGGATCACGAGCCGCTCGATCAGGTTCCGCAGCTCCCGGACGTTGCCCGGCCACGCGTAGGTGAGCATCAGCCGCTCGGCCTCGGGCGTGAATCCCTGAATGGCCTTGTGCGAGCGCAACGCCGCCTCGCGGAGAAAGTGGCGGGCGAGCGGCATGATGTCATCGCGCCGCTCGCGGAGCGGCGGGATGTGGATCGGGATCACGTTGAGTCGGTAGAAGAGATCTTCGCGGAACTGCCCCTCCTTCACGCGCGTCTCGAGGGGCCGGTTGGTGGCCGCGACGATCCTCACGTCGACGCGGATGTCGCGCGTGCCGCCGACGCGGCGGACGACCCGCTCCTGCAGACATCGCAGGAACTTCGCCTGCATGTTGAGCGACATCTCGCTCACCTCGTCGAGGAGCAGGGTGCCGCGGTCCGCGAGCTCCATGAGACCCTTCTTCGCCGACTTGGCGTCGGTGAACGCGCCCTTCTCGTGGCCGAAGAGCTCGCTCTCGAAGAGCGTCTCGGTGATCGCCGCGCAGTTCACCTCCATGAACGGGAAATCGCGCCGGCCGCTCTCGTAGTGCAGGCCGCACGCGACCAGCTCCTTGCCGGTGCCGCTCTCGCCGTGGACCAGGATCGTCTGGGCCTCGCTCCGGGCGAGCTTGCCGATGAGCTCGCGGAGGCCGCGCGTCGAGTCCGAGTCGCCGATGAGCTGGTCCACGCGGTACTGCTTTTCCTGCAGCCCATGCAGGCGCCGGACCTCTCGCTTGGCCCGGACCTCCTCGAGGGCGCGGGTCACGGCGAGCTTGAGCTTCTCGAGATGCTCGAAGGGCTTCTCGAGATAATCGGCGGCGCCCGACTTCATCGCCTCCACCGCGCTCTGGATCTGGCCGTAGCCCGTGATGATGATCACCGCGACATGGGGGTAGCGGCTCTTGAGCGTGCGGAGCACGTCCATGCCGTCCATGTCCGGGAGCCGCAGGTCGAGGAGCACCACGTCCGGATCCACCTCGTCGGCCATCTGGAGCCCATCCTTGCCGGTGCCGGCTCCATGGACCTCGATGGGGTCTTGAGAAAGGACCCGCGAGACGAGGGTCCGGATGTTCCGTTCGTCGTCGACGACGAGGATATTGTCCATATGGCAAAGATAATCGATTCCGGAACCGATTCGCCCAATTTCTTACCACTCCTCGCGTCCCCAAGCTGGGGTGGCGCGAGCGGCCACGCCTACAACCTAAAGGCCGTCAGTTCGTGGCAGGTCGAGCCCGTCAGTGGTGGCAGGTCACGCAATCGAGCGGCGCCTTGACGCCGGGCCGGGCGTTCTCACGCCTGTGGCAGCTGACGCACCAGCCCATCGTGAGAGGGCGCGGCGGGGGCTTGAGGGCGACGAGGTTTAGCAGGTCGTTCACGAGCGACGGCCCCGTGGGTCCCCCGACCCGTCGCATGCGCTCGATCGGCCCGTGGCAGCTCCCGCACTCGAGCCCGGCGCGCACGTGGGCCTTGTGCGGGAAGTAGGTGAACTCGGGAAGCTTGAAGATCCGGACCCACGGGATCGGTTGGCCTCGTCGCCAGTAGTCGTGGATCTTGCCGATCTCGGGGTTGTCCTGGGCTCCGATGATCTTGTGACACCCCATGCATCGCTCGACCGACGGGAGCCCCGCGTACTCGGAGCGTCGCGCATCGGCGTGGCAGTACTGGCAGGCGATCTGATACTTGCCCGCGTGGATCAAGTGGCTGAAGAAGATTGGCTGGTGCGGGGCGCCGGGCGCGGTCACGAGCGCCGGCACCGTGAGGGGCGCGAAGGGGGGCAAAGCGAGCGAGCGGAGGTAGGCGATCACGTCCCGGATCTGCGTCTCGCCGAGGTACTGGGCGAAGGCGGGCATGCCGGGCGAGAGCCCCTCCGCGGAACCGCCGCGCTGGATGACGTTCGCGAGGAACTCGTCGGGGAGGGGGTTCATCAGGCGCCCGTCCGCGAGGTTCGACGGCTTCGTGGCGAAGCCCGCGGCCGAGGCGCCGTCGCCCTGCCCCCGCTCGCCGTGGCACGCGGCGCAGTGGGTGAAATAGACGGCGCGGCCGTTCTTGAGGTAGGGGTCGTCGAGCGACGCGGACGCGGCCGCCCCCGCGGCGGACACCGGGCGGGTCGAGGCGCCGCAGAGCGCCGAGGTGAGGCTCACACCGAGGAGGAGCAGGCGCCCTACCCGGCCCGGCTCCATGTCACGCTACTCCTTGATCAGCTGCTCCCGGCGTCGCAGGTACGCGTTGCGGACCGCGCTGTACATATCGATCACGCTCTCCTCGAAGCCCTGGAAGAGCTCGAGGTTGAGCGCGCGGTCGTTGACGGTGTCCCCGGCCTTCATGCCGATCCCGGCCCAGAAGAACGGCAGGACGTAGGACAGCGGGTTCATCGCCCCGTCGACGCCCTTACCGATGCCGTCACGGACCGTCATAGGCTCGAAGAACGGCAGGATCAGGTAGGGGCCCGGCCCCGAGCCCCAGACCGCCAGCGTCTGTCCGAAGTCCTCGCGGCTCTTCTCGATGTTCCAGTATTTCGCGGCGTCGAACAGCCCGCCGATGCCGGCCGTGCTGTTGATGAGGAAGCGGGACACCTCGCGGCCGGCCCCGCCCCACTTGCCCTGGAGCAGGCTGTTCACCGCGCGCGGCACGAAGCCGATGTTGTCGAAGCCGTTGGCGATGAGCACCTGGAACGGCTCCGGGATGATGACGTTGTAGACCTTCGCGACCGGCTTCAGGAAGTACCTGTCGAGCTTCCGGTTGACCTCGAACATGTTCTCGTTGAACTTTTCCCAGGGGTCGAACTCCTCCAGCTCCTCCTCTTCCTTGGTGGTGATCTTCTCCCCGGGGTCACGCTGCGTCTGGGCGAAGAGCGGGCCCGCGCCGTCGTCGCCCTCGCCCGGGCCCGCGACCCGACCGGCCACGACGGCCCACGCGGGCACCCGGTCCTCGGCCGGCTCGCGCACGAGGTCCGCCGCGCCGCTCACGTGGTCCGCGCCGTCGGCCGCGCTCGGCTCGACCGGCAGCGCTGTGAGCAGCGACGACTCGGTACGGGCGGCGCCGGAGAGGCCGCCGCAGCCGGCGACGAGTGACGCCACCGCGGCCAAGCTCACGGCGCCCGCGATGGCCCGCGCGTTGCCGACCCGGAACAGGCGCAAGACGACCCCTTTCACACGATCAAGCTGTCTGAAAATCCGTGACACTATAGCTCGGAACCTCGTCGACGTGTCTGAGAGAATTTCACGGAGGCGCCGAGGGACCCTCGCTATTGTGCACGGCCGAACACCAGCGTATTGTCATGGTGCGGGTTCGACGCGCCCGAAGGAGACCACGTGAGCCGAGGCCGAGCGCGAGAGTTCAAGTGCGACGTCGTGTCCGAGACGGTCAGCATCCGACTCCGCCGGTTGAGCGGGTTCGGGCGACCCCAAGGGTATTTCGTCCAGTGTGATCAGCTGGATTGCCAGTATGTCGAGGAGAACAAGCCGCCCTGCCCGCTGCAGGTCGAGATGTTCGCCGACGAGATCAAGGCCGCGGACGAGGCGCGCCGCGCGCGCAGCGCCTAGGGCTCAGCGGGGCCCGAGGATCACCGTCGTCACGGTCGAGAGATACTGCCGGGCGACGCGCTGGACGTCGGACGCCGTGACCGCCTCGACGGCCCCCCGGTACCGCGCCGGATAGTCGCGTCCCTGCCCCTCCAGCTCGTAAAACGCCAGGTACCACGCCTGCCGCTCGTTCGTCCGACGGTCCATGACGTAGCGCCCGAGGAGATAACCCTTGGCGCGTCGGAGCTCCTCGGCCCCGATCGCCTCCCGCTGGATCCGCTCGACCTCGCGCCGGAGCGCCTCCTCGGCGCGCGCCGCGTTTTCGGGCGCGGTGCCGAGGTAGAGCACGAGCGCGCCGGGGCCGCGGACGGGATCGTAGTACGAGGTCGCCGTGTAGGCGAGGCCGCGCTTGTCCCGGAGCTCGACGAACAGCCGGCCCGCCATCCCGCCGCCGAGGATCGTCGAGAGCACCTTGACGGCCGCGTGATCGGGGTGGTCCAGCGAGGGCGCGAGCCCGCCGAGCAGGATCTGGGACTGCTGCGCGGGCATCTCGATCTCGACGCGCCTGCCGGCGCCCGCTGGGCGTGGGCTCGCGGGCTCGGCGGGCGCGGCACCGCCTGGCAGGCCGCCGAAGAGCCGCCGCGCCTCGACGAGGACCTCGGGCGCCCCGACCTGCCCGCTCACCGCGAGGATCATCCGCGCGGGCCGGTAGCCTTCGCGGTAGGCCGCGACGATCGCCGCGTGGTCGATCCGCGCGAGCGATTCGGGGGTGCCGAGCACGGGCAGCGCGTACGGGTGCGGGGCGTACAGGGCGGCGTAGAGCTCGTCGAACGCGCGCGCCGGCGGGTTGTCGCGTCGCTTCTGGATGCGGCTCAGGAGAAAGCCGCGCTCCACGTCCACCTCGGCGGGCTGGAGCTTCGGCTCGAGCGCGAGCTCGGCGACGAGCGCGAGCAGCTCGCGCCAGAAGCGCGCGAGCGCCGAGGCGCGGATCTCCGAGTGGTCCATGTCCCCGGTCGCGCTGATCTTGCCGCCGAGCGCCGCGACCGCCTCCGCCAGCTCGCTCCCGCTGCGCCGCGCGGTCCCCTTGACCATCACCGCGTGGACAAAGTTCGAGATGCCCGCGCTGGCGGGATCCTCCCAGCGTGTCCCCATCTTGACCAGGAGCGACACTGCGACGACCGGCGCCACGGGGTTCTCGCGCACGCTCAGGGTGAGGCCGTTGGCCAGCCGCTCCTCGGTGACCTCCGCGGCCGCGCCCGGCGCCGCGAGCAGGCAGGCGGCGAGCAGACCCGGTAGGGCGCGCCGCCTCACTTCGCCGCCTCGGGCAGGAAGCGGACGCGCGCATAGTTGGCGTCGCCGAAGTATTTGCGCGCGACCGCCTGGATCTGCGCGGCGGTGATCTGCCGGAGCCGGCCGAGGTACGCGAGCTCGTTCTCGAGCGTCCAGGTGGTCTCCGCCTGGCCGTACGACTTCGCGAGCCCCTCGGCAGTCTCGATGTCGAAGGCGTAGAACGACTCGGCCGTGATGATGGCCCGCTGCCGCTCGGCTTCGCTCACGCCCTCGTCGCGGACCCGACGGAGCACCTCGCGGATCTCGGCCTCCGCCCGCTCGAGGTGTTGGGGCTCGAGCCGCGCGGTGACGCTGACCAGTCCCGCCTTCGCCGAGGCGACATAGCTCGCCTCGATCGAGGCGACGAGCCGGTCGCGCTCGCGCAACGCCTGGTTCAGCCGGGAGCTCGGTGAATCGCCCAGGATGGTGGTCAGCAGGTCGACCGCGTAGATGTCCTCGTCCCCGTTCGGGGCGGCCCGCCACGCGAGGCCGAGGTAGGCCTGCTTCTCGGCGCGCGGCACGTCCAGGCGCCTCCCGCCGTCGAGTGTGGGCGGTCGCGGGGCCTCGGGCCGCGCAGAGCGGATGGCCGGCAGGTGCCCGAACGTGGCCTCGGCGAGCGCCCGGACTTCGCCCGGGCGCACGGCGCCCACGACGACGAGGACCATATTCGGCGCGACGTAGCGCTTCCGGTAGTAACGCTCCAGGCGCTCGCGCGTGAGCGACTGGATGAACTCGCGCGTGCCGAGAATCGGCCGGCCGTACGGGTGCGGCGCGTACGCGAGCTCGTTGAGGCGGCGGCCGAGGAATTTCTCCGGGTCGTCCTCGACGAGGCCCATCTCCTCGAAGACCACCTTCTTCTCGCTCTCGAGCTCCTGCGGGGGAAAGCTCGCGTTGACGCCGATGTCCGCGAGCAGCTCGAGCCCCGCGCGCATCGCTCCGGCGGGCAGGACCACGTCGTAATGGGTGTAGTCGTACGAGGTGAAGGCGTTGCTCGTGCCGCCGAGCCCTTCGATCAGCTCATCGATCGCCCCGGGCGGGCGCGTCGGCGTGCCCTTGAAGAGCATGTGCTCGAGGTAGTGGGAGAGGCCGAGCTCCTCGGGCGACTCGTCGCGGCCGCCCACCCGCACCCAGAGCTGGAGGGCGACGACGTCACTCGCACGGTGCTCCTGCGCGATCAGCGTGACGCCGTTGGCCAGGACGGTGCGCACCGGCGCCGCGGCTCCCGCGCCCGGCCCCGGCCCGCCAGCGCCGACGGCGCACCCGGCGAGCAGGACGGCGACGAGGACCATCGAGATGCGCGCCATGTCGCCCGAGTCTCGCCAGTCTCTAGGCCGCCGTCAAGACCGGCCCCGTCACGCCGGGACCGTGCCGGCGGCGCGGCGGCGCCGGCGGGCGAACCGGAGGCCGGCGCCGACGACCCGCACGCCCAGCAGAAACGCGAGCGTGGCGGCGTGCCAGTATTGATCGGTCCGCCCCACCTTCGCCAGCCAGAGGAAGTGGAGGCAGCCGAGGACGCCGGCCAGGTACGCGAGGCGGTGGAGGCGGGTCCACGTCCGGGCGCCGAGGCGCTTGATCCAGCCGCTGGTTGACGTGAGCGCGAGCGGTAGGAGCGAGAGGAGGCCCAGCATGCCGAGCGTGATGTAGGGGCGCTTGACGATGTCCTCCCACATCCGCGGCCAGTCGAAGAAGAAGTCGAGCACGATCCAGACCGAGAAATGCAGGCACACGTAGAAGAAGGCGAAGAGGCCGAGCAGCCGCCGCAGCGCGATCGGCCACGCGAGCCCGCACACGATCCGGAGCGGCGTCATCGCGAGCGAGGCGAGCAGGATCCTGAGCGTCCAGTCGCCGAGTGTGTTGGTGACAAAGCTGATGGGGTTCGCGGTGAGGTCGTCGGTGGCGAACCGGTAGACGAGCCAGCCGAGGGGCGCCAGGCACGCGGCCCAGACGAGAGCCTTCAGCGCGAGGCGCGCGCGCCGCGGCACGGCCGCTAGTAGAGCTTCTTTAGGTCCATCCCCGCGTAGAGATGGGCCACCTGGTCGGCGTAGCCGTTGAACATGAGCGTGGGGCGCCGCCGAAACTCGCCGATCCGCCGCTCCGTCGCCTGGCTCCAGCGCGGGTGACTGACCTCCGGGTTGACGTTCGAGTAGAACCCGTACTCCTGCGCCGCCGCCTTGTTCCACGCCGTCTTCGGCTCCTCGGCGACCAGACGGATCCGCACGATCGACTTCGCGCTCTTGAAGCCATATTTCCACGGCACCACCACCCGGAGCGGGGCGCCGTTCTGGTTCGGCAGCACCTGCCCGTACATGCCGACCGTCACGAGCGTCAAGGGGTGCATGGCCTCGTCGAGGCGCAGGCCCTCGACGTACGGCCAGTCGAGCGAGCTGAAGCCGAAGAACCCGCGCCGCTGCGCGGGGAACTGGTTCGGGTCGAGCAGCGTGGTGAACTCGACGTACTTCGCCTGGCCGGTCGGCTCGACGCGCCGCAGGAGGGCTCCAAGGGGGAACCCGATCCACGGGATCACCATCGACCACGCCTCCACGCAGCGGAGCGCGTACACGCGCTCTTCGGGCGGGTGGAGGCGGATCAGCTCGTCCACGTCGAAGGTCTTCGGCTTCTGCACGAGCCCGTCCACCTGGACGGCCCACGGTCGCGGCCGGAGCGTGTGCGCGAGCCGCGCGGGGTCATCCTTGTTGACGCCGAACTCGTAGAAGTTGTTGTAGGTCGCCGCCGCGTCGAACTTGGTCGGCGGCTCCTTGAGGGAGAGCCCCTCGTTACGCGCCGCCTTGAGCGGGGGGCCCGCGGGCGCGGCCGCGGCGCCCTCGCCGGGCAGAAGCGCCAGCGTCGCCGCCGCCGCGGCGATCCACTCGCGGCGGTTCCAGTAGAGCGTCTCGTCGGTGACGTCGTTCGCGGTGAATCGCGGCGCGCGTCGAATCAGCATTCCGGGGCGGCCTCCTGGCTCACATTCGGTGGCGGAAGCGCGAATCAGCTCGGGTCGGCGATGAGGCGACGGATCGCCGCTTCGGTCTCGTCGTACTCGCCCTCACCGATGTGGCGATAGCGGACCACACCCTGCCGGTCCACCAGCAGCATCGTCGGCCAGGCGCGCACGCCCCATCGGTTCCAGATCGCGAAGTCGTTGTCCTGCACCACCGGGTAGCGGATGCCGAACCGCTTCGTCGCGGCCGCGACCTTGTCGCGCCGCTTCTCCCAGGGGAACTCGGGGCTGTGGACGCCGATGACCACGAGTCCCGCGGGCTCGTACTTCTCGTGCCATGCCCGCAATTGCGGGATGACGTTCTCGCAGTTGACGCAGCCGTAAGTCCAGAACTCCACGAGAACCACGCGACCCCTGAGCCCCTGCATGCTCAAGGGACCGCCAGTGATCCACGGCTCGCCCGTCACCTCCGGAGCCGGCTGGCCAAGCCGCAGGGCCTGACCGGCCGCCGCGCCGCCGCAGAGCACCGCCGCGACGAGCGCTCCGAGGACGAGCAGCCGCCGCAACGTCACGGCCCCCTACTTCTTCTCGGCCTCTTTCTTCTCTTCCGTCTTCTCGGGCTTCTTCTCCAGCTTGTCCGCCTTCTTCGCCACCTTGTCGGGCTTCTTCGCCGTCTTCTCGGCCTTCTTGTCCGTCTTCTCGGCCTTCTTGTCCTTCTTCTCGGCCTTCTTGTCCGCCTTCTTGTCATCCTTCTTCATGTCGTCTTTCTTCTCGCCCGGGGTCTGGGCGTAGGCGACACCGACGACATTCACGAACGCGAAGGACACCGCGACGACCGCGACCAGCACGACCGAGAGCCAGCCTGTCAGCTTCCGCATGCGCGCCTCCTGGAGGGAATTTGGGCTGCCCGATCTCCCGTGACCATTATGACACGGTTACACGACCTCATCGATGCGCGCGGGCTCGGTCGCCTTCCTCACGGGCGACGGAACGCCACGGCGATGAACTCCGGGAAGCGGCTCTCGAGCTCCGCCGCGACGGCGTCCGCGACCTCCTCCGCGGTCCCCGACCGCTCGGTCCCCTCGCTGCGGGTCCACTCCTCGAGATACGCGTCGCTCTCCACCAGTCCGAGCTGCATGGCCAGCGAGTCGATGAGGGATTGGAAGCGCTCGGACAGCTGACGCGTCACCGTCCCGGCGGCGTCGCGCGCCTCGACGATCGCGGGAATCTCCCGCCAGGCGATGATCTGGTAGCTCGCCATTATCGGGGCAGGAGGTCGGGTCGCGCCGTGGGTGGTCTAAGCACGATGCGGGTGGCCCCGTCCCCGCGGTCACGCGCGGAACATCTACGTCCCGCCCATGAACTGACCGAGGAGCGTGATGCGGTCGCCCGGCCGGAGCGGCGAGTCGAGCGTGTGCGCGACACCCAGGACGGCGTCGTTCACGAGGACCTCGATATGCTCGCCGAGCTCGTCGCCGTGCCAGAGGGCCGCCTGGAGGTCGGGATAGCGCGCCGAAAGCCGCGCCAGGACGCTCCGGACCGTCGCGCCCGGCGGGAGCGCCTCCTCGAAGACCCGACGCCCCGTGCCGTCGCCGCCGATGAATTTCGTGACCCAGGAGACGACCTCCACGGGAACGGTCGCGGCCGTCGCGCCCGGCGCGGTCATCACGACACCTCCTAGCAGCAGGCGGTCAGCAGGCGGACCAGCTCAGACACGGTGTCGGGGCGCGCCGTGTAGTAGACGAAGCGCTCCTCCTTCCGGCTCTGGACCAGCCCCGCCCGGCGGAGCGCGTCGAGGTGGTGGGAGAGCGTCGGCCCCGGGATCTCGAGCTCGGCCTGGATCTCCCCGGCGGGCACCTCGCGCGCCTGGCGGACGAGGAAGAAGAAGATCTGGAGCCGGGACAGGTGGGCGAGGGCCTTGAACGCCTCGACGTGGTCCTCGCGGGCCTGGAGCCGGGCGAGCGGGAGCGTCTTCATATTTCCAAGTCTATGGAACTATCGAAGCGCCGTCAACTCCCGGGCTTGGACACGAGGTCGCTGTCGAACTCGTCGCGCCGGGTCTTGAGCCGGCGGACGAGCTCGTCGAACGAGGTGGTCCGGATGATCTTGTCGAACTGGGCGCGGTAGTTGGCGATGAGGCTCACGTTCTCGATGAGGACGTCGTAGATCAGCCAGCGCTCGCCGCGCTGGAGGAGCCGTGACTCCACGGGGACCTCGGTGCCCTTCTTGGTGACGACCCGCGCGCGCACGACGGCGCGGTCGCCCTCCACGGTCTCGCTGACGTATCGGACCTTCTCGCCGCCGTACTGGTCGATCCGCGAGATGTAGCTGCGCTCGAGCAGGTCGGCGAAGAGCTGGATGAACTCTTCCCGCTCGGCCTCGTTCCGTGCCTGCCAGTGCCGGGCGAGCGCGCGCTTCGCCGTCTCGCCGACGTCGAAGACCTCGTGGGCGATCTTGCGGACCGCGGCGCGCCTATCCTGTGGCCGGAGCGATGCGTCGTCGAGCACCTTGACGACCTGGTCGGTGTATTCGCGGAGCTGGTCGGTGGGCGACTGGCCGGCGAGGGCCGCGGGCGCCCAGGCAAGACTCAGGACGAGAGCCAGGAGTCGCGGGGCGTTCGCCATATGACCCGAAGTATAACCCCCTGCCCCCGTGACGGCGACGGCCTCCTTCGCTCCGGCGGGCCGCCGGAGCTCCCGGGCGACGAGCCAGGCCGCCGCGACCTCGAGCCCCGCGGCGACGAGGTACACGGCGCGGACGCCCGCCGCGTAGATGAGGAGCCCGCCGGCGAGCGGTCCCAGGATCCCGCGCACGCCGGCGAGCGTCGCGCCGATCGCCACGTACTGCGGGGCGCGCTGCGGGCCCGCCACATCGATGACGACCAGGAGCCAGACGAGATCCAAGCCGACGCCGGCGAGGGCGTCGGCGACCGAGCTGCCGACGAGCGCCCACGGGCTCCGCGCGGCGAAGCAGATCAAGGGCGCGGCCGCGCCGATCGCGTACATGAGCGCGAGGGCGGCGAGGCTCGCGCGCCGGTCCACGAGCCAGCCCCAGCCGGGGCTGCCGACGAGCGTCGCCAGCGCCGCCACAGCGGCGAAGACACCCACCTGCGCGGCGCTGACCCCCAGCACGTCCACGAGCAGGAGCGGGTGGGCCGGCGTCTGGATCCAGCAGCCGGCGCCGAAGAGGAACGAGGCCACGAGCAGACGCCGGAAGGCCCGATCGTCACGGACCGCCGCCCACGCGCCCGCGAGTCCCAGCGCCGCCGCGTCGTCGGTGACGGGCCCGTGGGTCAGACGCAGCCGCCGCTGGGCGAGGCTCGCGGCCATGCCGAGGACCGCCGCGGCGGGAAAGATCCACCGCCAGTCGAGACGCTCGAAGAGCTGACCTCCGCCGAGCGCCACGCCGATCCCGAGCGCCGCGCCGGCCATCTTCACGACGCCGAGGGCGCGGCCGCGCTCGGAGCGCGGATACACGCGCTGGACGACGGCGGCGTGCGCCGGACCCGCGGCCGCGCCGAAGACGCTGGCCAGGACGGAGAGGCCGACGAAGGGCCACGCCCCCGCGACGAGCGGCACGAGCAGGAAGAGCCCGCGGGCGACGAACGACGGCCAGACGAGGGACGGGAGCGGCGCGCGGCCGCGGAGCGCCTGGACCCAGACGAGCGACAGGAGGAGGGAGGCGCCGGTCGCGGCGGACATGAGCGAGAGCTGGAAGACCGTGGCGCCGAGCTCCCGCCTCAGGATGAGCCCGCCGAACGGCACCGTGAGGCCCGTGGAGAGGGTCAGCAGGAGCGCCGCCGGGATGTCGATCCACAGCGCCTGTCGGACGCCGGGACTGAAGCCTCGCATGATCATGCTCCTCGATTATGGCGTATCCTCTCGCGCATGACGACCGGACCGAGCGGCCCCGCGGGGCTCGCGGGCCATGTGGCGCTCGTCACGGGCGCCGGCCGGGGCATCGGCCAGGCGACCGCCCTGGCCCTCGCCGCCGTCGGCGCCGATATCGCGGCGCTCGACCTCGAGCCGCCGCTCGACACCTGTGCGCGGGTCGAGGCGCTCAAGCGCCGGTGCCTCGCGCTCCGCGCCGACGTCGCCGACCGTGGCGCGGTGGCGGCGGCGGTCGCCCGCACGCTCGGGGAGCTCGGCCGGCTGGACGTGGTCGTCAACAACGCCGGTATCGGTGAGCGACTCGCGCTCGAGGACCTCGACGAGGAGACGCTGCAGCGCACGCTCGACGTGATCCTGAAGGGCACGATCCTCGTCAGCCAGGCGACCTATCCCCACCTCAAGCGGCAAGGCGGCGCGATCGTCAACATCGCGTCGGTGGCGGGGCTGGTGGGCGGCGCCGCCGCGCGCCCGGTGGACGCGACGGCCAGCAGCGGGAGTCGGACCGGGCCGGCCTACGCCGCGGCGAAGGGCGGCGTCATCGCGTTCACGCGCTGGCTCGCGAAGGACGCGGGCCGCCACGGCGTGCGGGTCAACGCGGTCGCGCCCGGGCCGGTGCAGACGGAGATGACGCGTGGTTACGACTACGACGTCGTGGCGCGGCCGATCTCGCGCATGGGACACCCCGACGACGTCGCGCAGGCGGTGGTCTACCTGGCCTCGCCGATGTCGACGTTCGTGACGGGTCAGGTACTGGTGGTCGACGGCGGCGGCGTGCTCGACTGAGGCCGGGAGGAGCGCGCCATAGCCCTCAGCGCCGCCGACCCCCATCCGCGCCGTCGCGTTCGCGTCCTCGACACGGAGCTCGCGTGCGTGGACACGGGCGCGGGCGACCCGGTCGTCTTCCTCCACGGCAACCCGACGTCCTCGTACCTCTGGCGCAACGTGATCCCTCACGTCGTCCCCGTGGCCCGCTGCCTCGCCCCCGACCTCGTAGGCATGGGCGAGTCGGGGAAGGCCCCGGGCGGCACCTACCGCTTCGCCGACCACGTGCGCTACCTCGACGCCTGGTTCGACGCCCTCGGGCTCGCGCGGAACGTCACGCTCGTCGTCCACGACTGGGGCTCGGCACTCGGCTTCGACTGGGCCCGCCGCCATCCCGAGCGTGTGCGGGGTATTGCGTACATGGAGGCGCTCGTCCGCCCGATGACGTGGGCGGAGTGGCCGGAGCCGGCGCGTAAAATCTTCCAGGCGATGCGCTCGCCCGCGGGCGAGGAGATCGTGCTGGTGAAGAACGTCTTCGTCGAGCGGCTCCTGCCGGGGAGCGTGCTCCGCGCGCTCACGCCGGAGGAGATGGAGCGCTACCGTACGCCGTACCGCCAGCCGGGCGAGTCGCGCCGCCCGACGCTGACCTGGCCGCGCCAGATCCCCCTCGATGGCGAGCCGGCCGACGTCGTCGCGGTCGCGGGCGCGTACGCCGCGTGGCTCGCCGCGACCCCGCTGCCGAAGCTCTTCGTGAACGGCGACCCGGGGTTCCTCACGACGGGTGCGCTCCGCGAGTTCTGCCGGACCTTCCCGAACCAGGAGGAGGTGACGGTCACGGGCGCGCACTTCGTCCAGGAGGACTCACCTGACGCGATCGGCCGCGCGGTCGCGGCGTTCGTCCGGCGGATCGGCGCGCGCGTCGTTTAGTCCTTGGCGACCATCAACCGGACGGTCACCCGGCGCTTCTGCGCGTCGGCCTGGCCCCGCTCCATGATCGGCCCCAGGCCGACCAAGTTGATCCGGGGCAGCTCGACGCCCTGCTCGATGAGGAAGCGGCGGACCGCCTCCACGCGCCGCTGGCTGAGGCCGACGTTGTAGTCGTAGGTCCCCCTGGGGTCCGCGTAGCCCTGGAGGTCCACGGTGAGCCGCTCGTTCGCCTGGAGCTCCTTCACGAGCGACGCGAGCGAGGTCTGCGCGGCGTCGGTCAGGCTCCACTTGTCGAAGCCGAACCGCACCTCGAGGGTCTCAACCAGGTCGCGCTTGGTGCGATTCGACCAGAGCCGGGAGAGCCGCTGGTCCACGTCGTCGGCCCGCGCGCGCGCCCCCCGGGCGACCTCGCCCGTCTCGCCGAGCCCAGTCTCAACGCTCTTGAACCGGCCATCGACGCGCTGGGCCTGCTCGCCGAGGCGCTGGTCGAACTCGACCTCTTTCTTGCCCACCAGATCCTGCACCCAATCCTTGCTGGCACAAGAGGTCGCGAGCAGCGCCGCGGCCGGCAGCAGGATCGCGCCCGTCATCATTCGTCGCATTGGCCTCCTCCTTTGGGATCGACTGGGATCGACGCAACGATAGCGAGATCCCGCGGGTCCGCCCTGCAACGCACTCGCCAACAGGCCATTCGGGCGATTTTCGGCGGAAACGACTGGACGAGCGCGACGCGTGGCGCCTCGGAAGTGTCACGCTTCGGAACGGGCGAGTCAGCCGGCTGACGTCGGCTCAGTTCAGCCGAGCGCGCAGCGAGTGGAGCGCGCGGCGGAGCTCCGCGTCGTCCGGCGCCAGGCGCACGGCGGCCTCGAACTCGCGCAGCGCGTCCCACCAGCGGCCCTGGCGGAGGTAGATGCGGCCGAGGTTCATGAAGGGGAACTGTCGCGGCTCGTACCGGGGCGCCTGCTTGGCCTTCTCCAGCCACGGAATCGCCTCGTCGAGCTTGTCCTGCTGCATGAGGTAGCAGCCGATGTCGTTGTAGGGGTTCCCGAAGTCAGGGTCCACCTCGATGGCCTTGAGGCATTCGGCCGTCGCTTCCTCGATCCGTCCCTGGAAGCTGTAGGTCCAGCCGAGGAACGTGTGCGCCTCGGCGGTGGGCCACGCCTCGAGCGAGCGCTTGTAAAGCTCGATCGCCCGATCGAGCTCCCCCTTCATCTGCCGGCGGTAGGCCTCCTGCCAGAGCTCCGTGGCCCGCTCACGCTTCTCCGACGCATCCACCGGCGTGGCTCAGACCGGCCACGCCTCGCGGCGGTGACCCATCTCCCAGAACATCCACTCGTACCGGCTCGTCGCGACGAAGTGCCGCTTCATCGCCGCCCGCTCCGCTGGGGAGAGGCGACCCGCGACCCGGTCGGTCGCGTCGATGACCGCGCGCACGACGTCGCCGAACTCCTGCGCCGCGTACGTGCCGATCCAGCGCGCGTAGAGCGGGTCGGGCGACCCGGAACGCTCGAGCTCCTTGCCGACCTCCCAGTAGATCCAGTAGCACGGGAGGAGCGCGGCCACCGCCTCGTGCCAGGGCGCGGCATGGGCGACCGCGAGGAGGTAGCTCGTGTAGGCGAGGTTCGTCGGCGCGAGCGGCGTCGCGGCGACCCCGTCGGGGGTGAGCCCCCACTCGGCGAAGAAGCTCGCGTGGAGGGCGCGCTCGACCCGGAGGGCGCCGGCCGCGTGCTCGTTGAACATGATGATCCACTCGTCTGCGGGCGCCCGCGCCGCCGCGAGCGAGAGCGCGCGGGCGAAGTCGCGGAGGTAGAGCGCGTCCTGGACGGCGTAGAAGCGGAAGCTCTCGCGCGGGAGCGTGCCGTCGGTGAGGCCGCGTACGAAGGGGTGCAGCAGGATCGCCGCCCAGATCGGCGCGATCGCCTGCCAGAGCTCGCCCGTGAAGGCCGCGCCCACCGCGCTCAGCGCCCGCGGAAGACGGGCTCGCGCTTTTCGACGAAGGCCTTCGCCGCCTCGCGGTGGTCCTCGGTCATGCCACAGCGCGTGTGGTGCCATGCCTCCAGGTCGAGCGAGTCCTTGAGCGTCCCGGTCTCGGCCGCGTTGAAGTTGCGCTTCATGTAGCGAAGCGCGACGCGCGGGCCCCCCGCGAGGCGACGGGCCAGCGTGAGGGTCTCCTCCTCGAGCCGCGCGTCGGGCACGACGCGGTTCGCGAGCCCGAGCCGGAGCGCCTGCTGGGCGTCCACGATGTCCGCCGTGTAGTAGAGCTCGCGCGCCTTGGCGGTGCCCACGAGCCGGGTCAGGAACCAGCTTCCGCCGAAGTCGCCCGAGTAGCCGACGCGCGCGAACGCTGGCGCGAAGCGCGCCGTGTCGCCGGCCACCCGCAGGTCGCACGCGAGCGCGAGCGAGAGCCCGGCGCCCGCGGCGGCGCCGCGCACCATCGCGATCGTCGGCATCGGCATCTCGTGGAGCCAGCGTGAGACCTCCATGCGCGCGCGGAGCGCCTGGGCCCGCTCCTCGAGGGTCGTGCCCTCCGCTTCCCGCCCCTCGGCCATGGCCTTCACGTCGCCGCCGGCACAGAAGGCTCGGCCCGCGCCCGTGAGCACGACGGCGCCGACCTCGGGATCCGCGGCGAGCCGGGGCAGCGCCTCCAGGAGGGCATCGAGCATCGGCCGCGACATGGCGTTGAGGCGGTCGGGCCGATTCAGCGTGAGCATGGCGACGCCGTCCTTGACGAGCTCGAGCAGGTCCTGGGTCATCGCGGTCCCTCCGGTCTCGACGTGTGCCGCGATGGTACCATCTGCACGAGTGGTCGGGGCGTGGCCCTTCCGTGAGGTATGATTCGGTCCATGATCCGAACAGCGTCGCTCGTCGCCGCGCTCCTCGTGCTGGCGGCTCGCCCGAGCCTCTCCGAGGCCCTGATCTATCGGTGGGTCGATGACAAGGGAGTGCGCCACTACTCCGAGGGAATCGACACCGTCCCGGAGCAGTTCCGAAAGACGGCCGTGCCCCTCGAGCTCAGGAACGCGCCGGCGGCGCCGAGCGTTCCTGCCCCGCCGAGCGGCCCCGCCCCGGCCGCGGGCCCCGCGGCGTCCGGCGCCCGCACGATCCAGATCAAGTTCGACAAGGGCCATCCCGTCGTCGCGGAGGCGACGATCAACGGCACCACCACGGCCAAGCTCGTCGTCGACACGGCCGCCGAGCGGACGCAGATCGTTCCTCGCGTCCTGACGGCGGCCGGCGTGTTGCCCGCGAAGGACCCCTCCGGCGAGATTGGGGCCGCGGGTGGGACCACCAGCGGGCCGACGGTGCAGATCGGCTCGCTCGCCGTCGGTGGCCTCAGGGTCGAAAGGTTCAGCGTCGTCGCGCAAGACACCGGCCGAGAGAACGTCGACGGTCTCCTCGGCCGGGACTTCCTCGACCGCTTCCAGGTCGTGATCGACTCCGACAACGGCATCGCCACGCTGAGTCCCAGGGGTCAGTAGACCCGCTGCCCTCTCCGGCCCTCCCCGGATGGATGACAAGTTTCGTCAGTCCGATGCCGCAGAGGGACCACTCTTCCTCAAGATAGTGATCTATAACTCACGGATAAATAATGGATACATGGCACCATGTCCTATGGCACAGAAGATGCCCTTAGACCTGCTGACGAGGATCGCAAGTCAGAACACAACGCAGGGATACGATGAGTGCGGTGCCTTGACCGGGGATGCTAAGCCTCCCCCGCTTGCCAGGAGAATGACCCCATGGTCCGATGGTGGAGGAAACGGTACAGGGTGGGCCGAGGCCAGCGAGGCTTCACGCTCATCGAGCTGATGATCGTCGTCGCGATCATCGGCATTCTGGCCGCCATCGCCATCCCACTCTACTCCAATGTCCAACAGCGGGCGCGGGTCGCCAAGGCCCAGGGCGATGCCCGGGCGCTCGGCACCGCGGCGTCGGTCTTTCTGTCTCACATGGGGCTCGTCCCGACGAGTCTCGATCTGCTGACGGCCGTCGTGACCAATCCGCAGGGGTTCGCCGCGGGCCCGTTCATATTGAAGATCCCGGACGTGCCGGCGGGCTGGTCGCCGACGACCGGCTACGCCTACACCGCGAACACCGCGACGTCCACCTTCAACATCTCGGCCGTGGGTGACGGCGCGACGGTGTCGCTCCCATAGGAGACCTTGCGGTCGGAGCCACGCGCATGAGCCAGACGCCGCCCACGACCGCGCCGTGCCCGAAGTGTCAACACGCAAACCCGGAGACGGTCGAATTCTGCATACGCTGCCACGCGCGCCTTCGCTTTGCCTGCCCGGCGTGCCGCCACCTGCAGGCGCGGGGTGACAAGTGCGAGGCCTGCGGGCTCGACTTCACCCAGCATGCGACCAAGGAGCTCGCGCGGGCGCTGGCGGCGCGGCCCGTACGCGCCACGCCGAGGCGGGCGGTCGTCGCGTCGATCGCCGTCGCCGTGGTGCTCGTCGCGGTCACGGTGTGGCTCGGCGTCCGGTCGTTCACCGCGAGGCGGGCGCCGCAGGTCGCGCGGCCCACCGCGGCGTCGAGCGCGTCGGCAGCGGACCCGGACGTGCAGATGACCGCCGACTCGCTACGGGTCCTCCAGGGCTTGCGAGCGCTCACGGCGGGCCAAGTGAGCTACATGCAGTACGGGCCCCGGGCCCACGAGGGGAAGGCCACGATCGACCGTTACGTGGGCGCGCCGGGCGGCGATCCCGAGCTGAAGCGGGCCGTCGGCGACACGATGGATCTCTACATGCTCGCCGCGATCGCCTGGAACGCGGCCCTGCGCGTCGAGCAGGGCGACGAGCGGGCGGCCGTCGAGGGCTTCGTCGTCGTGGCCAGACATCCAGCGCTCGATCTCTGCGCCCAGCTCAGGGCGGTGCGCGACGGCGTGAGGCCAGAGGGCGACACGCCGATCGAGGTCGCGCAGGGGATGGTGGTCGCGAAATCGATGAGCGCGCTCTTCGAGTGCGCGGCGACCCGGCTCGCCGAGGCCGAGCGGCGGGCCGCCGTGCCTTAGCCGTGCCGCCCTACGGCGCTACTCGGACCGCATCGCCTCCAGGATCACCTGCTGGCCGCCCGTGGAGCCACCCGTCCAGGTGACGACCACGGTGATCCGCGCCAGTCGGTTCGGCGTCACCGTGGCGCCGACCTGGGCGATCTGCCACGTGCGGGTCACACCGGTCTCCGGGGTGTCCGTCTGCTGGGCCAGCGTCACGACGAAGGGCTGGTTGCGCAGCTCCTCGACCTTCTGCCGCGCGTAGGACGTCGCCTTCGACTGGCCGCCGCTCACGACGACGTCGGAGAAGCCCGAGGAGAGCATGCTCATGACCGCGAGCAGACCGACCGTCAGGATCGCGATCGCGATCAGCACCTCGGGCAGGGTCATGCCCCGGTCGCCGGCCATGACCCGTTCCCTCATTGCTGGTACCAGCGCCCCTTGCTCATGATGACGCCCTGGGGCGTGCCGGGCGGCGGCGTCGTATTGAAGCTCGTGTCGTACGACCAGGCGCGGCTCGGCGCGTTGTAGTACACGCCGGTGTTCTGCCAGTTGGCGGTCGCCTGCTGGCTGTGCCAGAGCGCGACGATCGAGCCCTTGTACGTGAACGTCTTCCCGGACCAGTTCTCGAGGAAGCGGATGACGTTCTCGAGCTGGCCGTTCCCGGCGTTGGACTGCGTCGACTCGACGCTGGGCCCCGTCGCGAACGCGGCATTCACGGTCGTGTCGTTCGCCACTCGCGAGCCCAGCGTCGAGCTCGAGTTGGCGGCGTTGGTGTCGCTCCAGCCGTTGGACAAGACCGTGACCGCGTCGCCGAGGATCGCAGCGGGGACCTTGGTCGTCGCCAGGCCCGCCACGCTCCCCACGCCCGTGTTGTAGTCGCCCTTCACGTAGACCGGGTCCTTGGAGACGACGGTAAGGCCGTTCACGGAGCCAACGGCCGGCAGTTGGGCGCCGTTGACGAGCCGGACCGCCGGGAAGCCCGTCGTGTCCGTGCTCGACACGTACATCATGCCGTTCCAGGCGTTGGTCCCGCTCGAGCCCACCATGCTCGTGACGCTCGTCGAGGTCAGCTTGGTGATGTCGATGTCATAGCTCGTCACCTGCGCGCCTTGCCGGGAGTCGTAGAAGCTCCGCTGGGTCACCAGGCCGGCGGGCATTGTCACGGTGCCGCCGCTCTTGTTCTTCGCGGTGAAGGTGCCGCTGGACGAGACGCTGATCACGAGGCTCGCCTGCGAGTACATCTTCGCCGCCGCCAGCGCGCTCGAGTCGCCGGTCACCGGCGCCTCGATGAGCTGGTGGGCCTTGACGTCCGGCGTCGATGGGTCGTTGAAGAGGCTCGGAATCGGGGGCGTGATCTCGCCCACGCCCATCGAGCCGGTCTTCAGCTGGCCGCCGTAGGTCGTGGTGGCCTGGCTCGCGAAATCCGCCTGCGAGGCCCACTGGCTGGACGAGCAGCATTGCGTGGACCCGGCCTGGTACTTGGAATCGAAGTTCAGCGCGCGGTACGTCCCGCCCGCGTCCTTGATCTGCGGATCGCTGTAGAGCCCGGTGTAGCTGCTCGGCGGATACGGCTGCTGGCCGCCGGAGCAGGGACTGCAGGTCGGCGCGTTGGCGCGCTTGAGCGTCCGGTAGACGCTGCCCGCCGCCGTCATGTAGGACTCGAGCTGCAAGCCCGGCGAGCCCGCCTGCGTGCCGATGTAGATGTCGCTGTTCGCGTGGATGCGCCCGTTGAACGTCATGGGCGCGCCCGGGGCGATCTCGAGGTCCACGCCCTTGCCGTAGAAGACGCCGAACTGGAAGAGGGGCACGGTCGTGAACTCGAGGATCCGCGTGAGGTTGGCGCCCGTGCCCGCCTGGCCGGTCACCTGCGCCGTGACCGCGTGGTGGGTCACGTTC
>Ga0209156_10000358_pt1 | contig 38120 bp, 29 predicted proteins | sample GraSoiAngelo_124_FD_185881 | JGI IMG/M metagenome (GOLD analysis project Ga0209156, IMG submission 185881) | Grasslands soil microbial communities from the Angelo Coastal Reserve, California, USA - 14_0927_05_20cm (SPAdes) (version 2) | ecosystem: Environmental > Terrestrial > Soil > Grasslands... | reverse complement strand
TCTCGCCGCGTCTTACGCGAACGAAGAACGCCTGGAAGGTCTTATCCAGCCGGCGGAGCACATCCTGGCAGCAGGAGAAGTTGGCCAGTCCGAGCAACCCTTCTTCCCGCATCGGCTTCAACTGCTTGGCCTGGTCGTAGTAGTGGATGCTCTTGCGGCAAACTTTCCAAGCGTCGCGCCGTTCTGAAGGGCGGCGTTGTAGAGGTCGCAAGCCTCGTGGAGCTGGTTCTCGAGGAACTGAACCTGGGCTTCGTTGGGGTAGAGACGGTATTTGTAGGCGAAGCGCACAAGCAGGAGTATACAAAGAGCATAGGTCTAAGGCAAACAAAAAGCGAAGACGAACGAATATGCCAAAGAAGGCATTCCCCTGTCACCTAAAGGCGACAGTCCCCTGCGGACGAATCTATGGGCCATGCTTAAGCAAAAAGAGGAAGCGGACCGTGGCCGCGACGTCCAGAAGAGAGTGGATCTGCAGGGTATCTTCGGAAATGCATTTTATCCTCTAACACTGCCGCTCACCGTTGGCCCCGGTTCCATCTCCATTGCCATTACGCTCGGCGCAAATCTCCCACGCCACCTGCATTTATGTTTGTTATGGTTTCGCCGACCGCCTGGCGGCCGTGGTGGGCGAAACCGGCATGAGCATCATCCTGCGTCTGTCCTCGTTTCTTCTGGTTTGCATTGGCGTCCAAATCATGTGGAATGGCGTCAGCGCGCTGGTGCGCACACTGCATGCCGCCGGAGTGTTATAAATTACCGAGGGGAGCCGTAAAGCCCCTTGCCTTCCGGCAGGGGGATATAAGGCTTCTAGAAAACGATTGACGAAACAAACGCTTTTGGGCTGTGCGGAGCTTTGAGAAAAGGAACTCTGATTTTCCTGCTGTGCCCCAATTGCCAGGGCGAATTGGTTCTTAGCGGCAATTCCTCGCCTGCAGAGGCAGACGGTCATATCCTGACGGGAGAGTTGGTGTGCGCAAAGTGCGCGTCAACATTTGCCATCCGCAACGGTGTGCCCATCCTCCTTCCGGCGCATATTTCGAACGTCAAACTCCGAACGGCGTCACGCTTCGCCGAGGAATGGACGCGCTGGAGTGATCTTCGCGATTATTACGAGAAGGAATTCTTCGACTGGGTCGCACCGCTGGCTCCCGCAGATTTCAAGGATCAAAGGGTCTTCGAGGGCGGCTGCGGAAAGGGCCGCCACACCGCCATTGTCGCAGGGCTTGGGGCGAAAGCGATTGTCTCGCTGGACCTCGGTGAAAGCGCCTTCGTAGCTTTTGCGCACACGCGGTCATTTCCGAACGCACACGTCATTATCGGCGATCTCCTGAGTCCACCGATCCGGCCCGTCTTTGATTTGGCGTTTTCTGTTGGCGTCTTGCATCACCTGCCGGATCCCGCAGCCGGATTCGCGAGCTTAGCCTCGCGGGTGCGTGAAGGCGGACGCGTAGCATTCTGGGTCTACGGCCGGGAAGGCAACGAATGGATTACACGGTACGTAGATCCCGTTCGAAAGGCGCTTACCTCACGTTTGCCGGCTTGGTTTCTCCGCTTGCTCTGTATTGCGCCCGCTCTTTTCCTTTGGGCCGTAATCAAACTTTTCTATCGTCCAGATGCGCAGGGCCAGGGGCCGGCAAAACTTCCCTACGGGGATTATTTCGCTGCGCAGTATCGCTATCCATTTGATGAAATCCACGCCAATGTTTTCGATCAATTGGTAACACCAGTGGCCTATTATTTGCGCGAAAGCGAAGTAAAACCGTGGCTTGCCTCGGGCTTCCGCGACGTGACGCTGCGGTCGCACCGGGGATATAGCTGGACAGGACTCGCCACCGTGTGCCGTCGGAAAGTCTACGTCGCAGGCTCACGGGGATGAATTTTCCATTTGCCGGAAATCCCGCGTGTAGCTCTTTTTAAGCCGCCATGGCGAATCGCGCGTTGCGCCTGCGGGAGCCCTACGGATACAATTACCTGGGGATCTTTTAGTATCGTATCCGCCCAACCTGGGGGACAGGCATTTCGTCCCGTCTCATGGGTCGTGGGTTTCTGCATTTTCCATAAACGAATTGCAGCCAAGATGTACTGCTGAAAGAGAAGTTTCCGGAATGACATTGCAGTGACGGCTGAGCGCCTTTCAGGAACAGCAAGCACTCCTTGAGGTGAAACGATTTGTGCGGAATCGCAGGATATACGCATAAAAACTGGGCCCCTCCCGCCGAGCGAATTCGGCAGGCGACGGAAACTCTCCTTCATCGCGGGCCGGATCAACAGGGTGTATTCCAGTCCAATTTGTTTTCCGTCGGCGCAGCCCGTCTGAAAATCATTGATTTGGCCTCCGGAGACCAGCCTATTTTCTCGGACGACGGCGACGCGGGAATCGCATTTAATGGCGAAATCTACAATTATCTGGAAATCCGCGAAGAGCTTGAGAAGCTCGGTCATCGCTTCCACTCGCATTCGGACACGGAGACCGTGCTCCGTGCCTTTTTGGAATGGGACAAGGACTGTTTCACGAAGCTGCGCGGGATGTTCGCGGTTGCCCTTTGGAGCAAGTCCAGAAAGCGCATCGTCCTGGCGCGCGACCGCATGGGCATCAAGCCCCTGTACATCTCGCGCCAAGGCGAAGATCTCTTCTTTGGCTCCGAGTTAAAAGCCATTTTCATCCATCCGGAAATCGAACGGTTCTTGAGTCTCCAGGGTCTCGATTGTTATCTCTCGCTGAATTATGTGCCCTGTCCGTGGACTCTTGTCGAAGGAATTGAAAAGCTACCGCCCGGTTACTGGCTGGAATGGCGCGACGGCGAAATTACCTCCGGCCCATACTGGATCCTGCCATTCACCAGCCCGAAAAACTACACGCTCGAATCCGCAAAAGAGGAGCTCGACGACCTGCTCAAGAAATCCGTTCGAGAACACATGATTGCCGATGTTCCGCTGGGAATCTGGTTGAGCGGCGGTATGGATTCGACCACGATTTTGCACTACGCCTCGCGAGCCACTTCGGCGCAGCTCAAAACATTTTCCATCTCGTTTCGGGGGCGCAGCTTTGACGAAACGAAATTCATCGATCGCGCGGTTCAACAATACGGCACGGACCACCAGGAGCTGGATTTAACCCCCGAACAGGACCTGTGCGGCGCCATTCAGGAATTTGCTTACTACTCCGATGAGCCGAGCGCCGATGCCGGTTCGCTGCCCGTGTGGTTTCTTTCGAAGCTTTGTAAATCCAAGACCACCGTGGCTTTGAGCGGCGAAGGCGCAGACGAATTATTTGGCGGCTACATCACCTGCCGCGCCGACATGCTCGCAAAGCGCGCGCGGCTCGTCCCTGGCGCATTGCGTCAAATCGCGCTCGCTTCGGCGAAATGCCTTCCTGTTTCCGATGAGAAAATCAGCTTCGAATACAAGCTGAAAAGGTTCTTGGAAGGCAGCTTTCTGCGACCGATTCATGCCCACGTCTACTGGAATGGGACTTTCTCAGAGGAAGATAAGCGAGCCCTGCTGCGGCATCCTCTTCCGCAAACCTTTCATGCCCTCCTCGATCAAGCGGATGGCTTCCCGCAAATGGGCGATGACTTGGCGCATTTCCTGTGGTTTGATCAAAAATACTATTTGGCCGACGACATCCTGGTGAAAAGTGACCGCATGAGCATGGCCCATTCGGTCGAAGTACGCCCGCCGTTCTTGGATCACCGCATCGTCGAATTTGCCGCGAAACTGCCAGCCCATCTGAAGATTCGCCGCTCCCAACAGAAACTGGTCCTGAGCGAATTGCGCAAAGACAAGCTGCCGCACTCCATTTTGCAAGGCAAGAAAACGGGCTTCGATATTCCCGCGCACGAGTGGCTGCGCGCGCCTTTGCAGCTCATGCTGATGGAATCTTTGCGTGAGGGGATTGCGGAATATGGCGAAGTCTTCCGCGGAGATTTCATCGAGGACCTGGCAGCACGCCATTTGGAACGAAAAGCGAATGTGGGATATCACCTGTGGGGGCTGCTGATCCTCTTTCAATGGATGAAGAGATGGAAAATCCAAGCGGCGCCCGAAGCGGCGACGCCGACCTTCTTACAAGCAAAAGCTGGATCGTATATTTAATCGTCGCCCTGGTTGCTGCCGCCGTTTACTTGGGGTGTATCGTGTCGCCGCCCTCTTTGATGGATGACAGCGACGCGGTCCTGGCGCAAGCTGCGCGCAACATGCTCACCTCCGGCGACTGGGTCACTCCGCGCCTCGACGGCGTCGTATACCTTGAGAAAGCGCCGCTCTACTACTGGCCACTCGCTGTTTCTTTCAAAGTTTTCGGCATTCACGACTGGGCCGCGCGCATTCCCATTGCGCTATCCGCGATCGCACTGGCCCTGCTCACTGCCGCTTTCGGAACCTGGGCCTTTGGCAAACGCGTAGGCTTCTATGCCGGCCTATGCATGGCCACGTGCATCGGGCCCTTCCTCTTTACGCGAATCTTGATCCCCGACGTGCTGCTGACGCTAACGATCGCGCTGGCGATGTGGGCGTTTCTCCGCGCGCTCGACGAAGAAGAACCGCATCCGCGGTTTTGGGCTTTTGTGCTGGCGGCAAGCCTCGGAACGGGTCTCCTGGTGAAGAGCCTGATCGGCCTAGCGTTTCCACTGGCCGCGGGACTGATTTACCTATTCCTGACGAAGCAGCTCTTTGTGCGGCGCACCTGGCAGCGCCTGCGGCCTTGGAGCGGCGCGCTGATTGCTCTCCTCATTGCCGCGCCGTGGCATATCCTGGCGACGCTAGGCAATCCACCCTACTTTTACTTTTCTCTTCACAGCGGGCCTGGAGAGTATCACGGCTTTCTCTGGTTCTATTTCATCAACGAACAGCTCCTGCGCTTCCTCAACCTCCGCTATCCGCGCGATTACGATACCGTCCCGCGGCTTTCGTTTTGGCTCTTCCACTTGGTGTGGCTCTTTCCCTGGAGCGTGTACTTCCCTGCCTTGGCAAAACTTTCCTACAAGCCGGTGGACCGCAGCGGCCGAACGCGCTTACTATCCCTATGCTGGATTGGATTCATCCTCGTTTTTTTCACGTTTTCAACGACGCAAGAATATTATTCCATGCCTTGCTATCCTGCCCTGGCGCTTCTGCTTGGTTGCGCGATGGCCATCGGGGGAAATTGCATTCGTTGGGGCACGCGCGTGCTTTCGGCGATCGCGTTCCTGGCCGCCGTCGCCACACTCGGAATCTTTCTCGCTGTCCGCCATCTGCCCACGCCTGGGGATATTTCCCAGGCGCTCGGCCATAACCCTGGAGCCTACAAGCTGTCGCTCGGCCACATGCTGGACCTTACTTTCCCCTCTTTCGCCTACCTGCGCCTGCCTCTCCTGGTGGCCTCCGCGGCATTTCTTGCCGGCGCTCTGGGAACCTTCCGCTGGCTAGGGCAGCGCGCATTTTTGGCGGCGGCGCTGATGATGGTGCTCTTCTTTCATGCGGCGCGACTGGCTATGGTGGCGTTCGATCCGTACATGTCTTCTCGTCCCATTGCGGAGGCTCTTTTAAAGTCTCCCCCTGGCAAATTGATTGTGGATCACCATTACTACACATTTTCCTCCGTCTTTTTCTATACCAACCGGCCCGCTTTGATTATCAACGGCCGCTTTCACAACCTGGAATATGGCTCCTACGCTCCCGGAGCCCCTGCCGTCTTTCCGACCGACGAGGACGTGGCTCGCCTTTGGTCCGGCCTTGAACGTTATTACCTGGTGGCGAATGCTTCAGCCTTGCCGCGGGTCGAGAAACTGGTGGGAGCCGACCACATGCACATCGTGATTTCCAGCGGCGGCAAGTTGGCGTTGACCAACCATCCGCTCGCACAATCGTTGGCCGGAGGCTCGTCTCGCCCCTGAACAGCGAGCAAACAACGCTTCTTCCGTTGCGGCACAGATCGCCTTGCCGGGCGAGGCACTGCGGCGAACCATTTTGAAAGCACTTGCAAAGGGTATGGTATACAGGTAAAAAAAGAAGTCCCGGCCGAAGTGGCGAATTCCCAGGTCTTTTTGTTCGCGGGGCCGTGCACTGTTTGTCGAAAGCAGTTCATGATGCCTCGTGGGCGTCCTTCATAGCAAAGTTGGCGTACCAAGCGGAAGAGGCTGGTCGCCAACTAGTAAAGGTAGACCCGCGAGGAACCTCTCAACGTTGCCCGTGTGGAGCACGAGTGCCGAAGAAACTTTCAGACCGAGAGCACGTTTGCACTGCATGCGGTCTCATCGGCAAACGAGACCACGTTAGCGCCATGGAAATACTCAGGCTCGGGCCGAGCCTTCAAGACGTAACGAAACCTGATGTAAGGGTATGCGTGTCTTGAGAAGCCGCCTCCTTCACGAGGCGGAGTATGTCACGGACATTCGAACGACACATAACCTGGAGGAGGGTTCATGAAGATTGCCGTGCTCGGAGGGGACGGCTATTGCGGTTGGGCGACGGCGCTGTATTTGTCGCAGAAGGGCCATTCCGTCGCCATTGTCGATAACTATGTGCGGCGGCTTTGGGACCACGAGCTCGGCGCGCAAACGCTCACGCCGATTCGCCCGCTGACCGATCGTCTGCGCGTGTGGCAGAACCTCACGGGCAGGACCATCGAAATGTTTGTCGGAGACGTCACCGACTACGACTTTCTCTCTTCCGCATTCAAGTCCTTCGAGCCGGAAGCCATCGTGCACTTTGCCGAGCAACGCTCCGCTCCGTATTCCATGATCGACCGCAAACACGCCGTATTTACGCAGGTCAACAACGTTGTGGGCACGCTGAACGTGCTTTTCGCCATGCGCGAATTCCTGCCCGATTGCCATCTCGTCAAGCTCGGCACCATGGGCGAATACGGCACTCCGAACATCGACATCGAAGAAGGCTACATCACCGTCGAACACCATGGACGCAGAGACACCGTTCCTTTCCCCAAGCAGCCGGGCTCCTTCTACCACCTTTCCAAGGTGCACGACAGCCACAACATCATGTTCACCTGCAAAATCTGGGGCATCCGCGCCACCGACCTGAATCAGGGCGTGGTCTACGGAACCAGGACCGACGAAACTGCTCTCGACGAGGCCCTCATCAACCGCTTCGATTACGACGACGTTTTCGGAACCGTGCTGAACCGCTTCTGCGTGCAGGCGGCCATCGGCCAGCCGCTCACGGTTTACGGCAAAGGCGGGCAGACCCGCGGCTTCCTGGATATTCGCGACACCGTTCGCTGCATCGAGATCGCCTGCCACAATCCTGCGGCGAAAGGCGAATGCCGCGTCTACAACCAGTTCACCGAACAATTCCCCATTATGGACCTGGCGCGCCTGGTCGAAGCTGCCGCCAAGAAAATGGGCGTGACTGTGGAAGTCGACCACATCCCCGATCCGCGCGTCGAAGCCGAGCAGCATTACTACAACGCGAAGCACTCCAAGCTGATTGACCTCGGCCTCAAGCCGCACTATCTGTCCGATTCCCTGCTCGATTCCCTGATGAACATCGCGCTCAAATACCGCGATCGCGTGGACGCTTCCTTGATGCTCCCGCAGGTCAACTGGCGCGAACCCAAGAACGAGCGTCGCCTGCAAATGAGCATGCCCGCGAAGTCCTCGGGTGTTGAGGCGCGCGCGGAAGCCAAAGCCAAGAAAGCCTGACCCAATTACCGAGGGCACCTTGCCTTGTACGCATTAAGCTGATTCTCGACCCGCAAGGCAAAATCCAGATCGAAGGCGAAGGCCGCGCCCCCCAGCGCGGCCTCTACTTTTTTCACAAAGTCCTGAATGATCCGCTCGCTGCCCTTAAGCAAATCGATCGAGGCGATGCGCTGACCACTGCTCTCGAGCCACACCAGGCGTTCGTCCGGGCGCTCGTAGGCGCACTGCAATTCCGAAATCTCCGAAGCAGGCACGGCGAATTCGCGAATGGCCATAAGGTGGCAGACCAGATTGTCCATGGCCGGAATGCCGATATGGTCGGGGCGGCTTAGAAAAAAATTTCCGCCGAAGCGGAGCCCCGCGCCCGGATAAAAAGTCCTTCTCCAGTTCTCGGCCTCCCGGTGAACCAGGTACTCGAAGTGGACGGCGAGCAACCGCCGCTTTTTGTGCGCCATGGCCTGCAAGCGCTCCGTATCCGCCGCCGATCCGTACCAGGGCTTCTCCGCAATGACGTGCAGGCCCGCTTCGAGCGCCGCCTGAACCATGAGCGAAACATGCGGTCCAGGTACAACACAAAGCCACGCAACTTGGGCGCGGCTCGCTGCCATCGCTTCGCTGAGCCGCGATACGTAGCTTTCCACGCTCTCCGACGGACGTTGCCGCGTTTCCCCAAAGGTGGTTGCCGCTCTCCCTTCTCCGGCGAGGATGGGCTGCATCTTTTTCGCCCAGCGGCCGCGTCCCAGAATGACGTACGCAGGGGCTTCAGCCATTCTGAGCGATCCTTTCGCAGACCAGACGGGCGGCCTTTACGGCGCCCACCACTTTTCCCGAAAAAATGTGAATCTCGCCCGGCGCCTCTTCTTTCAGGTACAAAATCCGCCGATCGTGTTCCGGATTGTCTTCGACCACCCGAATCGTGAACCGTGAACCGATATACTTTGCGTCCTTCGCACCCGGCGCGGAATCGCAGCAATCCTGCCGCATGGCTCCGAATCGCGTGAACGGCACAGGCCGGAATTCCGGCTCGTTCAAGATTCCCGCGTAGGGTTCAGGAATCGGTTCCTCCGGATTGCTCGTGGTCCAATGATTTGTGTTTTTCGCGGAACCAAACAGCGAGCGACAAGAACTCCCATGCGGATCGAATGCCGTAAAGGGCCCGTCGACAACCACCAGCGCGACATGTTGCAACGCCGGCGGAAGTTCGATGAGCATTTTCTCCGCCACCTGGAATTTCGCGATTGTGAAGATTCCACGGCTGGGGCCCAAACCGTATGTCGCCCAGACGACAAAATCAAAATCGCCCCGCATCGCTTTTGTGCATGTCCTTTGTTCGAATGGAATCTCCAGCGCGCGAATGCGCGTCTCGAGCAGTCCGCGAAGGACATCAGGATCGTAGATGTTCTCCACAACTTCATAGCAGCGATCGATGAAATCGAAGTTCATCCAATTCGGCCGGCAAGGTTTGAGGGGCAGGCCCAGCTCTTTCATCACCCGCTCGTACACGTCCGGCGGCGTCCGTGACCCTTGTTTAGGAATTGCATAGTAGTGGCGGCTGTTTCGAACGATGGCTGGCGCGAACTCGCGGATGAATTCGGAGCGCGCTTCCAGAGTTTCCTGAATCGTCTCCAGGCTGCGCGGGTAGTGATATCCCGCATGCACGCGATACTGATTGATGGCGGACGCCGCGCGCAGGATTCCCAGGGGATCAAACAAGCGCACGTCATGGCCCAGTTCGGCCAGCCGGATGGCCACCGTCGCCCCGTAAATCCCCGCGCCTGCCACTGCCACTTTCGCGCCCATATCCAGCTTTCCGGGAAATCGGCTTTAAGACGAATTCTATCGCGGCGAATTCTGCACTGGACTTGGTGCGATCGGCACCAGCATGCCGTCGCGAATCCGGTAATCGACGTTGCGCCAGCGAATCCGCCGCCGCCCAAACGTCAGCAGCCAGATGACAAACGCCGTGGCGTCCCACACGACAATCAGCGGCATCTTTTTCCAGAACCCCTGCTGCTTCAAGCCCCAGGCGCCCACGAGCCAGGTGATCACAAGTCGAAACAGCAAATACGCGCCAGCGTACGCAATCCCGATGCCATCCACAGGATGAGCGAAAAGCACCGCCAGGCACCAAGGCAAGCCTTGCGTGAACGTGAGCCCGATGTGTCCCCACGGACGCATGTGCCGCATCACCGTCAACCAGCGCAAGCGTTTGATGAACAAACCTTTGAAAGAATCGTAGTCGGGTACCGTCTTAACGGCGTACGGCAGCAACTCGACTTCGTAACCTTGCTGCGCGATGGACCGGCCAACCAGCAAGTCGTCTGCGGGACGGTTCTCAATGGCTTCGTAGCCGCCGAAGGCCTTCAGGCAGGAGCGCGTTGTGACAATCGTCTGCCCGAAAGCGAACTTGATGCCATCGAGTTCCCGCGCCACAAAAATTCCGGGAAAGAAATCACAAATCATGCCGACCGACTGCAGGTGCTGCGTGAACGTCTTGTCTTCTGTGGACACGTAAAGGCAGGTCACGCCCCGCACCTTCGGCTCCCGCAACGGTGCCACAACCGTCCGCAGATAATTGGGTTCCACGCGCACGTCGCTGTCGTTGATGACCAGGACCTCGTGCCGCGCTTCGCTCACCATGCGCACCAGCTTGGCTACTTTGTCGTTGATGGCCCGGCGTCCCGAGCCAAACAGAATCCGAATCTGCCGGTCCGGAAAATCGCGTCTCAACTTCTCGAGCACTGGAACGGAGGGATCGCTCTCGTGACCCACGCAGAAAATCAGCTCATATTCGGGATAGTCTTGCCGACAGTAACTCGCCAGATTTTCGTAAGCTTCAGGGTCCAGCCCGCGAAGCGGTTTCAAATTACTGACGGGAGGCGTGAAACCGGAATTCGGGGAGAGACGGCTCTCGGCGTGCCGGAAAAAACGCCAGGTGCTGAACAAAACAAGGAGGTAATAAAAAAAAGGGGTGGCTGCAACGATGAGAAAGAGATAACCGGCAGCCTGCGAACTCATTGCACCCCTTGCGCGCCCAAATTCCAGCGCTCCGTTGTTTTGGCTGAGCGGCTCATCGCGAAGAAAAAAGAATAGCAAAAACCGGGCTATTTCGCCCGGCGGAGCCTTCGCGCGCAATCGGCCGTCCGCGCAGGCTTTACCTCCGCGTCACCCTGCATGAAACGGCCTCTTGGCTATTTCCAAAAGCACTGCGGCGCAGAGATTCCCGCACAGAAATTCCCGCACATATGGCCCGACATCAAGTAAGATGGGGCGGCCATATTCCAAAGGTGTAATACAAGGTTAAGGCGGGGCGGGGCAAAGCTCAAATCGCATGAAAGACTCTCCAGGCCTGCATCTCAAAACACAGGTTTTCCTTTTATTCATCGCTTTTTTTGCCCCGCTCGGCAATGTGCTGCTCGGCAAGGGGATGAAAGCCATTGGCTCCGCGCAAGATTGGCAGCCGCACAAGCTGTTCCCTGTTTTGATCCACATTTTCACGTCCGGCTATATTTGGCTGGGTACCAGCTGCCTGCTGGCCTTTTTTGTTGCCTACATGCTGGTCCTCACCTGGGCGGACTACAGTTATGTTCAGCCGGCTTCGGCCTTCTCCTACGCCGTGGTGGCCTTTCTTGGGCTATTGCTCCTGGGCGAGAAAGTAAACCTGCTTCGCTGGTCGGGCATCGCGGTGATCTGCGTTGGCGTCCTCGTCGTCGGCCACACGCATCCGCAATCGACCGAGGACAGCTAGACATGCTTGAATTGATCCTCCTATCCCTGGTCGTGGCGGCCGGAACCGGCGGAGAACTGTGCATCTCTCGCGCCATGAAAGCGCTGGGCGAGGTTCATGATTTTCGCCCCGCCGCCCTTCTGCAATTCGCGGGGCGCGCCATCCGCCTCGGATGGATGTGGATCGGCATTGGCCTGATGACCCTGGCTTTCTTTTCCCTGCTCGCCACGCTTTCCATGGAAAATGTCAGTTTTGTCGTGCCCGTGACCGCGCTCAGTTATGCGGCCGGGGCGGTTGGTGCGGCGCTCTTCCTGCGCGAGAAAGTCACTCGGCAGCGCTGGCTCGGGGTGCTGATCGTTTGCCTTGGCGTCACCCTCGTCTGGCTCAGCCGCCACTAGCGAGCTTCCTCGATCCTCCCGCCTACGGCTTCTGTGGATCGATTTGCGTAGCTTTCCCGATTTTGATCGTCGAGCTGAAGCGTTTGTAGTTGGTGTAATGAACCGCGATGCGCACGTGTATATCGTCGCCATACTTGAAATGCAGCACGTCGTCCGCGCGCGTATACGTGGGAAACCAGTAGTGGCCTTCAATATTCTCGCGGTAGTTCTCAAAGTGCGGAAACGCCTGGTCATCTTTCTTCTTCAACAGGCCTGTGGAGGTTCCCGCAGTCTTCACAATCTGCAAATCCTTGTCGTCCACCCAGACGCGCCCCTTGAAATAACGCTGGCCCTTTTCCAATCTTTTCGGCTCGATATCAAAAACATAGGTATTTAGTTCGTCGACGCGCTCGCGCCCCACGTATTTCACATCGTACTTGGGCAACTCCTCCGGCGTCATGACCAGGGGCCACACTTTTTCGATGTCATCAAAATCCTGCTGGGTCATGATTAGGCGCCGGATCGTCGTCACCGGCGCAAAGGTGACTTTATCGAACCGCTTGCCATCCGGCGTAAAAAGAATGTCGCGCACCTCGCGGAATTCCCCGTCGACCTGCCCGTCCTCGTCGATAGTCTGAAACGTCACGTCCTGCGTGTAGGTAAAATTGTCGCGCTCTTTCCGGAATTCTTCCTCGCGCTGCGTGAATTTCTGGATGATCTCATCCACCGGCATCGCCGGTGGCTCATTCGTGATATGCGATGCCCGCTCCCGTGGCCCCGCCGACGCCTGAGCCGGCGGCGCGGAGGCCGTCACCGTTCCAACAGGCGGCGGCGGCAGTGGCCCGCGCACCTGCGCCGCGAGGGGCAGCGCAAAAGCGGCCGCCATGGTCGCCGAGGCGATCCCCCTGCCTTTGCTCCTCAACAGCATGTCGACCGTTCCAACTGGGCGTCCAAACATCCTCATTCTCTCCTCACTGATTTCCCTCTTCATTGTACTGTAAGGTTTGATGCACTGCGGCTAAAATGGGCAGCTAGAGCATCGTCGTATGTCAGCCAACGCCACAACCCATAGCCGGGTTTTGCAGCTCGACCCCCGAGACAACGTCCTCGTGGCACTCAGCGATTTGCGCAAGGACGAGCGCATCCGCTTTTTCGGAAAAGACTGCATTCTGTCCGCGGACGTTCCCGCCAAACAGAAATTCGTCACCGAAGACGTAGCCGCCGGCGGCGAAATCATCATGTACGGCGTACTGGTTGGGAAAACCTCGCAAGCCTTGCGCTCCGGCGACTTGCTTTCCACGCGCAACCTTCGCCATGCCGCCGCAGCTTTCCATGAGACGGAGAAAGTTGGCCGCCCCTGGACTCCTCCCGATGTTTCCAAATGGCAGAAGAAAACTTTTGCTGGATACCACCGGGCGGACGGCCAAGTCGGCGCGCGGAACTATTGGCTCGTGCTTCCTCTGGTTTTCTGCGAAAACCGCAATCTCGCCGTGCTGAAGCAAGCCTTCGAGGAAGAGCTCGGCTTCGCCGCCCCTCAAGTCTATCGCCACCAAGTGTCCCAGCTGGTTCGCCTCTATCGCGAAGGCAAGTCCGACGAACTAAAAACCTTCTCCTTTAGCACCATGCAGCGCGGAGCGCCCTTGCCAAAGGTTTTTCGCAACGTCGATGGAATCAAATTTCTCATGCACGAAGGCGGTTGCGGCGGCACGCGCGAAGATTCCAACAATCTCTGTGGCTTGCTCGCCGGTTACATCCATCATCCGAACGTTGCTGGCGCCACTGTTCTCAGCTTAGGTTGCCAGCATGCCCAGGTTCCAATCCTTCAGGAGCAGATCAAGCGCCGCGACCCGCATTTCCGCAAGCCGCTCTTGATCTTCGAGCAGCAGAAAAGTTCTTCGGAAGCCGCGATGATTTCGCAAGCGATCCGCGAAACCTTTCTAGGCTTGGTCGAAGCCGACAAAGCCGAGCGCAAGCCTGCGCCCTTGTCGCAACTTACTCTGGGCCTGAAGTGCGGCGGATCGGACGGATTTTCCGGACTCTCGGCCAATCCTGCCATCGGTCACACCGCCGACTTGCTCGCCGCGCTGGGCGGTCGGGGAATTCTCTCCGAGTTCCCCGAGTTGTGCGGAGTGGAACAGGAATTGATCGACCGCTGCGTTCGAAAGGAAGTAGCCGACCGATTCGTCCAGCTCATGCGCGACTACGCCGCTCGCGCCAAGGCCGTTCGCTCCGGATTCGAAATGAATCCCTCGCCCGGAAATATCCGCGACGGACTTCTCACCGACGCGATGAAGTCGGCCGGCGCGGCAAAAAAGGGCGGAACCTCGCCCGTCACCGCCGTGCTGGATTATCCGGAATATTCGAGCGAGACTGGCCTCAATCTGCAGTGCACCCCCGGTAATGACGTGGAGTGCGTCACCGCCCAGGTCGGTGCAGGCGCGAACGTGGTTCTTTTCACCACGGGGCTGGGGACGCCTACGGGCAATCCCATCGCCCCGGTCCTGAAAATCTCCACCAATTCGAGCCTCGCGCAGCGCATGCCGGACATCATCGATATCGATGCCGGTGGAATCATTTCCGGAGAGATAGCGATTGAGCAAATGGGCGAAGCGATTCTCGACCGCGTGATTCAAGTTGCCAGCGGCGACGCGCGTACCAAAGCCGAAATTCTGGGTCAAGACGATTTCATCCCCTGGAAGCGCGGAGTTTCCCTGTAGCAGGTCGCTAAAAAACGCCATGGGTGTCATCCCGGGCCTGGCTGCCGCAGGCAGGGCGAGGGGTCGGCTTTTCGAAGCACGCAGGAAGATGCACACGATTCACCACCGGTTTCTGCCATGCGAATCGATTCGCACCAGCACTTCTGGAAATACAACGCCGCGCGTGATTCCTGGATCACCGACGAAATGTCTGTCTTGAAACGCGATTTTCTTCCCGAGAATCTGAAGCCGGAACTTCAAGCCAGCGCCATCGGCGCCACCATCGCCGTGCAGGCAGACCAATCCGAAGACGAAACGCTTTTCCTCCTGCAGCTTGCCGAGAGCCATGCCAGCATCGCCGGTGTGGTTGGCTGGATCGACCTTTGTTCTCCGCAAGTCGCGGAGCGCATGCAATATTTCTCGCGCTTCGAAAAATTGCGCGGCTTCCGCCACATCGCGCAATCCGAACCCGACGACCGTTTTCTCTTGCGCCATGATTTCCTGCGAGGGATCGCTTTCCTGCGGCATTTTAATTTCACTTACGACATTCTCATTTATCCGAGGCAACTGCCTGCGGCTCTAGAGTTGGTAGCAAAATTTCCGGACCAGCGCTTTGTTATCGACCATCTGGCGAAACCCGAGATCAAGGCCAGGCATCGCTCCGGATGGGCCGTGCTCATGCAAAACATCGCCGCGCATCCCAACGTGTACTGCAAGCTTTCCGGAATGGTCACCGAAGCCGATTGGCAGCATTGGAAGAAAGAAGATTTTCACCCCTATTTGGATGTAGTCTTTGACGCGTTTGGCCCGGATCGCCTAATGTTTGGTTCCGATTGGCCGGTCTGCCTGCTTGCCGCCGGCTATCCACAGGTCTTCGAGATTGTGGAAGAATACCTGCGAGATTGCGCGGCGGACGTGAAAGAAAAAATCTTCGGCGGCAACGCCGCAAAATTCTATTCTTTGAAAACGGCGCAACATGGATTTGCAGCTTAAAGACAAAGTGGTTCTGATCACCGGCGGCGCCAAGGGCATCGGCGAAGCCATCTCCCGCGGCTGCGCGCGCGAGGGCGCCGTCCCCGTTTTCGTGGACAAGGACGCCGAGGCCGGGAAGCGCCTCAAAGCGGAACTGGGCAGCGGCGGCGCAAAGTGCGGATTCATCTTCGCGGATCTCGTGCCCGCGGAAAATTGTGCCGCTGCCGTCGAGCAGACGCTCGGCGACTTTGGCCGCCTGGATGTGCTTGTCAACAACGTCGGCGTCAACGACAACGTCGGCCTCGAGCACGGCTCGCCCGAAAAATATGTGAAGTCGCTGCAACTGAATCTGCTGCATTACTACAACATGGCGCACTACGCTTTGCCCGCGCTGAAAAAATCGCAAGGCAACATCGTAAACGTCGCTTCCAAAGTGGCCATGACCGGACAGGGGAAAACTTCCGGGTACACCTCGGCGAAGGGCGCAATTCTTTCGCTCACGCGCGACTGGGCCTGCGAATTGCTCCCGTACAGCATGCGCGTGAACGCCATCGTCCCCGCCGAAGTGATGACTCCTCTTTACCAGTGGTGGCTCAGCACGTTTCCGAATCCCGAAGAAAAGCTGAAGCACATCGTTTCGAAGATTCCGTTCGGCAAACGCATGACGCAGCCGGAAGAAATCGCGGCGATGGTTTTGTTTCTCATTTCGCCGCAGGCCAGCCACATCACCGGCCAGCACGTGCTTGTCGACGGCGGTTACGTGCATCTCGACCGCGCTTTGACTTGACGAGGAATCGTGGCAGGGTCCGCGCCGGGGCTCGGCTCAACAACAGGAGCATGCCATAGTGCAACTTAAGCCAGGATTCCTCGCTTCTCTCGGAATGACACGTTAAGCGAGTCTTTCAGCAAGCTCAAAGAAGAAGTGGCCACGGAGGCAACTTGGCGCCGCAATCTGCTCCTCTTACCGAACAAAAATACCTTCTCCCCTTCGTCCTGATCACCAGTTTATTTTTCCTCTGGGCCTTCGGCGTCAATTTGAATGACGTTCTGATTCCGCACTTCAAATCCGCCTTCAGCCTGAGCGACTTTCAATCCTCCTTCATTCAAGTCGCCTTTTTCGGCGGCTACTTTGTTGCGGCGCTGATCGCCGGGCGCCTGATGGAGCGCATCGGCTACCACCGAGGAATTCTTACCGGCCTGTTTCTATGCGCTACCGGAGCCCTGCTCTTTGTTCCCGCCGGTTCGCTTGGCGTTTACGGGCTGTTCCTGCTTTCTTCCTTCGTGCTGGCCTGCGGCCAGAGCTTTCTCGAGGTCGCCGCCAATCCCTACGCGGCGATTCTCGGCGCGCCGGAAAGCAGCGCGCGCCGGCTGAATTTCGCGCAGTCGTTCAATGGCGTGGGCTACGTGGTGGCGCTTTATGTTGTCGGACCTCGCATCCTCTCCGCTACGGTGCCGAGCGCGGAGGAACTCGCGCGCCTCAGCCCGGCGGCCTTGCAGGCGTATCGCGCCTCGCAGACGGCCACGGTTCGCATTCCGTATCTGGTCATCGGCGGCATTTTTCTTGCGGTCGCCGCCATCATTTACTTCGCACACTTGCCGGAAATCCGCGAAGAGGCGGGGCCCGAGGAAGCGGGAGCTTCCGCGAACTGGCGCGGGGTTTTCGCTCATAAGCACCTGGTGAACAGCGTCATCGCGCAATTTCTTTACGTGGGCGCGCAGGTGGGCGTCGGCAGCTTCGTCATCCGCTTTGTGATGCATGTGCAGCCGCTTCTCGGGCCACGGGCAGCGTCGAGATATTTGGTGCTTCACGCGATTGGCTTCATGATCGGGCGTTTCGCCGGGTCCGCGCTGATGAAGTCGATTCGGGCCTCGCGCCTGCTGGCTTTTTTCGCCTTTGGCGCGCTGGTTTGCGCTGTGATCGCCACCTCCACCACCGGCGCCATCCCGATTTACGCGGTGGTGTTGATTGGCTTCTTTCACTCCATCATGTTTCCCACGATTTTCGCATTGGGCATCAAGAATCTGGGCCCGTTCACCAAGCGCGGCTCGTCGCTGCTGGTCATGGCCATCATCGGAGCCGCCGTGGTGCCGCCGATCATGGGCAAAATCTCAGATCTCTCGAATATCCAGCGCGCGTTTTGGGTTCCCTTGCTTTGTTACGCCTACGTCTTGTATTTCGCGGCCGTCGGCTACAAGCCGCAACCCGCTCTGGCCCAGCCTTTGTAGGGACACGATAGGCAGAACCAACCGGAGCGCAAGCGGCGCGCTTCGCTCCTCGGAATACCTCGGAATAACAAATTGCGCCTTTGGCAGCATCTTGCTAATGACGAAAGTCGAGGACCTATGACCAAACGCCACTGCCTGACGCTGGACTTGAAAGACGATCCTCAACTCCTTGCCGAATACCGCCGCTATCACAAAAAAATCTGGCCGGAAATCACCAAGAGCATTTGCGACGCGGGCATCCTGGACATGGAGATTTATCTCCTTGGCACGCGCCTGTTCATGATCATGGAAGTGGACGACAGCTTTTCGTTTGAGAAGAAAGCGAAGGCCGACGCGGCGAATCCCAAAGTGCGCGAGTGGGAAGAATTGATGTGGAAGTTCCAGCAGCCGCTCCCGGGCGCCAAGCCCGGCGAGAAGTGGCTGAGGATGGAGCGGATTTTCAAACTGGAAGTGGCGCGTGGCGAGTGACGAGCGGCGAATTCCAGAATGGGAAGAAAGGGGGTACGTGCACCCCGGCAGTTTTCGCAAGAGTGAAAAACCTTTGGGTTTGAAAGTGACCGAAGCACCTGATATATGTCTTGGTTCGCGCGATGCCTGGAGGCGAAGAGGCGGACAAGAAGACGGGCACGGCATGCCGTGCCTGTACAAGGGAGCGGACAGGCGGGAATGCCTGTCGCACGCGAGGGGCTAGCAGACAGAGACGGCAATGAAGATTATGGATGCCAAAGTGATTGTGTGCAGCCCGGGACGGAACTTCGTGACGCTGAAGATCACCACCGAGGACGGGATTTACGGGCTGGGAGACGCAACGGTGAACGGCCGGGAGCTGGCGGTGGCCAGCTACCTGACCGACCACGTCATTCCGCTGCTGATTGGCCGCGATGCGCGCCGCATCGAGGACACCTGGCAGTACCTTTACAAAGGGGCCTATTGGCGGCGCGGGCCGGTGACGATGTGCTCGATTTCGGCAGTGGACATGGCGCTGTGGGACATTCAGGGCAAGGCGCTGCACGTGCCGGTGTATCAATTGCTGGGAGGAGCGTCGCGCGAAGGCGTGCTGGTGTATGGCCACGCGAGCGGACAGGACATCGAAGAAACGGTCAAAGCGGTGGCCGAGTACATGAAGCTGGGATACAAGGCCATTCGCGCGCAGAGCGGGATTCCGGGATTGCCGAGCACCTACGGAGTGGGGCGCGGCAAAATGTACTACGAGCCGGCGGCGAAAGACGCGCCGCCAGAAGAGGTTTGGAGCACCGACCTGTACCTGAACTTCGTGCCGCGGCTATTCCAGCGGCTGCGGAAGGAGTTTGGCGAGGATGTGCCGCTTTTGCACGACGCGCATCACCGGCTGGCGCCGATCGAAGCGGCGCGGTTGGGGAAAAACCTGGAGCCGTATCATTTGTTCTGGCTGGAAGACCCGACTCCGGCGGAGCTGCAGCAAGGTTTCCGGCTGATCCGGCAGCACACCACGACGCCGATCGCGGTGGGCGAGGTTTTCAATTCGATTTACGACTGCCAGCAACTGATTCAGGAGCAGTTGATCGATTACATTCGGACCGCGGTGGTGCACGCGGGCGGGATTTCGCATTTGCGAAAGATCGCCAGCCTGGCGGAACTCTATCAAGTGCGGACCGGCTGCCATGGCGCAACGGACATGAGTCCGGTGTGCATGGCCGCGGCGCTGCACTTTGATTTGAGCGTGCACAATTTTGGGATTCAGGAATACATGCGGCACACGGAAGAGACCGACCGCGTGTTCCCGCACGCGTACCGTTTTTCCGATGGGATGATGTATCCGGGCGATAAGCCGGGCCTGGGAGTGGATATCGACGAGGGGCTTGCGGCGAAATATCCTTATCGGAGGGCGTACCTGCCGGTCAATCGCAAGCTCGACGGCACGATGCACAGTTGGTAGGCATACGCGTTGATTCGGCAGGCGAGCTTCCTGGATGGAGGCAAGCCTACTGAAGTTCGTCAAAAATAGAGCGCTGACACAGTAGTGAAGAAAAGCGGCAGCAAGGCTGCCGCACACCAAATGGCTTCATCGCCCGCATTCTGCAAAGCGCCATAAGGAGCAACGACTTTCGTTATACTCGGATTTTCCATGGATCCCGCGCGGCCAACATCTCGATCCGAAATGCTCGCAACGCAGCAGGAGACGACGGCGGGCGGCCGGGCCTTTGGCGCCCTTCCCTTTCGTCTCGGATATTTTCGCTGGGTGATTTGCGCGCTGCTGCTGTTGGGAACCACAAAGAACTACATGGACCGCTGGGCGCTGTCGGGTCTGAAGACGACGTTACAGCACGACCTGGGATGGAGCGAAATCGACTACGGCAATTTGGTATTCGCGTTCCAGGCAGCTTATGCGGTCGGTATGCTGGCGGCCGGCAGATTCATCGACCGGTTGGGTACGCGAGCGGGGTATGCCATCGTCATGATTTTTTGGAGCGTCGCCTCGATGGCACACGCGGCGGGAACCGCGTTCTGGAGCTTCCTAACGGCGCGCTTGGCGCTGGGTCTTGGAGAGGCAGGAGTTTTTCCCGCGAGCATCAAGGCAGTGGCGGAATGGTTTCCCAAGAAAGAGCGGGCGCTCGCCACGGGCATTTTCAACGCGGGGACGAATATCGGAGTGATTGTGGCGGGACTGTTTGTGCCGTGGGTGACCTTGCGACTGGGGTGGCGGTGGGCGTTCGTGGTGGTTGGCGCGCTGGGCTTCGCATGGCTGGCCCTTTGGCTCATGCTGTACCAAAAACCGGAGAATCATGGGCGATGCTCGAAGGCGGAATTGGAATACATCCATGGTGGCGCACCTCCGCCTACCAGAAGGATCCGATGGTCGCGACTGCTGCCGTACCGGCAGACCTGGGCGTTTGGCTGCGGGAAGTTTCTGGCCGATCCGATTTGGTGGTTCTACCTTTTTTGGGTACCCGATTTTCTGGAGCGGAAACACGGATTGCACTTGGCGCAGATTGGGCTGCCGGTGGTGGTGATTTACGTCATTTCCGACGTCGGGAGCGTTGCCGGTGGGTGGATATCGTCCTGGCTCATCAAACACGGGCGCACGGTGAACGCCGCGCGAAAAATGGCCATGCTGATTTGCGCCGTCGGGGTGATTCCCGTGATGTTTGCCTATCGCGTGGAGAGCACGTGGTCGGCGGTATTGTTGATCGGGCTGGCGGCGGCGTGCCATCAGGGATTTTCGGCCAACCTCTATACGTTGACCTCCGACATGTTTCCTACGGAAGCGGTGGGCTCGGTCACAGGAATTGGCGGAATGGCGGGAGCGGTCGGTGGGATGCTGATTGCCAAGATTGTGAGCCATGTTTTGCAGTGGACGGGCAGCTACATGATTCCGTTCGCGATGGCGGGTTGCGCGTATCTGCTGGCGCTGGCGGTGATTCACCTTCTGGCGCCGCGGTTGGAGCCGGCTAGAATGGAGTGAGGGCCGGAAGGAGAAAAAGAGCTCGTTGACGAAGGGCAGCCTCGTTGAGGTGAGCGCATGGCGTTGACGATAAAGCCGAAAAAGGAATCCCGCTGGGATTTGGTGAGTCTTGGCGAGGTGATGGTGCGGTTTGATCCAGGCGAGCGGCGCATCGCGACGACGCGAAGTTTCGAAGTGTGCGAGGGCGGCGGGGAATACAACGTGGCGCGCGGATTGAAGCGCTGCTTCGGACTGGACACCGCGGTGGTGACGGCGTTCGCGGATGATCCGGTGGGTCGGCTGCTGCAGGACCTGATTTATCAGGGCGGCGTGGACCAGGCGCTGGTGCGCTGGGTGGAGCACGACGGCGTGGGCCGAGCGGCGCGCAATGGATTGAATTTTACGGAGCGCGGGTTTGGCGTGCGCGCGGCGCTGGGGAGCTACGACCGCGGACATACGGCAGTCTCGCAATTGAAGGCGGGGGACATTGACTGGAACGAGATTTTTGGAAAGCACGCCGCGCGGTGGTTCCACACTGGGGGAATTTTCTGCGCGCTTTCCGAGACAACGCCGGAAGTGGCTTTGGAAGCGATCGAGGCGGCGCGAAAGAACGGGACCATCGTTTCGTATGACTTGAACTACCGGGCGTCGCTTTGGAAATCGCTGGGCGGGAAGAAGCGCGCGCAAGAAGTGAACCGGCGGATTGCACCACACGTGGATGTAATGCTCGGAAATGAGGAAGATTTTTCGGCCGCGCTAGGATACGAAGTGCCGGGGATGGATGAGCACCTTTCGGCGTTTGAGGTCGAGGGATTTAAGCAAATGATTGGCAAGGTGGTGAAGGATTATCCATTCAAAGTGGTGGCGACGACGCTGCGAAAAGCGAAGACCGCGACGTTGAATGATTGGGGAGCGATTTGTTATTGCGACGGGAAGTTTTACCAGGCGAAGAATCGGGAGAATCTGGAGATCTTCGATCGCGTCGGAGGCGGCGATTCGTTTGCGTCGGGCTTGATTTACGGATTTTTGGCGGGGCAAGAGCCGCAATGGTGCCTAGAGTGCGGGGCGGCACACGGGGCGCTGGCGATGACCACCCCCGGCGATACGTCGATGGTGACGTTTAAGGAAGTGATGCAGGTGATGAAAGGAGTGGGGGCACGCATCGCGCGGTGAATGCTGAAATGCGGGTTTCGAAGGGGCGGTTGAAAAATGGATAAGCAAAAAGTTCGCGAAAGAATCGTTGAGATTGGAGTCGTGCCGGTGGTGCGAGCATCGTCGGCGCGCGAGGCGCGAATCGCGGCGGATGCGGTTTGTGAAGGCGGGATTCCAATCGTCGAGATCACCATGACCGTGCCGGGCGCGGTCGAGGTGATTCGAGAGTTGACAAGGAGCAGCGCTGGCGATGTCCTGGTTGGTGCGGGAACCGTCCTCAATATCGAGGCGGCGAGGAAATGCCTGGATGCGGGAGCACAATTCCTAGTAAGCCCGGGGTTGAATCAGCAAGTGATCCAGCTTGCAGCGCGCGAAGAGAAATTGATGATGGCCGGCGCCCTGACACCCACGGAAGTGATTACCGCGTGGGAGGCGGGCTCGGATTTTGTGAAGGTGTTTCCCTGTGGGCAGGTGGGAGGGGCGAAATACATCAAAGCGTTGAAAGGCCCGCTGCCGCAGGTTCCGCTAGTGCCGACAGGAGGAGTTAATCTCCATACCGCGGCGGAATTCATTGAAGCGGGGGCTGCAGCGCTGGGAGTTGGCGGAGAACTGGTGCAGGCGGAGGCACTAAAGTCGGGCAAGATGGAAACTATTGTGGAGAACGCGCGGAAATTTGTGGAGATAGTGAAGGAAGCACGGGCGCGGATGACGGCGGCAAGCGTGGCGGCGAAAAGCAGCCGCTGAGCGCAGAATGCTTTGGCTATGCCGCTTAGGGTCCCGGCTTGCGGAAACCGAAGTCAAAAGCAGATCCCTGTGACCCCAGCCTGCGAAAGACCGCAGCCTGAGGGTCGGGATAACCATTAGGGCATCCTGCGGGGCGAGACAAAAGCAAATTTCGTCGGCTGCTGACCGCGGACGTTCGTTCATCGGGGCTTATTGGTTCACGCCGCTGGCCAGCATGCCGCCGTCGACGACCAGCAAGTGTCCGGTGACGAAGCTGGCAGCGTCGGAGGCGAGAAAGACGGCGGCACCGACGAGTTCCTCGACTTTGCCGAAGCGGCGCATCGGCGTGCGGAGCAGAAATTCCTTGCCGCGTTCGGTGCCGTCGAGCAGCGCTGCATTCATGTCGGTGCGGAGCACGCCGGGAACGAGAGCGTTGACGCACACTCCGGAAGTGGCCCATTCGATGGCGAGAGTTTTTGTGAGAGATGCGACTCCCGCCTTGCTGGCGCCGTAGGCCGCGACTTCATAGAGCCCCACGAGCGAAGAGAGCGAACCGATGTTGATGATGCGCCCGTAGCGCCGTTCGATCATATGACGGCCGAAAATGCGGCAGGCGCGCAGGGTGCCTTTGAGGTTGGTTTCGAAGATAGCATCCCACTCGGATTCGGGAAAATCGAGCGTAGGCATTTTCTTGGTGCGGCCGGCGCAATTGACCAGGACCTGGACACTGCCGAATTCCGCGCAGGTGGATTGCAACAGGCGCTCGACGCTGGCGTCGTTCGTGACATCGCAAATCTCGGCGAGCGAGCGGCGGCCCAGGGCCACAATTTCCGCAGCGGTTTTGCGCACCAATTCCTCGCGGCGGCCGGTGGGCACGACGTTCGCGCCGGCCTGAGCCAGGCCCCGGGCAAGGGCAAGCCCAATGCCGCTGGTTCCACCGATCACGACGGTTGTTTTGCCGTTCAAGTCAAGAAGCGGGTAGCCCATAAGTTCTCGCGTATACCTTCAATTTTCCTCCAGCCGAGGTTCTGCGGGCACCGATTTTGACGACTCCCCACGCCTAAAGGCGGGGGATTCTTCGGAGTTACTATGCGACATTGCCGGATACCTCCGACGATGTTTCCTGCTTCGCGGGTATTGTCAAATAAAACGTTTTGCCAGAGGATGCTGCAAGGGGCGGTGGTGGAACCGTTTGAGCGCATGTGGCTGATCGGGAAGACCCTGGAGTGACGACGAAGGGCGAAATTCGAATCCCTATTGTGAATCGGGCGCGAATGCTCGTTTGCGAGACATGAGCGCCTTTCGGAGAGTGCCAATGGATGTCCATCAACTCGAGCTTTTCCTCGCGGTGATGGACTCGCCCAGCATGACCCGGGCAGCGGAGAAAATTCACCTCTCCCCGGGCGCCGTGAGCCTCCAGCTTCACAATCTTGCCGAGGAACTCCATACCGAACTTTTCGTGCGCCGGGGAAAGCGCCTGATTCCGACGCCCGCCGCGCTGCGCTTGGCGGAACGCGCCAAAGAAGTCGTCAAGCTGATGGGGCATATCCAGCAGGAATTTGAGAACGACGTGACGAAAGATATGCGCCCCCTTCATTTCGCGACTGGCGTCACGACCCTCATCTACCAACTCGGCCGCCCGCTACGGCAATTGCGAAAACGTTTCCCCAATGCCGAAATCCGCGTCACGGTAGGCGCGACGGAGGAAATGGTCGCCGGTCTGCACGATCGCCGGTTCGACTTAGCGCTCATTTCCCTGCCTGTTCCCGAAGACAATCTCCAGATCATCCCCCTTTTCGAGGAAGAACTCCTGTTCGTGCGCCCTTCGGCAAAAAAAGCCGCCAGCAGTCACATTGGTTCGGTCGAGCCTGGCGAGCTGGCCAATGTGCCGTTTCTGCTTTATCCAAAACGCAGCAATGTGAGACGTGTCATTGATGGCTTTTTCCGTGAGATTGGCATCCAACCGCATGCCCCGATGGAGGCGGAAGACACCGAAGCCATCAAGCGCCTTGTGGAATCCGGGTTCGGCTATTCGGTCCTTCCCGAACATGCTTTGCGAGGACGTTCTCACTTTCTTCAAAAGTTTCGTGTCGAAGGTCATCGGCTGACGAGAAAGCTGGCGATGGCGATGGTGCGCACGGACAATCCACGCAAGTTGACCCTGGCTGTCGCTGACTTTCTTCGCAATGCCTTGATCGAAGCGAAGTGAACTGAACTGTTTGAAAATCCAGTACGCCGTGCCCTGACGAAAACGAAAGCCTTACACGGATTGTCTCAACTCGCGTTCCCCGCGGTCCACTTCTCGAAATTCGTGCGGAAAAGCCGGTTCACGTCTCTCTGGATTGCTTGGCGCGTGACTTCGCCGCCGTCCGCGTGAAGCAGTTGATAGGCATTTGAAAGGACCGGCGCGAGCGTGCGCCGCGTGTTTTGCCACTTATAAATGACTTGTTCCAAAACGCGTGCATCGGAATGTTGAGGAATAAAGCTGGCTCCCAGGAGTTCGATGCGCTCCCTGGTGATTTCCTCCACGATCGAAGGATTGTTCAGAAACCACCAGCAGCCGAAAGGCATCAGGTTATTGAATTTTCGCGCGTACACGGCGAGCTCATGCTGATTTTCGCGGCTAAGCACGCTCACCAGGAACCGATTGTCGGGAAACGTGCGGCAGAGATTTTCGACGGCCCGCATGTCCGCTTTACCGACCGCGTCACCGGCGAGACGCAGCCGGGGATTAACCTGACGCCGCACCCCGATCATCAGCGACATGGGAATGCCAAATTCACGGCAAGAAGGCAGCGCGGCCTCGCTCAGCAATTTGCTGGTGATGCTGTCGTCCGGGAATTGAAAAGAGTCGGTGAGCGAGACCGCCATGTAGAGCGGGCGCATGCGCTTGTGCCAGTCGGCCAGAAATCGCCGAACTTCTTCGACCGATTTTCCCGACGCGTGCTCATCGACGCCGTAGCCTTCGCTCGCTAACCGCTGCCAGTGCTGCGGCCAGCCCCAAAGGACACGGTCCAGCCGCAGAACCGCGTGAAACTGAGGATGATTCTGGCCGCCGCTCATCCAAACCGGCCGCTCCTCGGGATCGAGTGGATCGTTGGTCATCACCACATCGGACACGCCAGCCACTTGCAACACTTTTCCAACGTGCGTCTCAATCGACTGCGCGGCAAAGAACCGCCGGGCCTTCTGTAATCCCGAGGCTTCCGTAGGCAGGCCAAAAGCGTTCAAAACCGCAATGACGCCCCGCGTCGACTCCGAAATCGGGTCATTTTCAACGAAGAGCGCTTTCCAGATGGCGTCGGAGCGCTCGGTTTTCGACAGGTTCCAGTAGTTCTCAGGTGTGATGTCAGAGCTGCGGAAGAATTCCGCTTCGAGGTAGTGATAGGTCAAGAGCTCGTCGATTCCCCACAAGCCAATTTTTCCAAAAGTCGGCGAAAATAAATGCGTGTGAATATCAATGACCTGGGTGGACGCCAGCACATCCTGCACTTCTCCCGGGATCTGCTCGGGCTTCAACTGCCGGGTTGAAGGTGAGCCATCCTTGCGGTTTGGCGTTTTGACGGAAGCGGTTGCCATCGGGACCTGCGCTCAGGCTAGGTAGAGGGTCCTCTTATCTCTCGCATTTCTTCCCAAGAACAAGAAGCCACCATGAGGCAAGGCCGAGCATCGTCAGAAATGCAGGAATTCAGTATAAAAAGTCACAAAACGAAAAGGAACTATAGAAGGCGGCCCCAGGAGTGTCAAACCGAAAAATCTGAACTAAGCTTTCAGTCCTCCTTAACGTCCAGCACAAGTCCCGCTGGCCATTTTCATCCACATCGGACCTAAACGGTGGCTTTAAGAACTCTCAACACCTGGATTGGCCATCTTGGATTACCATTGGCAGGCTGACAAGATGGACATTCGCGGCTTTGCTGCGTCGGGCTCCGTTTGGAAGGGGAACGCGCCTGCGCGGCATGCCCATCCTAGGCTTCTGGGAGGTTGTATGTGCGCTTTAATTGCTTCGCGTCGCGACTTTTTGAAAATTACAGGCGCTGGAGTTGCTGGAACGGCGCTGACATCGGCCGCACCAGGCTACTTGCCGATTCTCGGTGCGAACGACCGGGTCCGGGTAGCCGTATGCGGCGTGCGGGGCCGCGGCAACGATCACATTCGCGGCTTCGCGCGAGTTCCCGGCACGGAGATTGCCGCGCTGTGCGATGTCGATGAAAACGTATTAAACCAGCGGCTCGGCGAAGTCGAAAAGCGAGGGTTGCCAAAGCCCAAGTCCTACATCGATGTACGCAAACTGCTCGAAGACAAAGATATCGACGCGATCTCGATTGCCACCCCCAATCATTGGCACGCGCTGATGGCCATCTGGGCTTGCCAAGCGGGGAAAGATGTCTACGTCGAAAAGCCGTGCTCGCACAACTGGTTTGAGGGGCGGCAACTGGTGCGGGCGGTGAAGAAGTACAACCGCATTTGCCAACACGGAAGCCAATCGCGCTCGAATCCGGGAATGATCGAAGCCGTTCGTCATCTGAGTGACGGCACGATCGGCGATGTCTACCTGGCGCGCGCGCTTTGCTACAAGTGGCGGCCATCGATCGGGCACGCTCCCGAAGAACCCGTTCCAGCCGGAGTGCATTATGACTTGTGGACCGGCCCCGCGCCGATGAAGCCGTTTACGAAGAATCGCTTTCACTACAACTGGCACTGGATCTGGGACACCGGAAACGGTGAGGTCGGCAATCAGGCCATCCACGAAATTGATATTGCGCGCTGGGGATTGGGAGTGGGATTCCCGGTGCACGTGTCGGCCATGGGTGGACACTTCATGTTTCAGGACGACCAGGAGACGCCGAATACACTGCATGCGACGTTTTGTTTCGAGCCCGATGGCAAGCGCAAGATGCTGGAGCTCGAAGTGCGGCACTGGATCACCAACCACGAGGCGGAGATTGGCACCGGAGCATACGGGGCCGGAGGAGTGCCGGCCGCAGGGTTGAATGTGGCCGCAAATAAGAAGCCTAACGAAAAGCAACAATCCTTGGGGCCAAAAGACGCGAAGACCAACACCATCGGCAACATTTTCTACGGATCCAAAGGCTACCTCGCTGCCGATGGATACGACTGTTACAAAACGTGGTTAACCGATGAATGCGTGCCGGGGCCGTCCAGCAAGGGAGCGGGCGATCACTACGCGAACTTCGTTGATTGTGTGCGCAGCCGCCGCGCCGAGGACATTCATTCGCCGATTGAAGAAGCTCATGTCTCCACAACACTGGTGCATTTGGCGAATACTTCATACCGGCTGGGACGCGCTTTGCGGTTCGATCCCGCGCAGGAGTCGGTTATTGGGGATGAGGAGGCGAATCGTCTGCTGCGTGGCTCTTATCGCGCGCCTTATGTTGTGCCGGAAGAAATTTGAACTGGGGAAGGACCACGGCAGATGATGCGCATCAGTCTCGGTGCAGGACTCTTTCTTCTCGGCGCAGTGCTGCTAACGTCTTTCGTCTCTGCTAACCCTCAGATTCATGACCGCGTCTCCGTCACGGTTAACGAAGAGCAGCGGCACGTGGATATTTCCATCGACGGACAACCGTTCACGTCGTACCTTTGGCCAGAAAGGCTGGCAAAACCGGTCCTCTATCCGTTGCGCACCGCCAAAGGCACGATCATCACCCGCGGCTATCCGCTCGAACCGCGCCCTGGTGAGCGCGCCGACCATCCGCACCACGTTGGGCTGTGGCTCAACTACGAGAGCGTCAACGGAATTGATTTCTGGAACAATTCGGAAGCTATCAAGCCGCAAGACGCTCCGAAAATGGGGACCATCCGGCACCAGTCCATCGTCAGCGCGAAAGGCGGCGCCGACCAGGGTGAGCTGGAGGTGGAAGCTGATTGGCGCACGTACGACAAGAGAGTCTTATTGAAGGAGCATACGCGCTACGTGTTTCGCGGCGGGCCGAATTTTCGCAGCGTAGATCGCATCACCACGTTGCGCGCCTTGGAGGAGAAGGTGGTTTTCGCAGACGCCAAGGACGGAATGCTCGGCTTGCGCGTGGTTCGCGCGCTGGAAATGCCGTCGGACAAACCGGAGGTGTTCACTGACCTGAGCGGGCGAGCCACGACGGTGGCCAAGCTCGACAACGCGGGGGTGAACGGAGTCTATCTGACCAGCGAAGGAAAGAAAGGCGAAGCGGCCTGGGGAACTCGCGGGCGCTGGTGCAATCTGAGCGGGAAGATCGGAGACGAGCCGGTTACGATTTCGATTTTCGACCACCCTTCCAATCCCGGCTTTCCTACGTATTGGCACGCACGCGGATATGGCTTGTTCGCCGCCAACCCGCTCGGAGAAAAAGTCTTCAGCAATGGGGAGGAAGAATTGAACCTCACATTGGCTCCCAATCAGAGTGTTACGTTCCGCTACCGTATCCTGATTTCCTCCGAAATTGCCAGGCCAGAAACCACCGAGGCCGTCTACAAAGCCTTTGGCGCTCTGTATCACTAAGTGCTTTAATGCATTCATTCGGATGACTCTTCACCTGGGACTGATTGGCGGCGGCAACATCTCGGAAACGCACGCGCGCGCTGCGCGCGCTATCCCTGGCGTCGAAATTAGCGCAATTTACGGAACGAATGCTGGAAAAGTAGAGCGGCTCTGCCGCGAGCACGGTGGCACGCCCTATCGAGAGTTCCCTGCTTTTCTGGCGCACCGCCCCATGGACTTGGTCATGATTGGCAGCCCTTCGGGCCTGCACGCCACCCAAGGCATCGCCGCTGCAAAACAGGGTCTGCATGTTCTCGCGGAAAAGCCCATCGACGTCAGCACCAGCAAGGCCGACGAACTTATTGAAGCAGCGCGACAATCGGGAGTGAAGCTAGGCGTGATTTTTCAAGACCGGATGAAGCCGCACATCCGCCAACTGAAGAATTGGATCGATCGCGGCCAGTTGGGGAAGATTTTGCTGGTGGACGCGCGCGTGAAATGGTATCGGCCACCCGAGTACTATGCGAATTCGCGTTGGCGCGGCACGCTGGCACTGGACGGCGGCGGCGCGCTGATCAATCAAGGCATTCACACGGTTGATCTGCTGCTCTGGCTGCTCGGAGACGTTTCTCGCGTGCAGGCGCTGACGGCCACCGAGTTCCATAAGATTGAAGCGGAAGACACGGCCGCGGCTCTGCTTGAGTTTGCAAGCGGCGCGCTCGGCGTTTTTCATGCCACTACGGCTGCTTATCCTGGTTACCCGCGCCGCGTCGAGATTTCCGGCACCGAAGGCACGGTCATCCTCGAACACGACCAGATCGTCGCCGTTGACCTGCGCAAAGCGCCTGACGAAGACGCCGGAATTGTTCGGCGGGACGAAAATCAAAGCTCCTCTTCGGCAGTGGTCAGCGATTTTCGTGGCCATCAAGCGGTCATTGAAGACTTTCTTTGCGCCATTGCGAAAAACACCAGGCCCGCTTGCGACGGCCGCGAAGGACGTCGCAGCCTCGATCTCGTCGAAGCTATCTATCGCGCGGCACGAAGCCCACACCGAGCTGCCAACGTTTAAGGGAAACGACCGCTTGTCCTGAAAGCAAAAATCGGAACCTTCTTCACAGATGAAGGACAGTTCCCCGAACCACAAATTCCGTAGGCAAAATTCGGTGACTGAAGGCCATTTGGGGATGGTGCAGGCGCTCGAGAAGCATCTTCATGCAGGTCTCGCCAATCTCTTCTTTATGGACGCGGACCGTGGAGAGTGGCGGATCCATCAGGACGGCTTCTTCGCGGTCGTCGAAACCAACCAAGCTGATTTCTTCCGGCACTTTGACTCCCTGCCGCCGCAACGACAGCCAAAGCGCATAGGCCGTTTCGTCATTGCCCGTTACCACTGCTGTAGGTCGCGGCTGCCGCGATAAGATTCGAAGCGCGCTCTTCCGGCCGAAATCCACAAAACCGTCAGGATTTTGCGGCAGGATGGAGATGGACTTCAGCTTGCTCTCCCTTATAGCCCGCCGGTACCCATCGAATCGGCGCTGAATCCAGGGATAAGAAGTGTCTCCCGCAAAACCAATCAGCCTGTGTCCCTGCTCGATGAGATAGCGCGTGGCCTGGAGCGTTCCGTTAAAGTCGTCAAATCCTACTTGATCGTAGTGCTGTTCTCCATCCGTTCCCACGACATTATTGCTGAAAGCAACGAAAGGCATGTGGATGGATTCGATTCTGCGGAGGAGGTTTGGATAAATCGTACCTGCCAGGATGATGCCGTCAATCAAGCCATGCTCCTGAAGAACAGGAGGCAGATCGATTTTCTCGGCCGGCACTCGTGGAGAATAGTGCAGCACGGCAAACAGCACATGGTGTTTCAGGCTGCTGGCGTAGGACTCCACGCCCTGCAAAATGCGAGCGTGAAAAGGGTGAAGAAAATCGCGGTTGCTCAAGAGAAAGCAAACAATTTCCGAGCGGCGCTTGAGAATGCGGCGGGCTTGGGCGTTGGGACGGAAGCCCAAGCGGCGAATCGCTTCCAGAACGCGGGCGCGCGTTTCCCGGCTTACCTGAGAACTGGAATTCAGCACGCGCGAAATCGTTCCTATGCCCACGCCAGCGGCCCGCGCGACATCTCGAATCGTAGTCTTTTGTGGAACTGCTTCCACGGAGGCGCTGGCTTCTCGCGGTTTTCGCATCTTTCCTCGACTTAGTGGAAACGCCTGCCACACCCAATGCTCGCAAGTGTAGCACACCCTATGGAGGATAAGCGCCTGCGGCATCGCTTCGGACCCGGCTGCCAGGCCAGCCCCCGGGCGGAACTCCCATCTTGTTAGGTGGTCCGGTCTTGTCAAGCGGAAAATCCGAGGTGAGACTGCAACACGGAATCGGTGAATTAGCTGAACTGTTTTAGAATGTGCGCGTTATGGGCCGACCAGGCACATTTGCCTCTAGGGCCCGCTGGCGGCCCGCGCAAACGGAGTGCAGGCGCGATTTGGATTTTCATCGAAGGCCAAGATCCTCCGCCATTTTCAAGCGAGGGAGCAGAAGCAACCTAAAAGCTTAGACGCAGGCAATCGCGCAGGCCATACAGGCGCTTTGGGATGCAAGAAATCGATGACCGGAATTTACTTTTGAATTTCTGACTTGACAGGGGCCTGCGGCAAAGCTAAGGTGTGGAACCAGTTCCATGAAAATCAGCTCTTCTTACGTACGGACTAAGAAATTCGGCAAAAGCAGGGGTGTGGTCATGAGTCCAACAAACAGTCCGCGGTTCGCATCGCCTGCCGCCCGCGGCCTGGCTAAAGTATGGCGGCTCAGTCTGGCCATGCTGCTCGGAATCATCGTTTCGGCGGCCTCTCGGCCGGTACGGGGTCAAGCGGTCAACGCGACTCTGCTCGGAACGGTGACAGACTCGAGTGGCGCCGCCGTAGCCGGCGCGAAAATCACCATCACCGAAGTCAAGACCGGAATCGTTCACTCGGCCACCACCAACGATAGCGGGAATTATGAAGTGCCCGACCTGCCTCCCGGCCTGTATGAGGTCGTGGCGGAAAAACAGGGATTCAAGAAAGAGGTGCACAAGGATATAGAGGTTCTGGTGAACACGGATACGCGCGTAAACCTTGTCCTGGAAATAGGCACGGAACAGGAAACCGTGGTGGTTACTGCCGAAATTCCCATGCTGCAGACCGACCGGGCGGACGTTGGGGCCAAGCTGGAGTCCAAGCAGGTAACCGACTTGCCTCTCGGTAACAACCGCAATTTCCAGAATCTGGTGAACCTGGTTCCAGGCGCAACGCGCGCGCATCGTGTGCATTCCGAATTCTTCAATTCGCAGGACAGCTTGTCGACGGAAGTGAACGGGCAGGCGCGCTTGTTCAACAATTTGCAGATCGAGGGCGTGGACGACAATGAGCGTACAGGGCTACTGCAAATCTATATTCCGCCAGCCGAGGCAATCCAGACCGTGGACGTAAGCACGAGCAACTATACGGCGGAGTTCGGACGCGCGGGCGGCGCCGTCACCAACGTCATTTTGAAATCGGGCACGAATGATTTTCACGGCGCGGCTTATGAGTTCAACCGCATCAGCGCTCTGGCCGCCGTGCCTTTCTTTCAGAACACCAGCGTCACGCCGAAGGCCTCGACGACTTATAATTACTACGGCGGAAACCTCGGCGGCCGCATCCTGCGAAACAAACTTTTCTTTTTCGGGGATATTCTGCGAATCGACGACTCCCGCGGCAAATTCGACAGTCTGTCGCTGCCTACGGACGCCTTCCGCGGCGGAAATCTCCAATCCGTCGCGCCCGCTGGTTGCGTAGCGAACAACGTGGGCTGCACCATCTTCGATCCCTACCAAACTACCGACGCTACGCACTCGACCTTGGTTTTGGACGCCAGCGGAAACCCCATTCCGGTAGCGCCTGCAAGTCGAACCCCGTTTCCGAACAACATCATCCCAGCCAGCCGCATCACCCAATTGGCTCAGAAGATTCTCGCGCTGGTTCCGCACACCAACGTTCCCGGTTCGGGCCTGGTCAGCAATTATCAGCAGACGACGCGCTTTCTGAAAAACACCACAGCCTTCGACAGCAAATTTGACTTCAGCCGCAGGGACAATGACCGCTACGCCTTCCGCTTCAGCCGGGCTGTGCAGAGCCTCACCGATCAGCCCATTTTCGGGTTAGCAGGAGGGCCCAAGGGTGGGGGTTTCCAAGGCACCGGCGAGCAACACGTTCAGAGCGGAGCGCTCAATCACACGCATGCCTTCTCTCCCCGTTTGCTTGCGGAGACACGCGTAGGCGTGAGCCACTACCGAAATATTGCGCATAACTCAGACTACGGCACGAACGCCTCAGAGGCTCTGGGCATCCAAGGCGTCAATCTGGATCCTTTCACCAGCGGTTTGACTGCGATTGATTTTCAGAGCACATTCTCAAGCCCGATGATTGGCTACTCGGCCTCCTTGCCCTGGGACCGCGGCGAGACCAATATCAACGCCGTTACCAACTGGACGAAGATTCACAGAAATCACACCTTCAAGTGGGGCGTGGACTTCCGAAGGTTGCGCGACGACTTAGTGCAAGCGCAGACCTTCGGGCCCCGCGGAGTTTTCCGCTTTGGCACCAGCACTACGTCCACTCCGACATCTGCAACATCGCGCGGGAACAATTTCGCTGCTTTTCTGCTCGATGCACCCTCAGAGGTGGGGCGCGACGTTTCGGTAATCTCGGGCTCGTGGCGAGAGTCGGAACTTTTCAGCTACGGGCAGGATAAATGGCAACCGACCTCCAGGCTCACACTGGATATCGGATTAAGGTGGGAGATCTATTTCCCGCCGATGCCCGCGCACGATGGCGGCTATTCCAATTTCGATCCCACCAACAATACGTTGGTCCTTGCGGGAATTGGCGGTAACCCGCTGAACCTCGGTCGTAACACCTACTACCATTATTTTGCGCCGCGCTTCGGATTGGCCTACCGCTTCACGGACAAATTTGTCTTGCGCGGAGGTTTCGGCATCAGCTACGAGCCTTTCCCCAATAACGCGTACGCTTGGAATTACCCAGTACGCCAAGCCAATGGCACTAACCAACTAAGCGCGGGTGCTCTGCCAACGTGGCCCAGCGGTCAGATCGCAACAATAAGTCTTGGATTTCCGGCACCAGCCCCAGCGGCCGTGCCGAGTAACGGAATCGTGTCAGGCGTATGCCAAGTCCCGCCTGTGCCGGGTGTCGCCTGCATTGGCCTGAATTCCAATTATAACGTGATCGACAAGAACTTTACGCAGCCTTACGTCGAATCCTGGAATCTTGCCGTGGAACGCGCGCTGCCGAAGAATTTCGTACTGGACGTAGCTTATGTGGGCAATCGCGGCGTGGACATCCCCATGGAATATGATTTGAATGCCGCGGTGGCGTACGGACCATTCGACTTCACCAAGAATCCCCCAAAACCTCTGAGCAATTGTGGGGTGAGACCATTATGCGCCTTATACAACAGGACGGCCTCCACCGGCTTTCTATTCAAGCCGACCAGTTCGAATTACCACGCCTTGCAGACGAAGTTTAATCACCGGACAGGCATGGGGCTGTCGCTAACTACGTCCTACACCTTCGCAAAAGCCTTGGCATACAGATCGGACGTGGGGGATGGAGGCGGGAATGACAGCGGCAGTCCGTCGTTTGTTATAAATTTCCAACGCAACTATATGCAGCTCAGCAACAGCCGCAGGCACACTTTTGTGCAAAGCGTGGTTTATGAGTTGCCGTTCGGAAAGGGCAAGCCCCTGTTGCATTCTGGCTGGGCGAACTGGGTCGCCGGCGGCTGGCAGGTGAGCACAGTTATGACCATCATGAGCGGTAGGCCATTGGACTTTAGCGCTAGCGGAACGGGACTCAACGCACCGGGAACCCGTCAGACTCCGAATCAGGCGGGCCCCTTCCACGTTCTCGGCGGCATTGGACCCACCCAGCTGTGGTTCGACATCTCGGCATTCAGCACCGTCAACACGGTGCAGACTGCGGGAAACATGAGCCGATACAAGTTCGCCGGTCCGCGCTATTTCAACCTAGATTCTGCACTGTTCAAGAGATTTCCCGTAAGAGAGCGCATTGGCCTGGAGTTTCGCGCGGAAGCATTCGGCGTAACCAACACTCCGATATTCGATCAGCCAAGTGGGAACGCGAGCGATCCCGCCAATTTTGGCCACATTACTGGCACGATTGGCGGCAACCGAACTGTGGAACTGGGGGCCAAGCTGACGTTCTAGTTGATGCGAGAACCGGCGCTGCCCCGCCGGACCACACTAAAAGCCATGGGGCAGCATCAGTGGAGAACTAGAGATGCAAAATCGCATGCGGCGTCGAGACTTCCTGCTGGGGACAGGAGCAGCAGCGGCCGCAACTGTCGTCCCGTCGCTTGCCTGGGAATCCCTGCGTGCGGCGGAATTGCTCTATCCGCCCGTGGATTTGTCCTATTTCGACACGCCGATTTCGCCCGCGCCAGGCGAGATTCATTTCGGGTATGCGTCCATCACGTGGAACGGAAACGACCGCCAGGCGATCGAAGACATTGCCTCCCTGGGGTTTTCTGGCATTCAATTGCGCGCCAACGCCATCAAGGAATTCACGAGCCCGGCGGCATTACGAGACCTGCTCGAAAAACATCATTTGAAGATGGTTGCGCTTTCCAGCGGCGGTGTACGCATTGAGCCCGCCGTCGAGGCCGAGGAAATCACGAAGCACACCGACCATGCGCAGTTTGTGCATGATGCCGGAGGGCTCTATCTACAAGTCACCGACGAGCGTCCCAAGGATCGCGCCGTCACGCCGGCAGACTACGAGCGATTGGGCAAGCTGATCACAAAAATTGGACAGCGGACGGCCGATCTGGGAGTTTCGCTCGGGTACCACAACCACATGGGCACGCTGGGGCAAAGCCCGGAAGAAGTAGATCAAATCCTGCAAGCCGCGGACCCGCGCTACGCCAAGTTCGAGCTCGACGTGGCGCATTATTTCCAGGGTGGCGGCGATCCCGCCAAAGCCATCGGGAAATACGCCGACCGGCTGCTGTTTTTGCATATTAAAGACGTGGAATCGGTGACCGCCGGTGAGAACGCCAAGCGCCCCTATCGTTTTGTCGAACTAGGCCGCGGCCGTGTCGACCTCCCCGCCGTGTTCGCTGCTCTGCAAAAAGTGAGCTTCCGCGGCTGGGCCGTCGTCGAACTGGACGCTGTGCCGGACAAGGCCCGCACACCCAAAGAGTGCGGAGAGATCAGCAAAAAATATCTGGAAGAGAAGCTTGGGGTGACGGTATGAAGTCGTCGTTTCGAGTCGCCGTCATCAACGATGAAATCACGCAGGACTTTGGCAGGGCTTGCGAAATAGCAGCAAAAGAATTCGCCATGGATTGGATTGAGCTCCGGGGCATGTGGAATAAAAACATCCTGAAACTGGATGCGAAAGAAATTGAGGAAGCGCGGCGCATCCTGGAAAAGAACAAGTTGCGCGTCACCGATATTGCCAGTCCTCTCTTCAAAGTGGATTGGAAAGGCGCACCGACATCGAAATACAGCCCCAAAGGCGACCAATTCAACGCCGACTTCACCTTCGATCAACAAGGGGAGGTGCTCGAGCGCAGCATCGAATTAGCCAAGGCGTTCAACACGGATCGCGTGCGCTGCTTTGACTTTTGGCGGTTGGATGACCAAGGGCCGTATCGCGCGGCCATCAATGAAAAGTTGCTGGACGCGGCCAACAGGGCGGGCCAAAAGGGAGTGCTGCTGGTCTTGGAAAACGAACCTTCGTGCAACACCGCCACGGGCGCAGAAGCCGCCAAAGTTCTCAGCGCCGTGCAATCACCGCACCTGATGTTGAATTGGGATCCCGGAAACGCTTCGGAGCGCGGTGAGATGCCCTACCCTGATGGCTACAACTTGCTGCCAAGGGACCGCATCGGCCATTGCCATTGCAAGGACTCGGTGAAAAAGCCGGACGGCAAGTATGCTTGGGCGCCGATGGGTGGCGGCGGCATCGATTGGGTCGGCCAATTCAAAGCGCTGAAGAGCGACGGATACCTCTTTGCCGTCAGCCTGGAAACCCACTGGCGCGGCGCGGGCACTCCCGAAGAATCGACGCGCCAGAGCTGGGCGGGAATGAAGAAAGAATTGCAAGAAGCCGGCGCGCTATAACCTTCCCGCCGCACACCGACTTGCGAGTCGTTGCGCGTAACCCGCGTTGAACTCGGACTTCGAAAACCCGACCGCGATGATGATGGTGAAGAGCTCAGAAATAACACGCCGGGATTTCCTTCAAGGAGCTGCCATGGTCTTGGCAGCGTTGCCGGTGGCACTGCGTGCTGCAAGCGGGCGCCTGCCAATGGGCTTTTCCACGCTTGGCTGCCCGGCGTGGAGCTGGCTCAAAGTTCTCGACTTCGCGCAGCAAAACGGTTTTGCAGCGGTCGAGCTTCGCGGCCTGCTAGGAACGATGGACCTCCCCTCGCGGGCCGAATTTAGCGACAGACAGATCGCACAATCCAGGAAAGAAAGTGCAGATCGCGGCCTGCGCATTTCCTGCGTCAGCAGTTCCGCGAACATGCATGACACCGGCCCAGAACACGAGAAACAACTCGCCGATGCGCGGCGGTTTATCGATTTGGCTTCGCGGCTGGGCGCGCCATACGTGCGCGTTTTCGGAAATAAATTGGTTGGGCCCCGT
>Ga0209156_10000356_pt1 | contig 38177 bp, 33 predicted proteins | sample GraSoiAngelo_124_FD_185881 | JGI IMG/M metagenome (GOLD analysis project Ga0209156, IMG submission 185881) | Grasslands soil microbial communities from the Angelo Coastal Reserve, California, USA - 14_0927_05_20cm (SPAdes) (version 2) | ecosystem: Environmental > Terrestrial > Soil > Grasslands... | reverse complement strand
GGTGTGTCGCTGGTGGAGCGGACCCTGACGGCGATTCCCGGGCTCGAGCAGCTGCAGGTCGTGCAGCCTTCGCTGGATGACATCGTGCTGAAGGTCGTGCGCGCACCCGACTTCAGCGCGGCGACCGAGCAGGCGCTGCTGAGCGAGTTTCGCACGGTATTCGGCCCCGGGATCAACATCCGCGCGGAGTACGTGGCGCACATCCCGCAGGAACGCTCGGGCAAATACCGCTTTTCGATCTGCCGCATCTGACATGCCCGGCAGTTCCGCAGGCGATCTCGTGTCGGTGGTCATCGCCACCTATAACATGGGGCGCTACCTCCCCCAGGCCGTGCAGTCGGTGCTGGGGCAGTCGTACGCAAACCTGGACCTGCAGATCGTCGACGACGGCTCGACGGACGATACGCCCTCTATCCTCAGGCGCTGGGACGGCCATCCGCGTGTACGCACCTATTCACAGGCCAATGCGGGCAAGGCGCGCGCCATGAATCAGGGCGTGGCGCTGAGCGGCGGATCCTTCATCGCGTTCCTCGACGCTGACGACGTCTGGTTCCCCGAGAAGCTCTCGCGGCAGATGCCATTATTCGCCGCTCGATCCGAGGTCGGAGTGGTGTACTCGGACTACGAGCGCATGGACGGCGAGGGGGCGCCGCTGCCGAAAGGCCCGACGCACCTGCACCGCGGCAGGGTCAGCGGTCCCCTGTTGATCGAGAACTTCGTGCCCTACTCGACGGGGGTTGTGCGGCGCGCGTGTTTCGAGCGCATCGGCGGCTTCGATGAGACGCTCCGTATGGGCCTCGACTATGACCTGTGGCTGCGCCTGTCGGCGCACTGCCAGTTCGACTTCATCCCCGCACCGACCGCGCGCTATCGCATCTGGGCCGGTCAGATGTCGAAGAACCACCGCCAGCGTTACCAGTCGGGCATCCGCAGCATGCAGAATTTCCTGGAACGCAACCCGGGCGCGGTTGACCAGGCGCTGGTGCGCAGTGCCTGGGCACACACCTACACCGGACGCGGCAACGTCATGCTGTGGCGGGAAAAGGATCGGCGCGCCGCATTGCGGGACTACCTGCGCGCGCTGTCCTTTCGTCCCGCCTACTGGCCCGCCTGGCGCGCCATGCTGCGCTCGCTCGTCACGACACGCGCGCCGTGACGGGAGCCCCCCGAGGCTCAGGTCGTGACCCCATGCGGATCCTGCATCTCATACACAGCGAGGGCGTCTACGGGGCGGAACTCATTCTGTTGTATCTGGCTCGCGAGCAGCAGCGGCGCGGGCACGAGCCCCTGGTGGGCAGCATTCGCGACCCCCGCACGGACCAGACCCCATTCGAGGCGCTGGCACAGTCCTGGGGTTTGCCCGTAGTACGCATTCGCATCGCGCCCCGCCCGACACCGGCAGTGGTGCGCTCGCTGCTGCGCACGGTGCGCGAGGTTGCACCGGATGTGCTGCACTCGCATGGCTACAAACCGAACATCCTGCTGGGACCTCTGCCGCGGCGGCTGCGCGGCCCGATGATCGCGACGCTTCACGGCTGGACAGCTGCCCGCACGTTCAGCGCGTTGTGGCTCTACGAGCGCCTCGAGCGGCTGTCGCTGCGCAGAATCGACTCGGTGGTGGTGGTTGCGCGCTGCATGCTGGAGCTCGCCGCGCTCCAGAGTGTGCTCCCTGCACGGCGGCAGGTGATCGAGAATGGGATCCCGCCGCGGGACGTGCGGCTCGCCGACCTCGCCGCCCGTGGTGTCGCGCCTCTGCCGGGTGAGCTGGTCGAATTCACCGCCCGTCAACCGACGCTGGTCGCGATCGGCCGCTTGTCACCTGAGAAGCGGTTCACGCTGCTGCTGGAGGCGTTTGCGCGCGCGCGCGCGCAGAGCGGCGGTGGCCACCAGCTGCTGATCGTCGGCGAGGGGCCCGAGCACCGGGTTCTTGCGGACCGCATCGCCGTGCTGCGTCTGGCCGGAATCGTGCGACTCGCGGGTTACCTGGAGGGTGCGGATCGACTGCTGGCCCGGGCAGCCGGGTTTGTGATCAGCTCTAGCCGCGAAGGCTTGCCGCTCGCGCTGCTCGAGGCCATGCAGTGGCGCGTGCCGATTCTCGCCGCCGCCGTCGGCGCGATTCCGGAGCTCCTCGATGAGGGGCGGCGCGGACGGCTCGTCGCACCAGACGATCTGGCTGCGCTCACGTACGGACTGCAAAGCCTGATGGCGGGGGACTGCAGCTCGGGCGAGGCAATCGCCTCGGCCTGGCAGGCGGTGTCAGCGCGTTACACGAGCGCTCGCATGGCGGAGGAATACCTCGCGGCGTACGCGGCGATACGGGCAGACTGAAAAGGAGCGCGCCAGGGGCGGCCATTGTCGCCGTGACATAATCACCGCATGAGAAGCACGAGGATCCAGCGAGGGGTGCAATTGCTCCAGGAGCCGGGGGCGCGAAACGCGGCGTTCTACCTGTTCTGCGTGTTTCTCGGCAGCTACTTCCTGCACCTCACCGCGCGTGTGCAGGTGCTCGGCACGATGCACTTCGATCTTCTGCTCGCAGCTGCGACGGCGCTGGCGATCGCCCTGGGAGGGCGACGGAGCACGTCGGGTTCGTCCGCGGGAATGGATCCGGTCGCCAAGCGGCTGTGGATTCTGGTCGGATATATTCTCGTGACCATTCCGTTCGTGGAATGGCCCGGCAGCGTACTGCACAACCTCGAACCGTACGCCAAGTCCCTGTGTTTCTTCTTCTTCGTCGTCGCGACCGTGGACACGACGCGCAAGCTCAGGGTGCTGCTGATAGTGTATGTGGCGACCCAGCTATGGCGGGTGCTCGAGCCTCTTTACATGCATGTGGCGTCCGGCTATTGGGGCTCGGCCACCTCGCTCGGCCACTGGGAGTCCATGGATCGGCTCGCCGGCTCGCCCTATGACATCATCAACCCGAACGGACTCGGCTTCGTCATTATAATGACCCTGCCGCTGCTGCATTTTCTGGTCAAACCGGACACGACAGCGAGGCGGTTCCTGTGGGGCGCTGTGGCCTGCGCGATGAGCTACGCGCTCGTGCTGAGCGCCTCGCGCTCCGGATTCCTGGCATTCGTATTCCTGTCCCTGTTCGTCATCTGGCGCAGCAAGTACCGCGCGCCCCTGCTGGCGGCGGCGGCGGTTGGCGCTGTCCTCGCTTTCACGCTCATGACGGATCTGCAGCGGGGGCGATACCTCTCTATCGTCTCGCACAATGCGCCGGGTGCCGCAACCGCCGAAGCCCGGATCAGCGGCGTCATTGGAGACTTCGAGGTCTCCCTGCGGCGCCCGCTGTTCGGACATGGACTCGGGAGTTCCCGCGAGGCGAATGTCCACTTCCGCGGCGAGGATCTGCCGTCCCACGACCTGTATACGGAGGCCGCGGAGGAGCTGGGTTACGTCGGGCTCGCGCTGTTGTTGTCCTTGATCTGGAGTTTCGTGCGGGCGTGTCAAAGGGCGCGGCAAATTGTAAACGCCACGCCTGGCACGGACGAGCGCTTGAGGTTTCTGCACGGCGTAGCGGACTCGCTGCTGGTGGTGGTTGCAGTTGATCTGTTCTTCAGCCTCGCCTCCTTCGGCCTCTCGGAACCGTACTGGTACTTCGTCGGCGGGTTGTCGGTGGTGACGGCGCGGCTCGCCGTCAAAGTGGCGCCGCCCGCGGTGAACGATGGCTCGGGTGGAGGTCAGAAGTTTGCGGTGCGCAAGAGCCGCGTGCGCCGGCCCGCGGGAGTGCTGCCAGCACGCGCGGCACCAGGTGTGGGCAGTCGTTAGCCGCGAGGGTTTATGTGCGGAATCTGCGGTTTCGTCTCATTCGCGGGCTGGTCGCCGGCCATGCTTCAGGCGATGAACGAGGTCATCTTCCGCCGTGGTCCGGACGGCGAGGGGTCGCTCCACTCGGGCACGGTGGGGCTTGCCATGAGGCGCCTCGCAATTATCGACGTGGCGGGCGGTGCGCAGCCCGTTTACAACGAAGATCGTTCGGTCGCGGTCGTGTTCAACGGTGAGATCTACAACTACCGCAGTCTGCGCGAGGGGCTGCGCGCACGGGGTCATGAGTTCCGCAGCAACTCGGATACCGAGGTGCTGGTTCATCTTTACGAAGAGCGTGGCGCCGACCTGGTGCGCGAACTCGAGGGTATGTTCGCGTTCGCGCTGTGGGATTCGAGGAAGGAAGCGCTGCTGCTCGCGCGCGATCGCCTGGGAATCAAACCGCTGTTCATCGCGCAGCTTGCCGGCGGGGTGCTGTTCGGATCGGAGATCAAGTCGCTCCTGACGACCGGTCTGGTGAGCCGCGAGCTCGACCGGCAGGCGCTGGATCAATTCCTGACGTATACCTTCATTCCGGCGCCCCGGACTATCTATCGGGCGATCACGAAGATTCCACCCGGCACGACCGTCACTATCGGGCCCAGGGGAGAAGCGAGCGCACGCTGCTACTGGGAGGTGCCCGATCCGCAGGTCGTGCAGCGAACACCGGCCGAGTGGGCCGAGCGCGTGGAAGCGGGGTTGCTGCGGGCCGTCGAATCGCACCTGGTGAGCGACGTTCCGGTGGGAGCCTTTCTGTCCGGCGGCGTCGACAGCGGACTCATGGTCGCGATGATGGCCGCCGCCACCGAGCGACCGGTCGAGACGTTTACGGTGGGATTTGCGGAGGCTGGTTCGTCATTCATGGACGAACGTGTCTACGCACGCATGATTGCGCAGCGCTATCGTCTCAACCACCACGAGATCAATGTCGAACCCCGCGTCACGGACATCATCCAGCACATCGTGGCAGCGTTCGATGAGCCATTTGCCGACGATTCAGTGATTCCAAGCTATTACGTCAGTCAGGCGGCAGCCCGCTTCGTCAAGGTAGCGTTGACCGGCCTTGGCGGTGATGAGCTCTTCGGCGGCTACCGGCGCCACCTCGGCCTGCGGCTCGGGGACGCGTACGCTGGGGCGCCGCGATGGCTGCGCGAACGTGTCGTCGATCCGCTCATCCGCAGGCTTCCGGAGCCACGGACCTCGAGCGACCTGGTTGATCATCTGAAGAGATTCTCACGCGCCTCGTCCGCCCCGCCGTCCGGCCGTTACCAGGACTCGATGAGCACCTTGCCGGCAACGGAGCGGGCGCGGCTCTACTCGCGCGACGCGCTCTCGCAGGTGGACCTTGCCGCCACCGCCGCGACTTTGACGGACACCTTCGACGGCTTTCGCAATGGGACGAGTGTCGATCGCGCGCTCAAGACCGATCTACGCTGGTACCTGGCGGACGACATTCTCACTCTCACCGACCGGCTGAGCATGTGGCACTCGCTGGAACTGCGTGTGCCGTATCTCGATCATCGCTTCGTGGAGGAAGTGATGAGTATTCCGGCGAATCTCAAGCTTCGTGGCCTCAATCAGAAGCGCATCCTGAAACGGGTCGCGGCGAAGTGGCTGCCGGCGCCGGTCATCAATCATCGCAAGCAGGGATTTGAGGCCCCGATGGGACGCTGGCTGCGCGGCCCGCTCCAGGCACTCATGCAGGACACGCTCGCCGCAGGTTGCATCGCCGAGGCGGGAATATTCGATGCGGCGCAGATCGCACGGCTGCAAAGCGAGCATCTCTCGGGCGCGCGCAAGCACAGCAAGGTGTTGTTCTCGCTGCTGATGTTGCAACTGTGGTTCGCGAGGCAGCGCGAGGCCGTGGCGCCGGCGGCGGGGCAGCCTCGGCCGGCCGCGACCTTCGCCGCATGAGCGGAGCCCTCGCGCTCACGTGGTTCGAACATCGGCGCACGAAGGAACTGTGCGCCGGTTTGGACATCGAGCTCGTGGTCCTCGCCAGCGCGCTCCGCGGGCCGCTGCGCTATGTTGTGCTCGGCGGGCGCACACTTGCGCTGCTGGCGCGGCGCCGTCCGCAGGTTCTGCTGGTGCAGAATCCGTCGCTGATTCTGACTGCACTTGCCGCCGCAAGCCGCGGCGTACTTGGTTACAGGCTGATCGCGGACGCCCACAACGAGGCCGTGGTGCCGTTCATCAATCGGCAGTGGTGGGTTAGCCGGCTTTCGCGCTGGGTCATTCGCCGGGCGGACCTGACCATCGTCAGCAACCGCCAACTCGCCGAACGCGTCTTGCGGCAGGGCGGAAGGGCGTTCACGCTTCCCGACCGCGTACCTGCGCCTCCGCCGGGGGCGCCGCGCACACTCGACGGCGCATTCAACGTCGTGCTGATCGCCACTTTTGCCGCCGATGAGCCCGTCGCCGAGGTACTCGAGGCCGTGCGCGGTGTGGAAGTCGAGCTATACGTCACGGGCGATCAGCGCAAGCTGGACGGGGCGGTCGCCGCCAGAGTGCCGGCGAACGTGCACTTCACCGGGTTTCTCGGCGAGCTTGATTACTGGACCCTGTTGCGATCGGCGGACGCGATCGTGGATCTGACGCTCATGGACGACTGTCTGGTCTGTGGTTCCTATGAAGCGCTGGCGCTCGGCAAGCCGATGCTCCTGTCGAGCAACTCCGCCAGCGTGGAATTGTTCGGCGACTGCGCCGTGTTCACGAACAACACCGTAAGGGATATTCGCGCGGCCCTCGAGCGCTTGAGGCTGGAGCACGTGCGTCTGCGTGCGGCCGCCGAGCGCAAGCGCGGCGAACTCGTAGACCTGTGGACAGCGCGCGCGCGCGCACTCGGCGAGCTCCTCGCCCGGCCCTGCGCGCGTGCCGGACCTGGACTAGTGAACTGAGATCGACGTGGGCGGGTTCGGAGTGGCAATGGTCCCGCCGGCCGTGACGGCAAGACCGATGGCGCTGGGTGTTCCCGATGAGTCAACCACAATCAGAAATGCGGTCTGACCCTGAGCAAACTGTCCGAGGTTGACCGTGGCGGTGATCGAGCCGTCGCTCCACGCGCTCGGGATCTGATTTTCGATGATGGTGGCCTGACTCAGCACCGGCTTGTCGGCGAGCACCACCCGCGACAGCGTCGTGTCCACATACGCGTCGTCAAAGTAGCGCCAGTTGCTGCTGAAGCCCTGCGCCCGGGCGTATCCACCGATACCGATGGTCCGCTGCGTGCCGGGATACTTGTCCGTCGCGCCGGCGTAGTTCACCACCGGCTGGCCGTTCTCCCACACTTTCACGTAGCCATCTGTCTGGTTGGTCACTCTGACCGCGATCTCCACCTTAGACCACTTGCCGGCCATTGGATTGACCGCGGCGTTCCACCAGAAGCTGTGTGCGTTGGTGTCGGGATTCTGCATGGACGAACCGTCATCGTTGATCACCCACTGTGCGCTGTCGGTGGTGCTGCCGGGGTGCGGCGGACCGTAGGCGGCGTACCAGTTGTTCGGCATCTCATACGGACTGCAGCAGTTTGAATACGCAAAGGTCTTGAGGTTGTTGTCACCGCTGAAGGTCCAGTGGTCGTCGGCGCGTTGATACCAGCTCGCGTAGATGTAGAACGGAAAAGGCTGCAGCGGGATGTTCTTGAAGAAGATGACGTTGTAGCCGGAGTAGGCCCCGGTGCTCGCCGCGTGGGCGCCCGCAATGTATCGCGTGTCATGACTGTGCGGCGGATTTATGCCCCGCATCGGGCTGAAGTAGTTGGTGTTGTAGCCTGGCAGAAGGTTAGGCCAGGCACCGTCCCACTTGGCGGATAGGGTGCCGGCGGTGGCGTCGTCCCAGACGACCGGGGCGGCCTTGGTTTTCGAGCCGAAGCCAGTGCCGATGATCGTCATGGTGGCCTTGTGATTCAGTGTGCCGATGACCTGCCGGACGATGGGCGCACTCAGCGCCGGCCCCGTGCCCGCGGTCAGTCCCATCCAGACCAGGACCCTCAGCGCAACCCGACAGGAGAGCCACACTCGCTGCGGCATGTCGCTCTGCATGAATGATTGACTCCGTCTGGTTGGGCTCGGCCCCGCGACCGAAGGGGTTCGACAGCCCCGCTCACGCGGGGGTGCCGTTGACGTGCAGGATTCGTGCCGCCCCGCGGTGGCCTGGGAATCGTCCTTCAACTCGTTGTCCCCGAAGGGCATTGTTGTCGCGCGCCTTCGTGCCTCGCACGGCACAGATGTCGCGAGACGTCGTCACCTGCCGACACTCGTGATCACCTGGCGGGCGGGAACGTTCGGATGTCGTTGTAATTACTACCCATTGTTTGTCGCAGTGCCCCGACACGTTACAACAATCCGCGGGCTACCTGGTGATCCTCAACAGGGTGTACCAGCCCCAGGCGCCGAGTCTCGGGATTGCGCGCAGCAGGACTTGATCGAGACGGTGCAGCGGAGCGCTCAGGGCCGGGAAAAGGCGTGACCCGCCGGGAGCGTACGTTATCGCAACGGCAGCCAATGCCGTCAGGTAGAACTCGCGATGCTCGAATGAGCGGAAGGACGACAGGAGTGAGGGCAGTTGACTCAACACCAGGGGTTGCTCATCCGCTGTCCGAAACTGTGGTGTCATTCGTCGGTAGAGCTGGATCAGCGGATTGCTGGCCAGCGGTTCAGCGAAATAGCCCACACCACCGGGTTTCAGCACACGGTGCAATTCCGCCAGAGCCTTCACGAGATCAAGGTGATGGATGATGGCAAAGCCCACTGCGACGTCGAAGGATTCCCGCTCGTATACGAGCGACTCTGCAGGCATCACCTCGATGGAGCAGCGATCGAGAAGGTCGTCCGCAGCCAGCACGCGTCTGGTGTTCTCCACTGCTTGGGGCGAGATGTCGAAAGCGCAAACCCTGCCGCCCATTCGCGCCAGATCCCTCGTGATCCACCCTTCTCCGCAGCCGTACTCCAGAACGCGCTTGCCATGCAGATCGCCCAGGCAATCGCGCATCTGCGTGTAGACATACTGCGTTGGCCGGGCGGCATAGTGCCGCGGATACAAGTCACCACCGCCGTACTTGGAATCGTGGAACTGCGCCTCGCGTTGCAGGCGGGCCTCGAGTAGCGGATCCTGACTGCTCATGGGCTCACTGTGCACTTGCGCCGAGCGTTCCGATGCGTGCGCGGTTCCTGGAAGGCAGCAGCCACCCTGCAGGTTCCCACATCGGATTTGCCGAAACAAGTCGGTGAGACTCGGGGGCGCCGCGCCGACTGCGCAGTTCAGGGCGGCATCCCGGAAAGCGGGAAGGCCCGGCGTATCACCAGCGCCGTGCGCTCGCTGAAGTGCGCAGCTCCCCGTGCATTCAGGTGAAAGCCATCGCGGAAGTCAACCGGCGGCATCTCTCCGGGGCGAAACGGGAGAAGAACGGTCACACCGAGCTGCGCGGCCTCTGCAACCAGCGCAGCTGCGAGATCTCCAGCGCCGAGTTCCGGAGGGATCAACAGCGCAAATCCAGCACCGTGGGAATTGCACAGGTCGCGCATTTTCTGCAGTCTCGCCGCCGCGAGAGGCACGGCCGTTAGCGGAATTGCCGCTCCGCGTGTCGTGAGACGGGCCGCAAGCAAGGGCGCCCTCGGCAGCCATTCTGCCAACAGTCCGTCGCGGATCCATACGCGCGTTCCCAGCCACTCGCTCAGACTGGCGAAAAAGTAGATGCTGGTCGACATCATGTTGAGTTTGGCAGCCGCGGACACGCTCATCAAATCGCTCATCTTCATCATGGATCGCGCGAAGGCCTCTCCATTGGTGGAGTCCGACAACACGTGCCGCACGCTCACGGTCAGTATCACGAGCGCCGGACGCGAGCCTTCGGAAAACAGGCGCCGCAGCCCGAAATACCAATCCAGGTAGGTCGTCCCCTCGACCGGATACACTGCAACGTGATATCCGGGCATTCCCTGCTGCAGGTGCGTCCGATCGATCCCGTCCGCGAGCAGTGAATTGCCGACTATCAGCACTGAATCCGAGCCGTCGGACCACCTTCGCGGCAAGCTCTTCGCGGCGAGATAGTCGGCCGCGATCCGGTCCTGTGTCTGGCTGAGGTGAGGAAGCAGCAGTCGGGTCGCCAACTCAAGCGCGCAAAGGTAGCAGCAGGCGAGCGCCAGCAGCAGCACTATGGCTCGGGTCGGATTCAGTGCCTTAGAAGCGGAAATAAATAAACGCATTCGATTGATTTGCTCCGAGCAAGGTGATCAAGGCGCACGCGGTCACGCCCATCCCCACTCGCTGTGCGAGGCTGCGATCAGCGAGGAGATATTCGGTGCTCGACGACTCGAGTCCGAGGTCGACGACAAACAGCATCGCCACGAACACGCCGAGGAATTCCAGCGCTACGCCGTAGACCGGCTGCCACTCCCAGGCAAACAGCCCCGCAAGCTGATGAAACGCCCCTGCGAACGAGGGTTCTCGAAAGAAGATCCACGCGACGCACACGATCGCGAACACCAGGCACCGTCGCAGCCACCGAGCGATGAAGGCACCTGAATCCCGGATTTCGGACCCTCCGGTGAGGAATCTCTCGACGGCGAGGCCGGCGCCGTGAATCCCTCCCCACACCACGAAGGTCCAGTTGGCACCGTGCCAAAGGCCGCCGAGCAGCATGGTGAGCATCAGATTAACGTATGTCCGAGCTCTCCCCTGGCGATTTCCCCCGAGCGGGATATACAGATAATCGCGCAGCCAACTGCTGAGACTCATGTGCCAGCGCCGCCAGAAGTCCTGGAGACTCTGGGCCAGATACGGCTGGCGAAAGTTCACCATGAAGTGGAAACCAAGCAACTGGGCGCTGCCGCGCGCTATGCTGCTGTAGCCGCTGAAGTCGCCGTAAATTTGCCACGCAAACGCAACGGTACCCAGTACCACGGTCACGAAACTGGGTCCGCCGAAGTTACCGCTGAAGGCGGCATTGGCGATCAGCGCGCAGTTATCCGCGATGACGACTTTTCTGAACAGTCCTTCCAGGATCAGGATCATTCCGTCGAATGCCTTGGCCGGATCCCAGACACGCGGCTGTTGCACCTGCGGCAACAGGTGAGAAGGACGCTGTATGGGGCCGGCGATAAGATGGGGAAACAAGCTCACGAACAAGGCATAGTCGACCAGCGAATCGGCCGACTTGATCTTGCGATGGTACACATCGACGATGTAAGCGATTTCCTGGAACGTATAGAACGATATCGCGGGCGGTAAGACGATCTGCCAGAGGCTTGCGGGGATGCCTTTCAGCCCCAGCAGTGCCGCGAGGTGTGCAAACGAATCAACGAAGAAGTTGCAGTACTTGAAGAAGCCGAGGAACGAAAAATTGACCGCCAGGGAAAGTATCAGCAAGGCGCGGCGCCGACGCAGGTCGGTGAATTTGTCGAGCCCGCGACCGACCCAAAAATCCACGACCGTGGAAGTTCCCATGAGGAGGAGGAACCGCCAATCCCACCAGCCGTAGAAGAAATAGCTGGCGAGCAGCAGGAAGCAGTTCTGCGCCCGCAAGCGAAGCCGCCAATAGAGCAGCGTGACCAGGAACAGAAAGACGAGATATACGGTCGAGTCAAAGAACATGAGTCGGCGAATCCGTCCATGAGATTGCACGGCCGTGACCGCCATGCCTTGCGCCGCACATCGCGAGCTCCGCGCCAAAAGTCCTGCGACGGGACATTGTAGCGTCCCCCTGACGACGCGGACCAGCAGACGCAAGGCGGTGCAAGCGGCACTACGGCGGGCTGGCGGCAGGCGTGACACGCAACATGGATATACTGATGCGGCACTAGGGAGAAGGGTGCGGTATGGCTTCCAACAGGATCGAAATCCTCTTCATAATCGACTACTTTCACCGCACTGGCGGCACCGAAAAGCACCTCGCGCAGCTCATCGCCGGACTGCCCACGGACGCGTTTCGCTGCTCGGTCGTTGCCTTTGACCTTGGAGCAAATCCGCTCTTGGATGGTTTGCGCGCGCGCGGCGTGTCGATCATAAGCGTGCCCGTGGGGAGGGAGTACGTGCCCAACGCGGTCGTTCAGGCCTGGCGATTATCCAAGCTGATCCGCAAGAACAGATACGACATCGTTCAGACGTTTCATCAGAAGGCGGATACTTACGGGGCCGTGATCGCCTGGCTGTCGGGCGCCAAGCGCCTGATCTCGAGCAAGCGCGATACCGGTCAGTTGCGCAAGCCGTGGCACTTCTTCCTGAATCGGCGCCTGAAGTCCATTTTTGACGCGTTCATCGTGGCCGCGGAGGCGGTACGCGTGGCGGTGATGGCGAACGATCACCTGCCGGCTTCGCGCATTACGACGATCTACAACGGCGTCGACATTGCGCGCTTCACCGTGCCTGCTGCGGAACAAAAGAGGGACGCGAGAATGCGCGTCGGCTTTGCAGCCGGGGATTTCGTCGTGGGCATGGTGGCGGGGTTTCGTCCCGAGAAAAATCACCAGGTGTTTTTCGCCGGCCTGTTGCAGGCGGCGCCCTCGATTCCCTCACTGAAAGTTCTGGCTGTGGGCGCGGGACCGCTGCTGGAGCAATTTCGCGAACGGCTTGCCCAAACTGTGCTGGCTGCCAGTACGGTGTTTACGGGGGACGTAGCCGAGGTGCTGCCTTGTCTGTGGGCCATGGACGTCGGATGCCTGACGTCCGGGAGCAACGAGGGATTCTCGAATGCCATCGTGGAACAGATGGCGGTCGGACTGCCGATGATCGTGACCGACGTCGGCGGCAACGCCGAAGCCGTGATTGATGGCGAAAATGGCCGTGTGATTCCACCGCTCGATGCAGCCGCGCTTGCGTCGGCACTGATCGAGCTGCACGGGAACCCGGCGCGCGCAGCAAGCATGGGGCGCGCGTCGCGCGCACGGGTCGAGGAGAGATTCTCTCTCGAGCAGATGTGCGCGGCGCACATGCGGCTCTACCGTTCCTTGTATGATCCGCTGCGCCACGCAGGCGGCTTGTCGGCGGGCGGGCGCTAAGCGGGTCAGAGGGATGAGGATTCAGGTGCGCGACGGCGGCGAATTCTCCTGCGAAGTGACCGGCTTCCACGGTTATGAGCAGGAAATTCTCAGTCTGCGTAACGCGAATCGGGATGAGCCGGAGACCCTCGCATACCTCGATTGGCGTTACCGGCGCTCGGCCGATTCCCCGGAGCCGCAGGTATTCTGGCTGCTGACGCCCGAACGTCAGCGCATCGGGATGGCGTCGGTGGTCTTTCGTCCGTACTGGAGCAACAACACGCGCGTACAGACCGCCGTGGTCGGCGACATCTCGCTCGATACACGCTGGCGCGGTCGCGGCCTGGGTCAGGCACTGCTGCGATTCATGACCGAATATCTCGATGTGCATTTCCCGCAGCAACCGGCGTTCGTGATCCCCACGGAAGCGGCCCGGCGGGCGCTCAGCAAGGTGGGTTGGGTGACATCGGGCACTCTGGTGCCACACGTTTACGTGCTCGACCCCACGCGCTACGTACGTGCGCTCGTGCGCAGTGGCTGGCTGGCGACGCGCATTGCGCGGCCGATGCGAGCCGTGGAGCGAATCGTGACGCGACTGCGCGCTACGCGGGACGGCTCATTGCATCTGAAGGACACACCGGACGAGTCGTTGCTCGAGTTTGCTCGCGGACTGCCGCCGCCCGGCGGTGCCGGGCGCGACCTCGGGCCGGAGTCGCTCAACTGGAGGTATGCGCAGCATCCCCACACGCGATTCACCTTCGCAAGGTTCACTCGCTCGGGTGAGACACGCGGGCTGCTGGTCTTTGAAGACAGCACTCTGGAACAAACCTGGTCGATCTACGACCTCGCCGCCAGGACCCCGGCGGACCTACGCGCGATGTTGACGCTGTTCGTCCAGCGCGCTCTGGCGGCGCCTGACCTGGTCACGTTGCGCGTGACTCTGGACCAGCGGCACCCGTGCAGGACTCATCTGCGCACGCTCGGGTTCATTGCCCGCCGTCATGACGCAGTGTTCCAGGTCCACTCGCACAGCGGAACGGCCGAACGCCTCGCGTGGTGCGTGACGCAGGGGGACAAGGACACTTGATGGAGCAGATGCTGCGCGGTCGCATCCTGCCCGCACTCTATCGGTGGCGTGACCGTGCACGCTGGCTTGGGATCGAGTCTGGCGCGTGCGAACAGGCGATCGAGATGGCGGCCGCGGTGGTCAGGGTTCCTGGCGATGGCGGAGGTTGAGGCTGCCGCCCGCGCGGAAGATGCCTGCCAGCCGGTCAACGACAGCACCCCGCTCATAGGTGCCGTGTGCCTTCTGCAGTGCTGCCTTTCCGAGCCGCGCTGCGCCGTGCCGATCGCCCAGCAGGCGAACGCATGCCTCGGCCAGCTGCGCCGGCGCGTCGCGCAGGATGATCTCGCGCCCCTCTTCGAAGTTCAGCCCCTCCGCTCCCAGTCGCGTCGACACGATCGCTTTGGCGTGCGCCGCGGCTTCGATGATCTTCACGCGCGTGCCCCCGCCGTGACGAATTGGACAGCACACCACGCGCGCGCGGGCGTACCATGACTGAAGATCATCGACAAAACCGGGAAATATGACGCTCTCATCCGCAGTGTGGTACGAGGCTGTCAGCTCCGGGCAGGGGCCGATGACGACCAGCCGGGCTGCCGGAACCTGCGCGCGCACTGCGGGCCAGATCTCTTGCACCAGCAAATCAACTGCCTGAATGTTCGGGCGGTAGCCCATGCTTCCCACGAACAGCACCAGCGGTTCGGAGATGTCGCGGTCATCCAGGGGCGGGAAGGTGACGCTGTTGGGAACCGTTTGCACGTGCTCGGTACCGGGGAAGCGCGCCAGATAGCGGCGATCCGCCTCCGAGCACACGAATGTCACGGCCGCGAGGCGTATGGCCTGAATCTCGGCGAGCATCAGCCTGGGCACTTGCAACAGCTGCAGACGCTCGGCCGGCCACCCAGGGTCGTGCAGCAAGCGCCGAAACCAGCTCACGTGCTCAATGTCATCCAGGTCGAAGAAAAGTGGCGCGCGCCGGGTCTTTTCCGGTGCCTTGCGCGCAAGTGCCATCAGTACGCACATCGACGACAGGCGGTGCGCCAGGATGATGTCGGGCCGGCCGTCCACTGCAGCACTGACCGCATCGCAGGCTGCTGCGGTGCTGGCGGGACGGGCAATGCGTTGCGCGTGGAAGTCAAACACGCCGCGCCCGCGGCGCTGCCACAACGTCGGTGGCTCATCGTCTACCAGCGTCGGCGCGACCCGAATCCAGACCGCGGGTGACCAGAGCCGCCGCAAGCGCGCCTCGTGCTCCTGGATCTCTTGCGCTGCGTACCGCCGGTCCACAGGCTGGAGAAACAGGCAGTCGACGCGATCCACGACCTTGGCCAGGGCCTGTACCTGCGTCCCCAGACGTTGATGGACGCCCACCGTCCGGGAGTCGTTCGGAAAGTAGCGTGACACCACCAGGGCGGTCGTCATTTGGCCACCTAAGCGACGATCTCGACCCTGGGAATGGGCACCACGAAGCGAGCCTTCAGGCCCGGGGTTCTGCCCACCGTCGCGAGAATCTCCTCCTTCAGGTTCCACGGCAGTATCAATACGTAGTCGGGCCGGGCTTTGATCAACTCGTCAGGATGCAGAATCGGGATATGGGTGCCGGGTGTGTATTTGCCCTGTTTATGCGGGTTACGGTCGACCGTGAAGTCGAGGAAGTCCGTGCCGATGCCGCAATAATTGAGCAGCGTGTTGCCCTTCCCCGGGGCGCCATAGGCGACGATGCGCTTGCCGGCGCGTTTGGCGTCGATCAGAAACGTGAGTAGTGCCCGCTTGGTCTCCCGTACTTGCTCGGCGAATGCCGCATAGGTTGCGACCTTCCTGAGCCCGAAGCGCTCCTCTACGGCGTGCAACTCGCGCACCCGCGCGCTGACCGGCTTTGAGCCGTCCTCGGTGTGCCTGCCGTAGATCCGCAGCGAACCGCCGTGGGTCGGTAGCGTCTCGACGTCGAACAGCGTCAGGCCGTGATGACGAAACACCTCGGTCACGGTCGCGAACGAGAGGTAGCTGAAGTGCTCGTGGTAGATGGTGTCGAACTGATTGTGCTGCATCAACTCCAGCAGATGCGGAAACTCCATGGTGATCACGCCCTTTTCACCCAGGAGCAGCTTCATGCCGGCGACGAAGTCGTTCAGATCCGGGACGTGTGCCAGCACGTTATTGCCGAGCAGCAGGTCCGGCTTGCCGAATTCGGCGGCGAGCTCGTGTGCAGTCTGGGTGCCGAAGAACTTCACCACCGACCGTATGCCATTCCTGAGGGCCACCTCGGCCACGTTGGCGGCCGGTTCGACGCCCAGGACGGGGACGCTTTTCGCGACAAAATGCTGCAGCAGATAACCGTCGTTGCTGGCGATCTCCACCACGCGGCTGTGGCGACCTAAACGGAAGCGCTCACACATCAGCTCGCAGTACTTGCGCGCGTGCTCCACCCAGCTGTCCGAATAGGATGAGAAGTAGGCGTACTCGCTGAATATGGCGCTCGGGGCGACGAACTCCTCGAGTTGCACGAGGAAGCATCGCTCGCACAGGTACGCATGAAGCGGATAGAACGGCTCCATGTGATTGAGCTGTTCAGCCGTGATGTGCCTCTGGCACAGTGGCGACATGCCCAGGTCGACGAACGTATGGCGCACGGGATAGCCGCAAAAGCGGCACTGCAGCGGGTGATCCATGTTGAGAGCCTCGAATTCCCGGATGCCGTCAGTGACAGTCAACCCGCAGCGTAGGACAGAGCCTACCGGCCAGCGCGACCTCGCCGGAGCAGGTCGCGAACAAGATAATATAAGGTCATAGGCCGCGCCCTTTGAATGTCTGCTGCCGGCGGCCCGGCGCCTCGGCCGGAAGGGATTTTGGCGGAGCATGTAGTCAGGTAGATGCGCAGTGGGCCAATGGGTTTCTGAAATCTGGCACTCGCGGGAAATCCTCTACTTCCTGGCGTGGCGTGATGTGAAGGTGCGCTACAAGCAGGCGGCCCTGGGTGTCGCCTGGGCGCTGCTGCAACCTCTTTTCACCATGATTACCTTTGCCTTCTTCTTCGGGAAGTTGGCCGGCATTCCGAGCGATGGCGTGCCGTACCCGCTGTTCTCGTACTCGGCCTTGCTGCTGTGGACGTACTTCTCCGTTACGCTCTCGCAGGTCGGCAACAGTCTCATCGCCAATTCCAGTCTGATCACCAAGATCTACTTTCCACGTGTGCTGCTGCCGGCGGCTGCAGCCCTCGGAGGTCTGCTCGACCTGTTCGTCAGCTCCGTGTTCCTGATCGGGATGCTGCTGTACTACCACATGACTCCGCGCTGGACGGTGCTGCTGACGCCAATTTTTGTCGGACAGACGGTGCTGTTGGTCATGGGGCTCGGCATGCTGCTTGCCGCTCTCAACGTGCGCTACCGTGACGTCAAGTACACCATCCCGTTTCTGACCCAGCTCGGCCTGTTCGTGACACCCATCATCTATCCAGTGAGCTTCCTGCCACATCGTTTCCAGGGCTGGCTGGCTTTGAATCCCATGACCGGCGTGATTCAGGGGTTCCGCGCCTGCTTGTTCGGCGGCGGCCAGGTCGATTGGGATGTATTGGGTTGTTCGTGGATCGTGACGTTGTTGCTGCTGCTCATTGGTAGCTGGCACTTCAGAAGCACTGAGCGTGTTTTCGCCGATGTCGTCTGATGCCGGGACGGGCGCAAGTCATGACCGAGTCCATCACCGTCGAGAACCTCTCCAAGCGTTACGAGCTCGGAGCCTTGCAGCAGGAGACCCAGCTGCGCGACCAGCTCGTGCGGCTGTTGCGAGCGCCGTTCGGCAGGCGAGCGCCGAAGGAGGTCCTGTGGGCCTTGCGCGATGTCTCCTTCACCGTGCAACAGGGCGAGGTCGTCGGCATCATCGGCCGTAACGGTGCCGGCAAGAGCACGCTCCTCAAGATACTCGCGAAAATCACTTATCCCACCTCCGGCAGGGTACGCGCGCGCGGGCGCGTCGCCGCGCTGCTGGAAGTCGGCGCCGGGTTCCACGAGGAACTTACCGGGCGCGAGAACATCTTCCTGAACGGTTCCATCATGGGGATGAAGAAGAAGGAGGTCGATGCCAAGCTCGAGGCGATCGTCGAGTTCTCGGGCCTGCAGCGTTTCATCGACACACCCATCAAGCGCTATTCGACCGGCATGCGCTCGCGGCTCGGCTTCGCGGTGGCCGCGCACCTCGACCCGGATGTGCTCATCGTCGATGAGGTGCTGGCGGTTGGCGACGCGGTATTCCAGAAGAAATGTGTCAGCGCCATGCACGATCTGCGGGGTGGGGGGCGGACCGTGCTGTTCGTGTCCCACAACATGGCGGCGGTCGAGAATCTATGCTCGCGCGGCATGTGGATCGCAGAGGGCAGAATCAAGCTCGACGGACCGATGCGTGAAGTCATTGAAGCCTACATGGGATCGTTTGCTTCAGCCGACGGCGCCTCCAAGGCACTCATCGCGGCAGACGCCCGCGGCGGGAGCGGCGAGATCCGCTTCACCCGGGTCGAATTCCGCTCGACCGATGGGGGGCTGCAAACCGTCACGCGCTGCGGCAAGAGTCTGGTGATCCGTCTGCATTACCGGGCGAAGGAGCCGATCGAGCGCCCGGCCTTCGCGCTCAGGATGTATACGGAACTCGGCACGCTGGTGACCGACACCGGCACCTGGCTGCACGGTCTGGACATTCCGCTGGTCCCGGCCGGGGACGGCTACCTCGACCTCGAGATCGATTCTCTCAACCTCGTGCCGGGGCGCTACTACTTGTCGCTGAAAGTGGACTCCCTGCTTGAAACACGCGTGTACGACGCCCTGGAGCATGCCGTGCACCTCGACATCGAGGAGGCGCCCATCTACGGGTTGAGCCGGCGCATCGACAGCCGCTTTGGACTGGTGTTCTTTCCCCAGCGTTGGCGCCTGGATGGCATCGGCAGCGGCGCCAGGATCGAGGTGAGCCCGGCCGCCAACGGTTGAAGCGAGATCCATGCCGCCGCAGGCTGGAGCCACAATACGGATATGCGCGTTTTCGTCACAGGAGTGGATGGTTACATCGGGGCGGTGCTCGCGCCCTATCTGCTGGAGCGCGGCATCACGGTCATCGGGCTCGATACCGGCTACTACCGGGATGGGTGGCTGTACAGCGACAACCGGCGTCTGGCCGCGACGCCGCACACGCTCAACAAGGATCTGCGCGCCGTTACGGCGGCCGACCTGGCGGGCTGCGATGCCGTGGTGCATCTCGCCGAGCTATCCAACGATCCGCTCGGACAGAACAATCCCGAGGTGACGCACCGGCTCAACCATCAGGGCTCGGTAGCGTTCGCAAGGGAAGGCATTCGCGCCGGCATCAGGCGCTTCGTCTACAGCTCCTCCTGCAGCGTCTATGGCGCGGGCAGTGGAGAGTTTCTCGACGAGAACGCGCGCGTCAATCCGCAGACCGCCTACGCCGAGTGCAAGGTGCTGGTGGAGCGCGACCTCGCCGCCATGGCGGGAGCGGATTTCAGCCCGGTGCTGTTGCGCAATGCCACGGCGTTCGGCCCCTCGCCGCGCATGCGCTTCGACATCGTCCTCAACGAGCTGTGTGCGCTCGCCTGGACGAGCAGACGCATCGTCATGACGAGCGACGGCAGTCCCTGGCGCCCGGTGGTACACGTCGAGGATATCTGCGAGGCCATCTACCGCAGTCTGGTGGCGCCGGAGGATGCGGTGCGTGGCAAGATCTTCAATGTGGGTCAAACTTCCGAGAACTACCGCGTGCGGGAGCTGGCACAGATCGTCGCGGACGAGTTCCCCGGTTGCGCGGTCTCGGTCGGCGCGTCCGCCGGCGACAAGCGTAGCTACCGCGTGAGCTTCGAGCGCATCCACCGCGAATTACCCGGCTTCAGGTGCCGCCGTACGGCGCGCGATGGCGCGCGCCAGTTGCACGAGCTGTTCGAGCGTATTCAAATGCAGCCCGCGACCTACCAGTTCCGCGCCTTCACCCGTCTGAAGCAGTTGCAGTACCTGCAGGCGACTCGGCAGATCGACGGCGAATTCTACTGGCGCTGACATGCTGTTCGAAGCGCTCGAGCTGTCCGGTGCGGCATTGGTGAAAATGGAGCGTCAATTCGACGAACGCGGGTTCTTCGCACGCTCGGTGTGCGTCGAGGAGTTCCGGGCCCACGGCCTGCCGGCCGCGTTCGTGCAATCGAGTGTTGCCTGGAGTCGGCGCCGCGGCACGGTGCGCGGCCTGCACTTTCAGTGGCCGCCTTCGCGGGAAGGCAAGCTGGTGCGGTGTCTGCGTGGCGCGATTCATGACCTGCTGCTCGATCTGCGACCGGCCGAGCCCAGCTATCTCAGGCATCGAGCCGTGTTGCTCGACCAGGACAACCGGCATGCGGTGTTCATTCCTTCGGGTGTGGCGCACGGATTTCAGACACTGGTCGATGACTGCGAGGTGCTGTATCAGATGACGGATGTCCACGCGCCGGCGCTGGCGACGGGGGTGCGCTGGAACGACCCGTCCTTCGGTATCCGCTGGCCGATCACGTCCGACATCGTCATCGCCGCGCGCGATGCCGCGTATCCGGACTTTGACCGCAACGGCTTCGAAGAGGAGTTGCGCAAGCGGACGGCCCAATCGAGTGGCAGGGTCTGATGGACGTGGAAGCATCGTCACCGGCGGCTGCAACCTCGGCAGGTCGCAGTCTCTACGAGTTTGCGGCGCGCTTGTACCCGATCTGCAGGAGCATCACCGGCGCCGGCGTGCGTGAGACGCTCGCGCTGATCCGCGCTCGCGTACCGCTGGTCGTACACGAGGTGCCGAGCGGCACGCGCGTGTTCGATTGGGAGATCCCCCTGGAGTGGAACGTCGAGGACGCGGCGGTCATCGATGCCGATGGCCGGCGGGTGATTGATTTCCAGGCGCACAATCTGCACTTGGTGGGCTATTCCGAGCCGGTGCAGACGTCCCTGTCGCTCGGGGAGCTGTCGGCACGGCTGCATGTGCTGCCGGAGCACCCCGACTGGATCCCGTACCGCACCAGCTACTATCGCCGCGACTGGGGCTTCTGCATGCGTGCGCGCGATCGCCTGGCGCTGCGCGCGGGACGCTACTGCATCGAGGTGAAGAGCTCGCTCGCGCCGGGCTCACTCACGTATGGGGAACTGCTGATCGCCGGCCGCACCCGCGCTGAGGTGCTGTTCTTCACCCACGTCTGTCACCCCTCTCTTGCCAATGACAATACCAGTGGCATGGCGGTGATGACGGCGCTGGCCGAGTGGATCGCGCGCGAGCCGCGACGCTTCACCTATCGCTTTGTGTTTGCGCCCGGGACCATCGGGTCGCTGACCTGGCTCAAGCGCAACGAGTCGCGTCTGTCGCGCGTGCGTCACGCACTGGTGCTGGCCCTGCTCGGCGATCCGGGCGCACTCACCTACAAGCGCAGCCGCCGCGACACGAGTGAGATCGACGCGATCGTGGCTTATGCGCTTGCCGGGGACGGCGCCGTCATACCGTTTTCGCCGTACGGTTACGACGAACGGCAGCTATGCTCCCCGGGGTTTGATCTTCCGGCAGGCCGACTCACCCGGTCGGTCAACGGCGCTTATCCCCAATACCATACTTCGGCGGACGATCTGTCGCTCATCACGCCCGCGGCCCTGCAAGGCAGCTTCGAAACGTGTCAGCGTATCGTGGAGCTCATCGAGACCAACCAGCGGTACGTCAATCTCAAGCCCAAGGGCGAGCCCCGGCTCGGCCCGCGCGGGTTGTATCGGGCGCTCGGCGGCAGCGAACCGGCCACGCACGAATATGCGATGCTCTGGGTGTTGAACCAGTCCGACGGCACGCACTCGCTGCTCGACATCGCACGGCGCTCCGGACTGCCGTTCGCGGTGCTGCGCGAAGCGGCGCGCGCGCTCGAAGCCGCGGGGCTGCTCGCCTCCCCGCCGGCAAGATCAGCGGCTGCCGGCAGGGGCGCGGCGCGGCGCACGCTTGCCGGCAAAACCAGGCGAGAGAGCTCATGAAAGTCGTATTGTTCTGTGGGGGTCTTGCCACGCGGCTGCGCGAGCACTCGGAGACGATTTCAAAGCCGCTGCTCAAGATCGGCTACCGGCCGATCCTGTGGCACCTCATGCGCTATTACGCGCATTTCGGCCACCGCGATTTCGTCCTGTGCCTCGGATACCGCGGCGACCTGATCCGCGACTACTTCCTGAACTACAACGAAGCCATGTCCAGCGACTTCACCCTGCACGAAACGGATCACCGCATCGAACTCCACAGCCACGACACCGCTGACTGGAATATCACCTTCGTCGATACGGGTCTGCACGCCACCATCGGCGAACGTTTGCTGCGCGTGCGCAAATACCTGGGCAATGAGGCGGAGTTCCTCGCGAACTACTCGGATGGATTGTCGGATGTCCCGCTCGATCGGATGATTGCCGACTTCCGCAGCAAGCAGGCGATCGCGAGCCTGGTGTCGGTGCGCAGTCCGCAGAGCTTCCACGCCGTGCATGCGGCGCCCGATGGGACGGTGACCTCGATGGGCGGGCTGCACGAGCAGGATCTGCGCATCGACGGGGGTTTCTTTGTTCTGCGGCGCGAGGTCTTCGACTACATCCGCAAGGGCGAGGAACTGGCGGAGCAGCCTTTCGGACGGCTGATTGCCGCGCACAAGCTGGTGGCATTCTCGTGGGATGGCTTCTGGCGGTGCATGGATACCTTCAAGGACAAGATCACTTTCGACCGCATGGAAGCGCAGGAAAATTGCCCCTGGAAGGTGTGGCAGAATCAGCCTCCGCGGAAGTGAGAGCGCTCGCAACGCCGCGGCCGGCGGGCCGTGAGACACCTCAATCATGAGCGGACAAGCAGCGCCTTTGGTCAGTGTGGTCACGCCCGTTTACAACGGCGCGAAATACCTGCGCGAGTGCCTGGAGAGCCTCGTTGCGCAAAGCTATGCGAACTGGCGCTGCACGCTCGTCAACAACTGCAGCACGGACGACAGCCTCGAGATCGCGCTGCACTACGCGAGCCGCGACTCGCGCGTAACCGTACACAGCAACCCGCAATTCCTGCCGATCATCGATAATCTCAATCGCGCTTACGGTCTGATCGATCGTGACAGCAGCTACTGCAAGCCGTTGATGGCGGACGACTGGCTCTATCCCGAATGCATCGAAACGATGGTGAGCTGCGCGCTGACGCAGCCTTCGATTGGTCTGGTGTGTTGCCTCGCTTCCACGGGAAACAACAACACCCGGTTCGAATTGCGGCCTGCCGATTCGCCCGTCACCTCGCCGACCACGGTTCTTTCAGGCAGGGTCGCCGGTCGCAAGGCACTGCTCGAGAATCGCTACTTCTTTGGCTTGCCGACCACCATGCTGATCAGGTCGGACCTCATCCGCCGCCGCACGCCTTTCTACGACCCGGTTAACCTGCACGCGGATGTACAGTCGTGCTATGACATTCTGCGAGAGTCCGACTTCGCCTTCGTCCACCAGGCGTTGGCGTTCATGCGCGAACACGACCAGAGCCAGACCTCGCTCCTGCTCGGACTTGACAGCGACTGCGCCAGCAACTTGTACACTCTCACGAGGTACGGCCGCGCATATCTCGACGAGGAAGAATACCGCCGCTGCTATCGCTCGAGACTCGAGCGGTATTACGAGATGCTGGCGGGTGCTGCCGTGGAGCTGCGGGGCAGAGCATTCTGGGAACTCCACCGCGCCATGCTCACCCACAGCGGAGCGCCGCTCAACAGGGTGCGCCTCGGGTACGCGATTGCTGCGCACGTCGCGCATAGACTCGCTTCTCCCCGGTCATTGGTGCGCAGTGTCGCGCGGCGCATCAAGGCGGCGATGCGCAAGCCGCCGCGGCACGTCAAAGCCCCCAGCCAGCCTCCTCAACTGTGACGAGTGTCACAGAGTCGCCGGAAACTGCCTTTACACTATCGTGTAAAGTCCGGCCTCTCGGTGCCGGTTCCGGTCGCCCAGCCCTATGCGCATCCGCGTTCTCGGACAACACGTGCCCGCTCCCCTTGCCGTGCTTGCGCTCATCGAAGTCGGCCTGGCGTTCCTCGCGCTGTACGCGGCGGTCCTGCTGCGCTTTCAGACCCGGTTCAGCCACCTGTCGAACCTGGAGCGGGAGCTGGGCCCGCTGTGGCCGCGGGGGGTGGTGTTCAGCGCGATCGTGGCCGTCTGCCTGCTCGCTTTCGGCCTGTACAGCTCGCGCCAGCGCGCGCAGATGGGGGGCATTTTCCTGCGCCTGGTGGTGGCGCTGGTGGTGGCCTCGTGTGCCATCGCCGCAGTCTTCTACCTGATCCCGAGCCTGCACCTGTGGCGCGGCGTGGCGGCGCTGGCCGTGAGCGGGACCGGTTGCGCGGTGCTCCTCTCGCGCCTGGTATTCGCGCGCGCCGTCGACCAGGAGATGTTCAAGCGGCGCGTACTGGTCTACGGCGCCGGCGCTGCCGCCGCCGCGGTCGCCAACCTGCGGCGCTCGACGGACCGTCGCGGCTTTTTGCTGGCCGGCTTCGTGTGCCCGCCGGACGAGGACCCGGTGGTTCCCGCGCAGCGACTGCTCGATGCGAGCGGCGGCCTGGGCGAGCTGTGCGAGCGGCTCAATGTCAGCGAGGTGGTGGTGGCCATGGATGATCGGCGCCGCGGCTTCCCGATCCGCGAGCTCCTCCAGTGCCGCCTCGCGGGAGTCGACGTCACGGAGCTGCTCTCCTTTCTCGAGCGCGAGACCGGGCGGGTGCGCATCGACGTGTTGAATCCGAGCTGGATGATCTTCGGCCATGGGTTCCGGCGCGATCCGCTGCGGCTGTTCTCCGCGCGCACCATGGATCTGCTCGCGAGCCTCGCGGTGCTCGCAGTGTCGCTGCCGTTCATGCTGCTCACCCTGATCGCCATCAAGATCGAGGACGGCTGGCGCGCGCCGGCACTCTATTCCCAGTGCCGGGTGGGCCGCGGCGGGCGCACTTTCAGGGTGCTGAAGTTCCGCAGCATGCGCCTGGACGCGGAGCTCGAGGGCGCGCAATGGGCGCAGCGCCAGGATCCACGCGTCACGCGCGTGGGCGCGATCATCAGGAAACTGCGGGTCGATGAGCTGCCGCAGGTGCTCAACGTGCTGCGCGGGCACATGAGCTTCGTCGGCCCGCGCCCCGAGCGCCCGGAATTCGTGGCGCAGCTGGCGGAGAAGATCCCATACTACGTGCAGCGTCACTGCGTGAAACCCGGCATTACCGGCTGGGCGCAGCTGTGCTATCCGTACGGCTCATCCGAACAGGATGCGCTCGAGAAGCTGCAGTACGACTTGTACTACATCAAGAACAACAGCCTGCTGTTTGATCTGGCTATCCTGGTCCAGACCGCCGAAGTGGTACTGCTCGGCAAGGGAGCGCGCTGATGGCCGCCGCGATGCAGCGTCGGAAACTGCTGATCCTCGAGAACGATCGGGCGCTGCGGCGCGAGCTGGAAGCGGTGTTCTCCGATCTGGACGTGACCGCGTGCGAGACCTCCGAGCAGACGCTCGCCATCGTGCGTCGCACCGAACCGGACGCGGTGCTGTTCGACCTGGGCGCGGCGGGCGAGCCGGCCGTGGCCGCACAGAGCCTGGAGCTGCTGCGCCAGATCCTCAATATCAGTCCCGACACCAAGATCATCGCCATGACCGAGCACGACGCGCGCGAGCTGTCGGTGGCCGCGGTCGGCCTCGGCGCGACCGATTTCTACCACAAGCCACTCGATGCCGGCGTGCTCTCGATCGTGGTGCGCCGCGCGCTGCGCATCCGCGAGCTCGAGGAGGAGAACTGGCGGCTGCGCGAGCGCACCGGCGCGATGGCGCTCGAGGGCGTCATCGGCGTCAGCGACACCATGAGGGGTGTGTGCCGCGCGATCGAGAAGGTCGCGCCGACCAACGCCACGGTGCTGCTGCTCGGAGACAGCGGCACCGGCAAGGAGGTGCTGGCGCGCAACCTGCACCGCCTCTCGGGCCGCGCGCACAAGCCCTTCGTCGCCATCAACTGCGCGGCGATCCCCGACACGCTGCTCGAGAGCGAGCTGTTCGGATATGAGAAGGGCGCCTTCACCGGCGCCGCCAAGCGCACCGCCGGGAAGCTCGAGTCCGCCGAGGGCGGCACGGTGTTCCTCGATGAGATCGGGGAGATGCCGGCCTCACTCCAGGCCAAGCTCCTGCGCGTGGTGCAGGAGCGTACCGTCGAGCGCGTCGGCGGGCGTGTGCCGGTGGCGCTGGACTTTCGTCTGGTGTGCGCCACCAACCGCAAGCTCGAAGCGCTGATCGGCAGCGGCGGCTTCCGCGACGACCTGTTCTACCGCATCAGCGAGGTGACCATCCGCGTGCCGCCGCTGCGCGATCGGCAGGGCGACAGCCTGCTGCTGGCGCAATTCATCCTGCAGCAGCTCTCCGAGCGCTTCGGCAAGCCCACGCGCGGACTGGCGCCCGATGCCATCCGCGCGATCCATGCGTATCGCTGGCCGGGGAATGTGCGCGAGCTGGAGAACCGCATCAAGGGCGCGGTCATCATGGCCGAGGGCGCGGTCGTCACGGCGGGCGACCTGGGCCTGGAAGACCCCGGCGATGAGCCCGAGTACCTGAATCTGCGTGTCGCGCGCCAGCGCGCCGAGGCGCAGGCCGTCAGGCAGTCACTCGCCGTCGCCCGGGGGAACCTGTCGCGGGCGGCGGAGCTGCTCGGGGTGACCCGCCCGACGCTCTATGACCTGCTCGGCAAGCACAGTATCGACGCCACGCAGTTCGGGCGCCACGCGCCGCCGGCGGCCGGCACTCCCGAGCTGCCGGCCAAGGAGAACACCGGCAGCGGCGATTAGCGCTGCTTGAACTCTTCCGGCGTCAGCTGGTGCCGCGCGAGGAGCTTGTAGAAATCGGTGCGGTTGCGCCGCGCCAGCCGCGCCGCCTGGCTCACGTTCCCGCCGGTGATCTGCAGGATCTGCGACAGGTAGCTCCTGGTGAACTCATCGCGCGCCTCGTCGAAGGAGGGCAGGCGCCCCGGGGTGCCGCCGAGGGACTGCTGCACCAGCTCCACCGGAATGATGGGGGTCTGCGACAGCGCCACGTTCTGGCGCACCACGTTCTGCAGCTGGCGGATGTTGCCCGGCCAGTCGGCCGTGGCGAGCAGCTCCACCGCCTCGGGCGCGTAGATCTTGCGCACTCCGCTTTCCTTGGCGATCTGCGCCAGGAAGTGCGCCACCAGGAGCGGGATATCCTCGCGGCGGCGGTTGAGCGAGGGCATCTCGATGTGCACCACGTTCAACCGGTAATACAGATCCTCGCGGAACTGCCCGACACTCATCAGCTGCTGCAGGTCGCGGTGCGTGGAGGAGATCACGCGCACGTTCACCGGGACGGCATCGGTGCTGCCCACGGGGCGGATGACGTTCTCCTGCAGCACGCGCAGCAGCTTCACCTGCAGCCGCATCGGCATGTCGCCGATCTCATCGAGCATCAGCGTGCCGCCGTCGGCGGACATGAACAGCCCGCGGTGCGCGCGCGTCGCGCCGGTGAAGGAGCCTTTCTCGTGGCCGAACAGCTCCGACTCCAGCAGGTCCTCCGCCATGGCGCTGCAGTTGATGGCGACGAACGCCTTGTTGCGGCGCGGGCTGCCACGATGGATGGCGCGCGCCAGCAGCTCCTTGCCGGTGCCGCTCTCCCCGGTGATCAGCACGCGCGCATCCGTTCCCGCGACCATGTGCGCCTGGGCGAGCTTCTCCTCCATGCTGGCGCTGCGCGTGATGATCTCCGCGCGCCAGTCCTCGTCCGAGGCGCCGAAGCCGGAGATCCGCAGCGCCTTCTGCACCTGGTCGAGCAGCTCCTGCTTGTCGACCGGCTTGGTGAGAAAGCCGAACGCGCCCATTTGCGTCGCCTGCACCGCATCCGGAATGGTGCCGTGGGCGGTGAGGATGATGACCTTCAGTCCCGGCCAGCGGTTCTGCAGCTCCTTGAGCAGCCCGATGCCGTCCATCTGGTCCATGCGCAGGTCCGTGATCACCAGGTCGGGGCGAAAGCGGCTCGATGCCGACAGCGCCTGCGCGGCGCTCTCCACCGCCTCGACGTCGTAACTCTCCGCGCGCAGGCGGATGGTCAGCAGGCGCAGCAGTCCCGGGTCATCGTCGACCAGGAGAATGCGGGCCTTGCGTTTGCCGGTCTGGTTCAGGATCGTGTCCTTGCTCACAGTGATCATCGTCCCGTGCTCCCGGGTTTGCGCTCGTTGAGCGAGCGCTCGATGTTGGCGATGGCGTCGAGTTTGGCGCGCGCCTCCTCGAGCTCCCTGCGCAGGCGAGTGTTTTCGTCCAGCTCGGCCTGCAGGCGGTGGTTGGCGCTGGCCATGCGCTGCTGGTCGGCCCGCACCGCCTCACTCTGCAGCCTGCGATTTTCTGCATCGAGCGTCAAATGGTCGTCAATCTGCGAAAGCACCAGGAATGCGAGCGCGCGCTCCCCGGGCAACAGCATTTCCGGGTCCGCCATCAGCTCGCGCAGCAGCGCCTGGGCCTTGGGGAGCTCCGTGGCCGGGTGCCCCGGAGTGCCGAGAACCAGCGCCAGCCTCAGCTCGCGGCTGGGCGTCGGCGCGGTGTCGTAATCACGCTGTGCGTTGGCTACGATTTCCGCCTGCTCGGCGGGCTTGCCCTGCACCAGCCGCTGCAGCAGCAGCAGGTACTCATTCAGCACGGTCGAGCTGGCCACCGCCGCGTTCACCATCGGAGCGGGCGCGGGCGCGCGCTGGGGGCCCCAGGCGCAGCCGCAGGCGAGGAGCGCCACGAGCACGCCGCCCGCGGCGGCGCCGGGCGCCGCACCCGGGGAGCCCCGTGTCACGCCGAGGCAGGCAGGCAAAGTGCGCTCAGGCGGCATGGGCATGCGCCTTGGGTTCGCGCCTGGCGGGGCGATCCCCGCTCGTGGCCTTGATGGGCATGGTGATGCGGAAATGCGCACCCGGAAACTCGCCATCGACGATCTGCACGGTGCCGCCGTGCGCGGCCACGAACTCCAGCACCACCGACAGTCCGATGCCGGTGCCTTTCACGGCCGTGCTGCGCGCCGCGCGCCCGGTATAGAAGGCGTCGAACACGTGGCCGCGCTCCTCGGGCGGGATGCCCGGGCCGTTGTCGGCCACGTCGAGCACCAGCTGCGCGGCCGTAGCCCGGGCCCGCAGGTGGATGGTGCCTCCCTTGGGCGAGTACTTGACGGCGTTCGACACCAGGTTCTCGAGGATGAGGCGGATCTTGCCGCGATCGGCGACCAGGGTCACGTCCTCGACGCGTACATCGAGGCGCACCCGTTGCGACAGCAGCGTGAGCTGCTGGTTCTCCAGCACCTGTTTCACCAGCGGACGCAGGCGAAACTCGGTGGCCTCCAGGCCCACGCTGGAGGTCTGCCAGGCGCTGAAGGACAACAGGTTCTCGATCATGCGCTGCAGCTTGATGCCGCTCTCGCGCAGGATCGCGGTCACCTCGCGCTGGTTGGAATCCAGCTCGCCCACCGCCCCGTCCATCAGCAGCTCCGTGCCTTCGCGAATGTTGGCAAGGGGTGTCTTGAGCTCGTGCGAAATGTGCCGCAGGAAGCGGTTGCGCTCGTGGGCAAGCTCGAGCAGCCGCTGGCGCAGCCACTCGAGCTGCCCGCCCAGGCGCTCGAGGTCATGCGGACCGGTCACGGCGATCGGGTTGGTGAAGGTGCCCTGGCCGAGCTCGCTGATGGCGCGGTCGAGTTGCCGCAGCGGCCGGCCCACGCCCAGGGTCAACACGAACACCGCGACCACGGCGAGCGGCAGGAGCGGCGCGGTCTGCCACAGCAGGCGCTTGCGCGCCTGCAGGGTCTGCTCTGCCAGCGCGGCCACCTGCATGTCCACCTGGGCGTTGCTCTGCTGCGCGACGCGCTCCACCAGGGCCGACAGCTGCGTGAAACGGCTGGACAGGTCGGAGGCGACCGCAGCGCTGTTGCCTGGGGGCGCGCTCATGACCGTGTTGCGCAGGCTCCGTTGCAACACCCCGATCTCCTCGAGCGTGCTGCGGGCGTCGCTGGTGGCCTGAGAGTGCAGCTGCTCGCGCGTGGTGCTCAGGCGCTCGTCCTGCGTGCGGTACAGCTCGAGGAGCTTCGGATCGGCGAGCACGTCGTACAGGCGCGCCGTGCGCTCGAGCGAGGCGATCTGCCCGAACAGCGCCTGGCTGGCGCGCGCGCCGGCGACGCCTTGAATGACGATTTTCGTGCCCGTGTCTGCGAGATAGCGGATCTGCAGCACGGCGGTGAGAATGGCGACCAGGAGCGGCACGGCGATCAGCGCCAGGCCGACTAGCATCAGTCCACTCAATGACTTAGGCCGCGCCCATCGCATGAGAGGACATTCTACCGGGCGCACTGCCAACGTGTCTGGGATTGCAGACGCGCGCCGGCGCACTCACCAGGGGTCGCGCAGCAGCCGCTCCTCCCAGGCGAGCGCGCTGCGCACGATGCCGTCGAGATCGTCGAGGCGCGGGCGCCAGAGGAGCTCGGCGCGGATGCGATCGGCGCGCGCCACCAGCGCTCCGGGGTCCCCGGCCCGGCGGGGCTCCTCGCGAACCGCCAGCCGCTTTCCCGACACCCGCTCGACGCTCTCGAGAACCTGCCGCACGCTGTAGCCGTGGCCGTAGCCGACGTTGAGAGTGATGCAGGCGCCGCCGCCTCGCAGGTAGCTCAGGGCATCCACGTGAGCCGCAGCCAGGTCCTCGACGTGGATGTAGTCGCGCACGCCGGTGCCATCGGGGGTCGGGTAGTCGGTACCGAAGATCGCGACATGCGCTCGCTTGCCGAGCGCGGCTTCGCAGGCGACCTTGATCAGCAACGTCGCGTTCGGCGTGGCCTGGCCGATGCGACCACCGGTATCCGAGCCCGCCACGTTGAAGTAGCGCAGCGCCACATAGCGCAGCGATGCGGCGCGCGCCACGTCCGCGAGCATCCATTCCGACATGAGCTTGGAGGTGCCGTAGGGATTGATGGGGGCGGTCGGAGTGCTCTCGGCGGCAAAGCCCTCCGCCGGCACGCCGTAGACCGCGGCGGAGGAGGAAAACACGAAGTGCCGCACCTGCGCCTCGAGGCAGCACTCGAGCAGCGCGCCGGTCGCGCAGGTATTGTTGCGATAGTACTTGAGCGGCTCGCGCACCGATTCCGGAACGATGGTGTGGGCGGCGAAATGCATCACCGTGTCGACGCCGTGCTCGTGCAGGACGCCGCGCACCCGCTCGCGGTCGGCGACCGCGCCGACGATGAGGGGAGTGTCGAGCGCCGCCTGGCGAAAGCCGCGCGACAGGTCGTCCAGGATCACCACCCGCTCGCCGCGCGCGCGCAATTGCAGGGCCACGTGACTGCCGATGTAGCCCGCGCCGCCGGTGACTAATATGCTGCCGTGCTTCATGGGGAAGCGATGATAAACAAAACCCCCGGCAGTGACCCGCAGCCGTTCGCGGGGCTGACGCCCGAGGTGGTGCTCGATGCCGCCGCCGCCTTCGGCCTTGCGCCCGACGGGCGTCTGTTCGCTCTCAACAGTTACGAGAATCGCGTCTACCAACTGGGCGCGGACGATACTCACCTGGTGCTCAAGTTCTACCGGCCGCAGCGCTGGACCGATGCGCAGATCGCCGAGGAGCATCAGTTCACCGCCGAGCTGGCGAGGGCCGAGCTCGCGGTGGCCGCGCCGCTGGTGATCGGCGGAGAAACGCTGTTCCGCTACCGCGACTTCCGCTTTGCGGCCTTCCCCTGGATGCGCGGGCGCGCGCCGGAGCTCGATGCGCCCGAGGCCCGGCAGATCCTCGGCCGCAGCCTCGCCCGCATCCACCAGATCGGGGCGGTGCGCGCTTTCCAGGTCCGGCCCCGCATCGGCGTGCAGAGACTCGGCTGGGACGCCCGCGCCCAGGTGCTCGCGAGTGAGCTGCTGCCCGAGGCGCTGCGCGAGCGCTATTCCACCGTCAGCGGTGCACTGCTCGAACGCGTGAGCGAGGCGTTTGCGGCCGCCGCGGGCACGCGCGAGATCCGCCTCCATGGCGACTGCCACCTGGGGAATCTTCTGTGGAACGAGCACGGCCCGGTGTTCGTCGACCTGGATGACTGCGCCACGGGGGTACGCGTGCAGGACCTGTGGATGATGCTTGCCGGGCCGCCCGCGGAGCAGCAGCGCCAGTGGGGCGAGCTGCTCGCCGGTTACGGGCAGTTCGCGGACTTCGACTTCAGCGAATTGCTCCTCATCGAGCCGTTGCGCAGCTTGCGCATGCTGCACCATGCCGCCTGGGTGGCGCACCGCTGGAGCGACCCGGCCTTCCCGCGCGCCTTCCCCTGGGTCGCCGAGCCGCGCTACTGGGAGGGCTACCTGAATGATCTGCTGGAGCAGATCCCCGCCATCGATGAGCCCCCGCTCCTGCAGCTGTGAGAGCCGGTGCCGATTGGCACGTGTGCAGGCGCGCGCAGACGCGCTATTGTCGCCACCGGGTTCGGCAGCGCACGCGCGCTTATGCGGATGTACTTGAGAAGGGGTGGGTTCAACAACCTCGGGCCGGCGCTCGCTGCGACCGTGACGCTCCTGGGCTGCGGCTCGGGTGAGACGCCCGGCATCGCGGGCGGAGCGGCGAAACCCGCGGCCGCACCCCGCAAGGCACCGCCGGGCGATGTCGTTTCGCCCAACATGGTGAGCGCCGTGGGCGGCGCCCGCACCGGGCCCGCGAGCGTGCAGGTGAAATTCGAGCTGCGGCAGCGTCCGGATGTGGGCCAACCGCTCGACATCGACCTCGTGATCCTGCCGGGGTCCTCGAGTCTGGACCGCCTGTACGGCCGGGTCGAAGTCGCCGACGGCCTGCAGCTCACCGAGGGTGCGCAGATCGCGCCGACCGACCGGCCCGTGGAAGGCGCTCCCATCCACCACAGCATCAGGGTCCTGCCGGCGAGGGATGGCATATTCACCGTCAACGCCGTGGTGAGCGTGGATTCCGCCGGCCAGTCCTCGAGTCAGACTTTCTCCATCCCGATCATCGTCGGGCCAGGTCCACCGCTGCCTGCCAAGCCTTCGAGCACCCCGGCAACGCGACCCGCGGCCGCGGCTCGCTAGAGCCCCTCGCTAAACCCCCAAGCGACCCCGGAAGGCGCGCCCGGCGCAACCACGCTCGTCAGGGCGGACCCGTCGGTTAGAGAGCGCGCGCTATCGCCTTCTGGCCTTCTGGTCGATCACGCCCGCGAGGCGATTGGTCCTGAATGGTGCGCGCGGAGGCGCTTGCGTAAAATGCGCGCTCCTGCGCTGCGACGGAACCTCACGTGCACCACACTCGCCACGCTCCCGGCCCGCTGCGCCGACTGTGCGCGATGCTTGGTATGTCATGCCTGGGCGCCGCCGCGTTCGGCGCGTGTGCCGCCGCCGTGCCTGCCCCGGCTGCGGCGCCCGAGGCGGTCGCGGCGCAGCTGCGCGATGCGGCGCTCGCCGGACATAACATCGCCTACCAGTGGGTGAGCGAGCTCACGAGCCGCTTCGGCCCCCGTCCGGCGGGCTCCGTCAACGAACGGCAGGCCGCCGAATGGGCGGCGGCGCGCTTCAAGGATCTCGGCTTCGAGAACGTACACATCGAGAGCTTCCCGATCACCGCCTGGGTGCGCGGCGCCGAGAGTGCCCAGATCACCTCGCCCCTCACGCAGCCGCTCGTGGCCGCCGCACTCGGGGAATCCCCGCCGACGCCGGCCGCGGGACTGGAAGGCGAGGTCGTGAGCTTCGCGAGCTTCGATGCGCTCAAGGCCGCGCCCGCAGGTTCCTTGAGCGGCAAGATCGTCATGGTGGCGCGCCGCATGGTGCGCACGCAGGACGGCGCCGGTTACGGCGCGGCGGTGGACGCCCGCATCGACGGCCCCGGCGAGGCGGCGCGGCGCGGCGCGATCGCGTTTCTGCTGCGCTCGGTGGGCACCGACAGCCATCGCCTGGCGCACACCGGCACGACGCGCTACGTCGATGGACGCGTGCCGATGCCCGCGTTCGCGCTCAGCAACCCCGATGCCGATCAGATCGAGCGGCTCGCCGCGCTCGGGGAGAAGGTGCGCGTGCGCCTGTACTCGAGCGCCTCCTATGTCCAGGACGCGCATTCGCAGAACGTGGTCGCCGAGGTGCGCGGGCGCGTGCGGCCCCAGGAAGTGGTGCTGCTCGGCGCGCACCTGGACAGCTGGGATGAGGGGACCGGGGCCATCGACGACGGCACCGGCATGGCGATCATCACCGCGGCCGCGGCGCTCATCCGCGATGCCCCGCAGCGGCCGCAGCGCACGGTGCGTGTCGTGCTGTTCGGCTCCGAGGAAATGGCGCAGCCGGTGGCACCGTACGGCGCCTTCGGCGGCCATGCCTATGTCGACAACCACAAGGCGGAGCTCGCGACCCACGTGCTCGCGGCAGAGAGCGACTCCGGTGCCGAGCGCGTCTATCGTCTCGGGCTGCCGCAGGCCGTGCTGGAGGGCGAGTTTGCAAAAACGGCGCTGCGCGTGCTCGGCCCCATCGGGGTACTCGCCGCCCCGCGAGCGCCAGAGGAGGCGGGCACGGATGTCGGCCCGTCGGTGGCGGCGGGTGTGCCGGCGTTCGTCCTCAACCAGGACGCGAGTGCGTATTTCGACATCCACCATACCGCCGACGACACCCTCGACAAGGTCGACCAGGAGCAGCTCGACCAGAACGTCGCCGCCTGGGCGGCGCTCGTGTGGCTGGCGGCGGACAGCGATGTTGATTTCCGCACCCACAACGCGCCGCCGCCGCAACCATGAGCGATCAGATCCTCATTTCGCGCGCCGATGGGGTGTGCGAGGTGCGCTTCAATCGTCCCGAGAAGCGCAACGCCATCACCTTCGCCATGTACGAGGCGTTGGACCGGGGCCTGCGCGAGGCGCAGGCGGACGCGGCAGTACGGGCGGTGTTGCTCGCGGGTGAGGGCGCCGGCTTCTGCGCCGGCAACGACCTCAACGATTTCCTCACCGGCCCGTCCTTCAGCGCCGAGCACCCCGTGATGGGTTTCCTGCACACCCTGGCGACCTTCGAGAAGCCGCTGCTCGCCGCCGTCCACGGGCAGACCGTCGGCATCGGCGTGACGCTGCTGCTGCACTGCGACTTGGTGGTCGCGGCGCGCAGCGCGCAGCTGTCGATGCCGTTCGTCGCCCTCGGTCTGGTGCCGGAAGCGGCCAGCTCGCTGCTGCTGCCGCGGCTGGTGGGTCAGCAGCGGGCGGCCGAGCTGCTGTTGCTCGGCAAGCCGTTCGATGCCGCCACCGCGGAGAGGCTCGGCCTGGTGAACCGCGTGGTCGAGGAGGCCGTGCTCCTTTCCGAGGCGCGCGCGCTGGCGCGGGCACTGGCACAGCAACCCAGCGGCGCGCTGCTCGCCACCCGGCGCCTGCTGCGTGGTGACCCGGAGCAGGTTCGGGCGCGAATCGAGGCGGAGGCGCGCATTTTCGCCACCCAGCTGCAGTCGGAGGAATTTCGTGCCGCGGTGCGCGCCTTGCTCGCCAAGGGGCGTGCGGGCTGAATGCGCGCGCGCTGCAGGTAGGCATATGCCGGTGTACAGCCTGGAGGGACTCGTTCCGGTCGTCGACCCGACGGCGTTCGTGCATCCGCAGGCGGTGCTGATCGGCGATGTGATCGTAGGGGCCCGCTGTTACGTGGGCCCGGGCGCATCGCTGCGCGCAGACTTCGGCCGCGTCATCCTGGGCGCCGGCTCGAACGTGCAGGACTGCTGCGTGCTGCACAGCTTTCCGTCCCGGGACACCCTGCTCGAGCAGGACGCCCATATCGGACACGGGGCGGTGTTGCACGGCTGCACGGTACGCCGGGGCGCACTCATCGGCATCGGCGCGATCGTCATGGATGACGCGGTGGTGGAGGAGGAGGCCTTTGTCGGCGCCGCAAGCTTCGTACGCGCCGGCTTCGTCGTGCCGCGGCGCTCGCTCGTCACCGGCGTGCCGGCGCGCGTCGTGCGTGCGCTGACGCCCGAGGAACTCGCCTGGAAAGCCACCGGCACGCGCGAATACCAGGAGCTGGCCGAGCGCTGCCTCGCGACGCTCAGGGAGTGTCAGCCGCTCGCCGCTGCCGAAGCCGGCCGCCCGACCCTGGGCGGCTCGAGCGCCGTGCCGCTGCACAGCATCGGGCGCCCGAAGCATCTGCGACGCTAAGCCTCCACCGACGGATCGGCGGCATCGGGGTTGATCACCCCGAAGAGCGCCGGAACGCGCGCGTAGAACAGGCGGATCTTTTCCTCCTGCAGCAGCGCCAGGAGCTTGCCCGCCTCCTCGTCGCTCACGATGAACTCCACCTCCACGGTGAGGGTGCCGGCGAGCTCGAAGAAGTGACTCTCGTGCAGCACATGGTGGCGGCCGAAGCCGGCCATGGCGCGAAAGGCCGAGCCGCCACGGATGCCGAGCCTATTGGCCTGCTCGAGCAGCCATTCCCACACCAGGCGCCGCTGATGCCGCTGTCCCTCGTGAACGTAGAATCTCAGGAATGAGCCTTGCATAGGACGACCGTGCCGATGCCGGCAAACGTCATGAGTAACGATCCCGCCAGGTGCGCCGCGGCCGCGCCCAGCGCCCACAGTGCCCGTCCCTGTTGCATGAGCGTCACGACCTCCGCGGAGAAGGTGGAGAAGGTCGTGAGCCCGCCGCAGAACCCGGTGATCACCAACAGCCGCCACTCGGGCGCTACCGCCGAGTAGGTCGCGAAGAAAGCCACCGCAACCCCGACGACGTAGCCGCCGATCAGGTTGGCGGCGAGCGTGCCCGGCGGGATCGCGGGGAAGTGCGCGTTCAGCGTCAGGCCGAGCCACCAGCGCAGCAGCGCTCCCAGACTTGCCCCGAAGCTGATCGCAGCAATCGACTTCCACATAGGCCGTTGCTTGTACCTTATCGCGTGAGCGACGCGCAACGGTTCGAGTATGCTCACGCCCCTCGTGAGTGCGCCCGTCCCGGGCGTGGAGAGAATCTCATGCGCAGCTTGCTGGTCCCCGCGGTGGCCGCCGCGCTCGCCGCGGCGCTGAGCGGCTGCTCGCAGCAGTCCCGGCAACATGCGGCGGACGAGCGCCTGGCCGCCATCTACAGCAGCGAGTGGAAGTGGCGCACCGACCAGCTGCCCGACGACGAGGACAGCACCCGCCCGCTCGCCGATCACCTGCCGAAGGTGGACGCGGCAACGCAGGACATGCGCCGCAAGTACTGGGAGGCCGTGCTGCGCCGGGTCGAGGCCATCCCGCGCGCGAGCCTGTCGGCGAAGGAGCAGGTCAACTACGACATCTACCGCGCACAGATCGCGGTCCTGATCGCCAATCAGCGTTTCCGCGACTTCGAGATGCCGGCCAACTCCGACACGACCTTCTGGACGAATATCGGCTACACCGCGCGCCGTCCGTTCCGCACCCTGGTGGATTACCAGCACTGGATCGCGCAGATGCACGACATCCCGCGTTACTTCCACGAGCAGATGGAGGAGATGCGCGCCGGCATGAGGCGCGGCTTCACTCCGCCGCGCGTCACCATGGCGGGACGCGACACTTCCATCACCGCGGTCACGGACGCGACGCCCGCAGCCAGTCTCTTCTACACCCCCTTCAGGGACATGCCGGGCATAGCGGCCGCCAGGCAGGCGAGTCTGCGCGCGGATGCCCTCAAGACCATCCGCGAAGTGGTGCAGCCGGCGTACGTGGAGCTGCTGCAATTCATGCGCACCGAGTACGTCCCGGGGATGCGCACCACACTGGCGGCGGCCGACCTGCCGGACGGCAGGAACTACTATCGGGCGAAGATCCGCGAGTTCACGACGCTCGACCTGGATGCGGACGCGATCCATCAGCTCGGCGTCGCCGAGGTGCAGCGGCTGCACGAGGCGATGGTCGCTGCCATGCGCGAGACCGGCTTCGCGGGCGACTTCCCGGCGTTCCTCAGGTTCCTGCGCACCGACCCGCGCTTCTACGCCCGCTCGCCCGAGGAGCTGCTGATGCACGCCGCGTGGGCGGCGAAACGCTTCGACGGCAAGGCGGCGCAGTTCTTCGGCTACCTGCCGCGGGCGCGCTTCGCCATCAAGCCGGTGCCCGAGGACCTGGCGCCCTTCTATACCGCGGGGCGCGGCGGGGCAGGGATATATCTGCTCAATACCTACGACCTGCCGAGCCGGCCGCTGTACAACCTCACTGCCCTGACGCTGCACGAGTCCGCGCCCGGGCACGCCTTTCAGATACCGATCGCGATGGAGCACAAGGACCAGCCGATGTTCCGCCAGCTCACCTACCTCTCCGCCTACGGCGAAGGCTGGGCGCTGTATTGCGAGCAGCTGGGACTCGAGATGGGACTGTACGACACCCCTTACG
>Ga0209156_10000355_pt1 | contig 38414 bp, 27 predicted proteins | sample GraSoiAngelo_124_FD_185881 | JGI IMG/M metagenome (GOLD analysis project Ga0209156, IMG submission 185881) | Grasslands soil microbial communities from the Angelo Coastal Reserve, California, USA - 14_0927_05_20cm (SPAdes) (version 2) | ecosystem: Environmental > Terrestrial > Soil > Grasslands... | reverse complement strand
GGTCTGGGTCGCTCGCCTCCGAACTACCGTCGCTATCAATTGCGAATTTTGTCTCGTAAATGACTGCGGAAACGACGCCTGGCAGTGGCATGGCGCTCAGGTTTTGGAACACACAAAAACTGTCCGGCATCATGCCTTTGTAAATGTTGTATTGCGGCATCGCCGCCGCTTTTTCCCAGGGCACACCAGCGGCGGCGCTGAGTTTTTGCGTTGCATAATCAGGTAGGCGTTTCGGAAGCGACCTGGGAACCACATGCAGGTCGTGAAGTTCCGTTTCGCCGTTCGAGTGCGGATCCGGCACGTCCGTGGGAAAATCTGGCAACGGCACGTTACCCTTGTCGATCCGCTGACTCAGAAAGTGCGCGAGCAATCTGCCCATCCACTTGAGCCGCGGTTTCATCCAGCGCGCTTGTCGAAGCGAACCGAGATCGCCAAACTCGATCAGAAACTCGGCATCCGTCGTGATTGTAAACTTGAAGCCGTAATAGGCAGCCTCATCGGGAGTGAAATTATCGCGCATGAAGGGGAAGGGAAAAAATTTGCTATAAAGTTTTTTCCAAGCTGCAGCGGCAGGCTCATCACTAGACCCTTTGAAGCCAACTGAGGCGCCCGTCTCACCACCGTCTGGATCGTCGAAGTGCAGAAATACCGCGATCCGGACACGAAATCGCTGGTTCTGCCGCTCCGGCCGTTTCAAACTCGCGTCTTCGCGAATCGTGCTAACTCCCGCCTGACGAAGAATTCTGGTTGCTTCGTCTGCCACGATAGGCGTCCAATCAATTTCGTTCCCGAGTGGTCCTTCACCTCCAGTTTTGTTATCGGGCGTATTCTCGTGGCCGGCTTGGATGAAAACATCGGCATCAAAACCGGCGGGCGGTTTTGGATTTTTCGGCAATGTCGCAGTTGCCTTCCTCCGTCGGTTCCTTTGTTTGGCCATTCGGAAATCAATTATAGGAATCTCGGTTTGACAACACTAGCCAGACCTTTGCGGTGTTAGTTCCTTACCTTTACCGAAGGTTCGGCGAGGTTTGATACGATTCAATCTTGTAGCTGCCATCGAAGTGGACAGTCTTTCCGCTATCAGCATCTTTGAAAGTGATGCCCACCGGCGGCGCAAAATGTTGTCGGATGGTGTCGGCCTGCGCGTTCCATGACTTGATTGGCTGATTAGTTTTGAGATCAAGCTGGATAATCTTTTTGAGTTCCGTTCCTGGGATGGTGTGATTCGGCTGCGTTTGCACGCATCCGCTAATCAGCAACGCGACGATCGAAAAAATGAGGACCAGTTTTCGGTGCATGAAAAATTTCAAAACAAATTCAACCGCTCTCGACGGCCGAACACGCCACCATTTGCTGCCGCCAAAAGAGCGTACGCACATCGTCGAAGCGAAACAGAAAGATACCGCCGTCGCCCCAAGTCTTCCCCCAGCTGTTTGCACAAAGAAAAGCGCGGTCGCTTGCGCTCACTCCATAACAGAGATAGCAGTGCCCGCCAACGCGAGCCCCCGATAAAGTTACAAACCCGTTATTGTCCACGCGATTCATCCCTTCGAACCAATCTGAACCCAGTACAACCGGTCCTCGCGTGAGGACATATTTCCAGAGCACACGCGCATCTTCCGCCCAGACATAGTCGCCCGTGATCCAACCGTCTTGCAGCATTGCCTTGGCGCCAGCGCGAACAGTTGTTCCAAAGTAGACCGGCTCTTCACCGGCGATGTCGTCGAGTTGCTGCGCTTCGTGATAGATCCGATACGGATCCGGTCCGGGAGAAGTAAGTTGCGGTGCACTTGTGACGAACAGTGTCCAACCATGACCGACGCACGACTGCGTTTTCTGCTGATTCAGAATTGGACCAAGCGCATGGACCTGAGTTTGCGTCATTGGATCGCCGTCGATTTCGCCGACATGCGGCGACATGGGATGTTCGAAATCCCCTGCGTCATACGTATAAACATGACCAAGACCATGCTCATCCCCTGACCCATCGGTGATGACGGCAGCGTTATTGGGTGAAACAGTGCCAGTGGGAACCGGTGCTGGAAAATTTGCAGCAACTGCGGCGCTGGCAGAGGCGGATTTTTGCGCGCCTTTTTTTGGCGCTGATTTACGGATTCCCCGCTTTTTTGCCTTTGGCATCTTTCGATTTCTTTTCGGCATTGAGGGGTTACGCCTTACTTGCGGAAATACGCCGTCGTAAGTTCTTGCCGTGTGGCATTTTTACTCGATCTACGGAGTCAAGGTCAATATTTTTGATAAATACGTTCCGGAATTGAATTCATTTTGGTGTCTTTGCAGAAGACCATGTAACATGGCACGGCAATCCCGCCGATGTGGCGAAATGGCAGACGCAACGGACTTAAAATCCGTTCCTGCGAAAAGCAGGGTATGGGTTCGAATCCCATCATCGGCACCTATCAAAGGCAATCTTACGAGGGACATTAGTCAAACCGACCAAATCTTCGGTTGCGCAGGTTCCGCTGGGGCTCCGTAACCCAAAACCTATGCTGGAAGTTTACTCGCTTGTCACGAATTGAGGTTCGGACTCCTACGCCCCCGATGAGAATCGGGCGCTCTGTCCAGTTGATCTAAGCATGCGCCTTTTTGGCAATATAATTTTAGCTAGTCGCTGCGTTCCGCCATAAAATTCGTTTGCTCGCGGAAGCCGATCCTGTCGTTGTTGAAGCTTGATCTGTTGGCAGCGCCGGCGAATTGCCCATAATTCCCGCAGTTTACTCCAGAATGTCTCTTTCATAATTCGGTGCGGCTTTGCTCGTTCATTGAACTCACGTTGACGGGAGCGGGACTACAGGCTGATCAGGTGTGAGCAGTGGCCGAATCTGCGACATCGTGCTGTCCATCACCGCTTTGATTTTCGGCATCGCCTCCTGATGAATGGCGGCGATCTGTGGTTTGGCCTGATCAATAATCGGCTGAACCTTTGTCTGTTGCTCAGACGTCAGGCTCAATTCTTTTGTTAATCGTTGAAGCATAAATCTTTCCTGTGCCAGCCCGAAGTGTTCGGGGCCAGATCCAGGTTTTGCCCGCACCATGACAAAGCCGCCGAGCACGATCGCACCCCGGCCATAAGCGTTAATAGGTTTCGTTTCATAGTTCATGTTTCAATTTCTTGTTCCGTTGCGCGCTTTTTGCGCTTCTGTAGCTAATGACCGACAACCAATCTTGGCGGTTACATTTTTGTTCTGACGCAAGGACAGTTGGGAAATGCGCTCGCCGGAAAAACCCCAAACGCTACGAGTGAACTCGAGCAGAAGCGGAGCGACCAAACAAACCCGATTAGTCCTGTTGTTTTCACAATAGATTTCTAGAGATGCGTTTCCTCTGTCGGGACCGCGCCTAATCGCCGGATCGGGCGTGTCCCAACTAAAAGCGTTGCCGAGATTGATCAAGGCACGAAGCTTGGATTCCGTAGCATCTTGAGAACTAATGTCTATCATGCTAGTAGGAAATCGGGTCAACTCCTACTTGTCAAGTAGGAATTTCGTACTAAACGGAGCGATGCTCGCGACGTGACGAACGGGCGCTTGGCCTAATTATTTTGGAATGCCTATCCCCGTCGGCAAATCTATCACAAATGCCGTCCGGTTTCCCCAGTCTTTTCGTCGTCCCTAATGCGCCATAATCGACTATTGCCAACGTTCTGCTGATTAATTTGCTTGACATGGGCGGTCAGGATGCTGCTGAACGGAGACTTGGTTCGAAAACACCTTTCCTCAGAACTCGGTTTTTCCAAGGAACACCGAGATATCAATATTCGCTGGATTGGGTACGTAGCTTCCGAGATTACGAAAAATCGTGGATTGCTACTTGTGCTCCAATTGCACCGTATGACGTCACGCGAAAAGAGGTACACGCTCGACCCCGGTCGAGATCTGCGAACGCCGCGATCGGAAGGGTCTTTACGCGAAAGCGCCTGCTGGAGTTCTCAAGGAATTCACTGGTATCTCGGATCCCTATGAGGAACCTAAGGATGCGGAAATTGTGATCAAGACCGCCGAGGTCACGCCCGACAAAGCGGCGAAGGCAATCATGTTATACATGGAGCGCGAAGGGTTTATCGGGGTTAACAATAATCTGTAACCCACTGAGTATACCGTGAACGCACCTTGCGAAAAAGACTGCTATCCTGACGTCGGATCGCAGGTCGGAACGGCTTGACCCCCCTGCGCCGTTGGCCTACTTTACGTCGGTGCGCTCGCGCAACTGACCGCCTTCACCGTAGCCAAACAGTTGCCCACGAGGTGAAAAAATATCATAATTCGGGTGACCGTTAGCGAACTTTAACCTGTGATGTCGCAGGCGAGTCAGCGGAACAATTGGCAGGTATTGACAAGCGAATGGACGAACATGATTGGAGCACGCGAGCTGATTGAGAACCTGCGCACGGACTGCATACATTATCTCGGCGACCGCCCCTGTTGGCCGCACGTGGAAGCGGGGCATCGCTGCACCTGTATCCATTTTCAGCTAACGAAGCGACGCGGGGTTATTATTAAACTTGGTGCGCCTGGAGATGTGTTGAGGTCAACTCCTCTGCTGCGCGCTCTGGATCCCGCCAGGACCGGCACGAAGGTACTTTGGGTCACTCGCTCTCCTGACCTTCTGCCCGCCGATGCTTGTGAAGCGGTCCATCCTACTGCGGCAACGCTGGCGCGAATAGCGCAGGGCACGTGGGATTTCTGTTGGAACCTGGACAAGGATCCAGAGGCATGTGCCATCGCCGCATCTACGAAAGCGAGGGAGTATCGAGGCTACACGCTTCGGGACGGCGTACCTTATCCGGTGGATAAAGCTGCATGGCACAAATTTGCAACCGGTATAGATAACCCATATAGCCGCTGCAATCGCCAAAGCTACATTCAAGAGATTTTCGACATCACTGGGTTACCTTTCGAGAGAGAAGAATATTGGCTTCGCGCTACGACTGCTACAGCAAGGGAAAGGGCGGCCCAGCTTCTACCGAAAGATTCTGCAATCGGACTAAACATTGGGGCCGGAAGACGCTGGCCTTCTCGAATTTGGCCGGCGGAGTTCTGGATTGAATTGATCAAACTGCTGAAGGCGCGGGGATTGCGACCGGTCCTATTAGGAGGCCCGGAGGAAGTTGAAATGTCAGCCCGGCTAGTTGCCGAAACGGGCTGTTTAGCCTCGGGCGTTCAACCATTGGAAACCTTTTATGCGATGATCGAGGGTTGCCAGTGCGTTGTCAGTGCGGTCACCATGGCTATGCATTTAGCGATCGGTGCGCGTACGCCTTTAGTGCTGCTGAACAATATTTTTAATCGCTATGAATTTGAGCTTTACGGCCGCGGAGAGATTGTAGAGCCACCTACTCCGTGCGACTGTTACTATAGTGGAGTATGTCGCACGGGCCGCAAATGCATCAATGAGATTTCGCCCGAGGCTGTGTTTGAAGCGATTCTGCGTTCACTAAAGGCGGTGGACAGAGCGAAAGATTCCCAACACGCAGAGGCTCGACAAGCCAACTGAAACCGCGTAGCGCCCAGTCATCGGCGCAGTTCGCGAGTAAGTTGCCGAAAGAGCCACCGCTTTTCGATCTCCAGCAAAGGCAGGGTCAGTCGGTTTACGAGAGGACTGCCCAGGCGTTTGCCCTTGGCCAGGGGCACCTTCTGGCGGGCGAGAGTGACTTTTGCCTTCTGCATTGTCATTAAGACCGCGTTGCGTTGTAGCTCGAAGAGTCGCACCGCCAGTGCAAATAAAGGAGGCTCGGGATGCCTGTTTGTGAAGCTCGTCAAATACCCTTGCTCAAACGCGACCAGGCTTTTGTTGACGATCGCGCGCCGCCGATCGAAAGGTCGCCGCAAGCTGAATCTCCATAAGTGGCGCCGCATGGAGCTGCTGAAGCACGAAAAATCCCAGAGGTGCACCCCTTCGCGCAATCTATCGGGAGGATCGACCAGAAACAACTCATTATTCTCGAGCAGAAGATTAGCCGCCTTGTAGTCGTAGTACACCTGCCCCATCCGCACTTTTGCGCCAGCGAGGCTTTCAAGCGCTGATCGGAGAATCTTTTGTTCGCGGGCGGAAAGCTGCCAGGGAGCAGCCGCCAGATCACGCGCGAGCGCTTCGACAGGCATCGGGCAAATATTCTGTGTCCAAGTCATTTGGATTCGCGCGAGAATTTTTCCGGCAAGCTCGCATGCAGAAACCACGTCGTTCGCACTAGCGCCCTTCCGGAGCAGAGCCGGGATTGGCGTGCCCCGTGCGAATTCCATCACCAAGACCCGTTTCCCACGGAGTAAAGCCAGCGCCTTCGGCACGCGCAATCCGGGAACCTGCAATGCCGCCAGGACACGCAGCTCTCCGTACTGATACTGGAGCATTGCGTCCGTCCCCATGACCAGCTGTTTGCCGAGGACGAGACGGCCGTCCGCAAGCTCGATTCGATAAATCCGGTTCCTCCAATTTTTTGCGAACAGGTCGCACTTTTCCACCGCTTGGCCTAACGCTTTCTCCAATTCGCTCACTGTCGGCGGCTCCACAGGATCGGTTTCGCTGCTACGCATCGCCTCGCTACGTCGCCACGCACCCTGGATATACCCAAAGTCGATGGTATGCGCGGCGCTAGCCGGGAGGATCCCATCTTTCATGGAGTTGATGGCGGGCGATTTGTCCAGCCCTCCCGGAACCTTCTCGCGATTGCTCGCTCTCAGCAACATAACTTCAATGGCTCTTCCATACCTGTTTGAGTGCTTCTAAACTAATTATATTGGAATAATCGAGCGCGCAACCAACAGCCAGCGCCTGGGCTTCCCGGATTCGTAGTCCAAACGCAATCTCAGTCGGCTGCTCATCACTATTTCTGATTCCAGAAAGACGTGGAGGGCGGGCGTAAACACGCTCATCGGCACTGTGGCGCTGCAATTACGAGAGAAGTCTTTTTCATTGCATAAACTTTTTAGCCGTTCCGGTGGACTGCGAATGAGCGCGACAAACTGATTGATTCCGAAAATAAGTCTGATAACGGGTCAAACCTTTAGTGATTGAGTTTTCAATCTCACGCTAATGGATTTTCAATCAATTAATAAGAAGCGATAGCATACACAACAACTGGGGGATGCGCTGCCAACGCCATCGATCCTTCATCTGGGCAGCGTCGCGACGACTCGGCAACGGGGCAAACGAAAAACGCATCCGCGAAAAACAAGCGGACTGCAGGACGAGACAGATGCAAATGAGTCAACGGTTGACTCAATCGGACAGATTGAGGGATACTCAAAAAAATGGTTGACTAGTCAAACAGGACTGATAGCATCCCGAACCAATCAGCTAATTTTAGTGATTGATTTCCCCCCTCAGTGCTTCAACCCCAACGTTTTCAACCCCCACCAGTTAATGACAAAACAAGAATTAATTTTCAAGAAGGCTGAATTGCAACGGCAGATGGAAGCCCTCAAGCAAAAGGCAGAGGCAATCGACAGAGTGCTGGAACTTTTCCAAGAAGACGCGCCGACACGTGCGAGCACCGGAAGATACAAGAACATGAGCGTTCCGAAGGCCGTTGTCGATTTCTTATCTCGTAATCCCGGCGAGTTCATGCACGTGGCCGGCATCGCGGCAGCGTTAAAACGCGAAGGGATAAAAAGCAAATCCCCGAATTTCACGACTATCGTTAGTTCGACTTGCAATCGACTCGCAACGGGAAAAAAACAAAAGCTCGTTAAAAAAAAACGAAAACCGGACGGAAAGCTTTCGCCGTTCCGAGGCGGCGAGACAGAAACAAATGAGCGGACAGTTGCAGCCGTCGGCTCAAATGGGGCTTGGTGTAATGATAGGACGTAAGGCGCAGACCCGCGATCAAACTAGGAGGCAACATCAGCAATGAATCTGATTAACAAGAAAAAACACAGTCGATCCCGTTCGTTTAGAATGTCGTTTTTGTTTGGCGCGCTACTCTGCGCATTTCTTACAACGACGATGACGGGGAAAGCATTCTCCCAAACTCCTCGGGGAGTCTTTTGCTTGCTACCAGTCGGGGCGGGGGCTGGCCAGGACCCTTCGGTATATTATAATGTCGACGTAGACGGTATCAGCGTACGGCAGAACTGGAGTGATCTGGAGCCGAGCGAAGACGTTTACGACTGGACGTATCTGGATAAGGTGACAGCAAGGGCAGCAGTTGCGGGTAAGCCAGTCTTGCTGCGGATTAGCACCCAAGCGAATAAACCCGCATGGGTCACCACCGCGGTCGCGGACGCGGGCGGCACATTCTTCACTTTCGGTGGCAAAAACGGCCAGACCACCATACCGGTTTTCTGGGATCCGACTTATCTGGCTAAAAAGACAGCGATGATAGCAGCCTTGGGAGCGCATTTCACCAACAACCCCGCGGTGAAAATTGTCGGAGCAAGCTTCGCTAACTCTCAAAGCGAAGACTGGGCCGTGCCCCACACACCTGCTGACGTGACTGCGTGGTTTGCCGGCGGCTATACCTCCGCCAAGATGCTGGCCGCAGGCAAGCAAATTATTGATGCCACGATGGCGGCTTTCCCGAATCAATATGTGACTCTCTCCGTGGGAACCAATGGTCATCTTGCGTCTGGTCCTAACTTGGATCCCACGGCGAACTATGTGGCACATAATGCCGTGCTGGATGCGCGCGCGTCTTGGCCGGGGAGGTTAATCGTGCAAAAGAACACCCTCGCGGCCTTTACTCCTGCGGCACCGGCGACGGGCACCGTTTGGGCGTTTCTATTCAATAGCGGTCCTGATATCGGCGGGCAAATGTTGTATTGGTGCTTTGGCGATACAACCTACAAGGTGAATGGCGGAGTTCCCGCTGATCCTGCGATCGTCTTGCGCAATGCAGTAGATATAGGCCTAGGCTACCAGATGAGTTACATTGAGATTTACCGGACAGACGTGCTTAACCTGCCGGTGGTTGTCGCCTACGCGCACGACGCGCTAACTGCCCCGTAAGTACCCACGGGACTTCGGTTGGTGCCCCAGCTACCTGTAGGTGAGAGCGGTCCCGCAGCGGCTATTTGTGTCGGGCTCATCCGGCGACTTTACTCTGGTTTGCTGATCCGCGCGCGTGTGTACGCGATTGTACGACGCTTTATCTGTGTCATAAAGCAAGGGTTGATGCACGAACGATAGAACAAGTAAACTGCCAGAAATCCCGATCAGCTCAAAACTAAGAAAGGGGGGACCGACCTATTGCGGCAGCTACCGAACTCCCTAAAAGCTTGAATAAAGGCATCACCATCTTATACTCGATTGAAAAATATGGAAACGCCTTTGCCGATTGAAACAGATTACCCGGAAGAGATATTTCGGCCTGATCTAGCACCGGAATATCGGGCGGGTTGTGCCAAGGCCTATTTCAAAACTAATTTCCTGGCGCGCAGGCTCTTTCGTAAACGGGTCGATATCGCGTTTGGTCTGATGCCATCTGGCCCGTGTGATCGAGCCCTCGACGCCGGAACAGGAGCGGGCTTCCTTCTGCCCGGCCTCGCCGCACGGTGCCACGAAGTAGTTGGGGTCGATTTGGCACCCGTCCTGCACTACACCAAAGGCATGCTGGATAAACGGGGTTTGGATAACGTCAAGCTTGCTGAAGCCGACCTTCTCCATCTTCCTTACGATGGCCCGACATTCGATCTGGCGGTCTGCCTAAGCGTGATCGAGCACATTCCCGAGCCTGAGACTGCGCTCAAAGAACTGGCGAGGGTGCTTCACCATGACGCTGTGCTTATACTTGGTTATCCCATCGAAAACGCATTCTTCGTGGTGCTCAAATGGATGACCCGCATAGAAAAGCGCTCACGCTTGCTCATTCAAGGCAAACCACTGCCGCGAGGAAAAGCCCTTCGCCCTCATGTCACAGATTGTCGAAGGTTAGAAATAAGCGTAGAGAAAATCTTCAAGATTGAGGCCCGCCGCGACATCCGAATAGCTGGTTCGCCGGTTTACCGAATCCTGAAGCTGCGGAAAAACAACGGTTAAAGGCTGACCGGGATTAGCGATTCAATAACGTCGTGCAATGTGAATAGCTCAAAATGGCGGGGTTACTTTGAGCGGATCCGTCTGTTCTTGAAAATGGGCAGCAGACCACGCTCGCGGCTGCAGCAAATTAGTATGCGGCTCGATCGCTCTTCTCTCGCGCTACCCATTCCATGGAAGGTTCCGCCTCTCGATCCTTCTGCTCCGCCGCCGGTTGTTGTCGGCGCTACAGGCGGTTCGGGCACGCGGGTGATTGCCCAGGTGCTTCGGAAAGCCGGCTGGTTTATGGGCAACCGGGTGAATCCGCGCAATGAAGATTCCCTGCCGATCGCCTGGTTTCTCACGAAGCGGCTGAAAAGCCTGAAGGATTTCCCAAATGTTGACTCCCGGACGTTGGCCCGCGCCCGCCGCGATTTCGAGCGGATGGTGTATCTTCATCGCCGCGGCATCTCGTTGCCGGATGCTCGCTGGGGATGGAAAAATCCTCGCAGTTTATGGCTAGTCCCGTTCCTGGTGGATCGATTTCCGGAGTTGAAATTTGTCCACATGATTCGAGACGCACGCGATATGATGCTATCGGAGAACATTTTTTTTCTGCGACAGAATGGTCATTGGTTGCTTGGGCCAGATTGGTGGCGGAATTTAGAGGCGGCGGCACTGGAGTTGTGGCGCGTCAGCAACAACCAGGCGCTGGAGTTTGCCCAAAACTATCTCGAGAACCGCTATCACATGGTCCGCTATGAAGACTTGTGTCAGAAACCGGCCGAAACGGTGACGCGGCTTTTGGAATTTCTTGAAGCACCCAAAATGGATGTCGGGCCGCTTATCGAAGGGATTCGCGATCGCGGCAATATCGGTCGATGGCGCCGAGCTAGTGCGGCGAAAGTGGTTGAACTTGGCCGGGGCGTTCGATCCGACCTGGAGCGTTTTGGTTATGAGGTTTGAAGGTACAGAGATGCATGGCTCACCTCTGCCCGCAATATGCAGGAACTTCGCATCAGCGATTACTTGAACTTTGAAGCGATCATCAGAGGTTCTTCGAGAAAGAAGTGAGCCATGAACAGTGATCAGCCGACTGGTTTTAGGAAACATATGCAACCACTTAAATCTCCTCACACCATCCGGATTTTTTTGTTCGTGCTCGCCCTCGTCATTTCGGGTCGCGTCCCGCTCCTTGCTGTTTCGGGTCCGCCGCTCCGCACCGGTCTATGGATGATGCAGCCGATTAAAGGCGGCGACAAAACCGGTGCCTTGGAAGCTCAGGTCCGCGCAAACTCACATCTGTCCGGCGTATGTCTCCACATCGGTTGGAAAGATATCGAGAAGGAGCCTGGGCATTTGGATTTCAGCGCGATCGACCAAAGCGTAGCGGTGCTTCGACACATCGGCATGAAATACGAGCTCGGCATCAAACCCGGCGTTGATACGCCGCCCTTTGTTTACCAGCAGGGTGGTCAGTCGTTTGAGACACACGTCGCGAATCCGCATCGCGCTAATTTTGGCGCGGCAGTTGTGATTCCCGTCCCATGGGACCCGGTGTATCAGCGAAACTTTTCGCGCCTGATTACGCAAGTTGGAGAACGTTATGCTTCCGATCCCTTATGTGTAAGCGTCGTGCTCACCTGCGCGAATTTCAACAGCTCAGAGATGCATTTACCGAAAACCGCCGAGGACCGCGCGAAATGGAATGCGATGGGAGACTACGGAGCTAAGCTGCTCGAGGTTTACAAGAAGTACACCGACGAATGGGCGAAGGCATTCCCGAAGCAGGCAATATCCCTGCACTTGTCGCAGGTCCTGGATCTGCCTTTGACGTTTTTTGAACGCATAGTCGATTATGGAGTGAGTAAATATCCGGAGCGCTTCACGATTCAGAATTGCCATCTCACAGGAAGGAAGGAGGACGCAGGTATAGAAAGTTACGATCTTATCCAAAAATATCAGGATCGCGCTCATCACGGATTCCAAAGTGCCGCGGGTTTTTCCCGCGGCGGTGAAAGGATGGGCTCAATCGAAATGGCAGTTCTCAACGTGGTTCATGCACAGGGTGAATACTGGGAGTTGTGGCACGGTGACGGTGTAAGTGTAGAAACTACAGCGGCCGTAGCGAACGCCTGGGAGGAAGCGAAAAAGCTAGGGTACGAAGCCTACAAGGAAAAGCTGATCGCCGAAAGTCGCTATCAGGAGCAGAGCGGTGGCCACCACCGCGGAAAAGGCAGGCGTGGGCGACGCAACGCCGGGTTGACGCCTGAGGCATAAAGGCCGAAGTCGCTGCTACTACCATTACTTTCAGCCGGTAGATTTTCTCCGGCAGGGTTTGCATTGCTGGACCTGCAAACATATGCGTTTCCGTAGCGGGGAATAAGAGAGCCATTCGAAACAAGGGGAGGATCCATTTCGATCCGAAATTCCAGCGCACTTGCCCCCGCAAAATGAAATTATCTGGAATCGGGATGCTATTGGCCAGAAGCTAGAAGGAAAGAGAACTTAAGGTATGTGCAGATTTATCGGAGGCAAAGGAGCCTACTTCGATTTCAAAGCCGCTCCCTGGGTCGCCAACATCGTTTGATATGCCGGATTTATGACATCCACTTCATAGGTCTCAACATATCTGCAACCGATATTCACCGCTGCCGTAAACGAATTATTCATGGCAGCGTAAGCCGAAAGAAGCGGGTCAGAGCCCCATGGCGGAGAATTGCTTAGGCGGGCAACATTGCCGGCAGTACTGGTAGAGCAGAGAAACTGAACGCCGGTAGGTTGGGTCAGCCAATTATTATAAATCGCAGCGTTTGCGAAATAACCAGGTACAGAGGTCGCATGCAACTGGGAGTTCATAATTCCGAATCTGCCGGGATACTTGGCTACACCCCAAGCTACAATTGCATTCACCGCCTTGGTTCCCCCTTGGTTGTTTGGAAACGGTCTTGCCACAGTAATAAAAGGCGGCGTTGTCGGGAATGCGGTCATGTAAGTGTTGATGATTTTCTTCGTCACCGCTTGCCAGGCCACCATTCCAGCGGAGAAATCCACCGTCGCGGCATAATCCGCTGCAACCGCGCTGGCGTTAAAGTAATCAACATCGACCTGTTGAGTGGCGAGATAGGACTCACCGGTCTGACTAAAGCCCCCCATTGGGACGTAGAGCAGGTTGGCATTTCCGTCATATCTCGCGCCCAAAGCGGCAACGAATGCCGTCCATTTAGTCAATACAACCGGATCCCACGGCACCGGCATCACGCCCGAATCCGGTGCGGTGAGTACATGAAATGGGACTCCGGGATGGCGCGCCAGAATCGAAAAGGTGAGCTTGCCGCTCTTGGTTGCGGTCGCCGGTGCGGACAGGGTTGCAACCGACGTTCCTGTTGAAATGATGGTAGTGCCAGGTGGAAATTTGTCGCAATCAATCACCCTGCCAACATCAGCGGCAACAAAGCTGGCGGTTGGGGAGTTAAGCGTTGCCACATTAAGCGTGGTCGAGCCGTCCATAAAAGTGTCAGCGCCCATCAACCACGGTGGGGATTTGATTCCAGCAATCACGCTCAAACCGATGAACTTGCCGCTAGTGGCGGCAAGAGCTAAACAGTCGTCGATCAGCTTCCAATTATAAACGCCGTCCTGCGTTTCGATGTCTTTCCAGCCCGTCCTGATCCGCATTCCCGCTACGTTCACATTCTGCCACGGGTGGGAATAAATGGGTCCGATAGGATCACTGGCACTTATACTCCCCGGCAGATCAACGATCCCTGCAGGGAATGGTTTTGACGCGGGCCCAGCGGCAGCAAGGCGAGGGAAAGCCACCGTGGTTACGGCAAGCGCGGTCAAAATACCGAGGGTTTTGAGGGCGTTTTCCATTAATAATTCTATTGTTGTGGACGCAAGGGGACGAATTATTAACGGTTATTCACAACCTCGGATCGGTCAAAACCTTACGTTTCTCTAGGTGAAAATCCTAGGGAGGATACCTGCCGCACCACGTGTGGCAAGACTATTTTTTAGGTTTTTTTGAGGGAGAGGGGGCGCGGATGAAGTAAAGAAGATGCACCGCGGTCTGATCACCTCACAGCCCACGAATCCCGTTGTGATTACGGCACGTACATCAGGCACTTGCTCCAGCCCAACGTTAACTCGTCGACGAAGAGACAGGCCTCCGCACAGAAAGTCCAAATATAGTGAGCTGGATGCTGCGTAGTGGCCTCTGTCATTCCGTGGGAGAGACTGAAAACCCAACGAATGGGTTATTCCAGAGCGCGACAACGCGCAAAGAATTCAATTATTTACTTGACAAATGCAAACGCAGCCTAACAAATGTTGTTGGGGTGAGAAGTCTGTTCGCGCACTCTTAAACGCTGTTCGAACTTTCCTTCTGCAGGGGAAATCGATGCCGGTGCATTCAAACAACGAGGGGTGCTTATAATCTAGAGACTGTTCGGCAATATTCACTCACGGCACGCTGACCCACAGGTGTAGCAACCACCAGCATGGCTTCCAACAGCTGTGAGATATTTACACTTTTGTTGAAACGACCCTACGATATGAGAGAATTTCTTCTGTCTTTGCTGCTGAGCGTTTCCGGTTCTGTCTGCTCCGCCTCAGCGTCAACGTCGACAGATACTCCGCCGCCAACACCAACTCCAGCGACGACAGCCGACCTACTGGTTACGGTAACTGATGGTAAGACTGCGGCCACTGCCGGTACGAAGGGCACATACACAATTGTAGTGACCAACTCCGGGCCGGCTGACGTCACCGGCGCAATAGTAAGCGACAGCTTCCCGGCTAAGTTTAGCGGTGTGACCTATACCGCGACGCAGAACGGCGGCGTTTCGGGGTTCACTACGACTGGCACGGGCGAAATCAGCGATACAGTGACAATGCCCGCTGGGAGCTTTGTCACTTACCAAGCGACCGGCAAGCTCAGCTCCTCAGCAACCGGCACAATCTCCGACACAGCGACTGTGACCCCTCCGAGTGGAGTAACGGATTCTAATCTCGCGAACAACAGTGCGACTGATACCGATACAATCAAGTTCCGCGCAGACCTCAACGTGACGAACACCGACGGGAAGATGGCGGTGATTCGCGGTGCAACGAACACCTACACAATTGTGGTGACCAACTCCGGGCCGAGCGACGTAACCGGCGCAGGGGTAAGCGACGGTTTCCCGGCCAGTTTCACCGGGGTGACCTATACCGCAACGCAGAGCGGTGGGGCTTCCGGGTTTACCGGCTCTGGGAGCGGCAATATCAATAACATGGTGACGATGCCGTCCGGCAGCAAAATCACCTATAAGGCGAAGGGGACGATCAGCTCGTCAGCGACTGACACACTTTCTGATACAGCGATTGTGACCGCTCCCAGCGGAGTCACCGATCGCAACCCGGCGAACAACAGCGCAACCGATACCGATGCGGTTAACGCAGCGCCGTCCATCACCATCCAACCTGTCAACGAAACGGTAACGGCAGGATGGACAGCCACATTTGCGGTAAAAGCGACAGGCGCAACGCTCTTGAGCTACCAGTGGCGGGAGAACGGAGCGAACATTGGGGGGGCGACTAAGTCATCCTATACCACTCCAGCGACAACAGACGCGGACGGTGGCGCCATCTTCGCCGTGATAGTGAGCAACAGCGCCGGAAGCGTAACGAGTAATAACGTGACGCTGACAGTGAACCCGGCACCCTCACCAACACCAACCGTATCGCCAATACCCATCGCAACACTACCTCCGATAAACCATGTGTTTGTTGTCATGGAGGAAAATCACAGTTACTCAGAAATAATAGGCACCGGAGCAATGCCATACCTGCAATCCCTGGCCGACCAATATGGATTAGCCACGAACTATTATGCGAATACGCATCCATCCATCGGAAATTACTTTATGCTCACGACTGGGCAGATAATCACGAACGATGACAAATACACGTCGACAGTCTTTGATGACAATGTCGTAAGGCATCTCCTGGCTAACGGTAAAACATGGAGAGAGTACACGGAAAATTTACCGTATGCAGGCTATGTCGGTGCCGATGGCGGAGGATATGACCAACACCATAATCCATTGTCTTACTTCTCGGATGTGAGAAGCAGCACCAAACAACTACAAAACCTGGTACCATTCACACAACTAGCGGTCGATATGGCAGCAGGACAGTTACCAAACTACGGCTTCATCGTGCCAACCGATGCTCATAATGGTCATGACGGAACCTTGCTTGCGGCAGACCAATGGCTGCAAACCAATATCGACCCGTTAACCAATGACCCACAGTTCCAAACAGATGGCCGCCTACTGATCATATTTGACGAAGGAAGAGGCACTGACACCGCAAACGGCGGCGGACAAGTCCTTTGGGTCGCCGTCGGCCCGTCGGTAAAAACGGGATATGCCTCAACCACTCTTTACCAGTACCAGAACACGTTGAAAACAGTTTGTGATCTTCTAGGCATTGGCTCCTTCTCCGCGCCGTCGTTAGCGACACATACGCTCCCATCGATGGTAGAGTTCATAACCCCGATGTCGACCCCAACACCAACGCCTGCGCCACCACCAATCCACACATTATCGCCAAGTCCAAGCCGAGACACGGTCTCAACTGACACTCCGCGCCTCGAACCTAGGCACTGATCCTAACCATCCGGTGGTTATTTTTCGTTGACTATACGGCGAAAAACGGTTCCTTTAAGCATCGGGAAACTACCGTCAACCTTCTCGTGATGACAGCCGCGAACGCCGCGGAGGCGCTGATCTTTCTTCATGTGCCGAAGAGCGCAGGCACGACGCTGAATCGGTTGATCGAATGGGAATATCCTCTCTTCCAGATGTACTCGGTCGATCCGGTTTTGTTCCGGTGGTCAAGGGCGCGCCTCTGGCGGCTCCCTCAGCGGCGGCTAAAGAGGTTTCGCGTCTTCAAAGGTCACATGCCGTTTGGACTGCACAAGATCCTTCCGCAACCTGCTACTTATATCACCGTGATGCGCAGGGCTGTGGAACGGGTTATCTCTGCCTATTACTTCATGAGCAACTATAAGTTGCACCCGAATTACTGGAAGTTCCGGCGGGAAGGTTGGACACTGGAGGATTTCGTGCGGCGTTCGCCAAGAGAAAACGTGCAAACCAAAATGATCGCGGGAGCCGTGTATGAGGAACCATGCACCGCGGAGATTTTTGCGAAAGCGAAGGAGAATCTGCAATATTTCAGTGTAGTCGGGCTTACCGAGCGTTTTGAGGAAAGCCTGGCACTAATGAAACTGCGCTTTGGTTGGAAGCTCGAGTCTTACTCCAGCTTTAATGTCACGCGCACGCGGCCGAAGAAGCGCGATCTGCCGCAATCGACTCTCGATCTAATCGCCGAGCGAAATCGTTTCGATATTGAGCTCTATGAATGCGCTGCCAAACGCTTTCAGGAAGCGATTGATAAAAATGCGGCCGAAGTCGGTCGCGTAGTTCGGGAGTTGCAAGCAGCGCGAATCCAAGACCCGCTGCGCGCGGCACTCTTTTCGACGGGTGCAGCTACACGGAAGGCGATTAACAGAGCTTATTCGGCGTTGTAGCCCGCTGTCAGATTCACCGGCTCGCTCTCTCCGCCGATGAGTAGGACTTTGGCGCGGTAGGACTCAAAAACGACTTTGGCGTGTTCATTCAGGTATACACGCGCCTCCGGGCTGTTCAATTTCGAGAACCCTCCATAAGGCACGAAAATAAGCCAGGTGCGCCGGCCTCGGCTGGTTACTTCACGCAACTCCTTCAAATTACGAATCGTTGGATAACCACGAAACTTGTCCATAAAGCGGGGTTCGGCGAATTTCTCATTGTAGGTTATTTTCTTGTTTAAGATGGCATCGATATAGTAATCACCCGGTATCCCGGCGTAATGTTCGAATATATGCGGGATACCGACGATGATGAGGTCACCTGGCTGGAAGTGGTTTCTCACGTATTGCGCAGCGCCGCGGTGGTCGTAACGATACGTGCCTAGGCGTGTCATAAGCCCGGTGGAAGCGCCCGGGCTGGAAAGCGTGTAAAGCCGCATGAACCACTCGTTGCTTTGAATAAACAGCAAAACGACCATGGCTACTCCGGCGGTATGCGCAAAGCTGCGAGCAACCGTGGAGTTACCTTCGCGCCGGGCAAGCGATAACAGTCGATCGTAGAGGGCAACAGTCCCAGCTACTCCCGAGAGAATAAGAAGCGGTTGATAGTACATGCAGTAACGCGTCGATAGAGCTGCAATTAAGTTCGTGTGGCAGAAAACCAGGGCGCCAAGCACCGTAACAACGTAGAGGAATGCGCGTTGGCCCCAGCAGAATGGGATCGCGGCGAGAGTCATCAGGGTGAAAAAGACATGGTCCTCCGCCAACAAGAAATGGTCCACGTAATACATCGGCTGCCAGCCATACGCTAGGAAAAACAATGAAGGACCAGCGACGTTGGAAAGTCCAAAACCCACCTGCGTATAGGGGTCGGAAGCGAGCGTGCGCCAGCAGAGCTCCGCGATCACCAGGACGGCCATAAAGAAGACGCAGCGGTAGAGATGGAATTCTTTTAGCCACCACCATTCGCCCCAGCGCACAACGAGCAAGGCAAGGAACAAAGCGGGCAGGATAAATGCGCTTCCCTCCCACGAAAGATAAGCCGCGCAAAAGGTGACTGAGGCTGCGGTCAGATATTTGTGATGGAAGGGACGAACTCTGATCCCTTCGTAAAAGAACCAGAAGGTAAGCATCGCCATGAACTGGCATTGCTGTGGGTGAAAGCAATTCTGCGCCCACCGGATATTCATTGGGAGACAGGCGTAGATGAGCGCGGCGATCAAGCCGGTCCTCCAATTGAAAAGCCGGCGGCCCATCAGTGCAACTATCCCGATGCACAGTGTGCCCATGATGAGAGCCGGCAGCCGAATGGACCACTCCGAATCACCAAAGAGCAGGCTCGTAATGGCCATCGGGTAAGTAACCAACTCATAGCTAGTGGCCGGTCTGATCGCTCCCGCAACCCTGTTAAATGGGAAACCAAGTTCCCAAATACCTTTCGATTTCTGAACCAGACCGTACTCGTCATGGTCGAACGACATTGAGCCGTAATCATGATAGCGGAACGCGAAGCCCAATCCTATGATCGCCGCCAGAAGTAGATAAGGCAGCGCATCGGCAGACACGGTGTTTTTGATTTGCCGAATCCGTGCGCTGAGATCTGCTGTTATCCGCTGGCGCGGGACGAAGTGAAGCAAACGAACTGCCAGAAGTACGACGACTGCCAGCGCAACAAATTTCGGCTGGAATGGCCACTCTGTTTGGAACCGAACGTCGTATCTTGGAAGGAGCAGGAAGAGCAGGCCGACGGTGATTGGGGCATGAAAGAGCGCGTCGCGAGCGAGAGCGTATCGAAGCGGCTCGTTTCTAATCTCGGCGACTAACCGCGACGCCAGCAGCCACAGAGCTAGAGTTCCGACGATCGTCAGCAAAATCACCGCGAAAGGTTTGGCAACGGCATCGAAGTCAGAAGGGTTTACCGGCTCCCCTAACTGTTGCGTAAGGTAACCCCAGGGCGCGGATCCATTGCTGCCGGTTTCCACAGCGCGCTGCTTTTGCGCGCTTTGCTGATCGCCCACCCGCCAGTCCGAATTGGTCTCAAATTGTTGAATGCTACCATCCTTTCGAACCATGAACCCGCTTGCGAGAAAACTTGCCGGCCCCTGGTTATTGCGGACCCCCGCCACAATTGTGTTAGAGCCTTTTTTGATCCAGTAGCTAATGTCATAGGCGTGAAGAGTCGGCTTCTGCAATGAAGTGGCCATCGATTCGAAGATACTTGCCGAATGCGCGGGTGTGGCGGTTGCGCTAGGACTCGCGGACGGACTAGGAGAAGGCGGAGGTTGAGCGTTCTGCGATGGCCTAACGACTGCCGGTGATGGAGTTGTCATTTCGACCTTCTCTTTCTCCGAAGGCTCAGTTGTCAGCTGGGGCAAACGCGGCATCTCTGGTTCCTTGAGCTGGGAGGTGGTCGCGCCGGCGATGAGCTTGCCATTCACGAGAAGATCGAGGCTTCCCGAACTAGCCACTTGAATCCATGTCTCCGGACGAGCTCTTTCCGCATTCACGGAGGTGGAAAAGACTGCCTCTCGCCGCGCGTTTTCGGCCGTGATCCACTTGCCGGAGGGCGGGAGTCGAAGCAAAAGCGGATTCTTGTCCACCCAGGTAATGTGGACCGGATGTTCAAGGATCGTGGCGCGGCGCGCGTTCGGCCAAATCTGCTCCTGCACCAAGGGAGAGACCCATTCCTCTGTGCCTTCTACAATGCCGGTCCTTGGAGTAACTCTCCAATGTTCGTCCGAAATGAACGAGCCGGTTCTTCCACCAGGTTCTTTATAGCCGCCATAAACGAGGAGCTGCGCGGAACCTGGGTAGGTATCCCGAGTAACCGAGATAGCAATGACGTTTGTTCCAGGCTTTAGAAATTTTTTGACGTCATAGATTTGTGCTACCCGCGTCTTCAGATTGGTTTCAGTGCCGACCGTGCCGTCATTGATAATGATTTTGAAGTAGTCCGTTGCTGCGACTTCCAGCCAAGCCTGCTCGGGCGCCGCATTTAAAAAAATCTGGCGGCGGAAGTAAGCCACCGGAGCAAACTCGGCAGGCTCTATCCATTGGGCAGCTCCGAAGTCCAATTGGTACTGCATATGCAAGGGACTGGCGAAGGTGCGAAGCACGAAGAAGCCAAGCAACGCTCCGCAAAGCAGCACCAAAACCAATGACCATCGCCGCGCGCGTGGCGGTAAATCTTGAAGTGGCTGCAAGAAAGGGTCCATCATATTAGTTGCCGATCAATCGACTCATTCCCCAGAAATTCACATACATGTCCTCTTTGAGGGAAAGGTTGTAAGAATTGCGGGCATCGACATCCCGCCCCAGCTTCATATAACAATCTCCTGCCAGGGAATGAGCATTGGCCAGTATCGGTTTATCACCGCTTGCCCGAAGCACGCCCTTGACCACGTCGAGCGACGCCTGATAGCGGCCGAGATCATAATTTCCGCGGGCGATGAGGAACGTTAGTCCTTGCTGTTGCACCGGGTCTTCGACAAGGGCCTGCTGCCACTGAGTCACAGCTGCACCGATACCTCCGCCACGGTAGAGGGCGATGCCAAAATCCACCCGGGTGCGCGCCGACTCACGTCGCGCGACTGATGCCACGGCGCCGCCCCAGTCTGCAGCACGGGCAAGCTCGAAAACTGCCGACTCATATTCTCTTGCCTCCTTAAATTCCCGAGCCTTGCTGATATGCTTCTCCGGGGAATCCTTGCTTAAGCCGGACAGCCTTTGGAGATCTCCAATGGTTGCGTAGATATTGATATCCTGGGCGCGCCACCGATCGAACCACATCGCCCTGCGATAATATGTGATCGTCTTTTTCCTAGCACCTTGGGCCTGCGCAGTGCAGGCACCCGTAAAATAATGCTGTCCGATGAGCGACGGCGTTAGCAGAATGATAACTACGCCGGCTGGAATTCGGCTCAGTGCCAGCGCCCTCATTCTTTGCTCGGCAGGCAGTCGGGCGATTGAATAGATCCCAATCAACAACGATCCGATTCCAAAGCAATACCAACCAAGACCGAGGAAAGAAGACGCAGTGACAAAACGGCCCCAAACGGTGTCAAACTCGAAGTGCTTCGAATACGCTTCAGCAGGCCCATAATTTACGGGAAGGTAAGTCTTTGCAAAATCTCTGATCATCGGAAGCTCCTGAGTCTCGGCAATGAGGCGGCCAAGCAAAGCCGGCTGCTGAAAAGCAGTCTGGCATGGCGCTGCCACGCACAAAGTAATGAGGATGGCGGCCGCGAGCGCGAGGTGTGTGGCGGAACGCCGAAGCAAAACGAGACCGGTTGTTAGAACAGCGATTCCAACTACTCCGTAAGAGAGGAGAGAAAGGTGGGGGATGAGTTCGACGTTTCGCAGCAGCGGCAGCTGCAAACCGAAAGGGTGGCGGCTGAAAGGAAAGTTAACCCATTTCAGTACTGCCGAAGCAAATACCAAAACATTGCCCACGATCAGGAGCCAATACGCCGCCCAAATTTTCGCGCTGGTCTCTGCCCATACGGCCAGCTTTTTCGTTATTTTCACGAGTTCCGTTTAAGCTTCTTCGCCCAAGAGGCCACAAAAGGGGAAAAAAAAGCCAGTCCCTCTCGCGCGTGACGCACTTCCTCGACTGAAAATGTCTTAAGCGCAAGTAACACCAGAGCGTAAACGACTACCGCTAGCCCTGCCGCGCCGAGTTGCCAGAGAAGCGTTGCGCCGCGAGCAGCGAAAAGCACGAGAGTCATGGCAACGCCGGCTGTAAACGGCCGCCAGATGACGTCGCTCAATTTTGCGCGGAAACCGAGCCGCGCCAGTTGCACCATCCAAATGGTAACAATCACCGTTTCGGCGCAGAGAAACGCAGCCGCCGGACCAACAAGTCCGAGCAGCGGAATGAGAGCCACGAGAAGGAGAAGCCGCAAAGTTGATCCGACACAAGTGCTCGCGAGGAAACGCTTCTGCTGGTCAAGGGCAGCGAAAAGATATTGAAACAGAGTCGAAAGGAAGAATGGGATTATTCCGATCCCGAGAAGCTGCATTGCCGGGATTGCCGCCAGATACTTCTGCCCCAGCGCGACCCGCAGGATTGGCTTGGACCACGCCAGAAAAAAAGCGGCTATCGGATAACTGATAAGGGCGAAAAACTTCGTGCTCCAGCGGTAAGCCTCGGTAAAGCGTGCCGGTGACAGGTGCGCCGTGCGTGAGTAAAGCGGGAAAAGTGGCAGAGAGAGCGTTTGCGGGATGACGCGCAGAGCCATGCTGATTCGATAGGGGCCGCTGAATAGCCCCACGGTCGTGAGGTTTGTCATCCAGGTAAGGATAAGGATGTCGAGCTGAAGGGCGAGCTGTCGCAGCATCGCGCCGCCGCCCATCGGCAGGGCCGCCGAAAGAAGAGATTTCCAGAGGGCGACGTCGAAGCGCAGTGGAATGCGGGCATAAAGGCGCGTCACCACGACGTGATAAAAATTCCAGAGCAGCACGTTCGACGCGAGATGGACGGCAACGAAGCCAATCAATCCGAAATGAAGCTTTACGATTACGAAGACCAAACCTAGCACAAGGACCTTATGCAAAACAAAACCGAGATAGTTTAGTTCGTTATCTTCGAAGGCTCGTAGCACGGCGCTGTATCCCGCGGCGTGGAACGTTGCCATCGTAGCGATACTCATCCCGAGAACGGATATTTTCACGTCCATCCCCACATGCAGAAACGGAACAGTAACTGCAACCAGCAGACACATTACTCCCGATATCACCCAGATGAGCGAGGCCCCCGCGCCGACAAGCGGAACAAGTTGCTCCCGATCTTTGGAGATTTCCCGGATCAGCATGCGGGGCAAGCCGGAATCGGCGATATTGCTCACGAACATCGCAAAGGCGAGAACGAAGGAATATTTGCCAAATTCGGTAACGCTAACCGCGTGAGCAATGGTTAGGATGGTCGCCAAATAGACGACGCCACCGATGACAGAAGATCCGATTCCGAACAGCGCGTTTTTTACAATCCGCTGCGACTGCTTCATGGAATCCACTTCCACGTGCCGCCCATCGCCTTCTGTAGATTGGCGTAAAGCAGGAGCCGCCTCGACTGGACTATGTTCAGCTCGTCCTGCTTGCCGACAAGTACCACCTCCGCATCAATCGCAGTCAGTGGTGGCGTGATGCCCTGCTGCTGTTGAGATTGAGCTACGCGCAGATCGCGGTCGAGTTTCCCAATCTCTCCCTGCAGAGTGAGAATTTTTTCGCTCAGTGCATAGATTTGCTGGTAGATGCTGACGAGATCACTGGTCAGATCATTGCCAACAGCGCCCAGGCTAGCTTGCTCCGCGTTATACGTGTCCCTGCGCGCGCGCACAGTGTCGAGTTGCGCCCCGAAGTCAAAGATCGGAACGTCGACAGTGATTCCACCGATCAAGACGTGAGCATCTTTGTCAAAATCGGTGACATAGAGCGCTGACCCATGCAGAGTCATGGAGGGGTAGAGTCGAAAGGTTTCCAGGCGGTAATCCTGCTTTGCCTTCTCGATCTTTGCCCGTTGCACTTGGAGCGACGGATGCAGAGCAAGCATTGTGTGAAACAACTGCGCCGCATCCGGCGGCGTAGGCGGCTCGGGAAGTGTGCTGTTCACGCGAATGTGGGACGAGGACGGCAGGCCGAGGAGCCGGGTCAGCCCTAAGTACCCTGCCACGGCCTGCTCGTGAATGATTTTCGAAAGAGATCGGGCGTCATTGAGCTGTTCTGTGACAACCTTGACATCGATCGGGAGGAGTAATCCCTTCTCTTGTTCTTCTTTGTGGATATCGACAGATCGCTGCAACAGCGCTACTCTGCGGTCGATGGGCTGCACGCGGTTCTGCGCTGAAACGGTGTCGACGAAGACTTGGGTGACGCGATAGATGACCTCCTCGCGAGTAAGATGAGCCGTCCAGGCGAGGGCATTCCTTTGCGCTCTCTTAATCTCGACTGCCGGTGCATCATTGAATCCGAAAATACTTCCATCTTTAAAAACCGGATACTCCAACTTAAGGCCACCAATTCCTATCCCGGCGAGATCTACCTGTCTGTTCGCATTGACTCCGCCTCCGCTTGGACCCGTCGTGACAATGCCAAACTTGCCGGTCCGTTCGCCCGAGAATGCTTCCCCCGTGGCTGATCCCTTCAGGTTTGGCCAAAGCGAGGCCTGGGCGGCGCGAATCTCCTCACCTGCTGCCAGCAAATCGAAGCGAGTGGCTTCCAGTTTTGGGCTTTCACCCAATGCAATGGCGATGCAGTCTTGAAGCGTCAGCGGATGTCGGGGAAGGTCTGGATTGTGAGTGCGTATTTCTTGTCCCGGTAACCTAAGAGGCAGGACTAGCAATAGGGCAGCTAGCGAAGCAGCCAGTCTATTTCGCAATATTAGATTTCGATGTGGAATGGACTTTGTCATTTTGTTGCAGGTATAGCTGACCAACGGTCACGACTTTTTCCCCTTCCTTTAAGCCACCCGTTACTTCCGTCATAGCATTTACGACGATCCCTAAACCCACCTTGCGAAGATTCGCGTGGCCGCTGTTGTCAACAACAAACACCGAGGCCCGGTCGCCTGACGGGTTAATTATTGCAACGCTGGGCACGGCGGGCACATCCTTGGCAGTGCGATGGATACGCGCGAACCCCGACAAACCTGGCTTCAACCGAAAATCCGGATTGTTAATTTCTACGTAGCTCGTGAAAGTCCGGGTTACCGGGTCAATGTTCGGATCTATTTTAAAGACTTTGCCCTGAAAGGTCTCTGCGGGAAAGGCGGGGAAACTGATTTCGGCGGAAAGGCCCAACTGCACGGAATAGATTTTTTCCTCCGTAACCTTCGCCGCCATCAGGACAGTTTCAAGCGCACCCAGTTTGATCACAATCTGATCATTATGTGTCGTCTCATCCGGATTTACGAGTCGCTCGAGCACGATGCCATCAATGGGAGATCTCATCTGCACGTGTTCAAGCGCGATCTCCGCCTGCCGGAGTCCCACAGTTGCCTTGGCCAACTCCTCGCGCGCATCAGCAAGTGCAATCTCCGCTTTCTCCAAATCGAGGGGCGTGCCCATATGCTTCTCTTCCAGGGCTGTATAGCGCTCGACTTGCCGCGTTTCGTTTTTGATTTTGATATTGCTCGTTTCGACAAACTGGCGGTTGGATTCGAGCGTTGCCTGAATCAATCGATCGTCCCAGCGGACAAGAAGGTCTCCTTTTTTGACGATATCGCCAATCTTCACAGGGACCTCAAGGACTCGAGCACTAATCTGTGTGGTAAGGAGGACGGTGTTGAATTGCTCCACCGTGCCGCTGCCCCCAATGACTTCTTCAAGCGTCTGTCTGCGCACCGGAACGGTTTCCACGGGCGACGCCGCATGCACCAGGCGGGCCTTTCCAGTGTCGGTGCCGATCATGTGAAGAACGGTCACGAACACGAGCAGACCAAGCAAGCAACAGACGACTAGGAAGACCACCCGATGGGAATGGAAATCCGGTCGGCCTCGCGTTGGGCGGCGCGGATGCCTCCGGGGCCAGCGTTTCATCCATTCGGATGCGAGTTGGAGACAGCGCGCTCGCGCTTGCGCGAGCATATCGGCGAACTTCGAGAGTTTCATCGGATCGGATGCGAGTTGGAGACAGCGCGCGACGCCGTTTCCCGGTTGTGGGACATGGTGCGACGTTGTTCATGTCGTAGCCGTAATGCGAGGAGAGCTACCGTGATTGCGCCGAAGGTCAACAGTTCATAAAAGCTTGACCAAGCATTTTTCATGCTGAATAGCGCGGGAAGGTCTTTGTGACTAACCCCCACAACCAAGACCAAGGGCGAGCGGAATTCTTTCGCGCACGGCCAGAACAGAGGAATGGCAGAGGCGGTGGCGTTCCATCCGAGTTTGGTGCCAGTGCACAGGTCAATGAGAAGATGTGAGCTGTATGCCGAAAAACAGAGAATGGCGCTGTACCAAAAACTTCCAGCTATCCGCCACACGCAGCTGACAGCGACCGCAACAAAAACGGCTGCTGCGAGGCTGTGCGTGAAGCCATGGTGCAAGGCATTCGCGTTTGCTTCCGTGCCTAGGCCGATAAGAAAATCGACGTCAGCCAGGTTCGCAAGCAATACCAGCAAAACCAGCTGCGGCAGATATTGGCGGCAGGCTGTGACAAAACGCACCTTCAAACGCGCTGTTAGAAGCATGAAAGTCCAGAACCCAGCGAAACTGTGTGCTACTGGGGAAGCCACGGGACGAGTGACTCAGGATTCAGGCGTCGCCGACGCAGCGCGTTCAGCTTGCGCAAGTGCGATTTCTGGTGGCACGCTCAAAAGTTTTTTGTAGATACACTCTATCTTTAGGCATATCTGTCGCCAGTCGAAATTGGCAAGGACGGTCGTGCGTGCATTCGCTCCTAGTTTCGCTGCCAGCGCGCGATCCTTCAGTAGTGTAATGATCCCCTTGCCGAACGCTTCGCAATCGTGATTCGGCACGATGAATGCATCATGCAAGTGGCGCAAGCCCTTGGCCGCGCCTTCAAAGCAAACGATGGGCTTGCCCGCTAGCATGTAGTTTAAGAGTTTAACCGGGTGGCCCGGGCATTCCGGGCGCGAAATCACTGTCACGCTGGCAAGCGCCAGATAATTCGGCAAATCATCAAGCGAATGGGGCGCGATCCACATGATGGCATCAGAGATACCGAGCTGATCGGCTAGCTTTTTGTGTTCTCTTTGATGGAATTCGGAGACCAGGGGACTTACCATCATCAGCAGAGCATCGGGCAGTTGCTTTGAAACCACCGCGAAGGCACGAAGCATGTGGTCGATTCTCTGGAACGCGTTCAACACCCCAGTATACATCACGATCGCACGGCCGTTGATTCGATGACGGCGACGGAACTTTTCCGGATCTGCGTTGTCAAACAGTTCGGGCACGATCCCCGCCGGGACCATGTCCACTTTTCGTTCGGCGGTTCCGCGCCCGACGAACCACTGCTTCAGCTCGGGGGAGACGGCCGTGATGTGATCCGGGAAAATTGGAACAAACCAATCCAGTCCGTGCGCGATTGCGTGGGCGAGCCAGGTCGGACGAATGAAGCCGTAACCGGCCAACTCGTCGGACATCAGGTTGACGGCATTGTAAAGCAGTGGGCGGCCGGTGATCCATTTTGCCATCACGCCGATCAGCGCGCCTTCATAGTTGTGCGCGTGAATAATATCGACGCGTTCGTGCTGAATCACGCGACGAAGCAACCGCAAAAGGGCTAAATCTTGTAGAAATTTCTGCCGCGAGGGTCCGACCTTGGCGTTGGTTTCGGGCCGAAACGGTCCCGTCCTATGAACCTTCGCATGGTGAACGACGATATCTTTCTGGCCCGTCGGGTAGGTCACGATGTGCACGGTGTGTCCCATCTGCGAAAGGGTATCGGACATCTCTCGGATACTTGCCGCCGACCCGCGGTTGGCAGGGAATGGACACGCCGCTACCATGGCGATGGAGTAGCGTTCCGCTCCGTTCCGTGTATATGACGCAGGCTTCCTCATGTTGTCACAACAGGAAAATTTAAGATAAGGGCTAACGATTTGCCGAGAATAAAAAAGGCATTGCAATTGCGGATAACCAAACCTGTTCCGATGTCGCTTTCGCGGTGTACATGAAGCCGGTAATGGCCAAACAAACCGTGTTGAGGAGCAGGTAAATGAAGATTATCAACTGACGAAATACGGAGCCTTAACACTGCAAACCCAGCGGCCGAAGCGACGCATACGATCACCCCAAACGTTCCGAATTCGCGTAGTGGCGTGATACGTTTCCGGAAAAAAGTCTGATTTTGCTGCCGAACGCTGTATCCGCGCATTTTGCATTTAACATCGGCACGAGTCATATTGATTAATTCCCTAGCACGGAGCTATTCGAGATAGCCGAGTGCCCGAAGGCGTTCCTCAACTTTGGCTGACTCCTCCTCAGTGTAGCCGCTCGGGCGATGTGTCTCGGAGGTGCCGGAAACAGTGGCGCCTCGGACGGGATGCGTGGTAAGGAAGTCCGATCGGAAAGCGCTCGTTAGGACTTTACCGTCCATGTCTTCCGGCACAGGTACACCGAGCAAGTGGAGAAGCGTTGGAGCGACGTCGATGAGCTGTGCGTTTTCGATCTCTGCGGCAGCTTTCAACACCGGTCCACGGCCGATTAAGATTCCGTTAAGCCGGTGCGTACCGCCCCATTCGGAGTCTTCAGATGGACGATGCTCACGAATCATGACTGGCGGTTTGTCCCTGTCCTTGGCAAAACTTGGCTCCGTCGAAAAGAGGCTGTCTTCGCTCCACCAGTCGAGGATGAGGTCGGCGCCTTCGCCGGAAAACGGACCATGGAAGATCTCATCGCGTCGATAAACGCGGGCGATTATCGGCTTGCCGGTGCGCGGATCTTTCAGCTCCCCCAATTTCTCAATGATAAAGTCAGTCAGCGCCCTGTACTCTGCTGGTTCCACAATGCCGCCGGGTTTTACCCCTTTTAAGTTGATCCAGATGCTCGGTGGCGAGGCGAGCACTTCATTACAATACGCTTTGGTGCGACTCCAGTCGACATTTACAAATGATGTGTAAGCGAGTTCCGCTCTCCTCCTCAGGGTAGGGAAAATTTCCGCAAGAAGGATCTTTTGGCGCGACGAGAGCGACTTACGCAGAAACGAGTACGCCCCTCGCAGGATTTTTAAGCCAATCTTGCGTAGGCCGAATCTTTCTCGTCGGCCGCCGCTTCCGCCTTCGCCGTAGTATAGAAGGCCCAGTTGGCACAGGTAACGATTTAGAAATACGGTGCGGTCGACCACCGGGCCACCACCGTGATCGGAGACAACCAAGACAGTCGTATCGGCCGGAAGCTTCTCGATTATTCGGCCGGTTACGGCATCAAGTCGTTCATACACCTGACGCACTGCATTTCCAAAACGAGGTTCCGCCTTCGGGTCGTAAAGGAAATGACTGCGGTCCATGTACTGCCAGAAATAGTGCTGCACAGTGTCTATCGACATGAAGACGAATATCATCACGTCTTGCGGATGGTGTTTCAGGAGGTAAAGAGCAGCTGCCGCCCACTGCTGGTCGATTTTTTCCATCTCAGCGAGAACTTGAGTGCGCCGCCGGTCCGTAGACATGAACCCGAGGAAGCGGACATCATGATTAATCTTACCCAGATGATCGACCAGCCGGCGTTTCAGCGCCGGCGGATAGACGTACGAGCTATTCGCCGATGGCGTATCCAATCCCGAAATCTGGAAGCCATCCAACGCCTCAGGCGGATAGGTAAACGGAATGTTCATAGTGCCCACGGAAAACCCGGCGGCATTGAGTAGCTTCCAGACCGTAGGCGAGCGGCGTGACCCACCGTTGGTGTAATTCATCGCGTAACTGTCCCGTTCGGTTTCGACAAAATGAAAGATGCCGTGCTTACCAGGATTTTTGCCGGTCATGAACGAAGTCCATGCCGGTGGAGTAATTGGCGGAAGGACAGACTGAAGGGTTCCCGACACCCCCGCCTTCATCAAGTTTGCCAGGTTCGGCATGCCACCTTCGGCGATCCAGGGACGGATGAGTGTCCACGTCGCTGCGTCCAAACCTATGATTACTACCTTGGGGCGTTTTTCTACTTCGCGGCGATAGTTCGGGTTCAAAGTTGTCTCCACAGTGATCAAAGATTGGCTAATCTGCATTGTTTTTATCAAAATTCCGCAAAAAAAAAGCAAGCAAATCACCATCGGTCGCCGATAAATTTTAGCGCGTGGGGGGTATCGCAGAGGACGAGATCAGCGCCGTGCCCTCCATATCTAGCGGAACCGGTAAGCGGAATAATTGCAAGATCGTTGGCGCAATGTCGGTGATCCGCAGCCCTTCGATTCGCCGTCCACCTGAAATCCCACCTCTTGGCGGTCGAAAAAGGAAAATTCCATTCTCCGCATGATTCGCCCCATCGGGGCCGGTGTCGTTCTCAAAGGTATGTATTCTTCCGTCGCCGACGGTACCGACAGATCGCCAATAAAGATCGCCGAAATAAACGATCAGATCCGGCGCCACACCGCGTACCTCTTTATACAATTCCTCCGGCCGAAAAACTTGCGTGCCGATTTCCTGTCCGTTTTCATCAGGAATGGCTTTCAGTCCGGCGATTAATTCCTCCCGCACTTTTTCATAATCCTCTGGTGCAATGGTTCCGTTTGCCTCACGGCCTGCAACATTGAGAAAAATACGCGCGTAATAACCGCCATCACCCCATGCTTTCGTTCGCGACCAATCAACTTTAGCTTTCGAGAGTGGTATGGGTTTGGCAGGGTTTTCGGCTAGAACGAGGTAGCCATTTGCAATCAACCATTCGTTCACGCAGATGCCGCCGTCCATCCGCTTAGCGCCGTGATCGGACACCACCAGCACGGCGGTCGCGTCGTCGGTGAACGCAAGCAACTCACCAATTTCACGATCCACTTCTTTGTAGTAGTCGTGAATTTCGTTCTCGAATTTATTGCCGGCCTCGTAGAAGCGATGCGCTGGATCCATATCAGTCCAAAACGCATGGTGAATTCGGTCTACGCCCATTTCCACCATCATAAAATAATCCCAATCTTCCTTTGCAAGAAGATGGCGGGCGAGTTGGAAGCGCTTTCGAGTCATCTCATAGATGTCAGCCAGGATCTTATTCTTATTGCCAGAGCGAAAATCCCGCACATCCAAAACATACTCTCCAACTACGCGCGCAATTTCATCCTTGAGCTCGGGCGGATGTGTGTAATCGCAGCTCGTATCTGGAGTCAGAAAGTCGCCGATCAACAATCCGTTAAGTGGTCGAGGTGGGTACGTTCCCGGCACGCCGATGACAATCGAACGCTTCCCACTTCGCGAAAGAATATCCCATAACCGATCCTCTTTGATCGCAAGCGAGTTTGCGATCAAGTATCGGTCGTACGAGTGATCAGCTCGGTTCCGAAACCCGTAAACTCCAAGCCTCCCGGGACTCTTGGACGACATCATCACTGACCATGCCGGGACTGTGATGGGCGGATCGCACGAGCGGAGCGGTCCGTGCACACCGTTTCGGCAGAGGCACTTTAAGTTTGGCAAATCATTAAGCCAGCGATTAAACACCAACTCAGGTGCCGCGCAGTCGAGTCCTATCAGCATGACTCGTGACCGTGCTTCTCCGGGAGTGGCACGCAAGGCTGGATCGCGCGTGGATTCAGGAGAAAACAAGTCTTTCAAATCATTACGCTATCGGGCGATGAACGCGCGTTATTGCCCCTGTCTTTAAACGAAGACCGCTTGGCATTGGGCTACGTCGAGTTCGTTTTCGTAATGGGATTGCTCGGCGGGTTGAAACCCAGAACAAATCCTACGGCAGAACATGCTTTCCAAGGGCAAGTTGAGAATTGAAGCGCTATTGTAAGGCCACCGGTGATGGGAAACTACCGTGGTCAATATGACGGACGGTTGCCTTCAGGGTCCGCTAACACTGGGGCAGTCAAACCTTCCTTAGTGGCGGAATAGAGTCCCGTCTGGTCGGGCGCGACACGGCGAAGCTGCCGCCAAAGCCGACAAAGCTCACGAAATGCCTTGATGATAACATGGAGGTTTGCGCCCGACTGTTTCCCATGGCGCCGCGGGAAATGGTTTACTTTGACTTGGTGTATGCGCATGCCAAGCCGTGCCGCTTGGGCAAGGATTTCGGTATTGACCATCGCCCCCACGCTCCTGATTTGGACCTGGTCGAAAACTGCACGTCGGAATAGTTTGAAAGCACAATCGATATCTCGGATTTTGATGCCCAGCACTAGTCGCACAAGTACATTCCATCCCAGTGCATTGATACGGCGGTGGAGCGGATCCTGTCGCTTTGCACGGTAACCAGCGACGATGTCATAATCCTCTGACCAACAAATTAGTTGCAGAAGTTCGCGCAAATCGAACTGCCCATCAGAATCTGAGAAGAAGATGAGGTCGTATTTGGCTGTCATTATTCCGCTTTTAAGCGCCGCCCCGTATCCTCTGTTCTGCTCGTGGCGAATCACCTCAATTTCTGGGTATTGAGCTTTCAAGTCGTCGCAGATCCGAGCGGTGGCATCGCTGCTGCCGTCGTCCACAACGATGATCTCCCAGCTCATGGCCACCTTGGGGAGCACCTCTAATGCTGCGTCTACTGCGCGCCGGATGTTGCCTTCCTCATTGAATGCCGGAAAGATTACAGACATCGTCGCGCACGGCGTGGAAACTTCTCCCAGGTCGGCCATCTTACCAATAAGCGCCCGGCCTTCGTTCGGGGCGTTCAAGTTCTCGATGCCGAGGTTGCGCGCTGTGTCCTTCCGAATCATGTAAGTGCCACCGTTGACTTTCTTAAGTGTAGAGCTGTCATATTTTTGATGCGAGACAATTTGTCGAGCTTTATTTTACGCGCGGGTCGGCGATTAGCTACCGCTGGCGGTTGTGCTGGTAACATCGAGAACTTTAAGGAATACGTTCATAAGGTCGTTGGAATTTGCGGTGTACCTGCGGGACCGTTCGGCGGTGCGCGTGTGATCGAACAGCTTCTTCCGGTCGTGCGGGAGCTCGGACTCGTCACGATTTTCGAGGACGTTAATTTTGGCAAGGTCGGAACACTTTTTGATGAGCGCGGAAATTTGCTCGACGAAAGTTACGTTCGGCGCGTAGAGAAGTTCTTAAATGAGCTAATTTGGATGGCACGGGTACTCCGTCACGGTCGCGAGAATATCGCGCCGGTTTGAGCGCGCCTCTTATTGTCGATGGAAAGATCGATCGAAACTCGAATAGCTCAGGTCGGCCTTCGCAAAAGCGACCTGGAAGAAACTTTCGCGAGATCGTCCGGACCGGGTGGACAGAACGTGAATAAAGTTTCGACCGCAGTGACGTTGCGACATCGGCCGAGCGGAATCAGCGTCACGGTCCAGGACTCGCGCTCACAAGCCCGAAATCGCAGGCTGGCGCGTGAGCGGTTGCTCGATGCGGTCGAACAAGCTGAAGCGACGCGCCGCGCGCATGAAATCGCGGCAAGGGAAAAAGCGCGTCGGCGAAAATCCCCGCGACCCCGAGCTCTCAAGAGAAGGATTTTGGAATCGAAACGCAAACGCGCAGAGCTGAAGAAACAGCGCGCCAAGATCAACATGTAGCAAACGAAAGGGCACATCCTGTGGAACGCTCTTTATTTCGATCACGAGATAAGCGGTTCCGTCCTGGAATTCTTCCCTTTTAATACATCTGCCGAAGCAACTTGTGACGAATTGTTTGTGAAGAACAATTCACACCATGAAAAAATCGATCATTCTTACTTCTGTGCTTTCGGTGCTCGCTATGATGCTGATCTCCTGCGCAAGCGAACCCGAGACAACCACAACGACGACGCGTGAGACTACGGTAGCGGCACCGCCGCCACAGACGACCACCACAACAACGCATCGGACCAGCAGCGGCTACTGAGCCGAGAACGAGCGCAAACTACACATTCGAAAAGGAACATGCTCCGAGCATGTTCCTTTTCTTTTCAACGCAGAGCCAATCGGCTTTAGAATACGCCGCAACAGTGAGGAGTACGGCTACGACTTCTCAACTGCCAGCTCTGTGGTTTGCGCTTCTTCTTCCGCTTGGCTGACAACGGGGGCGATCGCCTGAAGCTTTTCGCCACCGCGCAAATCCATCAGCTTCACGCCCATCGTATTTCGGCCAACAACGCGGATTTCTTTTACGCGCGTCCGCACCATCTGGCCTTTCGTCGTGATGAGCATGAGCTCATCTTTATCCGTGACGGTCAAGGCTCCGACAACGTCGCCGGTTTTTTCGCCAGTCTTCATCGTGATGATGCCTTTGCCTCCGCGAGACTGGCGGCGATAATCATCGAAGGGCGTCCGTTTCCCGATGCCATTCTCGCCGGCGACGAGCAGCATCGCGTTCAGATCGACAATCGCTATTGCGACGACGTGGTCCTTTTTGTCCGGCCGGATTCCCCAGACGCCGACCGTATTCCGGCCTTGATCGCGTAACTGCTCTTCGTGAAAGCGGAGACTCATACCTTCTTTGGTGATGAGCACGATCTCGTTGTTCCCATTGGTTAGCTTGGCGTCGATCAAGCGATCGCCCTTCTCGATCTGAATGGCGATGATGCCGCCTTTGCGAACATTTCGGTAATCCGAAAGATTGGACTTCTTGACGATACCGGACTGTGTTGCGAAAACGATGTGCAGGTTTTCGTCCCACGTCTGATCAACAACGTTCGGCCCGGTTCCGGATTTCTTGGATTGAACACGGATGGTCGCGGCAATTTTCTCATCGGGACGCAGCTCGAGAAGATTCGCAATTGAGCGGCCTTTGGCCGCACGGCCCATCTCTGGAATTTCGTAAACTTTTTCGACGTAGGCGCGTCCCGATTCCGTGAAGAACATCAGGTAATCGTGCGTCGTCGCGGTAAAAAGATGCTGGACGAAATCGCCTTCCTCTTCTTCGGTTGCGCCTTCGCGGGTGGACATGCCGATGACGCCTTTTCCTCCGCGGCGTTGCGCGCGGAATGCACTGACCGCTGTGCGTTTAATAAATCCGCCGTGGGTGATGCTGATAATGCACCCTTCGTTCGCGATGAGATCCTCCATGTTGATCTCACCTTCGTCAGCGATGAATTCAGTTAGGCGCGCCGAGCCGTGTTTGTCGCGAACTTCGCGCAGCTCCCTCTTAATGATGGTGAAAACGCGCGACTCCTTCGCGAGGATGTCGCGCAGGTCCTTGATCGCATTAATCAGCTCCTTGTATTCGCTCTCGATCTTTTCGCGTTCCAGACCGGTTAACTGATAAAGGCGAAGATCGAGTATCTGGTTCGCCTGGTGCTCGCTGAAGGCGTAGCGGCCTTCCAACAAGCGCGTCTCGTGCCGAATCCGGACGCCGATTTGCTCGATCTGCTTTCTCGTAAATTCGAAAGCGAGCAATTTCACACGCGCTTCCTCACGATTGGTTGAGCTCCGAATGATTCGAATGAATTCATCGAGATTAGCCAGCGCGATCAGATAGCCTTCGAGGGTTTCGGCGCGCTCTTCCGCTTTGCGTAATTCAAACCGGGTCCGGCGCAGCACGACTTCCCGGCGATGCTCGATGTAGCAGGCGTTTGCTTCCTTGAGCGAAAGCAGTTTGGGCCGTCCGTGATCAATCGCGAGCATGATCACCGCGAAGGAGCTCTCCATCGCCGTGTGTTTGTAAAGATTGTTGATGACGATCTTTGGATTCGCGTCGCGTTTCAGCTCGACAACCACACGTGTATTTTCATCGGATTCATCGCGAATGGCGCTAATGTCCGTGAGCACTTTTCCATTTACCAACTCGGCAATGCGCCCAACTAGTGTCGCGCGATTAACGTTGTACGGAATTTCGGTGATAACGATTTGTTCCCGGCCGCCTTTGAGCTCCTCTACGCCGGCTTTGCCGCGCACTTTCATATTACCGCGGCCCGTCTCAAGGTATTGTCGAATTCCCGAGAAACCGCAGATCGCGCAGCCGGTCGGAAAATCCGGGCCCTTCACGTATTTCACCAGCTCGTCCAGCGTGATGTCCGCGTTCTCGATTTGCGCGCAGATTCCATCGACAACTTCAGCAAGATTGTGCGGCGGAATATTGGTGGCCATACCAACCGCGATGCCGGTTCCGCCATTGACCAGAAGGTTCGGAAACGCAGATGGAAAAACTGTCGGTTCGGTGCGCGTCTCATCGTAGTTGGGAACAAAGTCAACTGTGTCCTTATCCATATCGGTCATGAGCGCGGCGCCCAAATGTGTCATCCGCGCTTCGGTGTAACGCATGGCCGCCGGCGGATCGCCTTCGACTGAGCCGAAGTTGCCCTGCCCGTTGACCAACGTTTCACGCATTGCCCACGGTTGCGCCATGTGGACGAGGGTGGGGTAGATCACCGCTTCGCCATGCGGATGATAATTACCGCTCGTGTCGCCACAGATCTTCGCGCATTTGCGATGCTGCCTATTTGGAAACAACGATAAGTCGTGCATCGCATAGAGAATCCTTCTCTGCGATGGCTTTAGCCCGTCACGCGCATCCGGTAACGCGCGCGAAATAATGACCGACATCGAGTAATCGAGGAACGACCTCGATACTTCCTCGGCCACGTTGATTGGCTCTACCGTTTCGTTTTGGTTATACACGAGCTAAATTCGGACCACGGCTGCGAATTCCAATTCGGATTGGGGCGGGAAGAACGGCATCCGTCTACCAGCCTGGCGCGTGGCATGCAAACCATTGGTCAACAAATTGCTGCCCGGGCGCGCAATCGCGCAGACCACGTAACAACGACGCGGACGGCGCACCTTGTGAGACAGACTCCCCATCGTCAATCTTAGACATCGAGGTTGCGCACGTTCAATGCGTTATCCTCGATAAATTGCCGGCGCGGTTCGACGACATCTCCCATCAGAATCGTGAACATTTTATCGGCGTCGACAGCGTTATCATCGTTCAAATCCACCTTCAGGAGCTTGCGTTTCTCAGGGTTCATTGTGGTCTCGAACAATTCCTTGGCGTTCATTTCGCCAAGGCCTTTGAACCGCTTGATCTGAACTCCTCGGCGGCCGATCTCTAAAATCTTCTGAAGAATTTCGGGAATCGAAAACAGAGGACGAGAAACAGCCTTCTCGCCGTCGCCCTCAATCAACTCAAATATTGGCCGGTCGCTGGCTGCGTAATGGCCTACCTTCAAACCTTTGCGCGCCAGCTCGGCAATGAGCTTCTGGATCGCAGCGGACTCGTGCAACTCGATAAGTCTTCCGCGTCTGCGGCTCCCGTTCGCGCGAGCCGGCGCTTCTCCAAGCGGCAGTAATTCCTGGCCAAGCTCCGCATCGAACAAATTTAAATCGAGATTATCCTGATGAAATTGGCGGACCTCCTTCTCGTCGTGAAAATAATGTACCGCCTCTTCGTTTCCGTCTCGGACTTTGACGAGGTAGGTCGGGAGTTTGCCCGACCTCGAATTTCGTTCCGCGAGATAAGTTTCGAAATCGCCGCCGTGACGACGGACTGCTTCGCTTAGCTTGGCCAGTTTCTCGAGCGATTCGAGAATGTCCTTCAACTGAGCGGCTGTGACTTCTTTGTCATCCGCCAGGTTTTTTAACCGCACATCCTCCGCGCCGAGCGAAATCAGGATTTTGTTTAACTGGACGTCGTCATCGACGTATTCCTCGCGTTTTTTGCGTTTAATTTGATAGAGCGGCGGCTGCGCGATGTAGATCTTGCCGGCGCGCACTAGTTCGGTCATCTGCCGAAAGAAGAAAGTGAGCAACAAGGTGCGAATATGCGAACCGTCCACGTCTGCATCCGTCATGATGATGATCCGGCCGTAACGCAGTTTGGTGATATCAAAGCGCCCTTCGTCTTTACCATTGCCATCCTCTTTCGGTTTGCCGATGCCAGCTCCGATGGCGGTGATCATCGACTGAATCTCGTTGTTTTTAAGAAACTGGTCCTCTCGCGCTTTCTCGACATTGATGAGCTTGCCGCGAATCGGTAGAATTGCCTGATAACGCCGATCGCGCCCTTGCTTAGCGGAGCCGCCCGCCGAATCACCTTCGACAATATAAAGTTCGGTCAATTCCGGATCGCGTTCGGAACAATCCGCCAATTTTCCCGGCAATCCGCCGCCCGTGAGAGCGCCTTTGCGAATCGTTTCCCGCGCTTTTCGAGCCGCTTCACGCGCGCGCGCCGCGGTGAGTACTTTGTCGAAGACACGACGCGCGATGGGTGGATTTTTGTCGAAATAGGTCATTAAGCCTTCGTAAACGACCGAGTTCACGATTCCGTCGATCTCCGTATTGACCA
>Ga0209156_10000354_pt1 | contig 38499 bp, 28 predicted proteins | sample GraSoiAngelo_124_FD_185881 | JGI IMG/M metagenome (GOLD analysis project Ga0209156, IMG submission 185881) | Grasslands soil microbial communities from the Angelo Coastal Reserve, California, USA - 14_0927_05_20cm (SPAdes) (version 2) | ecosystem: Environmental > Terrestrial > Soil > Grasslands... | reverse complement strand
CGCGGCGCACGCCCTGGTCCTCGCCGGAGGCGACCGCGCGGGCCGGCCCCTCCTGGAGGCGCGCGCGCGCGAGCTCGGCGTGGCGGACCGCGTCGTGTTCGCCGGGCTCGTGGCGGACCGCGACCTCCCGGGCCTGTACGCCGGCGCGACGGTCGCCGTTCTGCCCTCGCTCGAGGAGGGGTTCGGCCTGCCGGCGCTCGAGGCGATGGCGTGCGGGACGCCCGTCGTCGTGTCGAACCGCGGCGCCCTGCCCGAGCTCGTGGCCGACGCCGGGCTCGTCGCCGACGCCGCGCGCCCCGAAGAGATCGCCGAGGCGCTGGCGCGCGTGCTCGCGGACGGGGGGTTGCGGGCGGAGCTCCGGCGGCGCGGCCTCGCGCGCGCCTCACTCTACACCGCCGACCGTACCGCCGGGCGCGTGCTCGAGCTGCTCGCTCGGGTCGCCGGGAGCCCTCGCTGATGTGCGGCATCGCCGGCGTCATCGGCGAGGCGCCGCCGGACCTCCTGCCGGCGATGCTCGACCTGCTCCGCCATCGCGGGCCCGACGACATGGGCGTCCACAAAGAGCCCGGCGTGGCGCTCGGCATGACGCGGCTCGCGATCATCGACCTCGTCACGGGGCGGCAGCCGATGAGCGACGCCGACGAGCGCTTCTGGCTCGTGTTCAACGGCGAGATCTACAACTTCCGCGAGCTCCGGGCGGAGCTCGAGGCGCGCGGTCGGCGATTCCGGACGCAGAGCGACACCGAGGTGATCCTCCAGGCGTACGCCACGTTCGGCGAGGCGTGCGTCGAGCGCCTGCGCGGCATGTTCGCGTTCGCCCTCTGGGACCGCGCGCGTCGAGCCCTGTTCCTCGCGCGCGACCGCCTGGGCAAGAAGCCCCTCTACTACTGGCAGCACGGCGGCCTCCTCGCCTTCGCGTCCGAGCCGAAGGCCCTCCTCCGGCACCCCGCCGTGTCGCGCGACGTCGACTGGGCCGCCTTCCACCACTACCTCGCCTTCGGCTATACGCCCGGGCGTAGCTCGGTCTACGCGGGGATGCTGAAGCTCCCGCCGGCCCACACGGCCACGCTCGTCGACGGGCGGCTGACGCTCTCCCGCTACTGGCAATTGCCGCCGGGTCCGGCGGCGGTGCTCCCGGCGTCGATCGAGGACACGGCCGCGACGCTGCGCGAGCAGCTACGCGACGCGGTCAGGCTGAGGCTCGAGAGCGACGTGCCGCTCGGCGTCTTCCTGTCGGGCGGCATCGATTCGAGCGCGGTCGTGGCGAGCATGCGGGAGGTCACGAGCGGGCGCATCACGACCGTCTCGATCGGCTTCGCCCGCGCCTTCGCCTCTTACGACGAGCTGCCCTACGCGCGGCTCGTCGCCGAGCGCTTCGGCACCGACCACCACGAGGAGGTCCTGGAGCCGAACGTCGCCGAGCTCTTGCCCACGATCGTCCGCCACTTCGACGAGCCGTTCGCCGACTCCTCCGCGGTGCCGACGTTCGCGGTCGCCCAGGCGACGGCGCGACTCGTGAAGGTCGCCCTCTCGGGCATCGGCGGCGACGAGACCTTCGGCGGCTACCCGCGCTACCTGGGCGTCCGCGTCTCCGAGCTCTACGCGCGGCTCCCGCGCGCCGCGCGCCGCGCCGCGGGCGCGCTCGCGCAAGCCCTGGTTCGCGAGTCGCGCACCAGCCGGAACCTGGGCGGCTGGGTGCGCCGCTTCGCCGCGGGGGCCGAGGCGCCGCTGCCCGAGCGCTACCTGCGCTGGACGCGCTTCTTCGGCGACGAGGAGCTGGCGCGGCTCGCGACGCCCGCGCTCGGCGCGCTGCTGACGTCCTCCGTGGACGCGGCGCAGCGGAGCGCGTTCGAGACCCACGGCCACGGCGACCCGCTGGACGGGGCCTTCCGCATCGACCTCGCGACCTACCTGCCCGACGACCTCCTCGTCATGGCGGACCGGATGAGCATGGCGAACTCGCTCGAGCTGCGGGCGCCCTTCTGCGACCACCGGCTCGTCGAGGCGAGCCTGGCCATCCCGCCCGCGGTGAAGATCCCGGGGCGTCGGCTCAAGGGGCTCCTCAAGACGGCGTTCGCGGACGTCTTGCCCCGGCCGGTGCTCGAGCACCGGAAGCAAGGCTTCATGATCCCGCTCGGCGCGTGGCTCACCTCTGATCTACGGGCGACGCTGGAGGACCTCCTGGCGCCCTCGCTCGTCGCCGCGCGGGGCCTCTTCCAGCCCGCGGAGGTGGAGCGGCTCCGGCGCGAGCACGCGGGCGGCGCCCGCGACCACGCCGACCGCCTCTTCACGCTCATGATGACCGAGCTGTGGATCCGCGAGTACCTCGATCGCGGCGGGCAGTGGTCGCTCGGAGGTGCCCACGCGCGCGGGACCCGGGCGGGGCGCCCGGTGGTCGCGCGCCCGCGCACGCTCCGGATCCTCATGGTGTCCGACGTCTCACCCGCGCGGCCAGAGGGCGGGGCAGAGCGGATGCTCCGGGAGCAGGCGTCGCGGCTCGCCGCGCTCGGCCATCGCGTGCGCGTGGTCAGCCGCGCGCATGCGGACGGCGGTCAGGCGCCGCTCGACCTCGACGGTGTCCACGTCCGCCACTTCCCGATGGATCACCGGTCGGTGGCGGGCTTCGTCCGGACCTCGATCCTGGCGGCGCGGCGCGCGACGTCGGCGGACCTCGCCGAGAGCCCCGCGGACGTGCTGCACCTCTACCAGCCGCTCGCGGGCTACGGCGCGCTGCTCTCGCCCGCGGCGCGTCGGCTCCCCATGCTCTACACCTTCCACTCGCCAGCACCCCTCGAGTATCGCGCGCGCCACGGGATGACCCGCCGCCACCGCGGCGGCCTCGCGGGCGGCTTCGGCGCCGCCGCGCTCTGGCTAGTCGAGCGCTCGTGCCTCAGGCGCGCGCGCCTGATCCACGTGCTCAGCGACTTCTCGGCGGGCCAGCTCGAGACGCTCTACCGCATCCCGCCGGAGCGGATCGTGAAGATCCCGGGCGCGGTGGAGCTCGAGCGGTTCCGCCCGGCCGCCGACCGCGCCGCCGTCCGTCGGGCGCTCGGGTTGCCCGAGCACCGCCCGCTGCTCCTCACCGTGCGGAACCTCGAGCGCCGCATGGGGCTCGACCTCCTGCTGCGCGCGATGGCGCGCGTGAAGGCACGGGTCCCCGAGGCGCTCCTGCTGCTCGGCGGCGCGGGCTCCCTCCGGGGCGAGCTCGAGGCCCTCGGCGCGGCCCTCGGGCTCGACGGCCACGTGCGCTTCCTCGGGTTCATCCCGGACCGCACGCTGCCGGCCTTCTACCAGGCCGCCGACGTCTTCGTCCTGCCGACGCGGGAGCTCGAGGGCTTCGGCCTCGTCACGGTCGAGGCGCTCGCGTGCGGGACGCCCGTCCTCGGCACGCGCGTCGGGGCGACGCCAGAGATCCTGGCGCCCCTCTCGCCCTCGCTCATCTTCCGCGGCCTCGCGCCGGAGACGCTGGCCGACGACCTCACGGGCCTGCTCGAGCGGCTGACCGACCCCGCGGACGCGGCCCGGCTGCGCGCGGAGTGCCGCCGGCACGCCGAGGCGCACTACGGGTGGGACCGCGCGATCGCCGCCCTCGCCGAGGCCCTCGAGCGCGTCGCGGGGATGCAGTGAGCGACGCGCGCCTCGCTCGGGCCACCCACGGTGCACGCCGGCCTCAAGGACCCCGCTACAAATGACCGGCGCGCGCCTGGTCGAGGAGCGCCACGGGTTTCCCGGGGCGCTCCGAGCGTGGGGGGGTCTGGGGGGCCATGTCGGGGCCCCCCACGTCGACCGATACGGCGCGCGCCTGGCTCAGGCCACCCACGGTGCACGCCGGCCTCGCGGACCCCGTTACCAGTGAGCCTGCGCGTCCTGCACGTGATCACGCGCCTCACGCTCGGCGGCTCGTCGGAGAACACGCTGGCGTCGATCGTGGCGCTCCAGCGCGCGGGCCACGAGGTGGCGCTGGCAGTCTCGTTCCGTGAGTCCGACCCCTCGACGCTCGAGTCCGCGCGGCGACGCGGCGTGCGGCTCGTCGACGTCCCGGCGCTCGGCCGCGCCGTGGCGCCGCTCCGTGACCTCGGCGCGCTCCTCCGGCTTCGCCGCATCATCGCCGCCGAGCGGCCGCACGTCGTCCACACGCACACGTCGAAGGCGGGTTTCGTCGGCCGGCTCGCGGCGCGGCTCATGCGGGTGCCCGCCGTCATCCACCAGCCCCACGGCCACGTCTTCTACGGCTACTGGGGGCGGTGCACGAGCGCGCTCTTCACGGCGCTGGAGCGGCGCGCCGCGCGCTGGAGCGACCGGATCGTGACGCTGACGGACCGCGGCACCGAGGAGCACCTGGCGCGCGGCGTCGGGCGCCGGGCGCAGTACGTCAGCGTGCCGAGCGGCGTGCCGGTCGAGCGCCTGCGCGCGGCGGCGCCGTCGCGCGGGGCCGCGCGTGAGCAGCTCGGCCTTCCGCCGGCGGCGTTCATCGTCGCGGGGCTCGGCCGCTTCGTGCCGGTCAAGGGGTTCGACCTGCTCGTGGAGGCGCTGCCGGCTCTCTGCGCGGGCGTGCCCGCAGCGCACCTCGTGCTCGTCGGCGACGGCCCGGAGCGTCGGACGTTCGAGGCACGCGCCGCCGCGCTCGGCGTCGCCTCGCGGCTTCGGCTGAGCGGCGCGGTCGCGGATCCTACGCCGTGGCTCGCGGCTGCCGACGTCGTCGCCGCGCCCTCGCGCAACGAGGGGATGGGGCGCGCGATCGTGGAGGCGATGGCGCTCGGCCTCCCCGTCGTCGGCGCCGCGGTCGGCGGGATCCCCTCGGTCATCGTCGACGGCGAGAGCGGGCGCCTGGTCCCGCCCGAGGACGCGGCGGCGCTCGCGGAGGCACTCGTCGAGCTCGGCCGCGACGCGGGGCTCCGCGCGCGGCTCGGGGTGGAGGCCGTGGCCCGCGCGGAGGCGTTTTCGAGCGACGTCGCCGACCGGAGGCTGTGTGAGGTGTACGCGGCGCTCGCCCGGGAGAAGCGGCTATCGTAGCGGGCACCGCGCGGCGTGGTCGGGAGGGTGCCTGGCGCCGCCGCGTGGCGACGTTCGCCCTCCTGCTGCTCGGGGTCGCGCCCGCGGCCGCCGGCGGCGCCGAGTACGAGCGCCTGCCCGCGGTCCTCCACGTCCACTCCGACCTCACGACCGGCGATTTCCCGCTCGAGCAGCTCCAGACGATGGCGGAGAAGGCCGGCGTCGACGCGCTCCTGCTGAGCGAGAACTACCTGCTCCGCATCGAGTACGGGCTGCCGCCCTTCCGCGCGCTCACGCGGGTCGTGCGCGAGGAGCGCTCGGTCCTGGGCCTCGGGCTGGAGCACTACCTCCAGCGCGTCGCCGAGGCGCGCACCCGGAACCCGCGCGTCCTGCTCCTCCCGGGCGTCGAGGTGCTCCCGCACTACCACTGGACGGGCGCGCCGTGGCGGCTCGACATGGAGCTCCACGACACGCAGAAGAATCTCCTCGTCTTCGGCGTGACCGACCCAGCGGCACTGCAGGCGCTCCCGGCCGCGAGCAACGCCGGCGCCGGCGCCTTCGACGCGGCGGCGGCGCTGGACCTCGTCCCCGTCCTCCTCGTCGTGCCCGGCGCGGTGCTCGTCGCGACGAAGCGTCGGGCCCTCGCGCGTGTCGGGCGCAGTGTCGTCGTCGTCCGCCGCCGGCGTCTCTTCCTGGGCGGGCTCCTGCTCGCCATCGGCGCGACGGCGTTCGTCCGCGCCTGGCCCTTCGTGACGGCGCCGTATCCGCCCTACCGCGAGCTCGGTTCCGGACCTCACCAGGCGCTCATCGACTACGTGGACCGGCTCGGGGGCGCCACCGTCTGGTCGTTCCCGGAGGCGCACGACAGCGGCGAGCAGTGGGTCGGGCCCGTGCGGGTCGTCTGGCGGACGGACCCGTACACCGACGACCTCCAGCGGACCGCCCGCTACACGGCCTTCGGCGCGATCTACGAGGACACGACGCGCTTCGAGCTCCCGGGCGGCGGCTGGGACCGGCTCCTCTCGCAGTACACGGCGGGCGCGCGCAGCCGGCCCGCGTGGGCGGTGGGCGAGTCGGGCTTTCACGGATTGAGCGCGGGCAAGCGGGTGGGGCCGATCCAGACGGTGTTCCTCGTCGCCGAGCGGTCGGAGCGCGGCGTGCTCGAGGCCCTCCGGCAAGGCCGCATGTACGCGCTCCAGCGGTCCGCGGCCGCCGGGCTCGCGCTCGCCCAGTTCGCCGTGCGCGCGGGCGAGCGCGTCGCGATCTCGGGTGAGATGCTCGCCGCGCCCGCGGGGACCGCGCTCGAGGTCCACGTGGCCGTGGAGACGCTCGACGGCTCGGCCGGCGACGTGCGCGCGACGCTCGTCCGGAACGGCGCGGTCGTCGCGGTCTGGGCGGGGAGCACGCCCTTGCGCCAGGTCCATCGCGAGGTCTTCGACGGCGCGCCGGCCTTCTACCGCTTGGACGCGCGCGGGCCGGGCCGCCTCCTGTCCAACCCGATCTTCGTGAAGGCGCCGTGACGGGCGGGCCTCGCGCGGCCGAGGCTCGCCGGTGAAGGTCGCGATCCACCAGCCGCACTACCTCCCGTGGCTCGGCTACGTCGCCAAGTGGGCCGCCGCGGACTGCTTCATCTTCCTCGACACCGTGCAGTACGAGAAGAACGGCTGGCAGAACCGGAACCGGATCAAGACGAGCCAGGGCCCGCAGTGGCTGACCGTGCCCGTGCAGGCGCGCCTGGCGACGGCGATCCGCGACGTCGGCGTCGATGCCGCCCAGCCCTGGGCCGCCCGCCACCTGCGCGCGATCGAGCTCGCCTATGCGCGGGCGCCGCACTTCGCCCGCTACCGTGACGGCCTCGGCGCCTTCTACGCGCGCGCGTGGGACCGGCTGGCGCCGCTCGCGGCCGCGAGCGCCGAGTGGCTGGCGCGGGCGCTCGGGGTGACGACGCCGGTCACGCTCGCGTCGGCGCTCGACCTCGGCCCCGCACCGGTCGAGGACGCGACCGCCCGCCTCGTGGCCCTCTGCCGGGCCGTGGGCGCCGACACCTACCTCGCGGGGCGGGACGGCGCGCGCTACATGGATCTCGCCCAGTTCCGGACGGCCGGGATCGCCGTGGAGGCCCAGGAGTACTCGCACCCCGTGTACGCCCAGCTCCACGGGGAATTCGTCACTGCTCTCTCGGCCCTTGACATATTATTGATGCACGGAGATGAGGCCCTCGCCATCCTGTGCCGCGGCAACGCATGGGCGCGCCTCGCGCCCTGAGTCCGCCTAAATGAACATCCTCGCGCTCGGCGCCCACCCCGACGACATCGAGTACGGCTGCGGTGGCATGCTCGCCAAGTACGCGCGCAAGGGGAACGGCGTCTACATGTTCATCGCGTCCGACGGCGCGCTCGGTGGCGACGCGGAGGTGCGGCGCCGGGAGCAGAAGGATGCGGCCCGGACCCTCAGCGTCAGCGAGGTGTTCTGGGGCGAGTACCAGGACACCGAGGTGCCGCTCTCGCGCGAGCTGATCGTGCGCATCGAGGCGGTGATCCGGCAGATCGAGCCGCGGATGATCTTCGTGAACTCGCCCGAGGACACGCACCAAGACCACCGTCACCTGGCCCAGTGCGCCATGTCCGCGACGCGCTACGTCCCGAACTTCCTCTTCTTCGAGGTCCCGTCGACGGTCGAGTTCCGGCCGAACTGCTACACCGACATCGCCGACGTGCTCGACCTCAAGCTCGCGAGCCTCGAGGCCCACCGCTCGCAGGTGGCGAAGACGAACATCGAGGACCTCACCATTCTCGAGCTGGCGAAGTCGTCGGCTAACTTCCGCGGCATCCAGGCGCGGGTCAAGTACGCCGAGGCATTCCAGTCGGTCAGGCTGCTCCTCAACCTCTAGCCGGATCCCGGTGATCGCCCACTCGAGGCCCACGCTCAGCGAGGAGGACGTCGGGCGCGTGGCACGTGTCGTCCGTTCGGGTCACCTCGCGCAGGGAGAGGAGGTCGCCGCCTTCGAGGGGGAGCTGGCGCCCCGGCTCGGCGTGCCGGCGGCCGCCGCGGTGAGCTCGGGCAGCGCCGCCCTCGAGCTGGCGCTGCGCGCCCTCGGCGCGGGCGCGGGCGATGAGGTCATCGTGCCCACCTACGCGTGCGACGCGCTCCACCACGCGGTGACCCGGTGCGGCGCGACCCCGGTGCTGGCCGACGCCGACCCCGAGACGCTCGGCCTGTCGCCCAAGGACGCGGCGCGGCGCCGCACGCGACGCACCCGCGCGATCGTCGCCGTCCACCCGTTCGGGCTCGCGGTCGGCCTCGACGAGCTCCTCGCGCTCGGCGTCCCGCTCGTCGAGGACTGCGCCCAGGCGATCGGCGCGGTCGCCGACGGCCGGCCCGCGGGCTCCCGGGGCGCGCTCTCCGTGAGCTCGTTCTACGCGACCAAGCTTCTCACCACGGGCGAGGGCGGCGCCGTCGCCGGTCCCGCCGACCACATCGCGCGGGTGCGCGACGCGCGCGACTACGACGAGCGCTCGGACCTCGCCCCGCGCTTCAACTACAAGCTGACGGATATGCAGGCGGCGCTCGGCCGCGGCCAGCTCACCCGGCTCGACGCCTTCCTGGCCCGCCGACGCGAGATCGCCGCGCGCTACCGTGGCGCCCTCGCCGGGGTCGCCCGCTGCCGCGTGCCCGCCGACGCGGGCGCCCGCCACGTCTATCACCGGTTCGTCGTGCGCGTGGAGCGGCCGCTCGAGCGCGTCATCGAGGAGCTCACCCGGCGCGGCGTGAGCGCGCGGCGCCCGGTCTTCCGCCCGATCCACCGGGCGCTCGGGCTCGACGGTTACCGGGAGGCCGAGCGGCTGTGGGAGACGTGCCTGTCGCTCCCGTGCTACCCGCTCTTGACCGACGCCGAGGCGGACGCGGTCGCGGCGGCGCTCGCGGCGGCGCTGGCGGCGTGATCGATCGCTTCACGCTCCTCCGCCTCGTGCTCCCGGCGGTGCTCCTGCTGTCGCCGGTGCGCGACGCGTTCGTGGCCGCGCGCCTGCTGTGGCTCTACCTCGCGCTGCTCGCGTGGGGCCTGGCGTTCTTCGTGACGCCGCTCGTGCGGGGTGTCGCCCACTGGCGGGGCGTGCTCGACCTGCCCGCGGAGCGCAAGGTGCACCGCTTCGCGACGCCACTGCTCGGGGGCGTCGCGGTCTGGGCCGCACTCGCGGCGACCGTGCTCGCCAACTTCGAGTTCTCGCGCGGCCTGAAGGGCGTCGCGGTCGGTGGGGCGATTGTCGTCGCCCTGGGCGTCCTCGACGACGTGTGCGACGTGCCCGCGCGACTCAAGCTCGCCGGCCAGGTGGCGGCGGCGGCGGCGGCGATCGGGTACGGCGTCGTCCTCGACGCGGTGCCGACCTGGGTCCCCGGCGTCGTCTGGCTGAACGTGCTCCTCACCACCCTCTGGTTCCTCACGGTGACGAACTCGATCCAGTTCCTCGACGGCATGGACGGGCTGGCCGCGGGCCTCGGCGTCATCGCCGGCATCTTCTTCAGCCTCGTGTCGCTCCAGACCGGACAGCGCTACCTCATGTTCCTCTCGGCGGCGCTCGTGGGGGCGTGCCTCGGGTTCCTTCCGTACAACTTCCGGCCGGGCGGCGCCACGATCTTCCTCGGCGACAGCGGCGCCTCGTTCATCGGCTTCACGCTGGCGGGGCTCGCGGTGATGGGCGTGTGGGCCCAGAACAATCCCCTCGTGTCGCTGCTCACCCCCATGCTGATCCTGGGCGTGCCGCTCTTCGACATCGCCTTCGTCGGCGTCGTGCGCGTGGTCACCGGCAAGGTGCACTCCCTTCCCGAGTGGCTCGCCTACACGGGCAAGGACCACATCCACCACCGGTTCCAAGCCCTCGGCCTCACGAAGACCCAGAGCGTGCTGCTGATCTTCTTCATCGCGGCGACGCTCGGCCTCTCGGCCATCCTCTTGAAGGACGCGGCTCCGCACGAGGTCGCGCTCGTGCTCGTCCAGGCGGCGTGCGTGCTGGCGATCGTCGCCATCCTCGAGGGGATCGGCCGCGTCCGCCCGCGGGACTGAGCGCCCGCATATGTATAATGTGCCGATGAATGTCCGCAAGGGCGTGTTCCCGGCGGCGGGGCTCGGCACGCGCTTCCTGCCCGCGACGAAGGCGCAGCCCAAGGAGATGCTCCCGCTCGTCGACAAGCCGATGATCCAGTACGTCGTCGAGGAGGCGGTGGCCTCGGGGCTGAATGAGATCATCATCGTCACCGGCCGCGGCAAGCGAGCGATCGAGGACCACTTCGACGCGTCGTTCGAGCTCGAGTACTACCTGAACGACCGCGGGAAGACCGAGGAGCTCGCCCAGATCAAGACGATCTCCGAGCTGGCCTCGGTCTCCTACGTCCGGCAGAAGGAGCCCCTCGGCCTCGGCCACGCGATCCTCTGCGCCCGCGCGCTCGTGGGCGAGGAGCCGTTCGCCGTGTTCCTCGGCGACGACATCATCGGGGCGGCGCCGACCCCGTGCATGCGTCAGCTCCTCGACGCCTTCGAGCGGTTCGGCGGGCCCGTGCTGGCCGTCGAGCGCGTGCCGCGGGCGCGCCTCGGCCAGTACGGCGTGATCGCGCCGCGTCCGCTCGGCGGCAAGGTCTACGAGATCCTCGACCTCGTCGAGAAGCCGCGGCCATCGGAGGCGCCCTCGGACCTCGCGATCATCGGCCGCTACGTGCTGACGCCCGAGCTGTTCTCGATCCTGGCCGAGACGGCGGCGGGCAAGAACGGCGAGATCCAGCTGACCGACGCGCTCCGGACCCTGCGCGCGCGGCGCCCCATGTACGCCGTCGAGTTCGAGGGGCGGCGCTACGATACCGGCGACAAGCTGGGCTTCCTCAAGGCGACGGTCGAGTTCGCGCTGGCGCGCCCCGACCTCGCCGACGAGTTCCGGACCTACCTCAAGGCGCTCAAGCTCTAGCCTCTCGCGCGCGGCGCGTGGTTTGACTTGCCCCCGGGGTTCTGACACACTTTTCGGAACCTTCCGAGTAGGGGAAGGCCGCACATATAATTAATGGCGAAGACCCCGAAGCGCCCGTTCCACACAGCCTCCGACGCCGAGATCAAGAGCGGCGAGGTCTCGGACGTCTACTTCGCCCGCACGGTCCAGATCCTGACCCACCGCAAGGACACGAAGCGGGTCAAGGCCGAGGTGTACCTCAAGTCCCTGCCCGAGGACTGGCGCTGGGGCGTCCTCGCCGGCGTCGAGGAGGCCGCGAGCCTGCTCGAGGGCCTGCGCGTGGACGTGCTGGCGATGGACGAGGGGACGCTCTTCGAGCCGTACCAACCCGTGCTCCGCATCGAGGGCACCTACGTCGAGTGGGCGCAGTACGAGACCGCGCTCCTCGGTCTCCTCTGCCAGGCCTCCGGCATCGCGACCAAGGCGGCGCGGTGTAAGAAGGCCGCGGGCGAGCGTCAGGTGATCTCGTTCGGCGCGCGCCGCATGCATCCGTCGCTCGCGCCCATGATCGAGCGCAACGCGTTCATCGGCGGCTGCGACGGCGTCGCCGTCACCAAGTCCGCCGAGCTGATCGACGCCGACCCGACGGGCACGATTCCGCACTCGCTCGTGCTCATGGTCGGGGACACGGTCGAGGCCCTGCGCGCGTTCCACGACGTCGTGGACACGAAGGTGCGCCGCGTGGCGCTCATCGACACGCTCCAGGACGAGAAGTTCGAGGCGATCCGCGTGGCCGAGGCGCTCGGCAAGGACCTCTACGCGGTCCGGCTCGACACGCCCTCGTCACGGCGGGGTGACTTCTACCGGATCATCGAGGAGGTCCGCTGGGAGCTCGACCTCCGCGGCTTCGGTCACGTGAAGATCCTGGCGTCGGGCGGGATCGACGAGTACGAGATCCTCAACCTGAACCCGGTCGTCGACGGCTACGGCGTCGGCACCTCGATCGCCAACGCGCCGGTGCTGAACTTCGCGCTCGACATCATGGAGATCGAGGGGCGGCCCGTGGCCAAGCGCGGCAAGTGGTCGGGCGCCAAGGCGGTCTACCGCCGCCGCGGCACGAGCGAGACGCTCGTGCTGCCCGAAGGCAAGAAGCCCCCCGGGCGCGATGGGGCGGCGTGGGAGCCCCTCCTCAAGCCGCTCGTCGCCGCGGGCCGCATCGCCCGCGACCTCCCGCCGCCGCGCACCCTGCGCGACTTCGTGCTGGACCAGCTCACGCGCGTGCCGCTCGACACGCTCCGACGCCAGGCACTCCGCCGCGACTTCTGAGCGCGGGTGTGCGTCTCACGCCATGAGCATCCTCGACGACATCGTCCGCGACAAGCGCCAGGAAATTGCGCGCCGCCGGGCCGCGACCCCTCGCGCCGAGCTCGAGCGCCGGGTCGCGCAGGCCGGGCCCGCCCGCGATTTCGAGGGCGCGCTCGCGGGAAGGCCCGGGCGCGCGCGCCTGATCGCCGAGGTGAAGAAGGCGTCACCCTCCCGCGGCGTCCTCGCGGGCGATCTCGACCCGCTCGCCCTCGCGCGGAGCTACGCCGCGGCGGGCGCCGACGCGATCTCGGTCCTCACCGACGAGAAGTACTTCCAGGGGAGCCTCGACCTCCTCGCGCCGATCCGCGCGGCCGTGCCTCTGCCCCTCCTCCGCAAGGACTTCACCCTCGACGAGTACCAGCTCTGGGAGTCGCGCGCGGCCGGCGCCGACGCGGTGCTGCTGATCGTCGCGATCCTGGCGCCCGCGGGCCTGCGCGACCTCGTCGCCGCGGCGAAGGGCCTCGGCCTCGCGGCGCTGATCGAGTGCCACACCGCGGGCGACCTCGACGCGGCGCTCGGCGCGGGCGCCCGGATCGTCGGCCTCAACAACCGCGATCTCCGCACCTTTGAGACGCGCATCGAGACGACGCTCGAGCTCCTGCCGTTGATCCCGCCCGGGCCGATCGTCGTCAGCGAGAGCGGCTTCTTCACCGGCGACCAGGTCCGGCGGGTGGTGGACGCGGGCGCCCACGCCGTGCTCGTCGGCGAGGGGCTCGTCCGCGCCGTCGACGTCGGGGCGAAGCTCCGGGAGCTCACGCTCGATGGTTAGGGTCAAGGTCTGCGGGATCACGAACCTCGAGGACGCGAGGGTCGCGGTCGAGGCGGGCGCCGACGCCCTCGGCTTCATCTTCGTCGAGGGGACGCCGCGGTTCGTCACGCCCGAGCAGGCGGCGCCGATCATCCGCGCCCTGCCGCCGTTCGTCACGTCCGTCGGCGTCTTCTGGGATCACCCGGCGGGGCACGTGAAGGCCGTCGCCGAGGCGTGCGGGCTCCGCGCGCTGCAGTTCCACGGCGACGAGCGGCCGGAGGACCTCGAGGGCTACGCGCTGCCGGTGATCAAGACCCTCAAGCTCGCGCCCTCGGACGCGCTCGGGGGTCGCCCACCGTGGACGCCGCTCATCGCCGAACGCTACCGGAAGTGCGCGGCGGCCCTCCTGCTCGACAGCGCCGCGCGCTGGAGCGAGGGTGAGCCGCGCCAGCCCATCGAGTGGACGGCGGCGCGCGACCTGACCGGCCACCGCTGGCGGGTCGTCCTGTCGGCCGGGCTGACGCCGGAAAACGTGGGGCGGGCGGTTGCGACGGCACGGCCGTACGCCGTGGACGTGAACTCCGGCGTGGAGACGCAGCCGGGACGCAAGGACCCGGACAAGGTCTGGCGCTTCGTCGCCGAAGCCAAGGGCGTGCGATGAGCGACGCGCGCCTGTCTCAGGCCACCCACGGTGCACGCCGGCCTCGCGGACCCCGCTACCAAATGAGCGACGCGCGCCTGTCTCAGGCCACCCACGGTGCACGCCGGCCTCGCGGACTTCGCTACCGATGAAGCGCGCGCGGCCTCGGCCCGCCGCCCTGCCCGACGCGCAGGGGCACTTCGGCCGGTTCGGCGGCCGCTTCGTGCCCGAGACGCTCATGGCCCCGCTCGTCGAGCTCGAGCGCGCGTACACCCGGGCGCGGCGCGACCCCGCGTTCCAGGCGCGCCTCGCCGGGCTCCTCCGGGACTACGCCGGGCGGCCCACCCCGCTCTACTTCGCGACGCGCCTCAGCGAGCAGGCCGGCGGCGCCCGGATCTACCTGAAACGCGAGGACCTCTGTCACACCGGCGCCCACAAGATCAACAACGTCCTCGGCCAGGCGCTCCTCGCCGAGCGGATGGGCAAGCGGCGGGTGATCGCCGAGACCGGCGCGGGCCAGCACGGCGTCGCGACCGCGACCGCCGCGGCGCTCCTGGGTCTCGCGTGCGAGGTGTACATGGGCGCGGAGGATATCGAGCGGCAGGCGCTCAACGTCTTCCGGATGCGCCTGCTCGGCGCGCGCGTCGTCCCGGTCGAGTCGGGGAGCCGCACGCTCAAGGACGCGATCAACGAGGCGCTGCGCGACTGGGTCGCGAACGTGCGCACGACCTACTACCTCCTCGGCTCGGCGCTCGGCCCGCACCCGTACCCGGTGATGGTCCGCGACTTCCACGCCGTCATCGGCGCGGAGACGCGGCGGCAGGCCCGCCAGGCGCTCGGCCGGCTTCCGGACGCGCTGGTCGCGTGCGTCGGCGGCGGCTCGAACGCGATCGGGCTCTTCCACCCGTTCATCGGCGACCGCCGGGTCAGGATCATCGGCGTCGAGCCCGGCGGCGAGGGGCTCGCAACGGGCCGGCACGGCGCCTCGATGACCGCGGGGCGCGTGGGGGTGCTGCACGGCTGCATGAGCTACCTGCTCCAGAGCGACGACGGTCAGATCGCCACCGCCCACTCGATCTCGGCGGGGCTCGATTACCCGGGCGTCGGGCCCGAGCACGCCTACTACCGCGACGCGGGCCGCTTCGAGTTCGTGGCCGTGACGGACGAGGAGGCGCTCGAGGGCTTCGAGGCGCTCACGCGCCTCGAGGGCATCATGCCGGCGCTCGAGTCGGCCCACGCCGTCGCGCACGCGATGCGGCTCGCCAAGACCCTGCCGCGCGCGAAGGCGATCGTCGTGGGCCTCTCCGGGCGCGGCGACAAGGACGTACACGTCGTTGCCAAGGCCCTCGGCACGGAGGTGGTCAGATGAGCGACGCGCGCCTGGCTCAGGCCACCCACGGTGCACCCCGGCCTCGCGGGCCCCGCTACAAATGAGCGACGCGCGCCTGGCTCAGGCCACCCACGGTGCACGCCGGCCTCGCGGGCCCCGCTACAAATCGACCCGCCTTGGCGAGACCTTCGAGGGCCTCCGGGCCCGCGGCGAGCGCGCACTCGTCGTGTACCTGACCGCGGGCGACCCCTCGCTCGCCGACACGCGCCGGCTCGTGCTCGAGGCGGCGCGGCGCGGCGCCGACGTGATCGAGCTCGGGGTGCCGTTCTCCGATCCGCTCGCCGACGGGCCCGTCATCCAGCGCGCGGCGATGCGGGCCCTGGACCGCGGGACGACGCTGCCGCGGGTGCTCGAGACCGTCGCCACGCTCCGGGCGGAGACCAACGTGCCGATCGCGCTGCTCACGTACTACAACCCCGTCCTCGCCTTCGGCCTGAAGGCCTTCGCCCGCACCGCGGCCGACGCGGGCGTGGACGGTGTGATCGTCGCCGACCTGCCGCCCGAGGAGGCGGACCCCCTCGCGGCGGAAGCAGAGGCGGCGGGCCTCGACCTCGTCGCCATGGTCGCGCCGACGTCGACGCCCGAGCGCGTGCGCCTCATCGCGCGCCGGAGCCGCGGCTTCCTCTACCTCGTCGCGCTGACCGGCGTGACCGGCGAGCGGCGGGAGGTGCCGAGCGATCTGGCGGCGCAGATTCGCGCGCTCCGGCGGGTCACGCGCATGCCCGTGTGCGTCGGCTTCGGCATCTCGCGGCCGGAGCACGTCGAGGCCGTGGGGCGGCTGGCGGACGGCGTGATCGTCGGCTCGGCGATCGTGCGCCTCGTCGAGGAGCGGGCCGGGTCGGCCGGCCTCGTGGAGGCCGTCGGCGACTTCGTCGCGGCGCTGAAGGCGCCGCTCCGTGGGCCGAGGTAGGCCATGGCGTGGTTCAAGCGGAAGACCGACGGATCGGAGGGCAAGGCGAGCCGCGTCCACATCGCCGAGGGCCTCTGGATCAAGTGCGACTCGTGCAAGGAGATCATCTATCGCGCCGAGGTGGAGCGCGCCGGGCGGGTCTGCCCCAAGTGCAACTACCCCTTCCGCATCTCCGCCCGCGAGCGCATCACGCTCCTGGCCGACCCGGGCTCCTACGAGGAGCGCGACACGACCCTCGAGACGACCGACCCGCTCGTCTTCAAGGATACCAAGAAGTACCGGGACCGCGTCCGGGCGGCCGTGCAGAAGACGCGCGGCGACGAGGCGGTGGTCTGCGGGCTGGCGCGGATCGGTGGGCTCCCCGCGGTGCTCTGCGCGTTCGAGTTCGGCTTCCTCGGGGGCAGCATGGGCTCGGTCGTCGGCGAGAAGCTCACACGCGCGATCGAGCTCGCGATCGACAAGCACGTGCCGGTCGTCATCGTCTCGGCCTCCGGCGGCGCGCGGATGCAGGAGGGGATCCTCTCGCTGATGCAGATGGCGAAGACCTCGGCGGCGCTCCAGCGGCTCGGCGAGCGCCGGCTCCCGTACGTCTCCGTCCTGACCGACCCGACGACGGGGGGCGTCACGGCGAGCTTCGCGATGCTCGGCGACGTGATCATGGCCGAGCCGCGCGCGCTCATCGGTTTCGCCGGGCCGCGCGTCATCGCCGAGACGATCCGCCAGCCGCTCCCCGAGGGCTTCCAGCGCTCGGAGTTCCTGCTGGAGCACGGGCAGCTCGACCTGATCGTGGACCGGCGCGACCTCAAGGAGACGCTGCGTCGGATCCTGGCCTTCTTCGCGGACCAGCCGTCCCAGCCGGGCTAACCCGCCGGTGACGTACGCCGACGCGGTCGCCCGGCTCACCGCCCTGCGCGGCGGTGAGCACGCAGGCATGCGTCCCGGGCTCGAGCGCATCGAGGCACTGCTCGCCGCGCTGGGCCATCCCGAGCGGCGCTACCGGCTCGTCCAGATCGGCGGCACGAACGGCAAGGGCTCGGTGGCGGCGCTGCTCGCCGCGATCCTCAAGGCGGCCGGTCACCGCGTTGGCCTCTACACGTCGCCGCACCTCGTCTCGTTCCGCGAGCGCATCCGCGTGAACGCCGAGGCGATCCCCGAGGACGGTGTCGTGGACGGCGTCGAGGCGCTCGGCACGCTCGTCGCGCGCCTCGACGCGACGATGTTCGAGGCGACGACCGCGCTCGCGCTCGACCACTTCGCGCGAGAGGCGGTGGACGTCGCCGTGCTCGAGGTGGGGCTCGGCGGCCGGCTCGACGCGACGACCGTCGGCGTGCCCGCGGTGACGGTGATCACGCGCCTGGACCTCGACCACCAGCAGGTCCTCGGGCCTACGCTCGCCGCGATCGCGGCGGAGAAGGCGGCGATCATCCGGAGCGGCGTCGCGTTCGCCGCGGCCCAGGCGCCCGAGGCGACCGAAGTCCTCGTCCGCCGCGCCGCCGCCGTCCGCGTCCCGCTTCTTCTCGCGGGGCGCGACCTCCGCGTCTCGGTCGCGCGCCGCGATCTCGACGGCCAGGTGATCGCGTGCGCGGGCCCCGGCTGGGCGCTGTCGGACGTGCGCCTGGGCTTGCTCGGCACGTTCCAGCCGGCGAACGCGCTGCTCGCCGTGGCGGCGGCACGCGAGCTCGACGTCCCCGAGGCGGCGATGCGCGAGGGTCTCGAGCGCGCGCGCTGGCCGGGGCGCTTCCAGGTCCTCCGGCGAGCCGACGGCGTCCTCGTGCTGGACGGCGCGCACAACCCGGCCGGCGCCCGCGCGCTCGCGAGCTCCCTCCGCGAGTTCTTCGCCGGATGCCGGGTCACGTTCGTGCTCGGGATCCTGCGCGACAAGGACGCCGCCGGGATCGTCGCCGAGCTCTCGCCCCTCGCGGACCGGCTCGTCCTGACCGCCGCCTCGAACCCGCGCGCCACCCATCCCGACACGCTCAGGGCGGCGGTGCCGGCTTCCGTGGGGCACGTCGAGACGGCGCCGTCGCCAGCCGAGGCCCTAGCGCTGGCGGCCGGCGGCCGCTCGACCCCCATCGTTTGTGTCGCGGGCTCGCTGTCGTTGATCGGGGACGTCCTCCGCCACCTCGCCGGGGGCGATACCCCTTGCCCCATCGAAAAGGGGGCTGATAGCATGGGGCCCCTTTCCTGACGAGGACTTTCCAGGCACCGATGAGGCGATTGCGCGCTGCGGTCGTGCTCCTGGCCGGCGCGCTGCTGGCGGGGCCCTCCCCGACGGCCGCCCAGGCGCCGACGACCGCGACCGTGAAGACCGCCGGAGGGGACGTGACGATCATCGCCGACAGGCTCGAGCAGTCGGGGACCGACAACCTGATCGTGGCGACGGGTAACGTCGAGGTCACGCGCGGGACGGCGCGCCTGCTCGCCGACCGCATCGAGATGAACCGCGAGACGGGCGACGCGACCGCGCTGGGGCGCGTGATCTTCTACGACGGCGAGGACCGCCTGACCGGCGACCGCATCGAGTACAACCTCAAGACCGGCACCGGCGTGGTCTACCAGGGGCGCCTGCAAGTCGCGCCGTACTACCGCATCGGCGGCGAGCGCATGGAGCGGCTCGGCGAGAGCGTCTACCACGTCCGCCGCGGCGTCTTCACGACATGCGAGGAGGACACGCCCGCCTGGTCGTTCAGGTTCGGCGACGCGACCGCCGACCTCAACGAGCTGATCTACGGCACGAACGTCTCGTTCTGGCTCAAGGACGTGCCCCTCATCCCGTTCGTGCCGTTCTTCGCCGCCGCGATCCGCCGCGAGCGCCAGACGGGCTTCCTCCCGCCGGACTTCGGGACCTCGACGCGCAAGGGCTTCTCTGCGCAGATCCCGTTCTTCTGGGCGATCTCCGACAGCCAGGACGCCACGTTCGCGCTGGACTACTTCGCGAGCCGCGGCGTGGGCGGCTCGGCCGAGTATCGCTACGCGCTCACCGAGCAGCAGCGCGGGTCGGTGAGCGGGTTCTACGTGAACGAGGTCTACCAGCACGGCGACAGCCGGGGCTTCGGGCGCTTCGAGCACGACTGGGGCCTCGGAGCCGGCTCCCTCGTCCGCGTCGACCTCAACGGCGTGTCGGACGACGGCGTGCTGCGGACCTATGAGGACACTTCCTCGCGGCGCCTGGCGCAGCGCGCCGACACGAACGTGTTCTACGCGAAGTCGTGGCCGGACTGGAACTTCGTGGCGCGCGCGTACGCCTACCAGGACCTGACGACGGCCCACCCGGTCGAGCTCCAGCGCTTGCCGGAGCTCACGCTCCAGGGCGTGCGCCAGCCGGTCCCCGGGCTGACGGGGCTCCTCTACGAGGTCAACACGAGCGCGACGCGCTTCTTCCGCGAGCTCGGCTCCGAGGGCACGCGCGTCGACCTGCACCCGCGCCTGTCACGCCCGATCCCGCTCGCGGGCTACGCGACGCTCACGCCGTTCGCCGGCGGGCGCCTGACCTACTACGACCGCACGGTGACCGACACGGGCTTCGTGGACGACATCTTCGTCGAGCGCACCGCCGCCCGCGACCGGGTGCGCGAGCTCGCCGAGCTCGGGGCCGACGCCGAGACGCGCGCCACGCGAGTGTTCGCGACCGACGGCGTGTGGGGCCTCCAGAGCGTGCTCCACTCGATCGAGCCGCGGGCCCACTACATCCGGATTCTCGGAAGGAACTTCTACAGCCTGCCCGTCTGGACGGACGGCGTGGACCGCGTACCCGAGGCGAACTGGCTCGAGTACTCGGTGACGAACCGCCTGCGCGTCCGGACGCAGGCCGAGGAGGCGAGCGAGGCCACGCGCCTCGACCTCGCGCGCCTCCGGGTCGGGCACGCGTACGACATCGAGAACCACCGGTGGGGCAACGTCGCGGGCGACCTGCTCGTGCAGCCGCGCCCGCGGGTCGCCTTCCGGAGCACCGCGAGCTACAGCGTCGAGCACGGGGCCGTCCAGCTGTTCACGACCGACGTGGCGGTGAGCCTGCCGCGCGTGACCGCGAACGTCGGGACGCGGTACGATCGCCGCCAGGCGTTCATCCCCGAGTTCGTCGAGATCCCGGAGACGTGGAACCCGGGTGGTGAGGTGCCAGACCGCGCGTCCGTGAACTTCGTCCAGGCCGGGGTGACCGCCGAGCTCTTCCCGAATCTGGAAGTGCGCGCCGGCACGAACTGGGACGTGCGCTCGGACACGTTCGTCGAGAGCCGCTTCGGGATCGACTTCAAGTTCCAGTGCTGGGCGCTCCTCGTCGAGTACGTCCGGCGCGGCGAGGAGGCGGCGAGTCGGAGCGGCGACAACGAGATCCGCTTCTCGCTGAACCTGCTCGGTGTGGGCGCCGTGAGCACGCGGCTCGGCGCGAGCGAGACCGGAGGCGTGCGCCTGAAATGATCCCGTTCATGGACCTGACCCGTCAGCACGCGGCCCTCCGCGAGGACCTGCTCGCGGCGGCCGCGCGCGTCCTCGACTCGAGCCGGTTCGTGCTCGGGGAGGAGGGCAAGGCGCTCGAGGCGGCGCTCGCCGCGCGGCACGGCGTGCGCCACGCGGTCGGCGTCGCCTCGGGCACCGACGCGCTGCGCTTAGCGCTCGCCGCGCTCGGCGTCGGGCCCGGCGACGAGGTCCTCACGCCGGCGTTCTCGTTCGTGGCCTCGGCCACGACGATCGTGATGGTCGGCGCGCGGCCCGTCTTCGTGGACATCGACCCGGAGACCTACGCGCTCGATGTCGCCGCGGCCGAGCGCGCCCTCACGCCGCGCACCCGCGCGATCGTTCCCGTCCACCTCTACGGCCACCCGGCTCCGATGGACCGCGTCCAGGCCTTCGCGCGGGCGTACCGGCTCGCCGTCGTCGAGGACGCCGCCCAGGCCATCGGCGCGTCGTGGGCGGGAAAGCCGGTCGGCGCCTGGGGCGACGCGGCGTGCCTGTCCTTCTACCCGACGAAGAACCTCGGCGCGTGCGGAGACGCGGGCATGGTCCTCACCGACCGCGACGACCTCGCGGCGCGACTCTCCCGTCTGCGCCACCACGGCGACCACGGGCGGTACCAGCACGTCGAGTTCGGCTACAGCAGCCGGCTGGACGAGGTCCAGGCCGCGCTCCTCGCGGTCAAGGTCCGGCACCTCGACGCGTGGACGGAGCGCCGACGGCGGATCGCGGCGCGCTACCGCGACCTCCTCGGCGGCGTCGGGCTCGGCCTGCCGGTGGAGCGGCTGGGGGCCCGGCACGTCTACCACCTCTTCAGCGTGCGCCACCCCCAGCGCGACGCGCTCCAGAAGGCGCTCGCCGACCAGGGCGTCGGCACCGCCGTCCACTACCCGCTCCCGGTCCCCGGGCAGCAGGTCTTCGGCGGGGGCGGGGAGGGCCTCTACCCGGAGGCCTGGCGAGCGACGCGCGAGGTCCTCTCGATCCCGAGCTTCCCCGAGCTCACGGATGGAGAGGTCGAGCGCGTGGCCGCGGCCGTGCGCCAGACGTGCGAGCGGCTATGACGGCGCAGGGGGCGCGCGCGTGATGGCGACGACCGCGGCCGCGCTCAAGCAGCGGCTCGCCGGGACGCCGACCGTGGGCCTGATCGGCCTCGGCTACGTCGGGCTCCCCCTCGCCGTCGCCTTCGCCGAGTCCGGCGCGACCGTCGTCGGCGTGGACCTCGACGCGCAGCGCGTCGCGGCCGTCCGCGCGGGGAGGAGCTTCGTCGAGGACGTGCCGAGCGAGACGGTCGCGCGCCTCGTCACCGGGGGGCGCCTGCGCGCCACCGAGGACGTGGCCGCGCTGAAGGACGCCGACGCGATCGTCGTCTGCGTGCCGACGCCGCTCGGCAAGTCGAAGGAGCCCGACATCTCCTTCATCGTGTCCGCCGCCGACGCGATCGCCCGGATCATCCGCCGCGGCCAGCTCGTCGTGCTCGAGTCCACGACCTACCCCGGCACGACGCGGGAGATCCTGCTCCCGCGCCTCGAGGCCGGTGGGCTCAAGGCGGGGGAGGACTTCTTCTTGGCGTTCTCGCCCGAGCGCATCGACCCGGGCAACCGGCGCTTCACGCTGCGCGACATCCCGAAGGTCGTGGGCGGCCTCACCCCGGCGTGCCGCGAGCTCGCCGCCGCGCTCTACGGGCGCGTCGCCCCGGAGGTCGTGCCGGTGTCCGGTCCCGAGACGGCGGAGATGGTCAAGCTGTTCGAGAACACCTTCCGCTCCGTCAACATCGCGCTGGTGAACGAGTTCGCGATCATGTGCCGCCGGCTCGGCATCTCCGTGTGGGAGGTCGTCACCGCCGCGGCCACGAAGCCCTTCGGCTTCATGCCCTTCTACCCGGGACCCGGGCTCGGCGGACACTGCCTGCCCTCCGACCCGCACTACCTCACGTGGAAGGTGCGGCTCGAGGGCTACGAGCCGCGCTTCATCACGTTCGCCGACGAGATCAACCGCCGCATGCCCGAGTACGTCGTCCAGCTCGTCGCCGAGGCCCTGAACGACCGGGGGCGGGCGGTGCGCGGCTCGGACATCCTCGTGCTCGGCGTCGCCTACAAGGCCAACGTCGCCGACACGCGCGACTCGCCCGCGCTCGAGATCATCGCGAGCCTCGTGGCCAAGGGGGCGAAGGTCGCGTATCACGATCCGTTCGTGCCGGTGCTGACGGTCGAGCGGCTCACGCTCGCGTCGGTGGACTGGAGCCGGGCCGGGCTCGGCGAGCGTGACGTCGTCCTCGTCCTGACGGCCCACGCGGCCTACGACTGGGCGGCGATCGTGCGCACGGCGCGCCTGGTCGTGGACACGCGCAACGCGACCGGGGGCCTCGGCCCCGTCCCGCACGTCATCCGCCTCTAGTTGAACATGGGGCGGCCCCCAAACCCCCCGAGTGGCTCGGGACGCCCCGGCGGGAGCCGTGGCGCCCCTCGATAATCCGACGCGCTCCTCAGCGTCCGCCGGGCGACGGAGCGATCCCCCGAGTGGTTCCGCGCGCGGTAGAATGTTGATTCACCAGCGATGAGCGACGAGACAGCGACATGAGCGCGGCCGTCCGCGTGCGTTTTGCGCCGAGCCCGACCGGACACCTGCACGTCGGCGGCGCCCGCACCGCGCTCTTCAACTGGCTCTATGCGCGCCACCATCGCGGCACCTTCGTCCTCCGGATCGAGGACACCGACCGCTCGCGCTCCACCGAGGAGAACATCGCGCGCATCACCGAGGCGCTCGCGTGGCTCGGCCTCGACTGGGACGAGGGCCCGCCGGCGCCCGGCTACCGCCAGACCGAGCGTCTGCCGATCTACCGCGCCCACGGAGAGCGGCTCCTGGCGGCCGGCCGCGCCTACTACTGCGACTGCGCGCGCGAGACGCTCGAGCGGGAGCGGCAGGCCGCGCAGGCCAAGAAGGAGACCTTCCGCTACTCGGGGCGCTGCCGCGACCGCGGGCTCACGGCGGGCGCGCTCCGGCTCCGGATCCCGGCGGAGGGCGCGACGGTGGTCGACGACCTGATCCACGGGCCCGTGACCTTCGAGCACGCCCAGCTCGACGACTGGATCCTCGTGCGCACCGACGGCACGCCGACCTACAACTTCTGTGTCGTCGTCGACGACGTGACGATGCGGATCACCCACGTGATCCGCGGCGACGACCACCTGCCGAACACGCCGAAGCAGATCCTCTGCTACGAAGCGCTCGGCTACCCCGTCCCCGCGCTGGCGCACGTCTCGATGATCCTCGGCGCGGACCGGAGCCGGCTGTCCAAGCGCCACGGCGCGACGTCGGTCCAGGCGTTCCGTGACGCCGGCATCCCCGCGGAGGCGATGGTCAACTACCTGGCGCGTCTCGGCTGGTCGCACGGCGATCAGGAGGTCTTTTCGCGGGCCGAGCTGATCGAGCTGTTCGACATCAAGGACGTCGCCTCGTCGGGCGCGGTCTTCGACGAGACGAAGCTCGAGTGGCTCTCGCACGAGTACCTGAAGCGGCTGCCGGGCGGAGAGCTCGCGGCGCTCGCCGAGCCGTTCATCCGCGCCGCCGGCCTCGAGCCGCCCCCCGGGGCGCGGCTCGCCGCGATCGTCGAGACGCTCAAGGAGCGGGCGAAGACGCTGGTCGAGCTCTGCCAGGTGGGCCGGTTCTACTTCGAGCGGCCGGCGGCGTACGAGCCGAAGGCAGCTCAGACGTACCTGACCGCCGAGGGCGCGCGGCGCCTCGCGCTGCTCGGCGAGCGGCTCGCCGCGCTCCCGGACTGGGAAGCGGCGGCGATCGAGCGCGCCTACCGGGAGCTCCTGGCGGAGCTCGGCGTCAAGCTCGTGGACCTCGCCCAGCTCTCGCGCCTCGCGCTGACGGGCGGCACGGCCTCACCGCCGATCTTCGAGGTCCTGGCGCTGCTCGGGCGCGAGGAGACGCTGGCGCGCCTCGAGCGCGCGCGCGCCGCGGCCGGGGGCGCCGCGTGAGGCTCCTGCTCGCGCGCCACGGCCAGTCGGTGTGGAACGAGATCCGCCGGTTCCAGGGCGCGACCGACGTCGGGCTCTCGGCGCTCGGCCGCGCCCAGGCCGCGGCCCTCGGCCGGGCCGTTCGCGGCTACCGTGTGGTCGCCGCCTACGTGAGCCCGATGCGCCGGGCGCTCGAGACCGCGGAGATCGCGCTCCGCGGCACGGGGATCCCGGTGGTGCCGCTGCCGGACCTCCGTGAGCTCTCGCTCGGCGAGTGGGAGGGCCGCACGGTGGACGAGATCCGGCGGTGCCCGGGCGACCCGTACCTCGCGTGGCTCCGCGCCGCCGAGCACTGCGCGCCGCGCGGCGCCGAGCCCCTCGAGGACGTCCGTCAACGCGTGCTCGCCGCGGTGGAGCGGATCGCCGGCGCGCACCCGAACGGCGACGACGTCCTCGTCGTCGCGCACGGCGGCGTCATCAGCGTGTACGCCTGCCACCTGCTGGCGTGCGCGTTCGACTCGCTCTGGCGCCTGCGCGTCGACAACGGCTCGCTCACGATCGTGAGGCCGCCGCGCCTCGTCACCCTGAATGACACCGGCCACCTGACGCCCGCGACGACCGGCACGATGTCCGATGCCCCGAGGGCGCCGTGACGGTCCTGCTCGCGCTCTTCGGCGGGACTGCGCTCCTGCTCTACGGCATCCGCCTGAGCGGTGAGGCGCTCCAGCGCGCGCTGGGCGGGCGCCTCCGCAGCCTGCTCATGGGGCTCTCGAGGCACCGCGCCTACGCGGTCGCCTCGGGCGCGGCGATCACCGCGATCATCCAGTCCTCGGCGGCGACGACGCTCATGCTGATCGGCTTCGTGTCCGCCGGCCTGATGAGCTTCCGCCAGACGCTCGGCGTGATCCTCGGCGCGGACATCGGTACGACCCTCACCGTGCAGCTCATCGCGTTCCGGATCACCGAGGCCTCGCCGTTCCTCGTCGGGCTCGGCTTCACGGCGAGCTTCGTGGCGCGCCGGCGCGTCATGAAGGACGTCGGCCAGGCGGTGCTCGGGCTCGGCCTCATGTTCCTCGGGCTCAAGCTGATTCTCGACAACGTGGGCCCGCTCCGGGCGGAGCCGCTCGCCGTGGACCTGCTCGCCGCCGTCGGCGACAACCCCGTGGTCGGCGTGCTCGTCGGCGCCGCCTTCAGCGCGCTGGTCACGTCGTCGGCCGCCACGCTCGGGCTCGCGCTCGCGTTCGCCCAGCAGGGGCTGCTGCCGCTCGGCGGCGCCGTGGCGATCGTGCTCGGCGCCAACATCGGTACGTGCGTGACCGCGCTCACCGCGTCGGTGGGCGCGACCGCCGAGGCCAAGCGGGTCGCCGTGGCGCACATCGCCTTCAAGCTGCTCGGCGCGGCCCTCGTGTTCCCGCTCATCGGCCCCTTCACCCGGGCGGTGGCGGCGACGGCGAGCCAGCCCGCGCGCCAGATCGCCAACGCCCACACGCTCTTCAACATCGGCATCAGCCTCGCGTTCCTGCCGTTCACCGCCTGGGCCGCGCGCGCGATCGAGGCCCTGGTGCCGGACGACCAGCAGGGCGACAACCCGTTCCGCACGCGCTACCTCGACGAGCGCGCGCTCGACCAGCCGGCGCTGGCGCTCGGCCAGGCGACGCGCGAGGCGCTGCGCATGGCGGACGTGGTGCAGGGGATGCTGCGCGACGTGTGCGTGGTCTTCGCGAGCGAGCACCAGGAGCTCCTGGAGGACGTCGAGCGGCGCGACGACCAGGTGGACTTTCTCGAGCGCGAGATCAAGCTCTTCCTGGCGCGCCTCGGCCGCGACGCGATGGGGTCGGACCTCTCGCGCAAGGAGATCGGCCTGATCTCGGTCATCGGCAACCTCGAGAACATCGGCGACATCATCGACAAGAACTTGATGGAGCTCGGGCGCAAGAAGCTCTACCAGGGCCGGCACTTCTCCGAGGCCGGCTGGGCGGAGATCCAGGACTTCCACGCGCTCGTCTCGAAGAACTTCGAGCGCACGATCGCCGCGTTCGCCTCGAGCGATCGCACGCTGGCGCAGGACGTGCTCGACCAGCGCCCGCTCATCCGGCAGCGCGAGCGCGACCTGCGCGAGCTGCACCTCCGGCGGCTTCGGGCGGGCCTCGCCGAGTCCATCGAGACGTCGGAGATCCATCTCGACATCCTGACGAACCTCAAGCGGATCAGCTCGCACGTGTCGGCGCTCGCGATCTCGATCCTGGAGGAGGTCTGAGCCCATGAAGAAGATCGAGGCGATCATCAAGCCGTTCAAGCTCGACGACGTGAAGGAGGCCCTCACGGAGATCGGCGTCATCGGGATGACGGTCACGGAGGTGCGCGGGTTCGGACGGCAGAAGGGGCACACCGAGCTCTACCGGGGCTCCGAGTACACCGTGGACTTCCTCCCCAAGGTCAAGATCGAGGTCGTCGTCGCCGACCATCTGGTGGACAAGGTCGTCGCGACCATCGCCGGCGCGGCCAAGACGGGGTCGATCGGCGACGGCAAGGTGTTCGTGCTGCCGATGCAGGAGTCCATCCGGATCCGGACCGGCGAGAAGGGCGAGTCCGCCGTGTGACTCCCACGCCCCGGGACTTCCGCCGGCTCGGCTTCGCCGACCCGGCCGCGGCGCGGCGCAATGTCCTTGCCCTGACCCCGACGCCGCGCGAGGCCGAGCTCTTCGCGCGGGCCTGGCCGCGGCTCGCCGCCGAGCTCGCCGCGTCGCCCGACCCGGACATGGCGCTCAACAACCTCGAGCGCCACGCGGCCGTCGTCGACCGATCCGTCCTGTTCCTGACGCTGGCCGAGCATCCGGGCGCGGCCGCGCTCCTCGCCCGCGTCCTCGGCGCGAGCCAGTTCCTCGCCGACGCGCTCCGCCGACGTCCATCGAACCTCGCCTGGCTGCTCGAGCCGGCGACGATGCGCGTGTGGCTCCTGGAGGACCTTGCGGCCGACCTCGCCCAGGCGCTCGCCCTCTTCGAGGCGCGCGACGCGCGGATGAAGGCGCTCCGGCGCTTCAAGTACCGCCACCTCCTCCGCATCGGCGCCCGGGACCTGCTGGGCGACGCCGACCTGGCGGTGACGACGGAGGAGCTCGCGCGCCTGGCCGACGTCTGCCTGGCCGAGGCGCTCCGCGCCGCGGACGCGGCGGCGCGCGCCGCGTACGGCCCGCCGCGCGGCGGAGACGGCGGCGAGACGGGGCTCGCCGTGATCGCGATGGGCAAGCTCGGCGGCGAGGAGCTCAACTACTCCTCGGACGTCGACCTCATGTTCGTCTACGGCGCCGACGGCGAGACGGCGGGCGGGCGGGACGGGTGCCTTGCCAACGGCGACTACTTCACGCGCGTCTGCAAGGAGCTCGTCGCCGTCCTGGAGGAGGTCACCGACGAGGGGTACGCGTTTCGCGTCGACCTCCGGCTGCGCCCCGAGGGGCGGATGGGTGCCCTCATCCTGTCGCTCGACCGGTACCGCGACTACTACGCGGAGCGCGCCGAGCTGTGGGAGCGCCAGGCCCTCCTGAAGGCGCGCATCGCCGCGGGCGACGCGCGCGTGGGCCGGGCCTTCATGACGCTCGCGCGCGACGTGGTCTATCGACCCGGGCGGGACGCCCGGATCGTCCCCGCGATCCGCGCGATGAAGCGCGAGATCGACCGGGCCCTCCGCGCGAAGGGCGCCGAGGCGAGCAACGTCAAGCTCGGCCGCGGCGGGATCCGCGAGATCGAATTCCTCGTCCAGGCGCTCCAGCTCCTCTACGCAGGCGACGACCCGTGGCTGCGTGAGCGGAACACCCTGAAGGCGATCTTCCGGCTGACCGAGCGCGGCTACCTGGCCCCCGCCCTCGGCCGGAGCCTCTCGGAGGCCCTCGTGCATCTTCGCACCGTCGAGCACCGCCTGCAGATCCTGCACGAGTTCCAGACCCACACGCTTCCCGCGGCGCGCGACGAGCTCGGCCGCCTCGCCCGGCGCGTGGGCGTCGAGGGCCCCCAGGCACTCGCGGCCCGGCGCTTCGCGGCGCGCCACCACGAGATCCGCGCGGCCGTGCACCGCGCGTTCCGGGAGTTCTTCGCCGAGCGCGCCGCGAAGCCGCGCGCGCGCCTGCGGCTGCCGAGTGCGATGGCGCTCAGGGCGACGGGCTTCGCGGACCCGGACCGCGCGCGCCACAACCTCCAGCGGATCCTCGAGGGGCGCCCGCTCGTGCCCTACGCGGGGCAGCTCCGCGCGGCGCTCGAGCGCCTCTACCCGATGCTGCTCGATGCGCTCTGGAAGAGCCCCGACCCGGACGAGGCGCTCAACCAGTTCGAACGGTTCCTCTCCGCCGCGGGTCCGCGCGCGGGGCTCGTCGAGCTGCTCGCGGCGAGCCCCGAGCTCCTCGCCGGGCTCGTGGGCGTGTGCGCCGGCGGGGATCTCCTCACGCAGCTCCTGATCGCGCAGCCCGAGCTCCTGGCCTCGCTCGCCGCGCCCGAGCGGCTCCGCACGCCGAAGCGCGAGGCCGCGTACCGCGCGGCGCTGGCGCCGGTCTTCGCGCCGGGGCTCGCGCACGCCGAGCGGCGCGACGCGCTGCGCCGACTCAAGCAGGCGGAGGAGCTGACGATCGTCTGGCGTTACCTGCTCGGCGTGACGTCGATCGAGGGCTACGCGCGCGAGATGACCGCGCTCGCGGAGGCCGTCCTGGCCGCGGGCTTCATGCTCACGCTCGAGCCGCTCGTCGAGCGCCACGGCGTGCCCCGCGACGCTGGCGGGGCCTTCGTCCCGGCGGTCGTCGTCGGCCTGGGCAAGCTCGGCGGGCGCGAGCTCATCACGGGCTCGGACCTCGACCTCTTCTTCGTCTTCGGCGCGGACGGGCGCACCGACGGCCGGGACCCGATCGACGCGCACTGGTTCTACAGCCTCGCGGCCGAGCGGCTCGGCAGCACGCTCGGCGACATCACCGCCGCCGGCGTCGCGTTCCCGGTCGACCTGCGCCTACGGCCGGGGAGCAAGGGGAGCGGCTTCGCGTCGAGCGTCGCCGCGCTCGAGCGCTACTACGAGGAGTACGGCGACCTCTGGGAGCGCCAGACGCTCACGCGCTCGCGGCTCGTCCTGGGTGACCCCGTGCTCGGGCGCCGGGTCCGCGCGGCCCTCCGGCGCCTCGTGTACCAGGAGCCGCTGCCCCGTGCGTCGCTCAAGGAGATCGTCGAGGTGCGCCGGCGCATGGAGCTCGAGCTCGGCAAGGAGACGCCCGGCCGCTGGCACGTCAAGTACGGGCGGGGCGGGCTCGTGGACGTCGAGTTCCTGGCCCAGGCGCTGCAGCTCGTCCACGGTGGCCGGCGCGCGGAGCCGCGCGGCTGCTCGACGGCGGCGGCGCTCGCCGGGCTCAGCCGCGCGGGCGCCCTCGCCCCCGAGGCGGCGCGGCGGCTCATCGACCATTACCGCTTCCTCCGGCGCGTGTCGGCCGCGCTGCGCCTGCTGGGCGCGCGCCCGGCCGACACGCTCGAGCTCGCCGGGCCCATGCCGGCGCGCGTGGCCAGCGCGCTGGGCGTCCCCTCGCGCCAGGCCTTCCTCGACGCCTACCGCGAGCGCGCCGACGCCGTGCGCGCGGCGTATAGTGAGCATCTGGCGTGAAGCGCTTCTTCGTCGTCGACGGCCATTCGCAGCTCTTCCGCGCCTACCACGCGGTCGGCTACCTCTCGACCTCCAAGGGGATCCCGACGCAGGCCGTGCTGATCCTCAGCACGATGCTCTGGAAGCTCATCCGCGAGGAGCAGCCCGACTACCTCGCGATCGCCTGGGACCCGTCGGGCCCGACGTTTCGCGACGCGCTCTCGGCCGAGTACAAGGCGACGCGCGCGGCGATGCCCGACGACCTCGCGCGCCAGCTCCCGTACGTGCGGCGCCTCGTCGAGGCGCTCCGGATCCCGGGCGTCGAGGTCCCGGGCTTCGAGGCCGACGACGCCCTGGCGACGCTCGTCGCGCGTACCCTCGCGCTGCCCGAGGTCGAGGTCGTCGTCGTGAGCGGGGACAAGGACCTCCTCCAGCTCGTGGGCCCGCGCGTCCGCGTGCTCTCCGTCTCGGGCCGGACGGGCGAGCCGCTGCTCTACGACGAGGCCAAGGTGCGCGAGCGCTGGGGCGTCGAGCCCGCGCAGATCACCGACGTCCTGGCGCTGATGGGCGACACGATCGACAACATCCAGGGCGTGCGCGGCGTCGGCGAGAAGACCGCCGTGAAGCTGATCGCCCAGTTCGGGTCGGTGGACCGCCTCTACGAGAATCTCACGCTCGTCCCGGGCAAGCTCCGCGAGACGCTCGCGGCGGGACGCAAGGACGCGCTCCTCTCGCGCGAGCTGGCGACGCTGAACCGCGAGGTGCCGTTCGCCTTCGACCTCGAGGCGTTCCGCCGCGTCGAGCCCGACTGGGCGAGGCTCCGCGCCCTCTGGATGGAGCTCGAGTTCAACCGCCTCCTCCGGGACCTGCCCCCGCCGGTCGCGACCGTGAGCGACGAGGCCGTGCCCGCGCTCGCCGACCGCGCGGCGGTCGAGGCGTGGCTCGCGCGCGCCCCCGCGCAGGCGCCGCTCGCCCTCGACTGGGCGGGCCAGGCGGGTCCGCCCGAGCCGCGCGTGGACGGGCTCGCCGTGTTCCATCCCGACGCGGGCCCGGCGCAGCTCGCGCCCGCCGAGACGCCGGGGGCGCTCGCGGCACGCACCCTGGTCGTCCACGACGCGAAGCCGCTGGTCGAGTCCTGGCTCACGCGCGGCGCCGCGCCGCCGGCCTTCCACGACAGCGCCGTCGCCGCCTACCTCCTGAACCCCGCGCGCTCGAGCTACCGCCTCGAGGAGCTCTACGCCGAGGCGTTCGGCGAGGGCCTCCCGCCCATGCCTGCGCGCGAGGCCGCCGAGCTCGGGCGGGTGCTGGCGGCGCGGGCGCGCGGCGTGCACCGGTACTGGGAGCACGCGGCGGCCGAGCTCCGCACCCGGGAGCTCTGGACGGTCTACGAGGAGATCGAGCGCCCGCTCGTGCCCGTGCTGGCGCGGATGGAGCGCCACGGCATCCGCGTCGACCCGGCCCGTCTCGAGGCGTTCGCCAAGGAGCTCGAGCGCGACCTCGACAACCTGACGCGCGAGATCTACCGGCTCGCCGGCGAGGAGTTCGCGATCGCCTCGCCGAAGCAGCTCGCGCACATCCTCTTCGAGAAGCTCGGGCTTCCCGCGCTCCGCCGGACGAAGACGGGCTTCTCGACCGACGCCGACGTCCTCACGGACCTGGCGCTGCGCCACGAGCTGCCGGCGAAGATCCTCGAGCACCGGAGTCTCGCCAAGCTCAAGGGCACCTACGCCGACACGCTCCCCGGCCTCATGAACCCGCGCACCGGGCGCCTGCACACCACCTTCAACCAGCTCGTGGCGGCGACCGGGCGGCTCTCCTCCCAGGACCCGAACCTCATGAACATCCCGACCCGGACCGAGCTCGGCCGGCGGATCCGGGCGGCGTTCATCCCGGAGGAGGGCTGGCGGTTCGTCGCCGCGGACTACTCTCAGATCGAGCTGCGCATCCTCGCGCATCTCTCCGGTGAGCCCGCGATCATCGAGTCGTTCCGCCGGGGCGAGGACATCCACACGCGCACGGCGACCGAGGTGTTCAAGGTCACGCCCGCGGAGGTCACCCCGCTCCAGCGCACGATCGCCAAGAGCGCGAACTTCGCGATCCTCTACGGCGTCTCCGCCTTCGGCCTGTCGCAGTCGACCCGGATCGACCAGAAGGAGGCGCAGCGTTACATCAACGCCTACTTCGCGGCCCACCCGCGCGTGCGTGCCTTCATCGACCGGACGGTCGCCGAGGGACGCGAGCGCGGCTACGTGACGACGCTCCTGGGCCGGCGCCGGTACCTGCCGGACCTCACCAGCGGCAACCCGGTCGCGCGCAACGCGGCCGAGCGCATGGCGATGAACTCCCCGGTCCAAGGAACTGCAAGCGACATGATCAAGATCGCGATGGTCCGGACGCAGGCGGCCCTCCAGGCGCGCGGGCTCGGCGCCCGCATGCTCCTGCAGGTCCACGACGAGCTCCTCTTCGAGGCACCGCCCGGGGAGGTCGCGGCCGTCGACGCGCTCGCGCGCGAGATCATGGAGGCGGCGCTGCCGCTCCAGGTGCCCGTCGTCGTGGACGTGAAGACGGGCAAGGACTGGGCCGAGGTGTGACGCGGCGGTTCCTCCTGGTGGGCCTCACCGGCGGTCTCGCCTCCGGGAAGTCGACCGTCTCCGAGGCGTTGCGCCGGCTCGGCTGCGTCGTCATCGACGCCGACGTCCTCGCGCGCGAGGTCGTCGAGCCCGGCGAGCCCGCGCTCGCGGACGTCGTGACCGAGTTCGGCCGCGAGGTCCTGGGGCCCGACGGTGTCCTCGACCGCAAGCGGCTCGGCACACTCGTCTTCGGGGATCCCGACAAGCGCCGGCGCCTCGAGGCGATCACCCATCCGCGGATCCGCGCGCGCTTCACGCGGCGCCTGGAGGAGCTGACGGGCCAGGACTTCGACGGCATCGTCGTCTTCGACGCGGCCGTGATGATCGAGAGCGGGGGCTACCGGGACATGGACCGCCTGATCGTCGTCGTGACCGACGCCGAGACGCAGCACGTGCGCGCGCTCCAACGGGACGGCAACCGCGAGGACGTCGAGCGGCGGATCGCGAGCCAGATGCCCCTCGCGGACAAGGCCCGCCTCGCGGACTACGTCGTCGACAATTCGGGCGACCGTGCCGCGACGCTCGCCGAGGTCCAGAGGGTCCACCGGGCGCTCCTCGCGGACCTCCAGGCGCGCCAGAAGACAGGGCGCTGAGTCGGCGCCGCGCGCTCGGGCAGCACTTCCTGCGCGACGCGGGCCTCGCCCGCGCGATCGTGGACCTCGTCGCCCCGGGCGCGCACGACCTGGTCGTCGAGATCGGGCCGGGCGAGGGAGCGCTCACGGGCGAGCTCGCGCGGCGCGCGGGGCGCGTCGTCGCGCTCGAGGTCGACCCGGCGCTCGTCACGCGACTGCGCGCGCGCCTCCCGCGGGTCGAGATCGTCGAGGCGGACGCGCGCCGCTGGGGCTACGCGAGCCTCGCGGCGCCGGCGGGCGGCCGCGTCCTCGTCGTCGGCAACCTCCCGTACAGCGTTGGCAAGCCCATCCTCATGGCGCTCGTCGAGGCGCGCACCGCGATCGACGAGATGGCGCTCATGCTCCAGCGCGAGGTGGCCGAGCGCGTGGCCGCGCCGCCCGGCGGCAAGGTCTACGGAAGCCTGTCGGTGCTGACCCAGATCTACTGCGACGCGCGCGTGGCGCTGCGCGTGCCGCCGGGCGCGTTCCGGCCACCGCCCAAGGTGGAGTCGGCGGTCCTCCACCTCCGGGTGCTGCGCGCACCGCGCGTGGCGCTGGCCGACCCGCAGCGGTTCCAGGCGGTGGTCCGCGCCGCGTTCGGCCAGCGGCGCAAGATGCTCGCCAACGCCCTGGCCGCGGGCCTCGGGGTTTCCCTGGAGGCGGCTCGACGCGCGGCCACAACCGCTGGTGTGGAGCCCGGCCGCCGGGCCGAGACCCTCACGATTCTTGAGTTCGCCGAGCTTGCGCGGCGGCTATGATACAAGGTATGCGGACGCGCCTCGTCGCCCTGACGCTCGTCGCGGCGGGCCTCGTCGCCCTCGCGCCGGTGGTGCTCATCTATCTCCGGCCCGGCCCGCCCGTGGAGCCGCCCGCGCTGGACTTCCGCACCTCGTTTCCGACGACGACCCGGAGGATCGAGATCAAGCCGGGCGACAGCCTCGTCGCCGCGCTCACACGCGAGGGGCTCGACGCGCGCGCGGCGGGCGATGTCGCGGAGCGCCTGGCCCGGAAGGGGGCGCAGCTCCGGAAGCTCCGGCCGCGCGACGAGCTCGCGGTCACCTGGAACTTCCGCCACGAGCCGATCGTGGTCCGCTACGCGCCGAGCTCGTGGGTGCACTTCATCGCGTCGGCGCGTCCCGGGAGCTGGGAGGTCACGCGCGCCGAGACCGAGCCGCGCGTGCGCGTCGAGGCGGTGAGCGGCGAGGTCACGCGCTCGCTCTTCGAGGCGATCGAGGCCGCGGGCGAGTCGCCGCAGCTCGTGCTGGCGATGGTGGACATCTTCTCCTCCGACTTCGACTTCACCGCCGACACGCGCCGCGGCGACCGCTTCCGCCTGCTCGTCGAGAAGCGCTACGCGGGCGACAGCTTCGTGAACTACGGGCGCATCCTCGCCGCCCAGTACGTGAGCGGCGGGCAGACGCTCTCCGGCGTGGGCTTCGCGCGCGCCGGCGACACGCGCTGGGCGTTCTACGACCGCGAGGGCCGCTCGCTCAAGAAGAGCTTCCTGAAGTCGCCGCTCGAGTTCTCGCGCATCACGTCCGGCTTCACCTACGCGCGTCCGCACCCGATCCTGGGCGGCGTGCGCCCCCACCTCGCGATCGACTACGCGGCCCCGACGGGCACGCCGGTGCGCGCCGTCGCCGACGCGGTCGTCATCGCGGCCGGCGTGGACGGCGGCAACGGGATCTCGGTGACGCTCCGCCACCGCTCGGGCTTCGCGACGATGTACAACCACCTCTCGAAGGTCGCCGCGGGCGTCCGCCGCGGGGCGCGGGTGAGCCAGCGCGACGTCATCGGCTACGTCGGCATGACCGGCCTCGCGACGGGCCCGCACCTCGACTATCGCGTCTCCCGGCACGGCCAGTTCGTGAACCCGCTCAGCGAGAAGTTCATCCCGGGCGAGCCGCTCGCCGGCGCCGATCGCACCCGCTTCCTCGAGCACGCCCGCGTCTCTCTCGACCGTCTCGCCGCCGACAAGCCGTTCTAGGACGCGCCGTCGGCGCGGCGAGCGACGCCCGCCACGATGACCTCCCCGCGTCCCGGGGGAAACTTCGGAACCGGTACGCCGAGTGGTACGATGAACCGGCGGTCGGGAAAGGAGTCCTCGTGGAACCCTCGGTGCGCCTCATTCCCCTGGGCGGGCTCGGCGAGATCGGCCTCAACATGATGCTCGTCGAGAGCGGCGACGACCTGCTCGCCGTCGACTGTGGCCTCATGTTCCCCGACGACGAGCTGCCCGGCATCGACCACGTGATCCCGGACTTCTCCTACGCCCTCGCCCGGCGCGACGGCTTCCGCGGGGTGCTGCTGACGCACGGCCACGAGGACCACATCGGCGCGCTCCCGTATCTGCTGCGCGAGGCCCCGGTGCCCGTGTACGGCACGCCGATGACTCTGGCACTCGTCAGCGAGCGGCTGCGCGAGCACGGGCTGCTCGAGTCCGCCGACCTCCGGCCGATGCGACCGCGCGCCCGCTTCGACCTGGGCCCGTTCGGCATCGAGCCGATCCGGGTGACGCACTCGATCGTGGACGGGATCGGGCTCGCCATCCAGACGCCGATCGGCACGATCGTCCACACGGGCGACTTCAAGCTCGACCCGAGCCCGCTCGACGGCGAGACGCCCGACTACCGCCGCTTCGCCGAGCTCGGCGACCAGGAGGTCCTCGTCCTCTGCTCGGACTCGACGAACGTGGACCGCCCGGGGCACACGCGCTCGGAGAGTGAGGTGGGCCAGGCGCTCGGCGAGCGCTTCGCGCGCGCGGCGGGGCGTGTGGTCGTCGCCACCTTCGCCTCGCACATCCACCGGATCCAGCACGTCCTGACGCTCGCCGCGCGCCACGGCCGCCGCGTGGCGCTCCTCGGCATGAGCATGCAGAAGAACGTGGGGCTCGCCGCCGACCTCGACTACCTTCACGTGCCCGAGGGCCTGCTCCTGCCGATCGAGGAGCTCGCGGCCCTCCCGCCCGAGCGGCAGGTGATCCTCTCGACCGGCAGCCAGGGCGAGCCCAACTCGGCGCTCGCCCTCATGGCCGCCGGTGAGCACAAGTACGTGCGGGTGCTGCCCGGCGATCTCGTGATCATCTCGGCGCGCGTGATCCCCGGCCACGAGCGGACCATCGGCCGCGTCGTGAACGCGCTCTACCGGCTCGGCGCCGAGGTCCTCTACGAGGACAACGCCTTCGTCCACGTGTCGGGCCACGCGAGCCAAGAGGACCTGAAGCTGATGCTGAATCTGACGCGCCCGCGGTACTTCATTCCCGTGCACGGCGAGTACCGGCATCTGCTCGGCCACGCCCGGCTCGCCGCGGGCCTCGGGCTCGGGCCCGACCGGGTCTTCCTCATCGAGGACGGCACGGCGCTCGAGGTGACGAAGACGGCGGCGCGCGCCGTGGGCGGATTCCCCGCGGGCCGCGTCCTCGTGGACGGCAAGTCGGTCGGCGACGTCGGCGCGGTCGTGCTGCGCGACCGCCAGCTCCTCGCCGACGAGGGCTTCGTGGCCGTCGCGGTCACGGTCGACCGGGCGGGCGCGGTCGTCGCGGGACCCGAGATCGCCACGCGCGGCTTCGTCTACGTCGACGAGTCCGCGGAGCTCCTCGAGGACCTGAAGCGCGCCGTCCTCGGCGCGCTTGCCGAGGGTCAGCCGGGGCCGGCCTTCGACCGCGAGGTCGCCGGAACCCGGATGCGCACGGCCGTCCGCCAGCTCATCACCCAGCGCTTCCGGCGCAAACCGGTGGTGCTCCCGATCATCATGGAGGTCTGATGGCGACGCTCATCTCGAGCGAGGACAAGCCCGAGTCCCGGTCCCGCCAGCGCCGGAAGAAGGGCGGCGACCGCTGGCTCGCCGAGGTGAAGGGCATCCTCTGCCTCGTGGCCGCCGGCTTCATGCTCCTGGCGCTCGCGCTGTGGAGGCCGGACGTCCCGCCGGCCGAGCAGACGAGTCCCGTCGGGCCGGTCGGCGTCTGGCTCGCCTGGGTCAGCTTCCAGTCGTTCGGCTACGCGGGCTTCTTCTTCCCGCTGCTCCTCGGCGCGTGGGGGACGTCGGCCTTCGTGCGGCCGCTCGTCGCGCGCGGCTTCATCCCCGTCGCCGGTCTCGGCATCCTCCTCGCCGCAGCGACCGGGCTGCTCGGTCACGGCGCCGCGAAGGGCGGGCTCGTCGGCGACGCGCTCGCGACGGGCCTCCGCGGCGGCGTCGGAAACTTCGGCGCCTGGCTCGTGCTCCTGGCCGCCGTGCCCGTCGGCATCCTCTGCGTGACGCGCGTCTCCTATGCGGTGCTGGCGCGCGTTCTCAAGGCGCGGCTCGCGCAGCTCCGCCGGGACGACGCCGCGCGTGCCGACGGGTCGAGGCTCAGGTCGACCGCGCAGGCGACGGCGCTCGCCGGGGAGTCGTCGGCCCTCGACGTCTTCACGCCCCCGGTGGTCGTGGAGCCGTCCCGGCCGCGCGGCCGGCTCGCCGAGCAGGGGCTCGCCTGGCAGGAGACCTTCGACTTCGGCAAGGGCGGCGCCAAGTCGTTCCAGCTCCCGCCCGTCGGTCTCCTGAAGGCGCCGCCCGCGTCGGAGCTCAAGCGGACGCGCGAGGAGCTGCAGGAGAACGCCGAGACCCTCCGGAAGCGGCTCCAGGAGTTCGAGGTCGACGGGCGCATCGTCCAGGTGAGCCCGGGCCCCATCATCACCTCGTACGAGTTCGAGCCGGCGCCCGGCGTCAAGGTCAGCCAGGTCGTGAACCTCGGTGACGACCTGGCCCTCGCGCTCAAGTCCGCCTCGGTGCGGATCGTCGGGCCCATCCCGGGCCGCGGCACCGTCGCGATCGAGGTCCCGAACGACGAGGCCAGCATGGTCTATCTCCGGGAGATCTTCGTCTCGGCCGAGTTCGCCGAGTCGAAGGGGAAGCTCCCGCTGGCGCTCGGCAAGGACGTCACCGGCACGCCCGTCGTCGGCGACCTCGTCGCGATGCCCCATCTCCTCGTCGCGGGCGCGACGGGCAGCGGCAAGTCGGTCGGGCTCAACGCGATGATCCTCTCGATCCTGTACAAGGCGACGCCCGCCGACGTTCGCTTCCTCCTGATCGACCCGAAACGCCTCGAGCTCAGCGTCTACGAGGGGATCCCGCACCTCCTGGCGCCCGTCGTCACCGACGCAAAAGAGGCCGCGGCGCGCCTGCGCTGGATCGTCGGCAAGATGGACGAGCGTTACAAGCTCCTCCAGGCCCGGCAGGTGCGGAACATCGAGGGGTACAACAAGGCCGTCTCCGTCGAGGACCGGCTGCCCTAC
>Ga0209156_10000345_pt1 | contig 38754 bp, 42 predicted proteins | sample GraSoiAngelo_124_FD_185881 | JGI IMG/M metagenome (GOLD analysis project Ga0209156, IMG submission 185881) | Grasslands soil microbial communities from the Angelo Coastal Reserve, California, USA - 14_0927_05_20cm (SPAdes) (version 2) | ecosystem: Environmental > Terrestrial > Soil > Grasslands... | reverse complement strand
ACCTGCACGACCTCGTCTGGAAGGCGCTCAAGTCGGGCTCGAAGGCACGACAAGAGATCAACCTGCAAGCCGCCGAGGATCTCCTCAAGGCGACCAACGACATCGCCTCGATCTACTGGAAGACGAAGGGCCTCGAGACGATCACCGTCAAGGCGCCGTATCCGACGGAACGCCAGACCGTCTACCCGAAGTTCCGGTAGGAGCGGCCCGCGGGCCCCGGCGATGTTCCCCCTTCGCCGATTCCGGATCGAGGACGAGAGCATGCGACCGACCCTGGAGCCGGGGGACTACGTCCTGGTGAACCGGTGGGCCTATCGGGTCCGACGGCCGCGTCGCGGCGACCTCGTCGTGGTGCGAGACCCCGAACTCTCGGACCGTTTCCTCGTGAAGCGCGTGTCCGAGACCGAGGCTTCGACGCAGATTCCCTTGGAAGGGGACAACGCGGCGGTGAGCCGCGACAGTCGCGCCTTCGGGGCGGTCCCCCTCGATCGGATCGTCGGGAAAGTGTGGTTGCGCCTCAAGCCGTGAGCGGGTTCAGTCCCATTTCTCGAACCGGACGTACGCGAAGCCGAGGCGCTTGCAGAGGTTGTTGACGTCCTCGACCATGTCGTGGAGCCCGCAGATGAACACCTGTTTCCGCCCGTGGTCCTTGATCTCGTTCTCCAAGATCTTCTGCACGTATCCGACCCGGCCCTTCCAATCCGAGGTCTCGGGTCGGGAGATCGTCGGGTAGAAGTGGAAGTTCCGGTGCTCCCGCTCCCACTTCTCGATCAGGTCGCGGTAGATGAGGTCTTGGACGTACCGGACGCCGAAGACCATGTGGAACTCGCGGCCTCGGTCGAGGCCCCGGTCCCAGATGTGGCCCATCATCGCGATGAACGGGGCGACCCCGGTCCCGGTGGCGACGAACACGGTGTCGAAGGGGATCGGCTCCTGCATCACGAAGCGTCCGAGGGGCCCGATCGTCGGCAGCTTCGTGCCGACGGGCACATGGTGGAGGAAGTTCGACATGAACCCGCCCTCCACGACCTTGATGCACAGTTCGAGGAACGCCTTATTCTCCGGCCATGAGGCGATCGAATACGGCCGGGAGATGCGCTTGCCTTCTTTCTCCGCGAAGATCGAGATGAACTGACCCGGCTCGAAGTCGAAGACCGACTCGTGCTCGAAGGTGAAGCGGATCAGGTACGTCTCCGGATACTTCGTCGTAATGTCGAAAACTTCCTTCACGATCGCGGTGTGTTTCCCCGACCGGAACTTCACGGGCGCCTCTTGGATCACGGGTTTTTGAGGCACCGTGGCCTTCGATGGGGCGGCCCCGCGCATCATTGCAATGCGTGGACCCTCCAGCCCGATTTAAACATTGTCCTTAGATTAACAGAAGTGCGCTTTTGATGGCGCGCAACGCGCGCACGCGCCTCCATGCCGTGCTCATTTTTCACGGAGTCTTCTCGAGGAACGCCCCGCTGTACAACAGGCCCGCGACGATCGCACCGAGGAAGGGTCCGATCCAGTAGACGTACCAATTGTCGAAGAATTGGGACACGACCGCCGGCCCGAACCACCGCGCGGGGTTCATCGCGGCGCCGGTCAGGGGACCGCCCATCATGATGTCGATCGAGATCGTGAGTCCGATGGCGAACCCGCCGACGGCGTTGAAGCTCCCTTTCGGATCGATCCCCGTGCCGTACACGACGAACACGAGGAGGAAGGTGAGGATCGCCTCGACGAGGATCCCCACGGCCGGGGTCACGGTCCACGAAAGGCCGGGCGGGCTGCCGAGAGCCGGCGTGCCGAGATGGGACGCTTGCCAGACCGAGGCCGGGAAGATGACGCTGAGGCCGAACGCGGCGACGAGGGCCCCGAGCAACTGGGACCCCCAGTAGACGGCCGCGAGTCGCGGGGTGATTTGCCGTCCCACGAGCGCGCCGAGGGTCACGGCGGGGTTGAAGTGACCGCCCGAAATCCGCGCGAGCGCTGAGACCATCACCCCAATCGCAAGGCCGTGAGCGAAGGCGACGAGGAGGAGATCGCTTCCCCCCGGCGAAAGGATGGCGCCGGCGCCGATGAAAATCAAGGTGAAGGCCCCGACGAACTCCGCGATGGCCTTCCTCCCGGCTGTGATCGCCATCTCCCGCCTCCGCGCGCGGCGAACCGGCGAGGCGTATTAGAAGTTTCTCGGCCCGAGTTCGCGGATGAAGTCCGTCACGCGATGTACGACGCGGACCCGCGGTCGAAGCCGCGCACGAACTCGAGGCTCAACTCCGAGGGCTGCCAGGCCGCATCGGGGAATACGAGGTTCGGGAAGAACCGCGTCGTGTCGCCCGAAATCTGGGTGACGAGGGCGTCCACGCCGAACAACGTCTCCAGGATTCGGTGGGATTGCTCGCGGCAAACCCGCTCGTCGACGAAGCCGAGGGAATGGAGGTATTCGTGCAGGAGGACGTAGAACGCGTAGGGCTTGTAGAGGTTCGGGTTCGTCTCCTGGATCCTCAGGAGGGGCACCTTGTTCATCACGATCACGTTGCTCGCGACGGGATAGAAGGCCCCGAGGAACCCTTGAGGGTGATTGCCGAGATCGGCGAGGGCGAGCATCAGGCCCGCGCGGGTCCGTCCGAGGACCGCCTCGACCGCTCGCTTCACGAGCTCGAAGAGATCGGAAAGATTCTGGGCTTGGTCGAGTTTTCGCGAGAAGTCCATCGACGATTCTAAGCGCCTCGGTCCCACTTAAGGGATTGCCCGACGCGTTCAAATTTGAATTCCATCCTCGATCAGGCCGTAACGCTGAGTACCAGGCGTGGGAACGCCGATGAAAGATTTATGCGGGGATGGACGGACGGCGGTGAAGGTCTCGAGCGAGAGATTCCGGTTCGAATCGCATGGCGATACCCGCCGCCTATTCGATGAGTCGCGTTCAACGAAGTCCGCCCTCGCTCCCGTTCGGATGGGGGGCCGTGACGGTCCTCCTCGTCGGCGCGCTGTTCACGATTATCGGCATCGTGATTATCATCTACGCGGCGTTCGGATTCATCACGGGGACGATCGGGGCGGCCCTCGGAGGCGGTGGCGTCCTGGGGATCTTCAGCACGATGATGGGAGCGGTCATCCTCTTCGTGATTGGCGGGGTCCTCGCGGGAGTCGGAGGATGGCTCATGCGACTCTGGTGGATCTTCCTCCTCGTCGGTGCCGTCACGGGGAGCGTGGGCAACACGGCCCGGGACCGCGAGGCGGTGCGGACGTCCGAGATCCGCGTCCGATGCCAGAACTGCGGGCGCTTGAACCCGGAGTTCGTCAAGTTCTGCATGTCCTGCAACAAGCCGATTTGACCGAAGGCGCGGCCTTTTCGGAATCTATTTGAGCGGGCGGCGGGGTTCGCGCGACTCGATGGCTCTCCTCTTGCGATTCGCCGGTCAGTGGGTCGCGGGAGAGAGAATGGAAGACGCCCTCCGGGTGGCGAGGGACGCGAACGCCCGCGGCATGGACGCCCTCGTCAACCATCTGGGGGAGCACTACCGCGAGAAAGGCCCGGTCGAGGCGACGACCCGGGAATACCTGGGCCTCCTGGATGCGATGCGGTCCCAGGGCATCCGCGGCACGGTCAGCCTCAAGCCGACCCAATTCGGCGTGCTCATCGACCGGGCCTACGCGCTGTCGCAAATGCTCCCGGTCCTGGACGCGACGAAGGCGGACGGGCGCGTCCTGTGGCTGGACATGGAGAATGCCCACACCACGGACGATACCCTGTGGATCGGGGAGCGGCTCCTGGAACGATACGATCGCATCGGCGTCTGCCTCCAGGCGAATCTCAGACGCACGGGGGGAGACTTGGACCGCCTGATCGCGAGCCGGGCGCGCATCCGGTTGGTCAAAGGAGCCTACAAGGAGCCCGCGGACATCGCATATCCGAGCCGGCAAGAAGTCGACGGCGCTTATCTCACGCACCTCGAGACCCTCTTCCAGAGGACCCGAGACTTCGCGGTCGGCAGCCACGACGGCCGGATGATCGATCGTGCTCTCGAACTTTCCCGAGAACATTCGACGTCGTTCGAATTCGCGATGCTGCAGGGCGTCCGGGACCCGCTGAAGCGGGAGCTCGTCGGCCAAGGCCATCGGGTCTCGGAATACATCCCGTACGGGCCGAATTGGCTTCCCTACTTCAGTCGCCGCCTGCGGGAGCGCCCGAAGAACATCGTCACGATGGTCCGGTCCTTCGTCGAAAGCTGAGCACCTTTTTCCCGTCCGCGGCCGTTCGGAGCCCGTGGACCGACGCGCCTTCCTTCGAACGATGCGCGTCCTCGAGGCTCGTTATCCGATCCAAGATTGGGCGCGAACGATGACGCCCTTTGAGGTCCTGATCTCGACCGTGCTCTCGCAAAGTACGACCGTCGCGAACGAACGGCGCGGGTTCGAGGCATTGCGCGCCCGGGTCGGCCATGTCACAGCCGACCGCCTCGCGGCCGTCTCGGAGGGGGACATCGCCCGGGCGATTTGGCATGCCGGCCTCGCCCGCCAGAAGGCCCCGCGGATCCGCGCCATCGCGATCGCGGTCCGCGACCGGTGGGCCGGCCGCCTCCACACGATCCTCGCCTTTCCGACGGACCGGGCCAGGGAGGAGCTGATGTCCCTTCCCGGCGTTGGCCCGAAAACCGCGGACGTCGTCCTCGCGATGAGCGGGGGGCATCCAACCTTCCCCGTCGACACGCACATCGCCCGCATCGCCGGCCGGTGGCGTCTTACTCGGCGCAAGGACTACGAATCAATCCGAGCCGCCCTCGAGCAGTGGACCCCTCCGGAAAAACGGAAGGCGTGGCATCTCGCGATCATCTCCCATGGTCGTACCCTTTGCAAGGCTCGGAACCCGCGGTGCTCCGACTGTCCGGTCCGGCGGGACTGCGACTGGTACCTCCGCAAGCGGGCGCGCGAAGACCGAGCCGTCACGCACGAACGCGGTTCGTCAACAAAGGTTAAGAACGCTCGTTCTCTTAGCGCGCGCTGAGTTCTCGTGCCAATCTCGGACTACGTCCAATTGATGAAGCTCCGCATCGACTCGCTCCTGCTGCTCGTGGCCGCGGCGGGCTACATCGCCACGTCGGGGGCCCACGTCGACCCGGTCCGATTCGGCCTCCTGATGTTCGCTGGATTCCTCGGGGCCGCGGGCGCGAGTGCGACGAACCATTACCTGGACCGGGACCTCGATTCGGTGATGCACCGGACGCGGACCCGCCCGCTCCCTGAACGTCGGATTGAGCCGCCGGCCCATGCCCTCGAATTCGGGCTCGGCCTCGTCGCCGTCGGGCTCGTCGTGGCGGCCGTCGGGATCAACTTGCTGACCGCGGCCATGATCGGCCTCGGCTTTGCGATCTACATCGGCGTCTACACGGTGGGCCTGAAGCGGGCGCATATGAGCAACATCGTCATCGGAGGCCTCGCCGGTTCCTGTCCGGCCCTCGCGGGTTCCGCCGCCGCGACGAACGCGATCAGCCTCCCGGCCATCTTGATCGCCTTGCTCGTGTTCCTCTGGACCCCCGGGCACTTCTGGGCCCTCGCCTACCGCAGCCGCGAGGACTATCGGCGGGCGGGCCTGCCGATGCTCCCCGCGGTCTCGGACGAACGGACGTCGGCATGGGCCATCGCCCTCTCCTCGGCGGTCGTCGCCGTCGCGAGCATTGCCTTCGTGTTCACGGCCGCCTTCGACGCCCTCTACCTCGGCGTCGCGCTGTTCTCGGGTGCCATCCTCCTCGGCTTCACCGCGAAGTTCCTCGCGTCGCCGAGCGACGAAACGGCGTGGGCGGGCTACAAATTCTCCGGCATCTACCTGGCCTTGCTGCTCTTCGGTGCGATGGCCGACGCGATCCTCCGCATTCCCGTCTGACTTCCGGAGATGGGAGCCGTGACCATGACATTTAAGAATCGTTCCACCTTAGTATCCGCCATAGACCGGCGGTGGATGATGTTCAATCGGTCCGGAGGAGACGTGTGAAGGCGGCCCTGGACGCCCCGGAGATCCATCGAGGCCTCGACGACGTCTACGTGAAGGAGACGTCGATCTGTTTCATCGACGGGGAGCGCGGACGGCTCCTGTACCGCGGGTACGACATCCGAGACCTCGCGCGGCATTCCTCCTTCGAGGAGGTCGTCTTCCTCCTCCTCCAAGGCCGCCTTCCGAATCGCGCGGAGCTGGAAAGCGCGCGGGCGGAACTCGCCGCCGCACGACCCCTTGCGCCGTCCGTCCTGAAACTCCTTCGGTCGATGCCCGAGCACGCCCCGCCGATGGACGTCCTCCGGACCGCCGTGTCGTACATGAGCGGCTTCGATCCGGAGCGGGATGATTCCACCCAGGCCGCGAACATGCGGAAGGCGCTCCGCATCACCGCGCAACTCGCGACGATCGTGGCCACCTACGAGCGGATCCGGAAAGGGCAACGCGTCCTCCGACCGGACCCGACGCTGGGCCACGCGGAGGACTTCGTCCGGATGGTCACGGGGAAGCGGCCGGACCCGACGTGGGCCCGCATGATGGACGTCGCCATGGTCCTGTACGCCGACCACGGCATGAACGCCTCCACCTTCGGGGCGACCGTCGCCGCCTCGACGCGGGCGGACCTGCACAGTACGATCGTCGCCGCCATCGCGACGCTCAAGGGGCCCCTCCACGGCGGCGCGATCGAGGACGCGCTCGGCCTCGTGGAGACGATCCGTCGGCCGGAGGCCGCCCCAGAGTTCATCGTTAACAAGCTCCGGAACAAGGAGAAAGTCCCCGGCTTCGGCCACCGCGTATACAAGACGTACGACCCGCGGGCCCTCATCATGAAGGAGTACGCCCGCCAGCTCGCGGAGTCGAAAGGCGACGACACGTACTTCCGGATCGCCACGGCGATCGAGGAGACCGTCGTCGGCGAACTCGCGTCGAAGCGGATCTTCCCGAACGTCGACTTCTACTCCGGGCTCGTGTTCCATCGCCTCGGGATCTCGACCGACCTCTTCACCCCGGTCTTCGCGCTCTCCCGGGCCCCCGGCTGGACGGCCCACGTCCTGGAGTATTGGGAGGACAACCGACTCCTCCGGCCCCTGGACTGGTACGTCGGCCCGAAGGACCTCGCCTACGTCCCCCTCGACGAGCGGGCTTGAGGCGACCCGATGCCGTCGGAGCGCCTCGTCTTGCGGCCTCCGAAACGGGGGCACAAGATCCTCATCGCGGCCGATGGCCTGCGCATCCCGGATGATCCGATCGTCCCGCTGATCGAGGGCGACGGGATCGGCCCGGAGGTCGTCCAGGTCGCGCTCCAAGCGATCGACGCCGCGGTGGAAACGGCCTTCCACGGTCGCCGGACGATCGCGTGGTATCCCGTCCCGGCCGGAGAGAAGGCGATGTTTCAATACGGCGAGTTGCTCCCGGAGGCGACCCTCGCCGCGATCCGAGAATACGTCGTCGCGCTCAAAGGGCCCATGACGACGCCCGTGGGCGGCGGATTTCGCTCCCTCAACGTCGCCCTCCGGAAGGCCCTCGACCTTTACGCGAACGTGCGACCGGTCTATTGGATCCCGGGGATGCCGAGTCCGGTGACGCACCCGGAGCGCGTCGACGTCGTGATCTTCCGCGAGGGGACGGAAGACGTGTACGCCGGGATCGAATGGGAGAAAGGGTCCGCCGAGGCGATGCGCATGATCGAGATCCTCGAGAAGGAATTCCAGACCCGAGTCCGGGCCGACAGCGGGATCGGCGTCAAGCCAATCAGCGAGACCGGCTCGAAGCGCCTCGTGCGCAAGGCGATCCGATACGCGATCGAGAACCGACGAAAATCGGTGACGCTCGTCCACAAGGGGAACATCATGAAGTACACGGAAGGGGCGTTCCGCGCCTGGGGATACGAGGTCGCCCAGCAAGAATTCGGAGATCGGACGATCTCGTGGGACGATGCCCTCCGCAAGTACGACGGCAAGCCGCCGGCCGATCGGGTGGTCATCAAGGACGTCATCGCGGACAACATGTTTCAGCAACTCCTCCTGCGTCCGGAAGAATACGAGGTCCTCGCGACGACGAATCTGAACGGCGACTACTTGAGCGACGCGGCCGCGGCGCAGATCGGCGGCCTCGGAGTCGCGGCGGGCGGGAACATCGGGGACGCCCACGCCGTCTTCGAGCCGGTCCACGGGAGCGCTCCGAAGTACGCCGGCCTGAACAAGGTGAATCCGGCCGCGGAAATGCTCGCGGGCGTCATGATGCTGGAATACCTCGGTTGGAAGGAAGCGGCCACGCGGCTTCGCGACGCGGTGCGGAAGGTCGTCGCGGCGAAGATCGTCACCTATGATCTGGCACGGCAGATGCCCGGCGCGAAGGAGGTCGGCACGTCGGCTTTCGCCGAGGCCGTCGTCGATGCGATCCACGGTGCGGGAGCGTGACGGCCCGCGAACGCCACGAGTCGAAGAGCGCCCTCGAGGCCGCGGTGTGCCGCGAGATGGTGCGCCAAGGACTCTCGCATGAGCATCGGTCCCTCCACTTCCGCGTGCACGCTGGGGCCAAGGGCCGCGCCAAGTTTTCGCCCGCCATCGTCGCGCATCGCGGTCCCATCCTCTTTCTCGTGGAGCCGGTGCCGACGGCGACCCGACCCTCGATCGATCGGCTCACGCGGTTCCTCGAACAGCACTCTCCGGAGATCGTGCTCGTCATCGTCGCTCCGGATCCCAAGGTCCGGACTTTTCCGATCGAGGCGTATGACGAAATCTACGCCGAATCGGACATCGCTCGCATGACCCAGCGCATCCGGGAGCAGGACCCTGAAGGCATCGTCCTCCCCTTCGAGAAGCCTCGACCCGCGGGTTGATGAAGGGACGGCGCCTTCCGAGCCCCGACGTATGGTCCTGACCGCCGGCGACACCTACGCGGTGACGCTTTTCCTCATCGTCTGCCTCTCGGTGTTCGGCCGCAAGCTGTACCTTCGGATCCGATACCTCTTCCTCGCTAAGGGCCGCGAGAGACGGTGGGATCACATCCCCACCCGCGTCAAGAATTTCATCGTCTACGGGATTTTTCAGCGCAAGGTCGACCGCGAGTGGTACGCGGGCGTCCTGCATTCCTTCATCTTCTGGGCCTTCGTGATCCTCGGGGCGAGCGTCGTCGAGATCACCGCCCAAGCGTATGCGGCGGGATGGCAGGTCCCGACGCCGACGATCGCGGGTTTCTCCCTCAACGGCCCGCTCTACTTCGCGGAGGAGGTCGTCGCCTTCCTCGGCGCGATTGGGGTCGGGATGGCCCTCTACCGACGTTACGTGATCCGGCCGAAGAAACTCATGCACGAGGGGATGCTCGACGCGACGATCGTGCTCCTATTCATCCTTGGAATCGTGACCTCGCTCCTCTTCTACAACGCGACGGACGTCGCCTTGGGCACGGCCGCCCTCCCGGCGTGGAAGCCGATCTCGTCGACCCTGGTCCGCCTCGCGATCGTGCCCGCGGACCCCACGTGGTGGCACGTCCTCTGGTGGACCCATGTGGTCCTGCTGTTCACGTTCCTCGCGTACGTGCCTCACTCGAAGCACATGCACATCATCTTCGCGATCGTGAACACGTTCTTCATGGACCTGACGCCGAAGGGGGCCCTGAAGAAGGTCGATCTGGAGAAGACCACGACGTTCGGCGTGAACCGCGTCGAGCAGCTCTCCTGGCGCCAGCTCCTCGACGGGTACGCGTGCACGGAATGCGGACGGTGCACGGACGCCTGTCCCGCCAATGCGACCGGCAAGCCGCTGAATCCGATGCGGATCATCACGAACATGCGGGACACCTTGGATGAGCAAGGGGCCGCGATCCTCGGAGGGAAGACGGACGGGCAACCGGACATGTTCCAGACCGTCCACTCCAAGGACGGGATCTGGGCCTGTACGACGTGCTACGCGTGCGTCTACGAATGCCCCGTCATGAACGAGCATGTGCCGAAGATCATCGAGATGCGGCGGCACTTGGTCCTGAACCAGGGGGAGATGCCGGCCGAGACGATGGAGGCGATGCGGAAGATCGAGCAGAACTTCAACCCGTGGGGCATCGGATGGGACCAGCGCGGGAAATGGGCGGAGGGCCTCGGGGTGCCCCTCATGTCCACGGCCTCGGCGTCGAGCGAGCCGGTGGAGATCCTCTACTGGGTCGGCTGCGCGGCCTCCTTCGACGACCGCAACCGGAAGGTCGCGCAGGCGTTCTCGCGGATCCTCCAAAAGGCTGGCGTCCGCTTCGCCATCTTGGGGCCGGAGGAGAAGTGCACCGGCGATCCGCCGCGGCGCCTCGGCAACGAATACCTGGCCCAGACGATGATCAGGGGCAACGTGGAGACCCTCAACCGGTATCGGGTGACGCGGATCGTCGCGACGTGTCCCCACTGCTTCAACACGCTGAAAAATGAATATCCCGACTTCGGCGGGCAGTACGACGTCGTCCACCATTCCCAGTTCTTGCGGGAGCTCATCGACGCCGGCCGCCTCGCTCCGACGAAGGACGTCCTGCAGTTCCTCACGTACCACGACGCCTGCTACCTGGGGCGGTACAACGGAATCTTCGACGAGCCGCGGGACGTGCTCTATCGGATCCCGGGCGTCCGCGTGGTCGAGATGGAAAAGTGCCGCGACCGCGGGTTCTGCTGCGGCGCGGGAGGCGGTCGCATGTGGATGGAAGAGCGGATCGGCGAAAAGGTCAACCATCGGCGGCTCAGCCACATCGAGGAGACGAACGCGAACGCGGTCGCGACGGCCTGTCCGTATTGCTTGATCATGCTCGACGACGCCGCGAAAACGAAGAACCGCGAAGACATCCGGCGCTACGACATCGCGGAGCTCCTCGAACGGTCCCTCTGAATCACACGAGGTAACCGGGCGGTCTGAAAGATTCTTCTACCGCGGACGCCGGTATTCGGAGCGGGTAGTGGAATGGCTTTCCCAGTCTGGAACGATCTCGCGGGACTCGTGGGCCGCCTCGCGCTCGGCGCCATCTTCCTCGCACACGGTTGGCCCAAAGTGAAGGACATCCAGAAGACGATCGGCTGGGTGAAGGGGACCGGGTGGCCCGGCGGGGCAGCCTTCGCGGCGCTCTTCTCCCTCCTAGAGTTCTTCGGCGGCATCGCGCTCATCCTGGGCCTCCTCACCCAAATCGTGGCGATCCTTTTCGTCCTCGAGATGCTCGCGACGACCGTCTTCTCGAAGGTGAAGTTGCAAAAGAAGTTCATCCTCGGATACGAGCTCGACCTGGGGTACGCGGCCCTCGCCTTGGTCCTCGCTCTGCTGGGGCCCGGCGCCTTCTCCCTCGACCGGCTCCTCGGCCTCGCCTAGCGGGCATCGATCTTCTTCGCGAGCTCGAAATCGAGGTTCGTGAGGCCGCCCTTGTCATGCGTCGTGAGCACGAGCCGGACCGTCGCCCAGGAATTGTCGATGTCCGGATGATGGTTCATCGATTCCGCGAGGGCGCCGACCTTATTGATGAAGGCCAGGGCTTCCGGAAAGTCGCGGAACTTCCACGTGCGGGAGATCGTCTTGCCTTCCCGTTTCCACTGGGGAATCTCGGCCAGTCGGGCCTGAATCTCGTCCTCCGTCAGCAGGGTTCGTCGGGCCATCGCCTCGCCTCTCCGACGAGAGGCCGTCGCTCCGCAAAAGCGTTCGGCTATTGGTCAACCTTGAATAAGGTTAACATCGTGGGAAGCGGCTCCATTCCCTCGGCGGCCTCACCGAACGATCACGATCGGCGTTTGTGCGTCGATGTCGAAGCCCCAGGCGATGTCGAGGGCCACATGGAGGACATAGCTGTAATATGAGTATGTCCCGCGGTAGCTCGACGCGACGTCGGCGGGGATCGGGATCTCGAAGGTGAAAGGCACGCCGACCCGGATCCGATCCATGGGCACGGAGACCTCGGTCCGATAGGTTTCCGTCGTGTCCTCCTGTCCGTCGGCCCGCGCCCATTCGCCGCCGATCAAGCGGGTGTACACGCGACGGATCCGGGCGTTCCCGGTCTGGCCGAGCGTGATCCGACAGCCGATGAGCTCGCGCGCGAAGAATCGGTCTCCGTCCAATTCCACATAGACCTGCGGACCCTCGCCGGGAGAACGGAAGCGGACGGGCTGCGCGTACGTCCGGACGCTCGGCCGGTCGTAGAACACGAAGATCTCCGTGCTCCAGGTGGCGTCGGGCCAGAGGGGCACGTCGAGCCGGGCCGTCAGGATGTACTTCACGTTCGCGTGGCGGCCCGCGTACGATGGGAGACCGTGCAGCGGGATCTGAAATCGGAACGGGAACCGGAACGTCCCCATCGGGAGCGTCCCTTCGCCTCGGAGAGGCAGTCGCCACTGCACGACGATGGCCTTCGAGCGGTACGTGACGGATTGTTTCCCTCGCTGCCGCGTGATGACGGTCTCCTCGGTGCCGGTGAAATCGACCTCCAAACCACGGGTCGATGTCTCTTTGCTCGCCTCAACCACGACGGTCCCCTCGATCACTTCTCCCGTGAAGTAGGAGAGCCGCGGGAGTTCCACCTCGACGGAACGCGCCATCGGATCACCCTACTCGGCCATGGCTCACCGCACGAGGAACCGTGTGCCGCAGTAGGAACAGGTCGCGATCCCGAAGCGGTCCACGTTCGCCGGCGGTCCCCCGCAGTTCGGGCAGTTCAGGGCGACCGGCCCCTGTTGCCCTGCGGGGACCATCGGCTGTTGGATCGGCGGAGGCGGCGGGATCGACCGTCGGCTGGCCCCTTGGGCGAAGGCGATGATCAGGACGATGATGACGAAAATCACCGGGATGCAGAGGAACGGAGCGGCGGAAAACAGGAAAGGGCTCGGGAACCCCACGAGGGAAAACGCAATGGCCAGGAAGGCTCCGAGGATCACGACGATCGCGACCACGATGAGCCCGATGTCGGGAGGGCGGCCCGCGGCGGCGGGATACCAGCCCATGGGAGGCATCGGCGCCGGCGGTGCGACGGGAGGCGGCGGCTCCCCCGAGGCCGACGGCCCATCGGTCGGCTGCTCCACGATGCCAGATTGAGGCCTCGTTAGATGAAAGCTCCGGGCGTCCGCCCTCACGCCTTGAGTTCTTTCAAAGTGGCCGGGAGCAACTTGAGCGCGTCCGCGACGAACCCGAAATGAGCGACCTCGAAGATCGGCGCGGTCGGGTCCGTGTTGATCGCGACGATCAGCCCCGCGTCCTTCATGCCGGCGACGTGTTGCATCGCTCCGCTGATGCCGCAGGCCACGTACAGCTTGGGGCGGACCGTCTTCCCGCTCTGCCCGACCTGCCGCGTCTTCGGGAGCCAGTCCATATCCGTGAGAGGGCGGGACGCGCCGACGACCCCGCCGATCGCCTTCGCGAATTCCTCGACCAAGGCGAGGTTCTCTTTCTTTTGGATCCCCCGTCCCGCCGAGACGATGATGTCGGCGGTCGACAGGTCGATGTCCTGGACCCCCGGTCGCTCGAGCCGGACGAACGTCTCCCGGATCGCCGCCGGGTCGAGGGTGACGGGCACCTCCGTGACGGTCATCATCCCCCGAGCCGGGCCCACGGCCTTGACGGCGCCGGGGCGCATCGTGACGACGACCGGTCGGTCCGAACGGATCTCCACCTGCGCCTGGACCTTCTCGTTCAGGAGTCGTCGCGTCGCGACGAGTCGATCGCCCTCGAGGTCGATGGCGAGGCAGTTCGTCAGGAGCGGGAGGTCCATCGTCCCCGCGAGCGCCGGGGCGAAGTCGTATCCTTGGGAGGTGTGAGCCGCGAGGATGACCCTCGGCTTCGTCGACTCAACGGTCCCGTGGAGGGCCTGGACGTAGCCGTCCCCCGTATATTCGGCGAGCGCGGGGTGGTCCAGGAGGAGGACGTCGAGGGTGTAGCCGGCGAGGTGGGTCGCGATCTCTCGGACGCCGTGGCCGAGCACCGCGATCCGGGCGTTGCGCTCGTCCCCGAGGGACCGCGCCAGCGGGCGGGCCGCGGCGATCAGTTCCAGCGTGGAGGGCGCGATCCGGCCCTCGAGATGTTCCGCGACGATCAGGACTCCGCCGGCCATCGGTTCACCTCCGCACGAAGCCTTTCTCCCGCAGCAACTGGGCGAACCGTTTCGCCTGCTCTTCGACGGAACCCGCGATCATCTCGGCATGGCCCTTCGCCGCGGGAGGCGAGAGGCCGCGGACGCCGAAGGCATACGGCAGCGGGATGGCGTCCCAGCCGGAAAGACCGAGGGCCGCGGGGCCCATCTCCTTGATCGGCTGCCGGGCTGCCTTCATGATCGCCGGGAGCGGCGCGTATCGCGGGGTGTTCGCCCCGAACTGGATCGTCAGGAGGGCCGGCAACGGCAGCGTGTACACCCGCTGGAGTCCGCCTTCGAGTTCGCACGCGACCTCCACGCGGCTCCCTTGGACCGCGACGCGCGTGACGACGCTGGCATGGGCCAGGCCGAGGAATCCGGCCAAGAGGCCACCCGTCGCGGAATTCACATAGTCATCCGACTGCACGCCGGTGAGGACGAGATCGTGAGGCAGCGTCCGGACGGCGGCCGCGAGAAGTCGCGCGTTCTTGCCCGCGTCGAAGGCGGCCGGATCATCCCATGCGATTCGGACCGCTTCGTCCGCTCCCTTCGCGAGGGCCTCCCGCAGCATCTGTTCGGTCCGCTTCGGGCCCAAGGTCACGGCCACGACGCGCCCTCCGTTTTTCTCCTTCAGCCGTACGGCCTCTTCGAGGGCGTACTCGTCCGCCCCGTTCAGCTTGTAATTCAGCGCGTCCCGCCGGATGTCCTTCCCGTCCGGAGCAATCTGGAACTGAAGGTCTGGATTTGGGATCTGCTTGAGGCACACGACGACGTTGACGGTCACGGGATTTCGAGGAGGAACGGACGCTATTTCAACGTTCCTCAATGGCCCCCGCCACCGAAGGTTCACGAGCTCCCAACGCATCCGATTTCGACCGTTCGTGCGCGACGTGACCGACGCGAAAGAGAGGATCCGGCCGTTCGTCGAGCGGGCACGCCGATTCAGCGGTTGGCGACTCGATCCGTTCGCGCCGAGGCCCATCGAGCCGGCCGAGCCCTGGAGTTACACTGGACGTGCCGCCGAGCTGCTTCGGGGAGCGAAGGACGTCCTGGACCTTGGGACCGGAGGGGGAGAAGTCTTCGAGACCCTCTGTTTGTCCTTCACCGGACGAGCCGTTGCGACGGAACCTTGGTCGGTGAACGCACCCGTCGCGGCCGCCAGACTACGGCCGCATGGGACGGAGGTGGTCCAGTGTTCCAGCCTGCGGCTTCCGTTCCGTGATTCGCGTTTCGAACTCGTCCTGTGTCGGCACGAGGAACTCGATCCTGCGGAAACGGCCCGGGTCTTAGCGCCCGGTGGGCGCCTTCTGACACAACAGATCGGAGTCGACCGATGGCAGGAGCTGCGCCCGTTCTTCCCGCGGATGAACGATCCCAAGGATCTGTTTCAACGCTATCGACGTGGCCTTCAGGAGGCGGGCCTGACGATTGTCCAGGCGCTGTCGCACGAGTGGAAAGCCGTGTATCGAGGGCTTGGGGAGATCGTGTTCCTCCTCTGTATCGCCCCCTGGGAAATCCCTGATTTCGACCCACTCTCGGGTGACTTGGCGGCCCTCTCGCGGGCGGAGGAATCGCTCACGACGAACGGAGGGATTGTACTGACCGAGAGCCTCTTCCTCCTCGAAGGTTGGAAGAGCGCCTCGTCACCGCCGGCCCGGTCCCGACGCTAATTTATCCGGCGATTCGTCGCGCACTCAGGGGAAGATCCCGCGCCACTTGTACGCTTCCACGACGCGGTTGATCGCGACCATGTAGGCGCCCTGACGCATGTCCACCTTCTTCGACTCCCGCATCTCCCACACGCGGTTGAAGGCGCCGACCATGACGCCCTCGAGTTTCTGATCGACATCGGCCTTCGTCCAGAAGAACTCGGACAGGTTCTGCACCCACTCGAAGTAGGAGACCGTCACGCCGCCGCCGTTCGCGAGGATGTCCGGGATCAGGACGATCCCGCGCTTGTGGAAGATGTCGTCCGCTTCCGGCGTCGTCGGTCCGTTTGCGCCCTCGCCGATGATCTTCGCCTTCACCCGCGGGGCGTTCTCCGACGTCAGGACGCCTTCGAGGGCGCACGGGGCGAGGATGTCGACGTCGAGCTCAAGGATCTCTTCGTTCGAAACCGGTTTCGTCCCGGGGAACCCGACGACGGACCCGGTCTTCTCCTTGAAAACTTGGACCTCCTTCGGATCGAATCCTTTCTCGCTGACGATGCCTCCCTTGGAATCCGAGACGGCGATGATCTTCGAGCCTTGCTCGTCATGCATCAGCCGAGCGAAGTGCATGCCGACGTTGCCGAACCCTTGAACCGCGATCGTCGCTCCCTTGAGGGTCAGCTTCACCTTCTTCGCGGCCTCGCGGACCGCATACATCAGACCGCGGGACGTCGCCTCGTCGCGACCGAGCGAACCTCCAATCACGAGGGGCTTGCCCGTGACCACGCCAGGGACCGCGAAGCCCTTGCTCATCGAGATCGTGTCCATGATCCACGCCATCGTCTGCCCGTCCGTGTACACGTCCGGCGCGGGGATGTCCTTCTCCGGCCCGATGATGATCGCAATCTCGGACGCGTACCGGCGGGTCATGTGCTCGAGCTCGTTCTTCGACATCTCCTTCGGGTTGCAGATCACCCCGCCCTTCGCTCCGCCGTAGGGGATGCCCATCACCGCGCATTTCCACGTCATCCAGCAGGCGAGGGCGCGGACTTCGTCGAGGGATACGTTCCAGTGGTATCGGATACCGCCCTTGAACGGCCCGATCGCATCGTTGTACTGGACCCGGTACCCCGTGAAGACCTTCACTTTCCCGTCGTCCATCTTGACCGGGAAGTGCACTGTCAGTTCGCGGCGCGGGTTCTTCAGGACCTCGAGCATGCCGCCGTCCAAGTTCAACTTCTTGCCGACCCGGTCGATCTGCGTTTTCGCGATCTCGAAAGGATTCAACGTCTCCTTGGGCTTGGACATTCAAACACCTCGCTGAAACAACATCGTCGACGAGAGTGCCGCGAGTAAGGACCTTCGCGCTTAAAGCTTCCGTCCTGATTTTCTCAGAGGCCCCGTCGGTCCAACCCCCGCGGTCCCCGGATCCCCGGGGGATCGGTTCAAGCGTACTCTTCGGGGTCCACGACGTTCCGGGGCGTCTCGCCGCGCAGGAACCGAAGGACGTTGTCGATCGCCGACTCCATCGCCTCGCGGCGCTGCGTCGGAATCGCATTCGCCGCGTGGGGCGTCATCAGCACGTTCGGCAGTTCGTGGAACGGCCGGCGGAAGGGGCGACCCCTCTTCGTGTCAGGATAGGTCCACCACACGTCGAGCGCCGCGCGGAACGCGGGATGCGTCCGGAGATGGTCGAACAGATCGTCCTCGACGACGACCTTGCCTCGCGCGATGTTCACGAGGACCGCGTCGGGCTTCATGGCCCGGAGGAACGTCGAGTCGACGAGCCCCCGGGTCTCCCGCGTGAGGGGCAGGGCGAGGACGACGAAGTCCGCTCGGGGAAGCAGGCCGTGAACCGCATCGGGCGTCGCGATTTCGTCGGCCGGGGAACCGTCCGGCGGCGTCCGCGCGATCCCGATCGTGTGCATCCGGAAGGCCTTGGCGAGGCGCGCGACCTCCCTCCCGATGCTCCCCAGTCCGAAGATGAGGACCGTCGAACCGGCGAGGGCCTTGTTGACCACGCCCTGGTCGAAGATCCCGCGGCGGATCTCCTCCGTCCGCGCGACGACGTCCTTGGAGGCCGCGAGGAGCAAGGCCATCGCGTGCTCCGCGACGGACGTGGTGTAGGCCCCCGCATTGCTGCAGACGATCGTGGTCCGCGGGAACCGGTCGAACGGGAGGTTGTCGACGCCCGCGAGGAGAGCTTGGATCATCCGCAGACGCGGTGCCCGCGACGCCAGGTCCCGCGGCAATTCCGAGCCGAAGCCCGTGCAGACGAGGACTTCCGCGGAGGCCCACGCGGCGTCCCGCTCCGAGGGCGGCAAATCGGCGAGGATGACGGGCTCCAATCCGGCCGTCGCCTTGGAGGCGAGGACGGCGCGGCGCTCCGCGTCCATCGCCACGGAGAAAAGGACGCGGGCCACGGCCCTCCGGACCGCGCCCGCGGGCTTGGGCCTTTCGACGCCGGTCGGATCAGCACTCCGAGTACCCGCAGGCGTGGCACTTGACGCAGCCCTCTTCGAAGACGAGGGGCTTGCCGCACTCCGGGCACTCCGGGTTCAGGCCTTTCCGGAGGAGCTCCGCGGCATCGCGGGATTCCTTCTCGAGCTCGACGTCCGTCTCGACCGCGCCGTTCGTCTCGTCGTACGTCTCGACGGGCGGCTGAACGCCGGTCTTCTGCATCCCGATGTGCCGCTTGATCGCCTTCGCGATCGCGTCGGGGATCGAGTAGACGCGTTCTCCGTGGTCGACCGCGATCCGCGGGCTGCGGATCCCTTCGAGTTGGTCGATGATTTCGTCGACCGGGACGCCGGACCGTAGGCAAAGGGAGGCGAGGCGCGCGATTCCCTCCGTGAAGGAGGCGGTATACCCGCCGCCGCGGCCGATCTGGGCGAAGACCTCGAAGAGGCCCTTCTCGTCCTCGTTCACGGTCACGTACAGCGCGCCGTATCCGGTGAGGATCTTCTGGGTGCGGCCCGTGATCACGTCCGGCCGGGGCCTCGGGCGCAGGGCCGCGGGTTCCGGCGGGACCTCGACTCGCATCGCCGCCGGCTTCTCCGACTCCGCGACCCCGATGTTCAGGACCTGGTCCTCGCGGGAGCCGTCGCGGTAGACCGTGATCCCCTTGCAATGGAGGTCGTACGCGAGGAGGTAGGCTTTCTTCACGTCCTCCACGGTCGCCTCCCTCGGCATGTTGATCGTCTTCGAGACGGCCGCGTCAGAGTAGTCTTGGAATCCCGCCTGCATTCGTACATGCCACTCAGGCGAAACGTCGTGAGCCGTCGCGAAGACCCTCTGCCACTTTTCGGGCACCTCCTTAAGTCCCCTCGGGGAGCCGTGGTTGTCAAGAATTTTCTTGACGAGGTCCTCGCTCCAGAAGCCCTCGCGCTTCGCCACCTCTTCGAAATAATCGAGGAAATACGGAAGCTCATCGCCGTCCATCACGCGCTTGTACCAGATCAGACTAAATTCTGGCTCGCATCCGCCGGATGTGTCCGCAATCATGGAAATCGTCCCGGTCGGAGCGACTGTCGTCACGTAGGAGTTGCGAACTTTGAGACCCTTCTCCCACTGACGACTCCCCTCCCAGGCGGGGTAAGTTCCGCGCTCCTCTGCCAACTGCGCGCTCTCTTTATATCCAATTTCCTGTATAAATCTCATAATCTTGCGGCCCCATTCGACGCCCTCCTTGGAATCGTACGGGACCTCAAGGGCGAAAAGAACTCGGGCGAAACCCATCACGCCCAGGCCGATCTTGCGCGTGGCATCGGTCATTTCTTCGATCTCTTTGATCGGGTAGGCGCTCATGTCGATCACATTGTCGAGCGCGCGGACCGACGTTCGGATCGTACGCTCCAATTTCTCCCAGTCGACTTCCCACGCGTTCCGCGCGTTACGTTTCAGATGTCGCTGGAGATCGATGGATCCCAGGTTGCACGATTCGTACGGAAGGAGCGGTTCCTCCCCGCACGGATTCGTCGCTTCCATTTCGCCCACATTCGGCGTCGGCTGCCGCCGGCTGTTCTCATCGATAAAGAACAGGCCTGGCTCGCCATTCTTCCATGCCTGATAGGCGACTCTTTCGAGGACCTCGCGGGCATCGAGCTGTCCGACGACTTGCTTGTTCCGCGGATTGATGAGGTCGTACTTCGTCCCTGCCTTCACCGCCTCCAGAAATTTGTCTGTGACGGCAACAGAGATGTTGAAGTTCGTAATGTCGGTCGTCTTGTCCTTGCAAGTGATGAATTCGAGGATGTCCGGATGATCAACTCGCAGAATCCCCATGTTAGCTCCTCGACGACGTCCGCCTTGTTTCACGGTCTGCGTCGCGGCGTCGAAGATCTTCATGAAGGAAACAGGTCCCGAAGCGACGCCCATAGTCGATTTCACGAAGTCGCCCTTCGGACGCAGGCGTGAGAAGGAAAATCCAGTTCCTCCCCCGCTTTGATGAATTAGGGCCTGGTGCTTGAGGCTCTCGAAGATGCCGACGAGGCTGTCGTCGACGGGCAAGACGAAACAGTTGTGCACCACCACACCGTTCGCCACGTAAGTGTTGTCTTCCTCGACTTCCAGATTGTAGACGGTCGTCTTTTGTTCCATGGGCTCGACGGACTTCACGAGGTAGGCGCCGTCTCGAACGAACATCGGCTTTCCGCCAAGCGTGATTGACCAAGGCCGCGCCGTCGCATTTTCAGGCATGTACTCCGGTTTCAGACACGGAGTCAGACCAAGTTCGAGGGCGACCTCGAAAAGTTGTCTCACGAGAGGCTCGTTTGACAAGGTGACTCGTGTCTGGTTCACGTTCACCCGCGTCCCATCCCCCGCTGCGACGCCTTCGAGCAGACCAACTCGGAACGCGGAGGGCGAGGAGTGAATCCAGAAAGGAAGCCTCTTGCCCTCGAAGCCTCGTTGAAATTCTCGTGCGATCCACTCGCAGAGGATTTTGCTGTGGGCTCGCACTGTCAGCCACGAAGTCGGAGCTTCGATTACATGGGTGATGTCAGCGTCCACACCGAATCGATTCTTGAGAATCGACACCAACTGCTCGGCCTGGGCTTCTTCGTGCAGACCGAGGGTGAAACGCACGGAGCGAAGTTCGGGATTGATCTCGCCTTCGGCCAAGTACATCCCTAGGAACCAACCGATCGTCCTGTCGAGTTCTACACGGGCCTTCACCGGTTTGATTTGTAGGCTCCTGGTTCCAAGGGTCTGGTGCCTCTGTCTCGACGCCTCGGAGCGACCAGTCTTCCGACCGAACACAAGGTCGCCCTCGACCTCACCTTCGAACTCGATCACGGTTCGCGTAAGCGGCTCCGCGGGTCGCCCGAGCTTCACATATTGACCGACGAGATCCCGGGCTCGAATCCAACCCTTGGAAGTGAGGAAAGGATGCTCGTCGGTCGCGATCATGCCAGGCAATCGATGAATCTTGATTCGGTTTACAGTCGCTTCTCTGCGCATCGTTGCAAGGACGCGACGGTAGCGGCCCGCATGGGTGAGCACGAAATCTCCCGCGACGATTTCTTCGATTGGGACCGGACCGCGGGCGGTGCTGATCGGCGTCCCGGCCGCGAAGCAGGCACTTAGCTGCTGAAGTTCCAGTCCAGCATTCATCAGAGTCGGACTGTTCGGCAGGAAGTCCAAGGTTGCCACAGCTCGGTAGAACCTCCGAGCCGTCTCCTCGATTTGGGCCTCAGTTGCCCCGTAATTTCGCTCCGCCTGCGCGAGGTTCCAAGCGACGCGCGCGAACAGTTCTTTCGGCGTCTCGATGACGTGGCCTTTGTCGTCTTTTTTCAGGTACCGCTTCTGGAGGACGCGCAACGCATTCTCGGACAGTTTTGGATCTGGCTCACGGGCCACGACCTCGAGGGCCCTCGATTCAGCGACCTTGACCGCTTCCATGGAACGACCTCAGCCAGACAGGGGAGAGCGCATGCGTAGGGAGCAGTGCGCCCATCCCTGGGGGGCGGCGCCAAGGGCCACCCCTACCATAGTCCTTTTTGAACCACGTATGTTACCAGCAGTCCGCCGCCCTGTTACCACGTTTGTTACCATACCATCCGGTGCCATATCAATCATGCTGGAATAGGTGGGTGAACCTACTCGCGTGGAAGGCCGGCTTCACAAGAAGGGCAGTTTCACGACGTGCGCCGGATGCGAGGTCCCGCGGATGTCGACGTCGAGTGGGGTCCCGACCGCCGAGGCCGACTTGTCGACGGACGCGAGCGCAATCCCCACACGGAGGGAGGGGGACATCGTCCCGCTCGTCACCTCCCCGGCCTCCTTCCCGCGGGACCGGACGGGATGACCGTGACGCGGGATCCCTCGCTCGTCCACGCGAATCCCGACGAGCCTCCGATAATCGTCTCGCGCCCGCTGCCGCTCGAGCGCCTCGCGCCCGAGGAACGGGCGATTCCATTTCACGAGCCAGGCGGAGTTCACTTCGAGCGGTGTCTGATGGCCATCGAAATCCTGACCGGACAGGAGGTATCCTTTCTCGAGGCGCAAGGTGTCGCGAGCCCCGAGGCCGATCGGGCGGATGCCGAGGTCCTCGCCGGATCGGAGGAGCGCCTCCCACGCCGCGGGGCCTTCGCCGGACGTCGGGAAGAGCTCGAACCCCGCCTCGCCCGTGTACCCGGTCCTCGTGGCGAGGAAGGCCGTCCGTCCATCGGAAACGGAGGGCTCCCGTCGAGGCGGCGTGGAGGGGTCCGTGGCCGTGCGGGACCCCCACCCCTCGATTTCCGGTGGAACCGCCCTCGGGGCCGCCCCCCACGGCGCCGGCGGCACGAAGTCGAGGAGTGCGCCGGAGAAGGGCTTGACTTTGGACAGGTCGACGGACGTGAACCGTTGGAGCAGGTCCGACGCTCGCGGCCCTTGCAACGCGAGGCACAGGAAATCGTCCGTGCGATCGGCGAGCCGGACCCCCGACTTCGCGTGGGCCTGCAGCCACGACAGGACCGCGGCCCGAGGGCCGGCGTTGCAGACCATGAAGAACCGGTCAGGCGCCAGGCAGGTGACGATCACATCGTCGAGGATCGTGCCATCGTCCCGCAGGAGGTGCGTGTACCGCGCGCGGCCCGGCGTCGACGGGATGTCGTTCGCGCCGAGGAAGTCGACGAACGCGTGGGACTCGCGGCCTTCGATGAAAATCTTGCCCATGTGGCTGACGTCGAAGAGGCCGACCGCCTTTCGGACCGTGAGGTGCTCCTCCACGATGCCCGCGTATTGGAGGGGCATCTCCCAACCGGCGAACTCGATGAACCGCGCCCCGGCCTTCCGATGCCATTCGTAGAGGGGCGTGCGGGACGCCATGGGACACCGCAACGCGCGGACGGATTGAAAGCCTTCTCCCGGCAAAGCTTATCCCGACTCCCCTCGTTGCGGCGGCCGCCATGGGCCTTTTCCGCGAGCTCCGGTACGAGCTCAGCGCCCTGATTCTGGCCCTGGGGGTCCTCGGAGCGGTCCTGTCCCTGACCCAATATCTGATCCCGACGGGGAGCCCGGACTGGCTTCAATCGATCCACCGCGCCGTCGGCAACTACGTCGTGTGGGAGGCGTTCCTCGGGTTCCTCGCGGTCCTCGCCGGCGGCTTCTATTTCGTCGACACGATCCGCAAGGAACGGGAATTCGAGCGGCTCATCTCGACGCCTTCGAAAGAAGTGTTCGTGAAGAACATGAAGAGAATCGAGGAGCTCACCTACGACCATCTGCCGTCCGCCTACGAGCGGCGGTTCCTCGACAAGAAACGGGAGTTCCGGATCCGCGGCTGATCACGCGAGGGACCGCGAGAGGAGGACGCGGCCGAGGCGCTCGATCCGTTCCCGATCGTCGAGTCGGCACCGGGCCACGATCTCCATTCGGTCGGGACCGTGGACGACGGAGACGACCTCGGCGTGTTCGTACAGCCAGTTGAGTTTCGACGGGGCCTCGGCGTCCTCCGGGAGGACCAGGTGGAGTTCGAGGGGAAAGGCGAAGGTCCGCTCGATGACCTCGCGGAGCTCGGTTAGGCCACGGCCGCCTCGGACGGAGAGGGAGAGGGGCGGTCGGTGGAATTCGGATTCGGCGAGGATCTCCGTTTGGGCCACGATCGCTTCGGGGGTGCGCAGATCGGCCTTCGTCAGGATCGGAATCACGGAATCCGAGGGAACGTTGGGGAAGAGGGTCCGCGCCGCGAGCCGGACCTTCCGTCGGATCTCGGTATCCGGATCCGTCGCGTCGACGAGCAGTAGGACCAGGTCCGCGTGGAGGATCTCCTCGAGCGTCGCCTGGAACGCCTCCGCCATCCAGAACGGGACTCCATCGACGAAGCCAATCGTGTCGGTGAGGAGGATCCGTTTGCGGGTTCCCGTGAGGCTCCGCGTCGCCGTCGACAACGTCGAGAACATCCGGTCCTCGACGAGGAGGCGTTCGTCGGCGAGCGCATTCAGGAGGGACGTCTTGCCGGCGTTCGCGTAGCCGGCGAGGGCGACCAGGTGGTAGCCGCGTTCCTTCCGCAACGTGCGGCGGGCCTCCCGCTCGCGGCGAATCGACTCCAACTCGTCGCGGATCCTCTTGATCCGGCGTTTCACGGTCTCGTAGTACGCATCGACCCGCTGTTCCCCGCCCGCCATGAACCCGGGCCGCTCTCCGATGTCCGCCTCGTGGATCCATTCGCGGAGGAGCGGGACCTCGTAATGCAGGAGCGCGAGCTCGACCTGGAGCTTCCCCTCGCGGCTGGAGGCGCGCTGCGCGAACAGTTCCAAAAGGACCCGCAGGCGATCGTAGCACTCCACATGCAACTCCCGTTCGAGCAGGTGGTGCATCGTCGGCCGGAGCTCGCCGTTGAAGACGACGACGTCGACGGGGTCCGCGGCGAGGCGGTCCCGAATCTCGTCCAACTTGCCGCGGCCCACAAATGTCCTCGGGTCAGGTCGCGGCCGCCGTTGCACGAGCGTCCCCTGGATCCGATGGCCCGCCGAAGCCAGCAGGGCGGAGACCTCGACCACGTCCGGATCGAGGGAGACGAGGAGGACGTCCACCGGAGCGGCGCAGGACCCGGGCCGACCATAAGCGTTTCCACCGGAAACGGAGGGGTGGGGGCGCCCAGGAAAGCCTCCGGTGCTCGCCTCCCCCAAGGGGTGGCGGACTAGGCGCTCCGGGGTCCCGCTGGCGCGGGACCGTCGCGGGCGAGGGCCGATCGGGCGAAGAACGATCCTCCCGCCGTGACGGCCCAGAGGAGGATCGGCCAGACGATGAGCTGCTCGGCCCACCCGCGATCGAGGATCGGCACGATGAAGTGCGTCACGAGGAGGCCGAGGGCGATCAGGGAGACCGTCCCGAGGCCCGCAGACACGTATCGCAACGGCGGTCGGAGGATTCCGAAGGCCACGAGGGCGGACACCGCCCCGAAGATGAACGCCAGGAACGAGAAGACGGTGTGGATCAGTTCGTCCGCGTCGGTCGCCGGGATGAGGCCGAAGCCGAGGGCGCCGACCCCCGCTACGGCGACGGCGATCGCGAGGCCGCGACCTCGGAAGCCACGAAAGAGGAACGGGGACGCCGCCAGGAGCGCCAGTCCGAGGAGGGCGATCGACGCGTTGAAGAGGAGCGCGACCGGGCCGAGGCCGAGGTCGCCGAGGAAGTCGTGCGAGACGTTGAAGCCGGGGTGGAACGCCTGGGCAATGGTCAGGCCGATGGCGAACTGGCCGGCCCCGAGGGACATCAACAGGCCGGCGCGTCGGAGGTCCGCGGAGGACACGCCTACCGGGTCACGTCCGCGGACATAACCTTTGTCCGAAATTCCCGCAGCAGGACCATTAACCTTGAATAAGGTTGAACCGATTCCGCCGCGTGCAGATCGGTTGCGGCGTGACCACGAAAGAGATCCGCGGACGGCGGTACCTGTATTTCTGGCATTACGAGGAACGCGGCGGCCGGCGGGTCCAGGCCTTCCGTTACCTCGGCGCCCTCCGGTCGGAGGCGGCGCGCGCGAGGCTCGAGGAGGCCCTCGATGCCTACCTAGAACGCCTGACCGCCGAACTCCGGCGCCGGCGGGGCGAGATCTTGGCCCGTGCCCTCCCGCCGTAGGGCAAAGGCCTTAGGCCCCGCGGACCATCGGAACGTCGGATGCAGATCCGCCTGCGTCTCTTCGCGACCTACCGGGAGATCGTCGGATCGCGCGGCCTCACGTGGTCCGCCCGCGACGGCATCACCCTCCGGGAACTCGTCGACGGCATCGTCGCGAAGTACCCACGGCTCGCGGACCATCGCGGCTCCATGTTGCTCGCCGTGAACGAGGCCATCGTTTCCCCGGAGCGCGTCCTGAACGACGGCGACGAGGTCGCGCTCCTTCCTCCCGTCAGCGGGGGCGCGCGATGATCGACGTGCGCCGGGCGCGGATCGACCTGGAAGCCGTCCTCGACAGCGTGCGGCGGGACGACGCCGGTGCGATCGTCCTCTTCGTCGGCACCGTGCGTTCCGACGAAGGGATCCGAGCCCTCGACTACGAAGTCTATCGGCCGATGGCGATCAAGAGCCTGACCGCGCTCGCGGAGCAGGCGAAGGAAAAGTTCGGGATTGCGGCGATGTCCATCGTCCACCGTCTCGGTCGCGTCCCGGTCGGCGGCGATTCCGTCGCGATCGCATGCTCGGGAGGCCACCGGGCGGAAACGTTCGCCGCGTGCGAATGGGTGATGGACGAAGTCAAACGGATCGTGCCCATCTGGAAGACCGATGTCGAGGGCCGGCCCAAATCGGTCCGAGGCCGTCGCTGATTCGAGGTTCCCAGCCTCGTTCCCGCGCGCCCCGCGAAAAGATCAAACGGGGCCGCGAGGGCCCCATGCCGCCGCTCTAATCGTCGTGCTTGTCGTGGCCGTTGCCGGAGTGCTCACCATGTTCGCCGAGGTGGCCCTTGGCGTAGTGGTTGCCCTTCTCTCCATGATCGCCGCGCGATCCGTGATCGCTATGCGCGTGGCCCGATCCATGCCCACCGCCCGTCGTGGCGCCGGTCCCCGGCCCGCAGGTCAGCTCTTGCAGGCCGCGGGAGTGCACCGCGCACGGGTCCGCCGGCGGGTTCGTGGGGGTCGTGCCCAGCGTCGTCGGCTCGGCCTTCGGGCGGAGCAGGTACGCGACCAAGGCCGCCGCCAACAGGACTGCCAGGGCGACGATCGCGATCTTTCTCGCCTTCGTCATGTGTGCCCGTCTCCTACCGTCCGTTCCATCGCATGGCGGTGGGCGGCGCGAGAAGGATCGTTCGGAGCCGGAGCCGCGAGGCGGTCACCTTGCCCATCCCTTCGCTGCGCGTATCCCATCCGCACGCCACCGGCTGGAGCCCTGCGATCCGTAGATAATGCTTCTCCCGTCCGACGTCGCGACTTGACAACGCCCTTCGCCGCGGATGGTCCCGGCTGACCGAGCGTGAAACGGTTGACAAAGACGCGAGGGAGAAATAGCGCGGGCCCCCATCGGGAGGCGTGGCGAAGATCGTCGACATCGGCCGCAAGCCCGACGTCCGGCGGCGTGCCGTCGCGACCGGCACGATCCTCCTCCGACCGACGACGGTGCGGGCGATCCGCGATGGCGGCATCGAGAAAGGCGACGTGCTCGCCTCCGCGGAGGTCGCCGCGCTCCATGCGATGAAAGGCGTGTGGCAGGTCCTCCCGCACTGCCATCCGATTCCGATCACCGCGGCGACCGTGGCCTTCGATCTCCGCGCGGACCGCGTGATCGCGACGACGACCGTGGAAGCGACGTACAAGACCGGCGTCGAGATGGAGGCCCTCTACGGCGCGACGGTCGCTCTCCTTACGGTGTGGGACATGGTGAAGCCACTCGAGAAGGACTCGAAGGGACAATATCCGAGCGCCCGCATCGAGGACGTCCGAGTCCTCGAGAAGGAAAAGTCCCAGCGCTGATCTCATCCCTTGACGACTTCCGCGAGGAGGTTCGGATCCACGTTGCCGCCGGAGACCACTGCGACGATCGGGGGCCGCAGCTGGTCCCGGTACCGAATCCACGCCGCGAAGGCCGCGGCCCCGGCCGGCTCCGCGACGATCTTCGCTTCGAGGGCGAGCCGTCGCATCGCGCCGCGAATCTCCGCATCCGTCACGACGAACGCGCCGTCCAAGACGCGACTGAGGATCGCCATCATCGGCGGGAGGATCATCCCGATCCCGATGCCGTCGGCGATCGTTTGCGGGCGATCGATCCGATAGGATTGGCGGGTCCGCAAGGACACCGGAAGGGGCGCGGCGCCTTCCGCCTGGACCCCGAACACCTGGGCCCGAGGCACGAGTCCTTTGATGGCCGTTCCGATTCCTGAAACGAGTCCTCCTCCGCCGACGGGCACGAGGACCGTCCGGACCTCGGGGAGGTCCTCCGCGATCTCTCGGCCGATCGTCCCCTGTCCGGCGATTGTCGCGGGATGGGCGAAGGGATGGAGGAACGCGGAGGGCCAGGACCGCCACGTCTCGCGCTCGTGTGCATCGATGAGGTCCGACCGGGACAACGGCGAGACCTTTGCACCTTGGGCGTGGATCGCTTCGACCTTCCGGCCCACGGCCCCCTCCGGGACGCGCACGGTGCAAGGGAGCCCGAGGCGGCGCGCGGCCCACGCGACCGCAAGGCCGTGATTTCCGGAGCTTATTGTGCTCACGCCCCGCCGACGTTCGGCGTCCGTGAGCTGGGAGATTCGGTTCCACACCCCTCGGATCTTGAACGCCCCGAGTCGCTGGAGATTCTCCAGCTTGAGCCACACGTCCTCGTCTCCCGAGAACGGGACGGTTGGCGTATGCCGGCCAACCTCTCGGACGATCGGCAAGGCCGCGTCGATATCGCGGAGCGTCACCTCGATTCGTTCCACCGGGACATCCTCGCCGCCCGCGGGAGACCGGCGGGCACTATAGGTTCTTCGCACCGCGACAAGGGCCTTCACCGTGAAACATAGCCCTTTTATTGGGTAGGCAAGTCGCCGCCCCCCGGGGCAAAATATGGCGGAGGAAAAGCAACTCTCCATGGCAGAGGTTCGAAAGACGATTGCAGCATCCCTCGGCGCGGCATTCGGCTTCATCATCGCGCTGATGTGGAACAACGTCGTCCTCGGTGGCCTCGCAGCGGCGAACATCAAGTTGGGCGCGACAAGCACCGCGGGCGACTGGGGCGGCTGGGCGCAGGGCGTGGTCACCGCCGTCGTCCTGACCGTCGTGATGATCGTCTTCATCATCGTCATAGGCCGCTGGGGAAACAAGTAGTCCCACCGGCGAAGCCCTTTTATCGCCACGTCGACATGGATTGCGGCCCATGAAGGTCGTGATCCTCGACGGGTACGTGGACGAGCCGTCGAACTTCGGCGTGCCGCCGTACATCTCGCCCTATCCGCGGTATGCCGCAGGGGCGATCCGCGACGCCGGCCACACATGGGAATACGTGACGATCGACCGGGCCCGGGCAGGCCACCCGCTCCTCGGCGATCTCCTCGTGGTCATCTCCGGCCCGATCGTCCCCGGCAAGTACCTGCGGAGCCTGCCGATCAGCGAGAAGGAGATCGTCCACCACGCGACGGCCTTCGAAGGCCCGCGGGTCTTCGGCGGCCCGCTCGCGCGCTTCCGATATTACGACGAAACCTTGGTCGAGCCTTTCGACTGGATCGCCCTTCGGGACCTCGACGCCGCCGTATACGATCATCTGACGGCGGGCGAGTGGACGCACCGCGACAAGACGATGGAGGAGTGGGACCGTTGGGCCCTCCTCGGGGCGGACGTGGTGCGGGCCCATCCGGACTTCCCCGATCCGCTGACGGTCGAGCTCGACACGTCGAAAGGGTGCGTGCGGTACGTCAACAAGGGTTGCTCCTTCTGCATCGAGCCGATGTACGGGAAGCCGAAGTTCCGGGACCTCTCCGGCGTCCTCGCGGAGGTCCGGCGTCTCGCGGAACTCGGGGCGGTGAACTTCCGCCTCGGCGGCCAGGCGGACTTCTTCAGCTACCAGGCGATCGGCCTCGGATCGTCGCCGACGCCGCGGATCAACGGGCCCGCGATCCGGTCGCTCCTCGAGGGGATCCGGGCCGCGGCGCCGAACCTCAAGGTCCTGCACACGGACAACGGCGATCCGGCGATGATGATCGCGCATCCGGAGGCCGCGAGGGCGGCGATGCGGGGCCTCGTCCGCCTCGCGTCCCCGGGGAACCTGTTGTCGTTCGGCCTCGAGTCCGCGGACCCGGCGGTGACGGAGGCGAACAACCTGAACATCGACGCGGACGGATGCCTCGAGGCGATCCGCATGGTGAACGAGGTCGGTCGCGCGCGCGGCGCGAACGGGATGCCGACGCTCTTGCCGGGCCTCAACTTCGTCGCGGGCTTGGACGGCGAGACGAAGAAGACCTTCGACCTGAATCTGGAATTCTTGCGGCGACTCTTGGCCGAGGACCTTTGGATCCGCCGGATCAACATCCGCCAGGTCCGACCGGTCCGGCGGGAGTTCGAGCCGACCGGATTGTACCGCGAATTCCGCCGGTTCAAGGAGACGGTCCGCACCGTCGTGGACCATGAGATGCTGCAACGCGTCGTTCCGGAGGGCACGGTGCTCCGCAACGTGTTCCTGGAAATGGAGGACGGCCGGGTCACGTACGGTCGACAGATCGGGACCTATCCGATCCTCGTGGGCCTGCCCTACCATCCGACGCTGAACCGGTTCGTCGATGTGCGCGTCGTGAGCCACGGGCAACGGTCCCTCACCGCGGTCGAATATCCGCTCGACGTGAACCACGCCCCGCTCGGGGCCATTACCGCCCTCCCCGGGATCGGGGCGAAGCGCGCGGCCCGAATCGTCCGCGCGAGACCTTTCGATTCCCTCCCCGCGTTCGCGGCTTCGCTCGACGATCCCGAAGTCGCGGACCGCGTCGCACCCTTCCTGGGCCTGGCGATGTAGCGATTGGGCCTGCTCGGATTCGGCGATTCCTTTGACTTGAACGACCCGTCCAACTTCCGGCGACACGAGTGGACGGAGCGACATTTTCGCTCCAAGATTCATCGGTGATAAACTTGACAGGCCGAATATGTAGGGACGCCTGCGTTCCTCGTCCCGGAATGTACCCTCGCGGGAAAACGACGGGGACACCAAGTTGGATCGTTCACCGCTCTCTGGCCAGCGTGCTCGTCGGCCTCGTCTTAGCCGCCTCCCTTTCGCTCGTCATGGGGGCCCAAGGCCAACTTCACGTCTCCGCGACCGGTGGCACGAGGATCATGGCAGCCGGCGACTCGAACACGCTCGGTGTTGGGACACCGGAGTTCGGGGGCTACCGGGTGTCGCTCTATCAAATCCTGTCCGGCCGCGGCTTCGCATTTGACATGGTCGGAACGCAATGGAACGGACCGGCGGAATTGCCGGATAAGGCGCACGAGGGCTACGGGGGCTACACGATCGATGATCTCGCGGGCATCATGCCGGACAAATTGAACCAAAACCCGCCGGACGTGATGCTCCTGATGATCGGCTCAAACGACGTAACGAAGAATGTGGACCTGCCGAACGCGCCCACGAGGCTCGGCCATCTCCTGGACATGATCCTCTCGGCTCCGTCCGTGCAGCGCGTCATTGTGTCCACCATACCGCCGTTCAATCTCGATTGGCCTGCTGGGCAGCAGGCGATCCGGGACTACAACGCGGCGCTGCCCGGAGTTGTGAGCGGGCGCAGTCATGTCACCCTGGTCGACCTGTACCCGCAGATCGACCCCGCGACGGACATGGCTGACGGCGTACACCTGAACCCCAACGGGGCCGCGAAGCTGGGCGCGCTGTTCGCGGACGCCGTGCTGGCGGCGCCACCCCCGCCCGGTCTCGCGGCCACGAGCCTCACGCTCACGACGAGCCGCAACCCGTCCATGATCAACGAGACGGTCACGGTGTCGGGTCGCCTCGCCGACACATCGGGCAGTGGTGTCACAGGTCGGACCGTGACCCTGGAGTGGTCCGCGGACCAGATCGCTTGGTACCCCGAAGAGCAAATCGGACAGTTCCCCGCCACGGATGGAAACGGCGGCTTCTGGGGCACGATGGCCTTCCGTCCGAATGCGCCCCGGGACGAGTACATCCGCGCTCGCTTCGCGGGCGATTCGACCTACGGGGCCTCGTTGAGTCCCGTCGTCGCGCAAAGCGTCGTTCCCGCGAACGTGCCACCTGGCGATCCGAGCCTGCCGCAGGTCGCTTCGACGGTCACCGGGACCGCGGGGACGAACGGTTGGTTCGTATCGCCCGTGACGGTCAGCCTTACAGTGACCGGCGGGACGTCCCCGACGATCCGCTACCGAATCGATGACACCCCGTGGACGAGCTACCGCGTTCCGTTCCAGATCCCGGAAGGCCGGCACATGGTCCAGTACCAGGGGGTCGACGCCAACGGCTCCTTCGGGTCGTCGAAAAACGAATACTTTGACATCGACGAGACGGCGCCGATCGTCGCCGCGAACGCGGGCGACCTCGTGCTCGCCCCGGACGCACCGCTGACGTGGACCGGATCCGACGCGCTGTCAGGGATCGCGGGCTACGCGGTCAGCGTCGACGGCGGCCCCTTCCGGATGATCGGGGCCCAGTCTCAGGTCGATGGTCCGTGGGCCGCGGGTTCCCACTCCGTCATCGTGAAAGCGGACGATGAAGCTGGCAACCTAGCCACGACAACGATCACGTTCCGCGCGGACGCGAGACCCGAGCCGGCCCACTCTCCGAGCCCGCTGACGGTGGGACCGGTCCTCGCGATGTTCGCCATTGTCCTAGCCTGTGCCGGCGGCTTGTTGTACGGTCTAGCTCGACGGGGCCGAGCGGCGGCCAAAAAGGGACGGAAACCCACACGGAAGGATTCGACGTCATGGCACCGTTCGTTCGACGGCCCGGACGACAACACGGACTCTCTCCTGTGAGGCGGCGGGGGAAGAGTGCAACCTTGTTTAAGGTTGCATTCCATCGCGAACCTTTAGACGCGCGAGGTCTTCTCGAGATTCGCGATGGCCGTCCCGAAGAAACACAAGGAGGGCGCGCCGGCCTCCGTGAAGTGCGCCGTGATTACGATCTCCGACAGCCGGACGGCGCAGACGGATGAATCGGGCAAGCTGATCCGTGACCTGTTCCAGAAATCCGGCCATTCGGTGCTCTTCACCGCCGTCGTGAAGGACGAGCCAAAGGCCATCCTTGACGCGGTCGAGCAAGCGTCTTGGACCTGCGAGGCCATCGTGACGAACGGAGGGACGGGGCTGTCGAATCGGGACGTCACCATTCCTACCCTGTTCCCCACATTCGAGCGAATCTTGCCGGGGTTCGGAGAGCTCTTCCGGTCCCTCTCGTACGCATCGATCGGCAGCGCGGCGATGCTCTCCGGGGCCGTCGCGGGAGTGTACCATGGCCGGCTGGTCTTCTGCGTCCCCGGATCCCCCGACGCGTCTCGGCTCGCCATGGAGAAGCTGATCCTTCCCGAGCTCGGGCACGCGATCGGAGTGATGCAGCGATGAGCCGGGGAACCGTCGAGGGTCCCCGGTCGGACGCTCACGTTCGGCATGGGATGCGGCCGTTGAAAGGGCTCATCTCCTTTGACGAGGCCCAGCGCATCGCGATCGATTTCGTGCGGCCCCTCCGGCGGACGGAGGCGGTGCCGCTCCCCGAGGCCTTGCACCGCGTCGCGGCGGAAGATGTCCGATCGACGATGGACGTCCCGCGCGCGGATCGCTCGGCGATGGATGGGTACGCGGTCCTCGCGGACGATACGAAGGAGGCGAGCGAGACGCGGCCCGCAGCCCTGGTTCGAATTGATACACTCCATGCGCAGGACGTGCCCCGCAAGCGCGTCACATCCGGAAGCTGCGCGGAGGTGGCCACCGGATCCACGATCCCTCCAGGGGCCACGGCCGTCGTCCGCGTCGAAGACACGGATCGGGACGGCGAGGCCGTGAAGATTTTCGCTCCCGTGCGCATGGGTCAGAATGTCGTGAGGCGCGGATCGGACGTCCGCCGCGGATCCATCGTCGTGCGCGCGGGAGAGGAGATGACGCCCGCGAAGGTCGGAGTCCTCGCGGCGGTCGGACGGGCGCAGCTCAAGGCATTCGTGAGGCCAACGGTTGCGATCCTGACCACGGGCGACGAGCTCGTCCCTCCAGGTCAACGGATCCAGCCGGGACAGGTCTATGACGTCAACACGTACACGATGGCGGCCGTGACGCGCGAGAATGGCGGCGAGCCAATCCTCCTCGGACGGGTGTCCGATCGAGCGGCCGCCGTTCGGACGGCGCTCCGTCGGGGACTCGACAACGACCTCATCGTCTTCACGGGCGGGTCGTCCGCGGGGGAACGGGACCTCGTCGTCGACATCATCCGGTCCCTCGGCGAAGTCCTGTTCCACGGGATTGCGATCAAACCCGGCAAGCCGACCGCCCTGGGCCACGTCGACGGGAAGCCGGTCCTCGTCATGCCCGGAAATCCAACCTCCTGCCTGACGAACGGCTACGTGCTCCTGAGGCCGATGCTCCGACGGATGGCGCATCTCCCTCCGACATCGCCGAGGACGGTCGAGGTCCCCCTCGGAAACCTAATCGAGCGGATTCGGGGACGGCTCGAATTCCATACCGTTCGAATCGCGGATGGGACCGCGGTCTCGGCGTTCAAGGAGAGCAGCGCGATCACCTCGATGGCGCACGCAGACGGATACATCGAGATCCCCGCAGACGTCGACCGAATCGAGAAGGGCGCGTCGGTACGTGTCACGTTGTTCTGACGGACCCGTTTCCTCCCGGCGGCGGACGAAATTTTCACGCGTCGCACTTGCAGGACAATCCTTATAGGTCGGCGGGATTTCGCCGGCCGCGATGGCGCTCGTCGAACGCGCGAACCCCACGGACCGAGCGGACGTCGAACGCCTCATCGCGGCCTACCACACTTCGGAAGGCGTCAAGCCGAAGCCGGAACGGATCTCCTGGGCCGTCGAGCAACAGATGCGAAACCGGTTCCCGGGCGTGCTCATCGTCGCGCGCGAGAAGAAGGCCCTCGTCGGGGTCGCGCTCGCGGTGTACGCGCCCTCCGCGGAACTCGGGCGGGTCCTCGTGATCCAGGACTTCTTCGTCGACCCGGCGCTCCGTCGGAAGGGCGTCGGCCGCGCGCTCGCGGCGAAGCTGCTCGAGGAAGCGAAGGCGATGCGGATCGACCGCGTCGACCTCGAGGTCTTCCCGAAGAACGAGGGCGCCGCGGCTTTCTGGAAGAAACTCGGATTCCGCACCGGCGGCCGCCTCGTGTTCAGCCGGGATCTCCTCTAGTATCCGTGGACGACCTTGCGGTGCGCCCGGAACGCTTCCTGGCCGAACTCCTTCCCGCAGTCCGGGCACCGGACCCGCGGCCGGGTGCGTTCGGGATCTTGGTCGTTCAGCGCCCCGAGGAGTCGCGCCATCTCGAACGCGATCTCCTGGGATTCCGCCTCGGAGCCGTGGAATCCCTTCACCTCGCGGAAGAAGTCCATGTGCAGGTCGATCTCGGAGCCCTTCGGGACCCGGTCGAGGCCGTGGGTCTCCAGTCGCATGTGGAACCTCTTGCCGTTGTGCAGGCCCTTGAAGGCGACCAGGTCGAAGGGCTCGCGCTTGGGCCCGTACCCGAGGGTGATCACGGCGGCCTCGATCGCGGGGAGCGTCATCCTCCGCGGGAGGGATGCCTTCATTCGAATCCCTCAATCGCCGTAGGCGACCGTCGCGGAGACAAGCGAATAACCGAGCGGGCAATCGAGCTCCGCGCCGACGCCTTGCACACGGACCCGCATGCCCGGCTCGATCCCGAGCGGATGGCAGAGCCGGAAGTTCGGGCAGGCCGCGTTCGAGCATACGATCTTCTCGTACGATAGGACGGCCCCCTCGATCGCGGCGCGGCTCGGGAGGCTCGCCTCGGGCGGGGCCAACTCGACCTCGACGACCCGAGCCCGCTCCTCGTTCAGGAGACAGGGGTGGGTCACGTCGCGGACCCTCTTGATTCGGTAGCGCTGGCCGAGCGCCTGGTTCAGGCAGGCCGCGCGGACCTTGCACGGCCGGCATTCCGGCTGGGGGCCGCGGTACACGAATTCGTGGCCCACCTGGGCCTGCCTCTCGCCGACGAGCGTGATTTCGACCACAGCGGAGGCCCCGTCCCAACCGATGGCGCGGTGGGGCTTAAGGGTCACCGTCCGGGAGATTCGCCCCCATAGGTTCATGCCGCCGGGATCGATGGCTCCCAGCGGTCCGTAGGACCAGGAGGTTCCCGGCGATGACGTTCCGACGAGTTTTCCGATCCGTGCCGGGGACCGCGTGATCTCGTCCCGGCACATGTGCCCTGCCGTGCGATCGAGACCGAAAAGACCAACGATTCCAAGATGCCGAATGACCCGACCCTGGACGCGAGCGTCCAGTGGCGCATCGATCATGGGACGATCGACCTGCGTGAGCCCGGATACCGCGGGACCGCGGAGGCCATCCTCGACGCGGGCCTCGCGACCGAGGTCCGGCGCCTGATCAGCGCAGGCAAGGAAGCGGACGTCTACCTGTGCGGGTACAACGGCGCGTCGCTCGCGGTGAAGGCGTATCGACTCTACCGGACCTCGCACCGCGGCGGTCGACCGATCAAGGTCGACACGATGTCCTGGCTTGCGGCCCACGAGTTCGAGATGATGCGCCAGGCCTGGAAGGGCGGAGCTCCCGTGCCGACGCCGGCGCGGCGGGTGGAGAATCTCCTGTCGATGCGATACATTGGGAACGAGGCCCCGGCACCCCGCCTCCACGACGTCCGCCTCGAGTCTCCCGAATCGTTCCTCAGGACCGTATTGGCGGGCGTCGATGCGCTCGCCCACGCCGGGATCGTCCATGGAGACCTGAGCGCGTTCAACATCCTCGTCGACGGCGAGCGACCATGGTTCATCGATTTTTCTGAAGCCGTGCGTGTGGACCGGCTCGGAGGGAGCCCGTGGGTCCGCTTGACGGAGGCCTCGAAGCTTCTGACCCGGGGGTTGCAGGCGCTCCAACTCTACTTCCGGAAGTACGACCTGACGATTGAAACGGAAGCCTTGGTCGAACAAATCGTCCATCGGCTCGATCGGTTCGGCGTGCTGGAATAGCGCCGACCAACGTCGTCCTCAGATGACCTTCGTGATCTTCGCGAGGCGCTCCGCCGCTTCGAGCGTGAGGCCCTCGTCGCCGAGGATCGTGTAGCGCTCCTTGTTGATTTCATGTGCGTGCGTGAGCGCCTGGACGATCTCGTCGTCCGTCACGCCGAGGGACCGCGCCGTCGTCGGGGCGCCGATCGCGAGGAGCGCGTCACGGACCTCCTGCCAGTTCCCGCTGTGGAGGTACATCATCATGATCGTCCCGACGCCGCACTGCTCCCCGTGCAACGCGGGCTTCTTGGCGATGCGGTCGAGCGCGTGCGAGAACTTGTGTTCGCTCCCCGACGCGGGCCGAGAGGAACCGGCGATCGACATCGCGACGCCGCTCGACACGAGCGCTTTGCACACGAACCACGCGCTCTCCTCCAGGCGCGGCTTGATCGTCGACGCGTTCTCGATCACGAGGTGCGCGGCGAGCTCGCTCAGGGCGGCCGCATAGGAGGAGAAATATTCGTTCCGAAGGTTCCGGGCCAGGGCCCAATCTTTGACCGCGGCGAGGTTCGAGATGATGTCCCCGCAGCCGGAGGCCAGGAGCCGAAACGGGGACTCGGCGATGACGCCGGTGTCCATGATGACCGCGATCGGAGTCTGCGCCGCGAGGCTCACCTTCTCGCCGTTTTTCTGGATCGAAGCCCGCGACGACACGACGCCGTCGTGGCTCGCCGCCGTCGGGACGCTCACGAACGGGATGCCCGCGTTGAAGGAGGCACACTTCGCCACGTCGATCGAGCGCCCCCCGCCGACCCCGAGGGCGAACTCGAATGCCCCCTTTCGGATCCGCTCCTCGCCCTCGCGGATCTCCTCCCACGTCGCGTCGGGGATGACGAACTCGGAGACGCGCACCTTGCGGGCCGTGAGTTCCTTCTCGACGGTCTTGCCCGCGATCTTCAACGTGTTCTCGTCGGCGACGAGCAAGGCCTTCTTCCCCAGCTTCAGCGCTTGGCAGACCTCACCGACCTGGTGGAGCGCGTCGTGCCCGACGACGATGTTCCGCGGGAGCTCCATCGCCTTGGACTTGTTGAAGGCCTCGGTATCCAGGGTGCCGATGGGCGTCGCCTCCGGAGCGCGTCCAAGGGGGTGTCCATACTTAACTCTGACGACCCGAGTTGTCAAATGTCGTCCGATGGCTCTCATCGCCGCGCCTCACCGCGGAACCTTTATGGGCGCTCCGTTCCTGATGCGCGGCTCGATGGTGTTCCCCCTTGCCGTCGCCCTGGCAACGGTCCCCGCGACGGAGGATCTGGCGCGGGGGGAGGCCGAGTTCCTCCGCGGGAACGTCCATTGCGACGCCCGCGAGTTCGCGGAGGCCGTCGCCTGCTACGAGCGCGCCGCGAAGTTCGGTTATGACGACCACGTGATGTGGAACAACCGCGGCGTCGCCCTCGACGGCCTCGGCCGGCACGAAGATGCGATCGCCGCGTACACGCGCGCGATGCAGCGCAACGCGGCCTACGAGATCGCGGCGTACAACCTCGGGAACGCGTACGCGCAGCTGGGGCAGTTCGACGAGGCGCTCGTGGCGTACGACCGTGCCCTCGCGATCAAGCCGGATTATCCGGACGCCTTGTTCGACAAGGCCATGGTGCTCGCGCGACTCGGCCGGGCGAAGCCCGCGCTCCAGGCCTACGAGGCGCTCGTCCGCTCGGACGGAGCGAACGCGGTCGCGTGGTCGAAGCGGGGCGAGTTCCTGGAGGAACTGAACAAGGTCGAGGAGGCCGTCGCCGCGTACCAGGCCGCGACGGTCGCGGACCCGGCGGACGCGGATGCCTGGACGGGCCTCGGCGATTCCCTGTACGCCCTCGAGCGGTACGAGGAGGCCGTCGAGGCCTACGACCGCGCGATCGCGGCGGACCCGGACAACGAGGAGGCGTGGAACAACAAGGGCTTCACGTTCTTCATGCTCGGGATCCACGACGAGGCCCTCGCGTGTTACG